>Ga0105240_10015649_pt1 | contig 10301 bp, 8 predicted proteins | sample KBSC54metaG_FD_80426 | JGI IMG/M metagenome (GOLD analysis project Ga0105240, IMG submission 80426) | Corn rhizosphere microbial communities from Kellogg Biological Station, Michigan, USA - KBS C5-4 metaG | ecosystem: Host-associated > Plants > Roots > Rhizosphere > Soil | place: Michigan, USA... | reverse complement strand
GAGCGGCGCATCGGAGGAGGGCTTGAAGACGACGGTGTTTCCGGTGGCGAGGGCCGGCGCGATCTTGCGCGCGGGGATCGACACGGGGAAATTCCACGGCGTGATGGCGGTCACGACGCCGAGCGGCTCGCGCTGGCTGTACACCACCATGTCGGGATCGTCCTGGGGATACGTCTCACCGCCGAAGGTCTGGGCCTCGATCGCGTAGAAGCGCAGCGTCTGCGCCGAGCGCAGGAACTCGTCCCTGGCGAGGGCGACCGACTTGCCCTCCTCGCGCGTGAGCTCGCGCGCGAAGCGATCGGCGTTCTGCTCGAGGCGATCGGCGGCGGCGGCCAGGATCTTCGCGCGCTTGCCGATGGGCGTCGCGCGCCAGCCTTCGAAGGCGTTCGCCGCCGCGTCCACCGCGGCCTTCGCGTCGTCCGCGCCCGACGCCGCGAAGCGTCCTACCACCTCGCGCGCATCGTGCGGATTCACGTCGTCGAAGGTGCGTCCTGCCGCCGCCCGCCGCCACTCGCCGCCGATGCAGTTGCGGAATTCCTCGACTTCGGTGGCGGCGGGCGGGGCGAGCGTGGTGGCGGTCATGGCGGCGGGCCGGAAGGGCAAACCGCGATTGTATACAATTCCATCAAACCGGGGACGCACCCCGAATTCACCAGGCGATATCGGGGTGCGTCCCCGGTTTCAACGCGTCCAGGGCGGACGGGTGTCCGCGTCGACTCCATAGCGCTTCGCGGCTTCGGCGAAGCGCTCGTCGCCGAGCGCGTGGAGCGCGGCGAGCACCACGGCGTGGCGGTCGACCTCGAAGAAGCGGCGCAGCGCCGCGCGCGTGTCGCTGCGGCCGAAGCCGTCGGTGCCGAGCGCCACGTACGGATCGCGAATCCAGGGGCGGATGAGATCGGCAACGGCGCTCACGTAGTCGGTCGCGGCGACGACGGGCCGGCCTGTCGCGGGCAGCTGCGATTCGACCCAAGGTGTTCTCCCTCTGCCTTGGGATGGGGCCGGGGTGAGGCTCAGTCGCCGTTCGCGCGAGATCTCCATGCCCTCGCGCCGCAGCTCCGTGAAGCTCGTCACCGAATGCACCTCGGCGGCAATGCCGAAGTCCTTCTCGAGCAGCTCCGCCGCCGCCAGCACCTCGACGAGGATCGTGCCGGCGCCGAGCAGGCGCACCTTCGCGCCCTTTGCCGGCCGCACCACATACATGCCCCGCAGGATGCCCTCGCGCGCGCCCTCGGGCATCGAGGGCTGCGCGTAGCTCTCGTTCATCAGCGTCACGTAGTAGAAGACGTCCTCGCGCTCGCCCAGCATGCGCCGCATGCCATCCTCGAGGATCACCGCGAGCTCGTAGGCGAACGCGGGATCGTACGCGCGGCAGTTGGGCACGGTGGACGCCACGAGATGGCTCGAGCCGTCCTCGTGCTGCAGGCCTTCTCCCGAGAGCGTGGTGCGCCCCGCCGTCGCGCCGAAGAGGAAGCCGCGCGAGCGCGAATCGGCGGCGGCCCAGATCTCGTCGCCCACGCGCTGGAAGCCGAACATCGAGTAGTAGATGTACATGGGCAGCAACGGATAGCCGTGCGCCGAGTAGCTCGTCGCCGCCGCGACCCACGACGCCATCGCGCCCGCCTCGTTGATGCCTTCCTCGAGGATCTGCCCGTCGACGGCCTCCTTGTAGTAGGAGAGCTGGCTCGCGTCCTCGGGCTGGTAGAGCTGGCCGAACGGCGAGTAGATGCCGATCTGGCGGAAGAGGTCCGCCATGCCGAACGTGCGCGCCTCGTCGGCGATGATCGGGACGATGCGCTTGCCGAGGTGCGGATCGCGCAGCAACGCCCCCACCATGCGCACGTAGGCCACGGTCGTGGACATCTCCTTGCCGCTCGCTTCCAGCGCGAACTTCGCGAACGACGCGGCAGGCGGCGTCTCGAGCGGTGCGGCATCGGAGCGCCGCCGCGGCAGGTGCCCGCCCAGCTTCTCGCGCCGCGCCTGCAGGTACGCCATCTCCGGCGAATCGCCGGGCGGGCGCACGAAGTCGCAGGCATCGCACTGCGCGTCCGTGAGCGGCAGCGCGAAGCGATCGCGGAAGGCGACGAGCTGCTCGGCATCGAGCTTCTTGTGCGAGTGCGTCGTCATGCGCCCCTGGCCCGCGGTGCCCATGCCGTAGCCCTTCTTGGTCATCGCCAGGATCACCGTGGGCTGGCCCTCGTGGCGCGCGGCGTGCCAGTACGCCGAGAAGATCTTGACCGGGTCGTGGCCGCCGCGGCGCAGGCGATCGATGTCCTCGTCCGAGAGGTGCTCGGCGAGCTTCGCGAGCTCGGGATACTTGCTGAAGAAGTGCTCGCGGTTGAAGGCACCGTCGGTCGCCGCGTAAGTCTGGAACTCGCCATCGACCGTCTCCAGGAACGCACGCTCGAGCATGCGGTGCTCGTCGCGCGCGAAGAGCGGATCCCAGTCGCTGCCCCAGAGGAGCTTGATCACGTTCCACCCCGCGCCCGCGAAGAGCCCTTCCAGCTCCTGCACGACGGATCCGTTGCCGCGCACCGGGCCGTCGAGGCGCTGCAGGTTGCAGTTCACCACGAGCACGAGGTTGTCGAGCTTCTCGCGCGCGGCGATCGAGAGGCCGGCGAGCGCCTCGGGCTCGTCCATCTCGCCGTCGCCCACGAAGCACCACACCTTGCGGGATGTTTGATGCGACGCGGGAGCGGCGTCGAGGAGGCCCCGGTTCGCGAGGTAGCGCATGAAGCGCGCCTGGTAGATCGCGAAGAGCGGGCCCAGGCCCATGGAGCCCGTCGGGAACTGCCAGAAGTCCGGCATGAGCCACGGATGCGGGTAGGAGCTCAGGCCCTCGCCCGAGGTCTCGCGCCGGTAGTGATCGAGCTGCTCCGCGCTGAGGCGTCCCTCGAGGAACGCGCGCGCATACAAGCCGGGCGCCGAGTGCGGCTGGAAGTACACGAGGTCTCCGCGCTCGCCCCCGCGGAAGAAATGGTTGAAGCCGACCTCGAAGAGGTCCGCGGCCGACGCATAGCTCGCGATGTGCCCGCCCAGCTCGGCCGCCGCGCGGTTCGCGCGTACCACCATCGCGAGCGCGTTCCAGCGCACGAGGCTCGAGATGCGCGCCTCGATCTCGAGGTTGCCCTGGTACGGCGGCTGCTCCGCGAGGCCGATGGTGTTGACGTAGGGCGTCGCCAGCACCTGCGGCAGCGGCACCCGCCGGGCTCTCGCGTGCTGCAGCAGGCGGCGCAGCAGGAACGTCGCCCGCTCCGGGCCCGCGGTTTCGATCAGGGCGTCCAGCGATTCGATCCACTCGCGCGTCTCGAGCGGGTCGTTGTCGGGGTCGCGGGGATTGCCGACGGCTTCGGGAATGCGGGGGTCCATGGCCTGCACCTTCGTGGGACATTGCGGAATTCGGTTCGCGGCACGCGGCTCGCGCGCGCCACCCTCAGCGCCCATGGTAGCCGGGAAAGGGGCTCGCGAGCGAGCCCCAGGTCCTCTAGTGGACTTTGTGCATCGCAGCGTGACAGCATGCCGGGTTCCAAGGTAAGGTTCATCCAGTCCTCTATAGGAGTCTTCGATGCCAAGAGCGATCGTGCTCAACCGCGCCGACAACGTCGCCACCCTGCTCGATACCGGCCAGGCGGGCGATCGCTGCACCCTGCAGGGCGAGGCCGCGGGCGAGGTGGTCCTCGCCCACCCCGTGCCCTTCGGCCACAAGGTCTGCATCAAGCCCGCGCGTGCCGGCGGCGACATCGTCAAGTACGGCCAGGTCATCGGCAAGGCGGCGCGGGACCTCGCGGTGGGCGACCACGCCCACGTTCACAACGTCGAATCCGCGCGCGGGCGCGGGGATCGGGTGAAGGCATGAGCACGACATTCCTCGGCTACAAACGGGCCAACGGCGCGGTGGGCGTGCGCAACCGTGTCGCCGTGATTTCCATCATGGACAACTGCAACCCGGTCACGCGCTCGATCTGCCAGGCCGTGGACGGCACGATCCCGGTGACCACGCTCTTCGTGCGCGGCCAGTACGGGCGCGACCTCGAGATCGCGCTCGACACGCTGGCCGGCATGGGGCGCAACCCCAACATCGCCGCGGTGCTCCTGGTGGGGCTCGAGCCGGGCACCACCGAGGAGGTGGCGCGCCGCATCCGCCCGAGCGGCAAGCCCGTCGAGTCGGTGACCCTGCAGCCGAGCGGCACCATCAACTGCGTGGCCGAGGGCACGCGCCGCGCGGCGAAGCTCGTGATCGCCGCATCGGGCGCGCGCCGCGAGCCCTGCCCCGTGTCCGCGCTGCGCGTGGGCGTCGAGTGCGGCGGATCGGACACGACGTCCGGCCTCACCTGCAATCCGGTGATCGGCGCGCTGGCCGACCGGCTGGTGGACGCCGGCGGCACGGTGATCATCTCCGAGACCTCCGAATTCTTCGGCGCCGAGCACCTCTTCGCCGCTCGCGCGGTGAACGAGACGGTGGGCAAGGCGTTCGTGCAGGCCGTCCTGCGGCTCGAAACCGAGGCGATCGACCGCGGCATCGACATCCGCGGCACCAACCCGACCCCGGACAACATCGCGGGAGGCCTCACGACGATCGAGGAGAAGGCGCTGGGCGCCATGGCGAAGGCCGGCTCGCGCCCGTTGATGGGCGTGCTCACGTACGGCGAGGAGCCGCGGGGCCGAGGCCTGCACTTCATGGACGCCCCGGCCCCGGCCGTCGAGAATCTCACCGCGTTCGCCGCGGCCGGCTGCCAGCTCATCTTCTTCGGCACCGGCGTGGGCAATCCCATCGGCAACATGGTGTCGCCCACGGTGAAGGTGAGCGGCAACGTGAACACGCTGCGCACGATGGCCGACAACATCGACTTCGACGCGTCGGACATCCTCGAGAAGGGCGCGAAGGTCGACCCGCTCGGCGCGCGCCTCTACGATTTCGCGCTCGCCGTGGCCTCGGGCACCCGCACGACGAGCGAGGTGCTCGACGTGCGCGAGACGGCCATCAGCCGCTTCGCGCCGACGATCTGAGCGCCGCGCGACGTGACGAAGTCCGAACGCGTGCTGCACTCGATCTCGCGCCGCATCGAGTCGGGCAGCTTGCGCGAGGGCGACCGCCTGCCCTCCGAGGAACGCCTGGCGGCGCAGTTCCAGGTGAGCGTGGGCACGGTGCAGAAAGCCCTCGACCGGCTGGAGAGCGCGCGCCTCGTGAGCCGCGAGCACGGGCGCGGCACCTTCGTCTCGGCTCCCACGGCCGACGTGAGCTACCTGCGCTTCCGCGACGCCTCCGGCCAGGATCTGCCCAACTTCATCCACGTGCGCTCGATGCGGCGCATGAAGCGTGCCGGTCCCTGGTCGCAGTTTCTCGGGCAGTCGCCGGCGTACGTACGCATCGAGCGGCGGATCAGCGTGGGCGGCCGCTTCGAGCTGGCCAGCGAGTTCTGGCTGCGCGAGGCGGAATTCGACCGGCTGGCAGCGGCGGACCGCGGAGCGCTCGAGCGCAACATCCGCGTGCAGCTCGGCCAGAAGCTCGCGCTCCCCACGCAGCGCGTGGACCAGTCGATCCGCTTCGAGAGGCTGCCGGCGGCGATCGCCGCCGAGCTCGGCATCAAAGCGGATGCCTCGGGACTCGTGATGGAGGTGCGCGGGTACACCCTGCGCGAGCGCCCGCTGTTCTACCACCGCGTGTTCTCGGGCCCGTTCTCCGAGGATCTCGTGATCGTCCGATGAAAGGCCCCTCACGATGACCGTGCTCGCCACCGCGAAGCCCGCCGTCCCGCCGCGCACCCGCCCCGCGGGGGCGGCCCCGCTGCTCGAAGTCGACCGCGTGACCATGCAGTACAAGACGCGCGAGCACCTGGTCACCGCCACGTCGCGCGTGAGCTTCGACGTCTACCGCGCCGACCGCTTCGTGCTGCTGGGCCCTTCCGGCTGCGGCAAGTCCACGCTGCTGAAGGGCGTGGGCGGGTTCCTGAAGCCGGTCGAGGGCGGCATGCGCCTCAACGGCCGCCCGATCGAGGCGCCCGGTCCGGACCGCATGATGGTGTTCCAGGAGTTCGACCAGCTCATGCCTTGGAAGACGGTGCTCCAGAACGTCGCCTTCCCGATGAAGATGAGCCATGCCTTCCCGGCGCGCGAGATCGAGGCGCGAGCCATGGCCGCCATCGAGAAGGTCGGGCTCGCGCGCTTCCGCGACGTGTATCCGCACATGCTCTCCGGCGGCATGAAGCAGCGCGTGGCCATCGCGCGCGCGATGGCGATGGAGCCGCAGATGCTGCTGATGGACGAGCCCTACGCCTCGCTCGACGCGCTCACGCGCCGCAAGATGCAGGAGGAGCTGCTGCAGCTGTGGGACGACATCCGCTTCACCGTGCTCTTCGTCACGCACTCCATCGAGGAGGCGATCATCGTCGGTTCGCGCATCCTCGTGCTCTCCCCGCATCCGGGCCGGGTCAGGGCGGAGCTCAACGCGCATGAATTCACGCACGCCGAACAGGGGGGAACCGGCTTCATGGCCCTCAACCGGAGGATCCACAACATGCTCTTCGCCGAGCACGTCGAGGCCGCCGCGACGGGGGCCGCCCATGGCTGAGCGGCTCGAGCTCGTCCTGCGGCCGGAGTTCGAGGAGACGTCCCTCGAGGACGCCCAGGTCGCGGAGGTCCAGCGCCCGCTGAACGCCCTGGAGCGGGTCACCAACCTCGACTGGGTGCGGCGGCTCGCGATCCTGGTCCTGCTCGCCGGCGCGTGGGAAGCGTATGGGCGCTATCTCGGCAACCCGCTCATGGTTCCGACCTTCACGGAGGTGCTGCGCGCCTTGTGGGACGCGCTCTTCCACGGACCGCTCTTCGAGCGCATCTACGCGACCCTCAAGGTGCTCCTGATCGGATATGCCGCGGGCCTGCTGACCGCCGCGGCGTTCACCGCGCTCGCCGTCTCCACCCGGGTCGGCACCGACCTGCTCTCGACCCTCACGGCGATGTTCAACCCGCTTCCGGCGATCGCGCTGCTGCCGATCGCGCTGCTGTGGTTCGGCCTCGGCACGCCGAGCCTGGTGTTCGTGATCGTGCACTCGGTGCTGTGGGCGGTCGCGCTCAACACGCACACGGGCTTCCTCGCGGTATCGGACACGATGCGCATGGCAGGCCACAATTACGGGCTGCACGGGCTGCGGTTCGTGGTGCACATCCTCATGCCCGCCGCACTGCCGGCGATCCTCGCGGGCGCGAAGATCGGCTGGGCGTTCGCGTGGCGCACGCTCATCGCCGCGGAGCTCGTCTTCGGCGTCTCCTCGCGGTCGGGGGGGCTCGGCTGGTTCATCTTCGAAAACCGCAACGAGCTGCAGACGGCGAACGTGTTCGCGGGATTGACCGCGGTGATCGTGATCGGGCTGCTGGTGGAGAGCGTGATCTTCCGCAACATCGAGCTGCGCACGGTGCGCCGCTGGGGGATGCAGCGATGAGCGGCGCGGGCGGCAAGCGGCTCTACCCCGCGCCCGCCGTCGCCGGCTGGCTCGCGCGCGCATTCGGGGCGTGCGGGCTCGTGGCCGACGACGCGGCGCTGGCGGCGCGCGTGCTCGTGCGCACCAACGCGCGCGGCGTGGAGACCCACGGCGTCTCGCGCGCGCTCGTCTACGTGCAGAAGCTGCAATCGGGCGAGCTCAATCCGCGTCCCGACGTCCGCTTCGAGGAACGCCATGGCGTTCTCCACTGCCACGCGGATTCCGGGCTCGGGCAGGTGGTCGGCACGCGCGCGATGCAGCGCGCCGTCGAGCGCGCGCGAGGCGAAGCCTTCGTGCCCATGGTGCTGCACGACATCGGCCACCTCGCCGCGCTGGGCATGTTCACGCTGCAAGCGGCCGAGGCCGGCATGCTGGCGTTCCTCGCGCAGTCGGCGCCGCCGATGATGGCGCTCGCCGGATCTCGCGGTGCGGCGATCGGCAACAATCCGCTCGCGTTCGCGAGCCCCGTGCCGGACGGCGCGCCGCTGGTGTTCGACATCGCGGCGAGCGGGGTCGCCCGCGGCAACGTGCTTGCCGCGGCGCGCGAAGGCCGCGCGATCCCCGACGGCTGGGCGATCGACGCCGAGGGCCGGCCCACGACCGACGCCGCCGCGGCGCTCGCGGGCGCCATGCTGCCCATGGCGGGCCACAAGGGCATCGGCCTCGCGATGATGGTCGAATGCCTCGCGGGCAGCCTCACCGGCGCCACGCCCGAGTCGGTCACGGGAGCCAGCCCGGGAAGCGCCCCGGCGCGGGTGGGCGCCTTCGCCTTCGTCGCGAATCCCCAGCTCATCGCCGGCACCCAGGCCTACGAAGCTCACATGGGAGCGTGGCTCGCGCGCTACCTCGAGGCCTCCGGCGCCGCGGGCCGCTATCCCGGCCAGCGCGCCGCGAGCCTGGAGGCGGAGCGCGCGCGCGACGGCATCCCGCTTCCCGTGGCCGTCGTGGCCGAGCTCACCCGCGTGGGGGAGCTCACCGGCGTCCCGTTCGACCCCAAACCCGCCCCGCAGGACAGCGCCACGGCCTGACGCGGACAACCAGCACGACATTTCGAGGAGGAGAGATCCATGAGGTCACGCATCGGAGGCATCACGGCCCGCCTGGGCGCGGCGTTCGCCGCGCTCGCCTGCAGCCTGCTCGCGGCGCCGCACGCGGCCGCGGAAGGCGACGAGGTTCGCATCGCGAAGGGATTCGGCATCGGCTATCTGCCGCTCATCGTGATGGAGGACGAGAACCTCTACGAGAAGCACGCGAAGGCCGCCGGGCTCTCCAGCACGACGAAGTGGCTCGTGCTCGACGGCGGCACGACGCAGGCGCAGCTGCTGATCGGCGGCAACCTCGAGGTCTCCTCGGGCGGCCTGGGGCCCCTCATCACCATCTGGGCGCGCACCAAGGGCAACCTGGACGTGAAGGGCATGGCCTCGATCAACTCGATGCCGCTCTTCCTCAACACGACCAACCCGCAGGTGAAGACGATCAAGGACTTCACCGACCGCGACCGCATCGCGCTGCCGGTGATCCGCTCGTCGATCCAGGCGGTGGTGCTGCAGATGCAGGCCGAGAAGGTGTTCGGGAAGCACGACCAGCTGGACCGGCTCACGGTCTCGATGGCGCACCCGGACGGCGCCGCGGCGCTGCTCTCGGGCGGGACCGAGATCACGGCGCACCTGACCGCACCGCCCTTCATGTACCAGGAGCTCAAGAACCCGAAGGTGCATCGCGTGTTCAGCTCTTACGACGTGGTGGGCGAGCCGCACACGTTCAACCTGATCTGGACCACGAAGAAATTCCGCGACGAGAACCCGAAAACCTACAAGGCGTTCGTGGACGCGCTCGCCGAGGCGATGGAGAAGATCAACGGCGACAAGAAGAAGTACGCGCAGGTCTACGTGCGCTTCACGAAGTCCAAGCTCGACCCCGCGTTCATCGAGGAGATGATGAACGACCCGGACATCCGCTTCACGATGGCGCCGGAAGGGACCATGCAGTTCGCGCGCTTCCTGAACAAGGTGGGCACCATCAAGAGCATGCCCGCCGACTGGAAGGACATGTTCTTCCCCGAGATCCACAACCTGAAGGGCAGCTGATGGCCGACATCGTCGTCACCGAGTTCATGGATGCCGCGGGGGTCGAGGCCCTCGCGGGCTTCGACATGCGGTACGACCCGCAGCTCGTCGACAAGCCGCAGGAGCTGCGCGCGGCGCTCGCCGACTGCCGCGGCCTCATCGTGCGCAACCGCACCCAGGTGCGAGCGCCGCTGCTCGAGGCGGCGCCCCGGTTGAAGGTGGTGGGGCGCCTGGGCGTGGGCCTCGAGAACATCGACCTCGCGGCGTGCGCGGCGCGCGGCGTGCCCGTGTTCCCGGCGACCGGCACCAACGACGAGACGGTGGCCGAGTTCGTGATCGGTGCGGCGATCATGCTGCTGCGCGCGGGCGCCTTCCACGTCACCTCCGAGGTGCTCGCCGGGCAGTGGCCGCGCACGAAGGTGATCGGCGGGCGCGATGCGAAGGGCCTGCGCATGGGCTTGGTGGGGTTCGGCGCGATCGCGCGGCAGGTCGCGCGCCGCGCCCAGGCCTTCGGCATGCGCGTGATGGCGGCCGACCCGTTCGTGCCCGCGCACGATCCGGCGTGGAAGCAGTGGGGCGTGGAACCGCTCGAGCTGCGTACGATGCTCGCGCGCACGGACATCCTGAGCCTGCACGTCCCGATGACGCCCGCCACGCGCGGCATCGTCGACGCCGCGGCCATCCGCGCGCTGCCACGCGGCGCTTACGTGATCAACACCGCGCGCGGCGGGCTGATCGACGAGGACGCTCTGATCGCGGCGCT
>Ga0105240_10015647_pt1 | contig 10302 bp, 6 predicted proteins | sample KBSC54metaG_FD_80426 | JGI IMG/M metagenome (GOLD analysis project Ga0105240, IMG submission 80426) | Corn rhizosphere microbial communities from Kellogg Biological Station, Michigan, USA - KBS C5-4 metaG | ecosystem: Host-associated > Plants > Roots > Rhizosphere > Soil | place: Michigan, USA... | reverse complement strand
GCCACGCGGCGAAGCGCGTCCACATCAGCGGATCGGCCTGCGGAAAACCCGACAGCGCGAGCATGCGATCGGGCACGATCAACGTGGGAATCGCCAGCGCCAGGTTCGCCACGATCCCGAGCCAGACCACGCGCCGGAACCACGTCGCCGACTTGGGTTGCGTGTTCATCGGTCTCCCTCTCGTCAAAACGTTTTCATGTACTCGACGATCGCGCGCTTGTCGGAATCGGGCAGCGTCGTGCCGTACAAGTGACCGCCGTTGCCGTTGCCGGGCAGCGAGGTATCGAAACGGAAGAACGCGCGGCCGCCGCTTTCCGGCACGCTCGACACGAACCCGACGTTCTGCTGATCGAACACGTCGTACCCGCGGTAAAACACCGTCGGTCGCTGCTCGGGCGTCTCGAGGAGATCGTGCAGCGTGGGAACCGAGCCGTTGTGCAAGTACGGCCCGCGCAGCCAGATGCCATCAAGCGGCTGGTTCGCATAGCCATGTGTCTTGCTGAAGTGCGTGAACCGGTATTCCGACTGCGGATACAGGGCGTACTGATTGGCCGCGAATTCCGACGTGTACGAATCGAGCCGATGGGGATCGGTCGCAACGTGCGAGATATCCTCGACCTGCCCCACGCGCGCGCCTTCCTTCACGCCTTCGCGGAAGCGATTTCCGGCATGGCACTCGAGGCAGGTCTGCTGATAGACGGCGGCGCCGCGGGCGGCGAGCGCCCGGTCGATCGGATACGGATACGGCGGAGGCGGCAGCGTCCAGATCCAATCGCGAACGCGCTTGATTGCCGCGTGGTCGACCGTGACCGGCGTCACGCCAGCGCCGAGCGCGGCGCTCAGATTGCGCTCGTCGACCGAAGTGTTGTTGCCGTCCCAGTGCAGGTGCATCCCTTCGCGCGGCGCCTGGTTCCACAGCGGCGGATAATCGGCGGCGCCGATCAGTTCGGACGCCGGCAGCTGGTCGAGCCGCCAGTTGAACTGGATCGCTTTGTATGGATTGAACGTGTCGACGCGGCCGAGGCCCCACCGCGGCAGACGATCCGACAGAATCGGCGCAATCCGGTTGCGAAGATCGAGCGTCTGCACCTTCAGCCGGTCGATCAACCCGACGCGCATCAGCAGCCGCTCGAACAGCGACACGCGGCCGCCGGCTTCCTTGAACCGACCCGACACGTTTTCTGCGGTCATCCGGCTGTCGAGCGAGCAGTCGAGCACGAACTGCACCAGCGACTGAAGATCGAGCTGCTGCGCCGGCATCCCGAGAACAATGCGCGGCGGCGCGGTCGGCGAATCGCGAACCGTGCTCGTGTGGCATAGCGCGCAATTGAATCCGACCTGATCGATGCCCAACCGGCGACGCCGCGACACGCCGATCGGCAGATCGTGCCCGGGTTCGAAGATCAAACCAACCGAGGCATATCCGCCGGGCAGCTTGTCGCTGCAAATCGCGGGCAGGGTCTTGAAGACCTCGTACGGCGGGAGCACACCGCCGACCGGCGCGAGGAGCGATCCGCCAGGCTCGCTGCCGATCGATCCGTACTTGAAATGATCGGCCATGTTGCTGTAGACCACGGGCCGATCGGTCGAGAGCGACACGGCCAGCCAGATGACGGCGACGACGATCGCCGCCGCCACCGCGATTCGCACCCACTTCAGTATTCGAAACACCACGAGGCGCATCACGACAGCGCTAGGCGAATGCCGGCGGATGGAACACCGACATCACTTCGGCAATCATCTCGTCGCGGCTGCTGAACCGGCTCTCCTCATAGCAGCCGATCGGGTGCTCGACGACGTGGACGAGACACTTGTTGCAATAGGTGCACGGCCGTTCGGCGCGATCGCGCCCCGCGGCGAACTGATTGACGAGGTCGTTGTTGGCGACGAGCGGCCGTGCGATGCTGACGCCGTCGCAGTCGCCGCGGGCGATCGCGTCGCGAATCACCGACGCGGTCTGGAAGCCGCCCGTGCACACGACCGGCACGGAGACCGCCTGCTTGATCGCGCGCGCGTCGGGAAGATTCAGTCCTTCGATCTGGTCGGCCGGTACCCCGGCATCGAGCCACTGCTTCTTGAACAGTTCGCCGGTGACGTCGCCGCGGAACAGCAGGAAATTGCGGAAGGTGTTCGCGCCGCTCGAGACCAGCTGCTCGTACGTATTCGCCAGCACGTCGACCGGGAAATCTGCCCCGGCGGGGTTGAGCGGATGCGGAAAGGAGCTGCCGGTGGAGACGTGCACGCTGTCCACGCCGGCGTCGACGAGCCACTTGCAGACCTGGATCGAATCGCTCACCACGTTCCCAGGCTTTTCGAGCTTCAGGAACAGCAGCGCGTTGTTGTGTTCGGTGGCGCTGATCTTCATCTGGAGATGGAAATCGGCGCCGACCTTCGCGCGGATCGCCTTCACGATCTCGATGACGAAGCGCGCGCGGTTCTCGAGCGGACCGCCATACTCGTCGGTGCGATCGTTGATCGCGGAGCTGAGAAACTGCGTGATCAGATAGCCGTTCGCGCCGTGCAGCTCGACGCCGTCCAGTCCCGCTTCGCGAGCGCGCCGAGCGCCTTCCGCGAACGCGCCGACCGTCTCCCGGATGTCGGCGGTCGTCATCCGCTGACACTCGAATCCATGCAGCGGATCGCTCTTGTCCGTCGAGCTCAGCCCGAGCGGATACTCGATGCCCGGCACGTCGCGCTGCCGACCGCCGTGACTGAGCTGCAAGATGTACTTGCAGTCGTACCGGTGCACGGCCTCGCCGACCTTGCGCCAGAACGGAATCCTTTCGTCGGTGTCGATCGTCGCGTAGTTGGGCATGATGCGCCCGCGGATCTGCACGGGGACGAACGACGAGATGATCGCGCCCACGCCGCCTTTGGCGAATTTCACTTCCCAGTTGATCCGCGCCTGATTGCCCGACCCGTCGTAGTTGTCGAGCCGGCCGGCGATGTTGGACCGGAACACGCGATTCTTGACGGTGAGATTCTTGAACGTCAGCGGTTGAAACAGCACGTCGTTCGGCATGGGGCCACCCCTTCAGAACGTTTTCAGGAATTCGATTAGTGCGCGCTTGTCCGCGTCGGCCAGCGACGCGCCGAACACGTGTCCGCGATCGAGCACGAAATCGGGCGCGAGATTGCGCTTCATCAACCCCGACAGCAGCACATCGTCGGGCGTTAGCCTGAGCGCGAGGTTGACGGCCGGAAGCGCCGATGCGAGCCGCGCGAGCTCGGTCGGATCGACGTTGGCGAGATAGTCAATCGGCGTGCCGAGCGGCACGCGGAGCCGCCGGTTCGTGCCCGGGATCTCGACCGTGCTCTCCGTCGTCGTGACCGGGATCGATTGAGGCCCGAGCCGTTTTTCTGGCCAGAGCATCTTCTCCATGCCGTCCGCGAACGCGAGCATCCTGCCCGCCACGGACGGATCCTTGACGAAGGTGCCGACCGAGTTGTTGTGCAGGTACGGGGCCGTCGCCCAGAGACTCGTGAGCGACGCCGTGCGGTAGTACCCGCGGCCTCCTGCTGGGAGCGCGAAATCGATCGGGCGCCCCGGGTCGCGCGGGTTGAACAACCCCTGCACCGATCCGACGGACGGCAACGCCTTATACGTTTCCGAGGAGAACTGATCCCAGATGTGCCCGCGCGTTGCGTTGGACGCCACGGCACGGCCGACGTTCGTGCCGATGGCCGTGACCGGATGCCGCTTGTCGTCGGACAGGAAGTTATTCGTCAGGAAATCGTCGGCGAGCACCGACTCGCGGTACCACTGCTTTCGATCGGCCGTTGCGGCCGGCGGCTGCTTGCTCGAGTGGCAGCCGGCGCACGAATCAGCGAACGCCAGCTTTCCCTGATGGAGCACATCCGGGCTGGCGCTGAGATAACTCTGTCCGCCCGGCGCATCCGCGAGGCGCAGCGGCGCCGTCGTTTTCAGAAAAGCTTCGGCGGCCGGCATCCGCGCTTCGGTGTTCCGCCAGTCTTCACAGGAGGTCCGTGCGTGGTCCATGTCGAACGGCATCTGAGGCTTCCTGACGCCGTCAATCGGATCGTGCAGCGTCATCTGGTAGTCGCCGCACATGCCGATGTTGAGATAGACGCGCAGCGCGGCGCCGCCGATGCCGATCGAATCGGCGCCATCTTTCAGCACGTGCGGCACCGCGCGCGCGGAGCCATCGCGCATCGTTTCCATCGCCGTCGGTCGATATGCGAGGTTGAAGATCGCGTTGATCGCGCTCGGGTTGTTGATGTGATCGGTGGCAAGCCGCGAGGTGTCGGATGTGCCTGCAGGCTGGCGGTTCGCGACATGCCAGCGGAAATCGGACGGCGTCATGTTGAGGCTGAACAGCTTGCCTTCGTCCAGGTACTGATTGCCAATCGTCGGCGACAGATTCGCCCACGAGGGGTTATCGGGCTCGGTCGGCGGATTGATCGGGTTGAAGCCGACGTGGCAGAAGCCGCACGTCATGCCGACAAGATACGGAGGTTCCGCTGATTTCCTGTCTTTCAGATAAGCCTCGAGGTTCCACTTCGCGGCGTCGAAGCCGGGATTGTCGAAACGGCGCAGCCCGACAATACCGATCGGCGTACCCGGAAGCTCGGCGATCTGCTCGGCCTCCGAGCAGTCGTCGAGCCACAGACCAAAGCGATCCGCGCTCGCGGCGGCGCGGCATCGCGGGTAATTGATCGCGCCGAGCGTCTCGAATCGTCGATCGCGCATTCGCGAATCGGCATACATGAGCAGATCGACGTTTCCGCCAGTCGTGATCGCGAGCTGCCGCCAGAATTTCTCATTGCCGCCGGTCCAGAAGTGCCACGTATCGCGGCCGATCTTCTCTTCCGCGGTGAGCATCAGACCGCCGGATGCGTACGTTTCGTGCGCATCACGCATCTCGGCGGCGCGGCCCCCGTACGCGCCGGCGATGGCCAAAGCGACCGCAGCGACGATAATCCGGGGCGCGGTCATCTGTTCTCGGGAGGCCGAATTCTATGCGCAGCTGCTGATCATTCACAACAGCTTTATTACGCTCGCCGCTCCTGGTCTTCCTTGTTCGCCACGGTGGGCTTGAGTGCGCTCAATGTTTTCAGCGCGTTGTACCAGAACGGCGCCCCGAGGCTCAGCAGGCCAGCAGAAAACAGAATTCCCCAGAAGTGCAGATTCGCTGGGCGAACGAACAAGAGATTACGGATGAGGTTTCTCGGCGTCGCGAAGCTCACGCCGGCCCACACCGGCGTCGGCCACCACGGCGATGCATCCCATGTGTGATACGGGTCCGGCACGAGTTGAAAGCCGGTTCCGTTCAGAAGGCCGCGCACGGTCAGCGCCTGGTCGGAGAGCCGCCGGACTTCGCTCTCGCGTGCGTTGACGTTCGTGTTCAATGCCGCATCAATCGCTCGTTGGTACCCGGCGACAGCCACTTCCACATCACCCGGGGACTTACCCATGCCGTTCAACGTTCCGCGAAGCCACTCCGTGGCGGACACGCGGTCTGCAAAGAACCCAGGCATCCCCCGCGCATCGATCTGCTGCGAGGCGAGCTGCCGCCGCATGATGTCTTGATATAAGAGCGGCGGCGGCGGCGCGGCGCCCTCGCTCGTACCGGTGGCCACGCCCGTATCGACAGTGTTTGCAGGCGGCAGAACGGAAGCTCCCGCCGCCGCACGCTCGACGGCGGTCGAGACGCCTTCGAGCCGCGCGCGCGCGTCGGGATTCGCGGCAAGCTGCGACAGCAGGCGGAAAGAATCGAGATGCAGGGCAAACGCGACCAAGATTGAAAACGCAATGGTCCACAGCCGCATGTGCGTGACAAACCGCTGCGATACCCGGTCCATGGTCGTTTCGAACCACGACCGCAGATCGTTGCGCGCGAGCGTTGGCTCGACGACCGATCTGATCTGCTCGGCCAGCCTGCCGATCTGCGCCGTGCCTGACGCCGCGACGGCTTCGACCTGAATCGGCTGTCGCGCCGCGGCGACGATGTACGCCATGCGTTCGGCGTCGGTCGTGGCAGCGGACAAATCGCGCGGCGCCGGCGTGGCGCCGGCGAGAACGTCCATGATCCCGATGAGCTCCTGCACGCGGATGGCTTTCGCGTAATGAAGCCTCGCGAACCAGCGGCCGACGATGGGCAGCTCGCGCGCCCAAGCCAAGCGCGTCATCGCCGAATCCGAAATGATCGGATGACGCAGCACGATGTCGGCGATCCGGCCGGCGTGGTCGCCCAGCTCGGGGTACACCACGCGCAGAACCTGCTCGACGCCCCAGCGAAGATTCGTGCCGCGCAGCCCGATCGCCGCAGACGCGCTCTGCACGAAGATCGTCACGAGGATGCTCACGACGAGCATCACGACGGCGAACGCGATAGCCATGTCCAAGTGCTCGAGCGTCATCGATTACCTCGTTCCTGATCAACCAAGGACCAACGCCGTTCCGTCCACTGAAACCGTCAGCGTCCTGTCCACGTCGTCGAGAACGCGTCCCGCCCGCGCCGCTTCGAGCAGGTACGCTCCCGCAGCGCGAACGTGGTGCGATTGCTCCCAGAAGGCCGACAAATCGTGAAAGACCGCTCCGAGCGTCGGCTGGCTGGGGGCCGCGGTGTCGATCGCGCTTCGCAGCGTCTCGAGCGCCTGGCAAAACCCCTTCGCGCGCGCAGGCGTATCGCCGTTCAGCTCCGCGAGGCCGGCGAAAGTGAATGGCCGGACGGTTTGGAATTCGAGCTCCAGGTGGCCGAGATCGGCGAAGTCGCCGCCTGAAAGCGCGTGGTTCGCCGATGCCGCTAGCAGCGACGGCGACATGTCCGGGGCGTCGAGGTACATCTGCCACAGCGGCGCGTAGAGGTTCCGCCGCGTGGCGACGTGCGTACGGCCAATGCTGCCGGCGCGCCATGGCATGGCCGCGCCGAGCGCGGCGGCCACGTTCGGCGCCGATCGGAGGGACGCGAGCACACGGCGGAGGGTCGGCTTACGCGCCGTGTCGGCGATCTTGATCTGCACGGTCGCATCGCACGCGCGGCCGATACGTTCGACGAGGCGCCCGCGGGCATCGGCCGCCTCCAGCTGCGTCATGACGCCCCAGAGAACCCCCGCGTCGAGCAGCACGTCCACGTCATCCTCAGACAGCCGCTTGATCGTCTGCTGCCATAGCAGATGGATCCCGAACGAGAACTGCGGCATTACCGGACTCTGCGCGAAGCCGATCATCTCGGCGTTGAAGTCGGCGCTCCACTTGAACGTCTGGCCGATCCAGTTGCCCTCGTAAGCGCGCACGCCGAGATAGCTCTCCTGGCGCTCATCGCGGATGTTGCGTCGGGTCACGGGCACGATCGTGCGCGTGTCGGTACCGCCGAGCGTCGCCCACTTGCCGATCCCGAGCGTGAACCCCCAGCTGGCGGTCCGTTCGACCGTTTTCTCGTTCAGATACTGCTCCAGGACGATGCCAGGACGCGCGCCGAGAATCGCGGTGAGCGCCGGCTGAAGGTTTCCGCGGATCAGCGTTGCGTGAAGCTCACGCAGGCGCTCGCGGGAGAGCGTGGCCTGCAGAAGATCGACCGACGTGCTCACCCGCTGATATTCGTACGCAAAGGCGAGCGAGATCTTGGATTTCGCAACCTCCGCGATGGTGTCGGCGATCTTGCTTTTTACATCGGCAACGCGCTTTCTCACGTCGTCGAGCGTCGCCGTCACCGCGTCGAGGCCCAGACGGATGATGAGGCCTTTGGCGAGCGCGCGTTGGCTGTCGGTGAGATCGGCGAGCGTCGCCTTGTCCAACACCGATTGCACCTGCGCCGTCGGCGCCGCCAGCACACTGTCCACGACGCCGTCCACTACCGCGGCCACAGCGTCGGGAGTGGCGAACGAGACGTCGATGCCGGCGCGCACGTCTGCGCCGATCGAGCGGCGGTCGGCTTTGTGGAGCCCGACGCGCCAGGTTGTCTCGTCCGCGCGCGAGAACACGACGAGAAAATCGTCGTCCACCGTCACGTTCGCCGTGAGCGCGGCGCCCGCGTCGAACTGCAGCGCGATGAGGGCGCTGGACTTGAGCAGCGCGCTGAGCGGCGCCAGTTCGCCCGTGAACACGTCGGCCCACGTGAGCGTCACGCTCACTTTGATCGTGCCGCCGAGCTGCACCGACACGGCGTCGCCGGGCGCGAGCGCTTCGATGTCGGACAGCACCAGCGCGAACCGCGGACCGGCGGCAAGATCGCCCACGAGCGCCTCGCGGACCGATTGCGATCGCTGGTGCACTCGATAGTCTGCGAGCGTTGCCGAGGCGCCCGTTTCGACAGCGAGCTCGAAGCCGATGTCTGCGAGCGTCGCCGCGGCCGATGCCTTCAGTCCGCTGTCGATGCGGTACTTCAGCCACGCGCGGTCGGCGGACAGAATCAGCGGCGGCTGCGCGCCGCCGATGGCGTCCTTCGCGCCAGCCGCCATCAGGATTCCGTCCGGATCCTTGTCGTCGAGTGAGTTGAAGAGCGATATCTCGACGCCGGCTCGCAGGTTGACCGTCACTTTCGGCACCTGCTCCGACTCGAAGGTCTGCGTCCCCTGAAACGGCGCGGTGATCGGCTTCGCGTCGAGCGTCGAGGAATCGAGCGGCGCGTTCGAGATGATCGCCAGCAAGGCGTCGACATCAGCGAGCGGCAATCGGACTGGAGCCATGGGTCCCCCCGGGAGATGGTCGGTTCGCGGCGGTCTACATCTTGTACGGGACGAGACGGATGCCGAACTGTTGCTCGAGGTTGTATTGAATGTTGTGCACCGTGCCCTCGCCGTTCGCGATGGCGAGTTTCCGCACGCGCACGTCCTCCACGAACGCGGGCGACGCCGCTTCGGCCCGGCGATTCGCGATCGCTCGCAGCCGCTCCACTTCGATCGCCGTCGGATCGGCCAGCGCGATGCGCGCGAAATCCGAGCGGATCTTCACGGCGGTGGCCCGGCCGATCGATCCGTTCTGCACGCAGATGTCGAACATCAACGCCAGCGCGCGCTCCGTGCCAACGCCAAAGTCCTGGCACATCGCGTCGGCATTCTGGCGGATGCGGTCAGCATGTTCCACCTGGATCGCTTGAAATTCCGGCGTCCGGCCGAGCGCCTTGAAGAACCCGCTCCAGGGTTCGAAGATCGTGAACCGCCGCGGATCCTGAATCGATGCCGCCCATCGCAGCTGATCGGGAAGCGGCGACGCCAGAACGCCGACGAGCGTCTGCAGATCGTCCTGGAAAATCGTCTCCGCGACATCTCGATGCGCCGTGATCATCTGGTTCAGCAGCGGCTGCAGCGTGCCCTGGCCGAAGTTCCACTGCAGGACGCCGAAGCTGATGCCCTGCTTGTCGAAATTCCCGGCGACGCCGCAATAGCAGTCCGGGCTGCCGGTCGAGGTCTCAAACGTGCCCGTCAGCGCGAGACATCGCTGCGCCAGCGGCTGGGCCGCAAGCGACGGCGCGGCTGGCGGCTCGTCGCCCGGCAACAGGAACCCCCACGTGCGCGGACCGATGATGCCGTCCGGGGGAAGGCCGTGCGATTTCTGAAACGCTTTCACCGCCGACTGCACGCCGCCGCCGAAAGCGCCGTCGATCGCTCCCGTGTAGAGGCCGAGATCCTTCAGCCGCTGTTCGACGCGCCGAACTTCGTCGCCGTGCGATCCAAGGCTGAGTGCGATCATTCATTTTCCACTGGCGGCGGGGCCCCACCCCCGCCGCGAACTAACGCCGATGCACTCGCCTCGGATCCACTGTCCTCGGCTCGGTATGGCCGCGGGCGCTTCGGCCTGTTACCGCGCTACGAAGCAATGGCGGTGAGCAAGGCGAACGCCACCTCGTCGTGGCAGATGTCGGAGTGCTCCGCGATGAGCGAATCCGCATTCAGGTTGAAGACCTTGCCAGGCCCGAACGTGTAAGGCGTCGCGACTGGCTGCAGCGTGCCGACCACCCGCTCGGGCGTGTGCTGCGCGCCGTTGCGGCCGATGCCGCCAAACCGATCGTTCTCGTCGCCAAGCGCCGCGGCATCCTGTCCGGCGACGCGCGAGGCCAGCGGATACGCCACGCCGACCGCGCGATCGCGGATGCTGTGCGTCACCAGAATCGGTCCGCGAATCTTGCGCTCGGTGACCACCGCTCGAAACCCGCCGTCCCGTGTGCCGTCGAACTTCGCCCCGAAGCCGTTGTGCGAAAAAGCCGCCTGCAGGAGCGTGAGCGTGTCGAACCCGACGGCGCTCTGCCCGGCGGGTCCGTCCGCCGTTGCGGTCACGAGGCGGCCGCCGAAACTGTGGCCGACCAGATGGATGCGCAAATCAGGCCGCGCGGCCTTCAACTG
>Ga0105240_10015646_pt1 | contig 10302 bp, 8 predicted proteins | sample KBSC54metaG_FD_80426 | JGI IMG/M metagenome (GOLD analysis project Ga0105240, IMG submission 80426) | Corn rhizosphere microbial communities from Kellogg Biological Station, Michigan, USA - KBS C5-4 metaG | ecosystem: Host-associated > Plants > Roots > Rhizosphere > Soil | place: Michigan, USA... | reverse complement strand
CGTCGACCACAACCCGGCATTGCTCGAGCGGCTCTCCGCCGCTGCGCCCGTTGCTCGCACGGTCGCGAACCGCGGGCCGAGGGGCAGCTCAGGCGCGCGGAACGCCGGGATCGCGTCGACCCGGGGAGAGATCGTCGCGTTCTTCGACGACGACGCCGCACCTGAGCCCGACTGCCTGGAGCGCCTCGCCGCGCACTACGCCGACGAGCGCGTCGCCGGGGTCGGCGGCGGCGTCGACCCCGACTGGCGCACCGGTCGTCCCCGGTGGTTCCCCGAGGAGTTCGACTGGGTCGTCGGCTGCTCGTACCGGGGGCTCCCGACGCACCCCGCGGCGCTGCGGAACCTGCTCGGCGCGAACATGTCGTTCAGACGGGACGCCCTCGCGGCCGCCGGCGGGTTCTCGGCCAGGATGGCGCGCCGGGGAGCCACGCCGCTGGGCGTCGACGACACCGAGCTCTGCATCCGCCTGCGGCGGCGCCTTCCGGGCAAAGTGCTCGTCTACGCGCCGGAGGCCCGGGCGCGGCACCACGTGCCGGCCGCCAGGGCGACCTGGAGCTACTTCTGGAGGCGCTGCCTCGCGGAGGGGCGCGCGAAGGCGGCTCTCACGGCTGTCTCGGGGGTGGGCGAGAGCCTGTCGTCCGAGCGCTCCTATGCGCTCCGCGTCCTGCCCGTGGGGATGGCCCGCGGCGTGCGAGCCGCCGCAACCGGAGGGGATCGTGCCGGGATCCTGCGCTCGCTCGCGATCCTCGCGGGTCTGCTCGTCACCAGCGCCGGTTACGTCTTCGGGAGGCTCGACGGGGCGAGGACGGGGTCGTCGGAGCACGCCGCACGGCCGCCGGCGTCCCACGCCTCGACACGGATCGAGCCTCCGGAGCGCGGCCGGTGAACGCGGGCGTGCTCGCATCGGTGCTCTACGAACGCGCGGCGGTGCTCTCGCACCGATCGCAGGCCGCCGGGCGCGGGGCGGTCGCGGTCGCGCCGCTCGGCGCCGGCGTGCTGCTCTGGGCGCTCTCGTTCCGGTCGATCGATCTCTCGCGGATCGGAGACTTCGGCCTGCTGTCTGCGCTGCCGTGGACGTTCTACGCGGGACTGGCGCTGCTGACGCTCGGCTTCGCGCTGGCGCTGGGGACGCCCCGGCTCTCGGAGGCGACCCTCGCCGCGCACGTCGTCGCGCTGATCCTCGTCCTCTACGGGACGCCGACGATCGCGTACGGGACGCTTCGGTACGCCTGGGCCTGGAAGCACGTCGGGATCGTCGACTACATCCAGCGGCACGGCAGCGTCGACCCGAGCATCTCGTTCCTCAACGCGTACCACAACTGGCCCGGCTTCTTCGCGCTCAGCGCCCTGTACACGCAGCTCGCCGGGTTCGGCAGCGCGCTGAGCTTCGCCTCGTGGGCGCCGCCGTTCTTCAACCTCCTCTTCTGCGGGGCGCTCGTGCTCCTTTTCCGCGCGCTGACGACGGACCGACGCCGGGTGTGGCTGGGGGTGTGGCTCTTCTTCTGCACGAGCTGGGTCGGACAGGACTACTTCGCGCCACAGGCGTTCTCGTACTTCCTCTTCCTGGTGGCCGTGACGGTGTGCGTTGCCTGGTTCCGGCTGCGGGAGCCGCCGACGGTCGAGGCCGTTCGCCGCCTCGTCCGGTCGCCGGGCTGGGCGACGCGCCTCGTGCGGACGGCCGAGAGGGCCGACGTCGACGCCCGCTGGCACTCGGACGCCTGCCGGGGCGAGCGCGCGGCGATGACGCTCCTCGTCGTCGGCCTGGCGACCGTCGTGGCCGTCAGCCATCAGCTGACGCCGTTCATGCTCATGCTGGCGCTGGGCGGGCTCGTGGTCGTCCAGCGCATCGGCCTGCGCAGTCTGCCCCTGCTGGTGGCGGTCATCTCGATCGGCTGGGTCGCCCTGTTCGCGGTCGCCTTCCTGCGCGGCAACCTCTACTGGATCGCCGACTCGCTCGGCACCCTGACCACGAACACCGACTCGACGCTCATCAACCTCGCTCAGGCGAGTCACGGTCAGCAGGTCGTCGCGCGTGTCGACCGAGGGCTCACGCTGATGGTCTGGCTGCTCGGCGCCGCGGGGTTCGCGAGGATGGCGCGAAACGGCAGGCTCGAGCTCTCGGCGGGCGTGCTCGCGCTCTCTCCGTTCGGGATGATCGCCGCGAACGCCTACGGCGGCGAGATCCTCTTCCGGGTCTACTTCTTCGCGCTGCCGTTCGCCTCGCTGCTCGCCGCCGGGCTCTTCTACCCGGAGCCGCTGCGTGGCGACGCGCGTGCGGCGGCGGCGGCCGGGCTCGTCAGCGCAGTGCTGCTCGGCGGCTTCCTCTTCGCCTACTACGGCAAGGAGCGGCAGAACTACTTCGCAAAGGGCGAGGTGCGCGCGGCACGACTCCTCTACCGGGTCGCGACACCCGGCTCGCTGCTCGTCGCGGGCGTCAACAACTACCCGTGGGCCTTCACCCACTACGAGCGGTACTCGTACCTCTCCCTGGCCGACCTCCTCCCCCGGGATCGGCGGCGCGCGATCGCCGACCCCGCCGACACGATCTCGTCGATCGCCCGACGAGCGCGCGTGCCCTGCGCCTACGTCGTGATCACGGCGAGCCAGAAGGGCACGGTCGACATGACGGGTGTCATGCCGCCCGGTTCCCTGACCACGATCCAGCACAGGCTCGCGGCATCCCGGAGCTTCCGGCAGCTTGTGCGCAACCCCTCGGCGGTGGTGTTCGGCATGGCGGTGGAGCGCCTGGCGTCGGAGCGCTCCGCGGCGGCGTGTCATCTGGAGGCTGGCTCGAGATGAGCCCCCGTCCTCGCCCGGCGCCGACCCTGGACCGGCGGCCCTGGAACATCCGCGTCGGCGAGGCCGTTGGGCGGGCGGACCTGCACGAGCGGTTCGGCGGCAACCCGCGCGTCCGCCTCGCGCCCTCGGCAACAACGCGCAACGTGTTCGTCTTCGTCGATGCGCAGAGGGCCGAGACCGGCCGCCGGGAGGACGGCGCGCTGCGCGTGGCCGGAGAACGCAGCAACCCGCCCGAGCTCGGCAGGACGAACCGTGCCGTCCTCGCCCACGAGACCGACGGGCGGGCGCTCCGCGTGTTCCGCCGACAGGGCGAGCAGGTGGTCTACGCCGGCGAGTTCAGGATCGACCCGGACGAGCCGTTCACCCTCGTCGAGGACGGCGGGGCGCCGGGCGCCGCGGCGCGGCGCCATGTCTTCCGCCTGGTGCCCGTCGGGGCGTTCGTCGAGGATGCCGAGAGCCGCGCCGCGGCGCTGCCACCGCTGCGAGCCCGGGGACGGCGCCTGCAGGCTGACGCGCGCTCGGGACTCGCCCGGCTCCCGGTCGCACCGCGCCTCGCCGTCGCACCGCGCCTTACTGTCGCACCGCGCCTCCGCCGCGCCCCCGGCGCGTGGGAGTACCTCGCGCTCGGCTCGTGTGCGGCGATCGCCGCGACGACGTGGGGCTGGGCCTCGGCTCCCGTCCGCCCGGCCGTCACGACCTGGTTCCTGCTCGTGTGCCCCGGCATGGCCCTGATTCGGCTCCTGCCGGCGCGGGGGGCCCTCACCCGGCTCGTGCTCGCCCTCGCGACCAGCCTCGGGCTCGAGACGCTCGTCGCCACGACGCTGCTCGAAGCCAGGGCCTGGTCGCCGAGCGCCGTGCTGAGCGTCCTGATCGCGATCACGCTCGGGGCAGCCGCCCTTGGCCTGTCGTCCTCATCGCGGGCGCTCTCGCTCTCGCGAGGCGGCGACGGAACGGCGGGACGGGCCAGGAGCCGACGGTGACGACGCCGATCGCGATGGCGGGCTGGGTCTGGCTGACCACCACCGTCGTCGCCGCGCTCGCCACGGCGGCGGCGATCGCCGTCCTGATGGCGCACGTGCTCGTCACGGCGGTAGGCGGGTCGCGCGAGGGCTCGCGTCGCCGGAGCCTCCGCCGGCTCGCGGTCCCCCTCGTCGCCTGCTTCGCAGCGGTGGTCGTCGTCCGTCTGGCGATCATCGTGATCGAGCGGCCCGGGCCGTAGGAGAGGTGGGATGTCGCTAACGCAACGGCCTGATCGGGACGCCGCGGGCGCCCCGGAAGCGGTTCGTCTCGTACAGCGGCGATCGGAGCGCGGCGCGCATCGCGGCGGTGGCGGGCTCGGACGACTCGATCGGCCAATCCAGCCCGTACTGGTACTTGTCGAACCAGACGACAGCGTCGACGCGGGAGAACGCGTGCGGAATCTGGGTTCCGAACGCATCTGCGATCCAGTTCGCCTTCGACCCGCCGACCTCGGTCGAGGCGGTCTCGCCGATCATCAGCGGCTTCGCCGGCGCGATCCGACGCGTGACGAGCCGGTACGTCCGTCCGAAGACGGTTGCGAACGGCGTCCACCTCGCTGGATGGCTCGGATTCGTTCCCCAGTTGTAGCCGTCGAGGCACGACCAGTCGACGTACGACGGCCCCGGGTAGAGCGAGCGGAGCGGCTCGACCGAGCCCCGATAGTTGACGTTCGGGCACCAGACCCACGTCACGTTCGTCGCGCCGACCCGCGTGAAGATGCGGTGCACGTGCCGCCACATGCGCACGAACTCGCCGGGGCGGTTGTCGTTCGAGTGCTCGCTGTAGGGGACGTCGTTCGTGTTCATCTCCCAGTCGAAGCGGAGGAAGAACGGATGCCCCCACCGCCTGGCGCCGAGCGCCCACCTGCGGATGAACGAGTCGTAGCGTCCGCGGATGATCTGGTCGAGGCTGAACGCGGGCTGGTCGGCGCCGAGCGCCTCCCGGTACGAGCCCCAGCTCAGCACGGGCAGGTATCCGCGCGCGCGCGCTTTGCTCATCAGGTCGGCGCGGAATCCGCGCAGGCCGCAGGAGTTGCTGCACTCGTACCAGTCCTGACCCCACTCGAGCAGCGACATCCGCTTGCCGACGTTCGCCTCGAAGCGGTCGGCAGCGGTCATATCCCACGGGGCGTCGTTGCTCAACCCGTACTGCCCGCCGCCGACGTACGCGCCCCAGTAGACGAGGCGGGAGGGCGCGGGGGAGCGATGCAACCCCGCCCTCGCCTGACCCAACACGACGGCGGCGGAGAGCGCGAGGGCCAGGGCGATCGTCAGACCTGCGCGTGTCACCGCACTGCCAGGCTACTCCCTGCCGGCGACCCGTCGCCTGCGAGTCGATGACGACGGCGCTGGAGCTCGAGCTGGAGGCGACACCGACGCGCGGTCCCGCGTACGACCTCCTCTTGCGGCTGCCCGAGCTCGGCGAACGGCTCGTCGACGCTGTGCGACGGTCCGACTGGCTGAACGCCTACCTGTACGCCGCCGGCATGAACCAGATCGCAGAGGATGGGCTGCACGCCGACGTGTGCTTCCTCGGCCAGCTTGGCGATCGTCTGCTCTCGACAGGACGTGCGGGCAATGCGCTCGCCGGGCGCGGCCTGGACGGCGCCGCGTCGGCGGGCCTGCGCCTGAGAGGCCGCCGGGAGAGATGGCGCAGGGCGCTCGCGTGGCAGCAGGACCTCGCCGCGGTGGTCGCGACGCTCGCGCGCACGGTAACGGCGCCGGAGCGGGCTTCCGCCCCGGACGTGGCGGGGCTCGAGGCGGCCGTCGAAGCGCTCGTATCCGTCTCACGCGGATTGCCGGCCGAGTTGCGGTGGACGTCAGCCCACCTCCCCTCCTGCTTCCACGCCTTCGACCTCGACGTCCCCGATGCCGTCAGTCTCGCGGCCGCGTTCAGCCGGTCCCGGGCAGGTCGCAGGGGACCGCTCCTGGTCGCCGGCGTTCGGACCTCCGGAAGCTACCTCGCTCCTCTCTGTGCGGCCGCCCTCGAGTCGTTCGGTCACCCCGACGTGCAGGTGCTCACGCTTCGTCCCCGGCATCAGCTCCTGCGGACGGAACGCGAGCTCGTGCGACGCACGACCCGTGGGCACGGGCTCGTGCTCGTGATCGACGATCCGCCCGAATCGGGGCGCAGCGTCGCGAGGGTCGCGGACCGCCTCGCCCGGCTCGGCGTCCCACCGGCGGCGATCCTCCTCCTGCTCCCGCGGTTCGCCGACCGCGACTCGCTCCCGCCGCAGCTCGTGAGGTATCCCTCCGTCATCCTGCCGGCCGGGGAGTGGTCGATCGAAGCCAAGCTCGCCCCCGAAGCGGTCGGCCGGGCGCTGGGTCGCCTTCTCTCCGCCGGGACGCGGGTCACGGGGGTCGAGCCCCAGCCGCTTCCCGAGCGGCCCCGGCGGGCCCACCGTCGGGGCCTGTTCCGGGTCGACCTCCTCGAGCACGGCCGTCGGAGGACGATCGCCGTGGTGGTCGAGGGCGTCGGGATCGGCTACTTCGGAGAGCAGGCGTTGGCGGTCGCGCGCGAGCTACGGGACCACCTTCCCGAGCTCTTCGGCCTCGAGGGCGGATGCCTCTACCGTGCCTGGATTCCCGATGCGAGGCGCGCCTGCCCGCCAGGAGCCCGGGCGAGCGACGAGCTCGTGACGGCCGTGGCGAGCTATGCGGCCGCGCGGCGGCAGGCGCTTTCCGTCGCAGAGGACAGGAGCCTCGGCGAGCTCGGAGACCAACCGGTCTGGGAGGTCGCGAGCGGGATCCTGAGCCGTGCCTTCGGCCGCGGCGCGCTCCCCGCCAGGCTGCTGGCCGTCGACCCTCTCGCCAAGCGGCTGCTCCGGGTGGAGCACCCCTCGGTGACCGACGGCGCGACCTCCTTCGCGAACTGGTTCGCAGACGAGCGAGACCCGGGGCGTCTCGTCAAGGTCGATTTCGCGAAACGGTCGTTCTGGCACCTGGGGCTGCTCTGCTACGACGCGGCCTTCGACATCGCGTCGGCCGCCCTCAGCACGGCGGACGCCGGGACGGCCGAGCGTCTGCGTGCGACCTACGCGCGGCTCGTCGGCGAGCCTGTCGACGACGAGCGCTGGCTCCTCTACCAGCTGGCGGAGCTGTGGGGACGCAGGCGGAGACGGCCGGGGGACGCCGCGGCGGTCGAGCGGGCACAGGCTCGCTGCCTGCGGCGCCACGTGGCACGTCTCTACCTGGCCGACCTCGAGCAGGCCGCCGACGGCCCGCTGTGCGCGCTCGACCTCGACGGCGTGCTGGAGACAGAGGCGCTCGGGTTCCCCGGGACGACGACGGCCGGGGCGCTGTCGCTACGGGCGCTGATCGTCCACGGCTACCGCCCACTGCTCGTGAGCGGGAGGAGCGTGGATGACGTCGCCGATCGGTGCCGCTCGTACGGGCTGGCGGGCGGGGTGGCGGAGTACGGAGCCGCCGTCTACACGGCTGCCCCGGAGGAGACCCGCGTCCTGCTCACCCGCGACGAGCGCGCGGCGCTGTCGCAGGTCCGGGACGCTCTCGCCTTACACCCGGAAGTCCAGCTCGACGATGCGTACCGGTACTGCGTCCGCGCGTTCGCACCCGATCGGCGCGGCCGGAGGGGGCCGCTCGACCCGGCGATCGCCGAGGCGGCCCGCCGAGCATCGGGGGCCTCGACCCTCGTGCGGGTGGTCCCGGGCGAGAGCCAGACAGACTTCGTCCCCGCGGGTGTCGACAAGGGTTACGGCGTGCGTGCGCTGGCCGCGCGCCTCCGTCCGCCCGAGCGCTCCGGATCCCTGCTCGCGCTCGCCGTCGGCGACACCGCCGAGGACCTGCCGATGCTCCGGGAGGCTGCGCTCGGGTTCGCCCCGGCTCAGGGTCGGGGCGCGCTCAGGCGGACCGGTGTCGAGGTGCTGCGGGCTCCGTATCAGGCCGGGTTGGCGATCGCAGTCGAGCGGCTGCTCGGCCACCGTCCGGGCGCCTGTCCGGCCTGCCGAGAACCTCGCCTCGCTCCGGAGGCCGCAATCCTGGTCGCGCTCGTCTCGGCCGGCGAGGGCGGGCGTCTCAGGCTCGCGTGGGAGCTTCTGCGTCTGACGCGGCTGGCTCGACCATTGACTCGCCATGCGTAAGGCTGCGTCCCGGGCACGGCTCGGAGCAGGCTTTCCCTGCGGCGCCTGCGAGGCCGTCCTCGACGCGCACGTACACGACGGCGCCGCAGATCGTGCACGTCGCACGGCGGGCGACCGCCGACTCGTCGCTCTCGTCGCACCACGGCCCGAGCGCGTGTCCGAGGCGCCGTGCACGCTCCTCCGCCGCAGCACACGCGGCCTCGATCCCGACGGACCCGCCGCCGGCAGCGCGCTGGCTCACTGTCCCAACCTCGATGACGATGCGATGTTCTGCACGGTACCCGTGTCCGCGATGCGACCCGACGGGCAACGTACGCCCACCCGCGGACGGCGGGAGGTGCGGTCTCCATGACAGCGGTTCCGATCCTGCTCTACCACAGCGTCTGCGACGACCCGCCGTCCTGGATTCGGCGGCTCAGCGTCGCGCCCGCCACCTTCGCCCGTCAGCTCGAGTTGATCCACGAGCAGGGTGCAACGGCCCTCTCGGTCTCGGAGTACGCATCCCTCCTCGCGGGCGGTGACCCGCTACCGCAGCGGCCCGTGGTACTGACGTTCGACGACGGCCTCGCCGACTTCCGCGAGCAGGCGCTGCCGGCTCTTCGCAGCGCGGCGCTTCCGGCCACTCTCTTCGTCACGACGGGCTTCCTCGACGGCCTCCCGGAAGAGGTCGTCGCCGGCCGGCCCCCAGGCGCCTGGCTCGATCCGGCCGCGCTGCTCGATCTGTGCGCCCAGGGAATCGAGATCGGCGCGCACACCCATTCGCATCCCGAGCTCGACACGCTTCCCGTCGAGGCCGCGCGGCGCGAGATCGCCCGGTCGAAGCAGATCCTCGAGCGGCTGCTGGCGGCTCCGGTGAGCTCGTTCGCCTACCCCTACGGGTATCACGGACCGGTCGTTCGTCGCCTCGCGCAAGAGTGCGGGTTCGCGTCGGCCTGCGCAGTGAAGAATGCGCTGAGCCCGCCCGGCGACGATCGCTTCTCGCTCGCACGGCTGACCGTTCGGTCGGACACCACGCTCGCCCAGCTCGCCGCGTGGCTGGACGGGTGCGGCGTCCTGCCGCCGCCACGAGGCGAGCGAGCGCGAACGCGTGCGTGGCGGTCGTACCGGCGGGGACGAGCGTCGGTGCGGCGCCGGCTGCACCGGAGCGGGACATGACCGCGGCGGCGTCGCACGCGACGACGGAGACGGTCACGGTCGCCGACGAACGGCTGCAGGTCACCTGTCCCGCCCCGCGCGACGTCTGGAGCGAGCTCCTCGACCAGGACCCCCTCTCGCTCGTCACCCAGAGCCCGGGTTGGCTCGACGCGAGGTGCCGGCTCGGCGGTTTCCAGGATGCGAGCCGGCTCTACCGGCGGGAGGACGGCAGGACGCTCGTGCTGCCCATGGTCCGCCGCCGACCGCTCACCGGCCGGCTCGCGCTGCAGTCCTCCTTTGCCGAGGGGTGGGGCGTGGGCGGCCCCGTCGCCGCGGGCGGAATCACCTGGGAGGACATCGCTCTCGTCGCGGGCGACCTGGTCGGCCGTCCGGCTGTCAGGACGCTGGTCCGTCCGAACCCCCTCCTTGCGGACGAATGGGAGGCGGCGGCCGGGCCGTCCGTTCTGGCAGTGCCCCGCCTCGCGCACGTGCTCGATCTCGCCGGCGGCTTCGACGAGGTCTGGCGCGGTCGCTTCACCCAGAGCGCGCGGGCGAACGTGCGCAGGGCCGAGAAGGCGGGGATTGCCGTGGAGCACGGCTCCTCACCGGAGCACGTCTCGGCCTTCTACCGGCTGCACGATCGCTCGCTGGAGCGCTGGGCGCTCCAGCAGCACGAGCCGCTCTGGCTCGCCCGTCTGCGCCGCCGCCGCCGCGACCCGCTGCGCAAGTTCCATCTGCTCGCCCAGACGCTGGGCGACGCCTTCGCCGTGTGGCTGGCCTCCCTCGACGGCCGCCCGGTGGCGGCCACGATCGTGCTGCGCGGGGCGAACGCGCAGTACACGCGCGGTGCGATGGACGCAGCGGTGGCCGGGCCCACCCGTGCGAACTACCTGCTGCACGCGACGGCGATACGCGACGCCTCCGAGGCCGGCTGTCGCCACTACCACTTCGGCGAGACCGGAAGCTCGCGGTCGCTCGCGTTCTTCAAGAGCCGCTTCGGCGCCGAGGCGCGGCCCTACGCCGAGTACCGGTTCGAGCGGCTCCCGCTCACCGCGGTCGACCGGCGCCTGCGCGGCGCGGTCAAGCGTGTCGTCGGCTTCGTCGACCCCACCTAGAGGCTTGATGTGGGTTCGACGCACTCACGGATGGTGTGTCCGACGCGGCGCATCTCAGCCGGGTCGGGCTTGCACGTAGACCCCGCTATGCGCTGCACCCGCCCCGGCTGACCTGCTTGGTCTGACACATCCCCG
>Ga0105240_10015645_pt1 | contig 10302 bp, 7 predicted proteins | sample KBSC54metaG_FD_80426 | JGI IMG/M metagenome (GOLD analysis project Ga0105240, IMG submission 80426) | Corn rhizosphere microbial communities from Kellogg Biological Station, Michigan, USA - KBS C5-4 metaG | ecosystem: Host-associated > Plants > Roots > Rhizosphere > Soil | place: Michigan, USA... | reverse complement strand
CGGTCGTCACGACGATGTGCGCGGAGTGGTAAGGCGAGGAGGCGTGCAGTAGGCGTTGCCAAGGTAACGTCGCCAAAACAGGCGGTCAAGAGTGCCGAATTTCCCTGTTACAGAGTGCTTTGCATACTGGCGCGTACTCGAGTTGGGAAGCCGCGAGATCGTTGAAGGGCTTGTCAATCCAGAGCACAGCGCACCATCACCACTGTTGTCGTCGTACCTCGCGCATTGGGATGGCTACTATTATTGGCAACGCGCGCAGGACGGTGACTGGCTGGTGTTGGTGCATGAACGCGCGCCGGTGCGCGAGCGGTGGTGGTTGCACGCGGCGCTCTTCGTCGCGGCCATCATTTCGACCTCGGTCGGCGGCGCCATGTTCGCCGGCGTCGTCGATCCGTGGAGTCTTCAAACGCTCCTCCACCCGCGGGCCGGCTTCATCTTTTCGCTCCCGCTGCTGGCGATCCTGCTCGCGCACGAATCGGGCCACTATGTGACTGCACGGCGATATCGCGTCGATGCCAGTCCACCGTATTTCATCCCATTCCCCGCCGCGCTGGATCTGATCGGAACACTCGGCGCATTCATTCGGCTCCGCTCGCCGATCTTCGACCGGCGCACGCTGTTCGACGTCGGCGTCGCTGGTCCGTTAGCCGGCGTTGTCCTCGCGATTCCCATCCTCTTGCTGGGTCTCCACGGCAGCACCGCCCTGCCGGGCGTCGCCACGCAGACCTTTGCGCACCAATTCGCGCGATTCAACGGCGATCCGATTCTCATCGGTGACTCGCTGCTCCTGGCGGCGTGCCGCGCCACGCTCGGTCTCCATGGCATGGTCGAGATGAGTCCGCTCGCGGTCGCGGGATGGGTCGGCATTTTCGTTACGTCGCTCAACTTGCTTCCGTTGGCCCAACTCGATGGCGGACACGTCGCGTTCGCGATGCATCCGCGCGCCCAAGTGTTGATCGCGCGCGCGATGTGGCTCACGCTCATTCCGCTCGGCTTCGTCTGGAGCGGATGGTGGTTCTGGGCCGTGCTCAGTTTGGCAATCGGTCGCGGCAAGTTGGCGCACCCACCGGTGATCGCACCCGAGCGCCCGCTCGACGCGAAGCGGCGGTTCATCGGGTGGCTTGCCGTCGCGTTGTTCATTCTCACATTCATGCCCCTTCCGATCAGCGGTTGACCGTTGGGCCGCGGGACGCGCGACGCTATTCCAGTGGAACCATGCATCCGCGCACGCGGTTACGTTCAAGGGATGTTGCGCGCAGTCGCGGCGTGTACGTCGCGCCCGCCTGCGTGGATGTGAGACCACTACCGGAACCGGATGTGCGTGCATACCGCTACTGCCTCCGCCATCGTTTGGTGGGGCGTCGCTCGAAGTTTCGCTCGCTGCTCCCCGTCGTGCTCGTCGCGGCAGCGTGTCACCATGCGCCACCGCCGGCACCGCCGCCGCCGGACGTGTCGGTGCTGACGGTGAAACCGCAGACGGTTCCCGCCGACTTCGAATACGTTGGGCAGGCTGAAGCGTCGAAGCGCGTCGAAGTCCGGGCGCAGGTGTCGGGCGTGATCATCGCGCGCCCATACGTCGAAGGCACGGACGTGCGGAAGGGCGCGCTGCTGTTTCAGATCGATCCGACGCCGTACGAAGCTGCGCTGCACAGCGCCGAAGCCCAACAGGCCGATGCGCAGGCCCGGTTCGCGAACGCCGAGCGCAATCTCAAGCGACTCGAGCCGCTGTTAGGCGAGCACGCGGTCGCGCAGAAAGACGTCGACGATGCGCGCACCGAGGACGAGCAGGCGCGCGCGGGCGTGAACAACGCGCAGGGCGCGGTCGTCCGCGCACGCCGCGACTACGACAACACGTTCGTGCGCGCCGAGATCTCCGGCCGCGCGGGCCGCGCCAACATGGTGCTCGGTGCGTTAGTCAGTGGCCCAACGGATCTCCTCACGACGGTCGAACAGGTCGATCCGATCTACGTGAATTTCAGCCCGTCCGATCAGGACGTGCTCGCGTGGCGGCGCGGCCTCGCCGACAAGTCGCTCGTCGCCGCGCCGGGCACGATGGATGTGCGCGCGACGCTCGCCGATGGCAGCGTCTATCCCATCACGGGGAAGCTCGACTTCGCCGACCTCGCGGTGCAGCAGAACACCGGCACGCTCGCGCTCCGCGCCTCCTTCCGGAATCCGCAGCACACGCTGCTGCCGGGGCAGTTCGTGCGCGTGTCGCTGCTCGGAATGAAGCGCGTCAACGCCATTCTCATTCCGCAGCGCGCCGTACAGCAGAGCATCGGCGGCTCGTTCGTTTACGTCGTCGACTCGACCAACAAGGTCAGCACGCGCGACGTCAAGGGCGACACGTTCGTGGGCGGCCAGTGGCTGATCAGCAGCGGCTTGAGCGCCGGCGACCGCGTGGTGGTGGACGGCATTCAGAAAATCATGCCGGGTGTTCCGGTGCGTCCGGTCGCGTACGTCCCGCCGCCCGACACGGGCCGCGCGGCACGCGGCGATACGGTGTTGGCCGCGCCCCCGGGTACCACGTTGCGGATCGGCACCCATGACTAACGATCCCGAAATCAGATATTTCTTCGTCCGCCGCCCGATCTTCGCGGCGGTGATCTCGATCGCCATCGTGCTGCTCGGGCTCTTCTCGCTCCACTCGCTGCCCATCGACCTGTATCCGCGCATCACGCCGCCGGTAGTGCAGGTCACGGCCGTCTACCCCGGCGCCACCGCGCAGGACGTCGCGAACGCCGTCGCCGCGCCGATCGAGCAGCAGCTGTCGGGCATTCCCGGGTTGCTCTACTACAAGTCGGCGAACGCCAGCGACGGCTCGATGAATTTGCAGATCTATTTCGACATCTCGCGCGATCAAGATCTCGCCGCCGTCGACGTTCAGAACCAAATCAAGTTGGCCGAGCCGCAACTGCCGCAGGAGGTGGTGCGAAACGGCATCACCGTGAAGAAGGCGCAGACCAACATCCTCATGGGCATCGCGCTCACGTCGGATGACCCGCGCTACGACGCCGGGTACCTCAGCAACTACGCCGAGATCTACGTGCAAGATGAGCTGAGGCGGCTGCCGGGCGTCGGCGACGCATCCACGTTCGGTCAGGCCGACCTGTCGATGTTGATCGACCTGGCCCCCGACCGGCTCGCCCAACTTGGCCTAACAGTCTCCGACGTGGCAGCCGCGATCTCCGAGCAGAACACCACCAATCCGGCCGGCCGCATCGGGCGCGAACCGTCGCCGCCCGGCACCCAACTGACCATTCCGGTGACGACGCTCGGCCGCCTAACGGATCCGAAGCAGTACGAGAACATCATTGTCCGCGCGCGGCCCGATGGCTCGATCGTGCGCATCGGGGACCTGGGCCGCGTGACCATGGGCCAGCGCGACTACGACCTCTCCGGCCGGCTCGATGGCAAGCCGAGTGCACTCATCCTGGTGTATCTGCGGCCCGGCGCCAGCACGCTCGACGTCGACAAGGCGGTCGTCGCCCGGATGGAGCAGCTCTCGCGGACGCTCCCCCAAGGCGTCCATTGGTCGGTGCCGTTCGATACGACCCCGTTCATCACCCAGTCGATCAAGGAAGTCGTCCAAACGCTGATCGAGGCGCTCATCCTCGTCACACTCGTCGTCTTCGTATTTCTCCAGAGCTGGCGCGCCACGCTCATTCCGTTAGTCGCGGTCCCCGTCTCGATCATCGGCGCGTTCTTCGGCATGCGCGTGCTCGGCTTCTCGATCAATCTCCTCACGCTGTTCGGCCTGGTGCTCGCGATTGGCATCGTCGTCGACGATGCCATCGTCGTGATCGAGAATGTGGACCGGATCATGGCTGCGGAACACGTGCGCCCGGCGGTCGCCGCCGACCGCGCCATCCGCCAAGTAGCCGGCGCGTTGGTGGCGATCGTCCTCGTGCTGTGCGCCGTGTTCATCCCGGTGGCGTTCGTCGGCGGCATCACGGGCCAGATGTACAAACAATTCGCGATCACGATTGTCGTCTCGGTGATCATCTCCGGCATCGTGGCGCTCAGCCTCACGCCGGCGCTGTGCGCCGTGTTGCTGCGCCACGAGTCGACCGAGCACCACACCGGATTCTTCGGGTGGTTCAACAACCGATTTGCCGGCGTGACGAATCGCTACATCCGCGGCGTCGAACACGCGCTCGATCACTCACGACCGTGGGTCGCCGCGTTCGCCGTGATCGTGATCCTCATTGTCGTGATGCGGCGCGTGGTGCCGACGGCGTTCCTGCAGACCGAAGACAAAGGATACTTCGCCATCTCCGTCGAGCTCCCGGACGATGCATCGCTCCAACGGACCGACGCCGTGGTGCACAGCGTCGAATCGTATTTGATGAAGCAGCCAGGAGTGAACCACGTGCTGTCGCTCGTCGGGTTGAGTCTCATTCAGGGGGCCAGCCAGAGCAGCTCGGCGACGATGTTCGTCAACTTGAAACCATGGGATCAACGCCAGAGCGCAGCCGCGATTCTCGATCGTGCTAACGCCCAGTTCTTCCGGAATCCCGACGCGCTCGTTTTCGGCTTCAACCTCCCGGAGATTCCCGGCATCGGCGTTACATCCGGGCTCGAGCTCAACCTGCAAGACCACGGCATCAACGACCTGCAACGGTTCGCGTCCGTCGCCAATCAGTTCGCGAGTGACGCCAACAAACTCCCGAGCGTGCAGCAGGCGCGCGCGTCGATCCGTGTCAATGTGCCGCAGCTCTATGTCGACGTGGATCGCCCCAAGGCCAAATCGCTCGGCGTCTCGCTCACCGATCTGTTTCAGACGTTGCAATCGTTGCTCGGGACGCTGTACGTGAACGATTTCAACTTGTATGGCAAGACCTATCGCGTACAGGTCCAGGCGCAGGAACCGTATCGCCAACAGCCCCAAGACATCGGCGGTCTGTTCGTGCGCGGAAGCGGTCCGCAGCTGATTCCAGTGTCGTCGCTTACCACCGTGCGATTCCGGAGCGGGCCGAACATCGTGACGCGCTTCAACGGATTTACATCTGCGTTGGTCACAGCTTCGCCGGGTAAGGGCAAGAGCTCGGGCGAGATGCTCGCGGCGATCGACCAGCTGGTGCAAGGCAAATACGCCGCGCTCGGCGTCGGCGCCGCGCTGAGCGGCGAGTCGTACCAGGAAAGCACGTCCACCGGCGGCGGTCTCGTCCTTGCGTTAGGCATCATCATGGTGTTCCTGGTGCTGGCCGCGCAGTACGAGAGTTGGTCGATTCCATTCGCGGTGCTGTTCGGCGTGCCGTTCGGCGTGCTCGGCGCGTACCTCGGGATGTGGCTGCGCGGGATTCCGTCCGACGTCTACTTCCAGATCGGCATCATCACGGTTGTCGGCCTTGCGGCGAAAAACGCGATCCTCATCGTCGAGTTCGCGAGCGAGCTGCGCGCACAGGGCAAGTCGGTGCGCGAAGCGGCTGTCGAAGCCGGTCGCGAGCGCTTGCGGCCGATTCTCATGACGTCGTTCGCGTTCATCCTCGGCGTCGTTCCGTTAGTCGTGGCCGGCGGCGCCGGCGCCGTGAGCCGCCATTCGATCGGCACGGCGGTGTTCGCCGGCATGTTGTTCGCGACGTCCATCGGCATTCTGTTCATTCCACTCTTCTTTGCGCTGATTCGGCGCGCGAGCGAACACGTGTTCGGACGCCGCGCCGAAGCCGCTGCGCCGCATTCGGCCGCGGCGCGTCCGGCGGAGGGCGACTGATGCGCCGGCTCGTGCTGCCGTTCGTCCTCGCCGCTGCTGTGGTCGGGTGCCCGGTGGGGCCGGGCTATCACCGGCCGCCTGTCGATACGCCTAACGACTGGCGCCCGCCGTCGCCGCTCGAGGATACGCTGCGCCCGTTCTACGATTCGATCGCCGCGCACCCGGACACCGTCCCGGTTGCGGCGCGCGATTCCACCATGCCGCTCGCCGACAGCATGGTGAAGCTCATGCCGCCCTCACCGGCGGGCGACACGGCGACCGCCGCGAGCGTCGACTGGTTCGCGCTGCTGCAGGACACGGTTCTGCGCCGCCTCGTCGATACCGCGATCGCCGAAAACCGCACGGTGCGTGCAGCGATCGCGACCATCGATGAGTTCCGCGCCGAATACGGTGTGGCGAAAGGCCCGCTCTTCCCGCAGATCACGGCCAATGGTACCGGCGGAAGGGAACGCGTCGCATTCGGCGGCGTGCCGGTCACGTTCGACATCTATCAGGTGACCGGTAACGTGTCGTGGGAGCTCGATTTCTGGGGACGCCTGCGCCGCAGCACGCAGGCGGCGCGGGAAGATTTGCTCGCCACGGAGGAGTCCCGGCGCGTTGTCGTGCTCTCGCTCATCAGCGATGTCGCAACCGCGTATCTCGAGTTGCGCGAGCTGGATCTCGATCTCGACATCTCGCGACGCACGCTGGAGTCGCGGCGCGAGACACTGCGTCTCGCCCAACGGCGATTCCAACAAGGGCTCATCTCCGAGCTCGACGTCCGGCAATTCGAATCGCAGGTGGCGGACCCGGCGGCGCGTGTGCCCGACTTCGAGCGGCAGATCGTCCAGAAGGAAGACCTGCTCAGCATTCTCCTCGGCCACCACCCCGCGAATGTGCCGCGGGGTGAACCGCTGCCGGCCGTGTTGTCTTCGATCGTCGTCCCGCGCGCACTGCCATCGTCGTTGCTGGAGCGGCGTCCCGACGTGCGCCAAGCGGAAGCACAGTTGCGCGCGGCGACCGCACGCATCGGTGTTGCGCAGGCCGCGCGGCTGCCGACCGTCACGATCACCGGCGAATACGGCACGCAGGCGACGGCTGCCTCCAGGTTGTTCAAGAACAATACGGACGTCTACACCATCCTCGGCGGCATCTCGCTGCCGATCTTCAGTGGCGGCCAGTATTCGAACGAGGTGAAGGCCGCGCGCGCCCGCGCCGACCAGGCGCGCTACATGTATCAGCAAACCGTACTCACGGCGCTGCAAGACGCACAGGATGCGTTGATCGGCCTGCGGGCGTCGCACGACCAGTTGATCGCGCAGCAACTGCAGGTGACGTCGTTGCAGAGCGCGCTGCACCTCGCGACGCGGCGCTACGACAACGGCATCTCGAGCTACCTGGATGTGCTCGATGCCCAACGCAGCTTGTTCACGGCCGAATTGGCGCTGGCGCAGGTGCAACGGCAGGAGCTGGTGTCCGCAGTCCAGTTGTACAAAGCGTTAGGCGGAGGCTGGCCGTCCGACTCGACGGGCGGGAGCAGCGGGGGCGGCGCGCCCGGATCGCCGCGATGACGACCGCGCCGCGCCGCCGGCGCGTGCTAATGATCGACGTTGGCGGTACGCACATCAAGCTCTGGCTCGCCGGACGCAAAGAGCCGGTCAAGATCGACTCCGGTCCGCACATGACCGCGGCGCGCATGGCGCGCGACGTCCGCGCGATCACGAAGGATTGGCATTTCGACGTGATCACCATCGGCTATCCGGGGCCGGTGATGCACGACCGGCCGGCGCGCGAGCCGTTCAACCTGGGCGAGGGGTGGGTGGATTTCCCGTTCCAGCGTGCGCTGCACCATCCGGTGCGCATCGTGAACGATGCCGCGCTCCAGGCGTTAGGCAGCTACGAGGGCGGCCACATGCTGTTCCTCGGCCTGGGCACGGGACTCGGCTCGACGCTGGTGCTGCACGGCGCCATCGTGCCGATGGAGCTCGCGCACCTGCCGTACCGCAAGGGCAAGACGTACGAGGATTATCTGGGCGACGAGGGGCGCAAAACGTTGGGGACCCGGAAGTGGCGGCGCCACGTGTTCGACGTGTGCGACCTGCTCACCAAGGCCCTCCTGCCCGACTACGTTCTGTTAGGCGGCGGCAACGTGAAGCATCTGGACAAGCTCCCCGCCGGCGTACGTCTCGGCAGCAACGCCAACGTGCTGCGTGGCGGCTACCGGCTCTGGCTGCCGCGCGAGCGGCGCGCCCGATAACGCTGGATCAGCCGGTTGGTCGAGCTGTCGTGCGCGAGACGGGGCTCCGCCGCGCCGCCCAGCTCTGGAATGATGCGGCCGGCGAGCACCTTGCCCAGCTCCACGCCCCATTGATCGAACGAGTCGATCTGCCACACCGTCCCCTGCGTGAACACGGCGTGCTCGTAGAGCGCCACCAGCGCGCCTAACGAAGCGGGCGTGAGGCGGTCCACGAGGATCGTGCTCGACGGCCGGTTGCCCTCGCACACCCGGTGCGGCACCAGCCACTCGGGCGTGCCCTCGGCCCGCACCTCGTCGGCGGTCTTGCCGAACGCCAGCGCCTGCGACTGCGCGAACAGGTTGGCCATCAACAGGTCGTGATGGTCGCCTAACGGAGTGAGCGCCTCGCAGAAGCCGATGAAGTCCGCCGGCACGATGGTCGTGCCCTGGTGCAGCAGCTGGTAGAACGAGTGCTGTCCGTTGGTCCCGGGCTCGCCCCAGTGGATCGCGCCGGTCTGGTACGTCACCCGACGTCCGTCCAACGTGACGTGCTTGCCGTTGCTCTCCATGGTCAGCTGCTGCAGGTACGCGGGGAAGCGCACCAGATACTGGTCGTACGGCAGCACGGCCACCGTCTGCGCGCCGAAGAAGTCGGCGTACCACACCGCCAGCAATCCCATCAGCACCGGCAGGTTGCGCTCGAAGGGCGTCGTGCGGAAATGCTCATCCATCGCGTGGAAGCCGCCCAGCATCTCGGTGAACGCCCCGGGGCCAATGGCGATCATCGTCGAGAGCCCAATGGCGGAGTCCATGGAGTAGCGGCCGCCCACCCAGTCCCAAAACTCGAACATGTTCGCGGTGTCGATGCCGAACTCGGTCACGGCCTTCGCGTTCGTCGATACGGCCACGAAGTGCCGGGCCACCGCGGCCTCGTCGCCTAACGCAGCCAGCGCCCATGCCCGCGCGGTCCGCGCGTTGGTCATCGTCTCCAGGGTCGTGAACGTCTTGGACGACACGATGAACAGCGTCTCCGCCGGATCCAGGCCGCGCGTCGCCTCCACGAAATCGGTGCCGTCCACGTTGGAGACGAATCCGAACGACAGGTCGCGCTGGCTGTAGAAGCGGAGCGCCTGGTACGCCATCACGGGACCGAGGTCCGACCCGCCGATGCCGATGTTGATCACGTGCCGGATGCGCTTTCCGGTGTGGCCGACCCACTCGCCGGACCGCACGCGGTCGGCGAACGCGCCCATCCGATCGAGCACGTCGTGCACCGCCGGCACCACGTTTTCGCCGGCGACCATGATGGCCGTGCCGCGCGGCGCGCGGAGCGCCACGTGGAGCACGCTGCGGCGCTCGGTCACGTTGATCGCGTCGCCGCGAAACATCGCGTCGATCCGCTCGCGGAGTCCCGATTGGCGTGCGAGCTCGAGCAGCAGGCGCAGCGTCTCGTCGGTCACGCGGTGCTTGCTGTAGTCGAGATAGAGCCCGGCCCCTTCGGCGACGAGGCGTTCGCCGCGCGCGGGATCCGAGGCGAAGAGCGTGCGCAGGTGCGCATCGCGGATGGTTCGGTAGTGCGCGTCGAGCGCGGCCCACGCCGGCCGCTCGGTGAGCGGCAGCAGGGGCACGGGTACCGACGTCGCGAGTGTGGACATCGCGTCGACCTCCTGCGTCACTTGCCTAACGCACGCAGCTGCTTGGCGGTGAGCAGCCAGACGAGCGATCCCGTCCGCCGTGCGGCCGGCAGATCGATCGCGCAGGCTGCGCCTTTCTCGAGCTCCAGGACCGGCTCGCTGTCCTGGGTCAGCAGGTACGTCGCGAGCCCTGACAACTGGGGTTCATGTCCCACGAGCGCGACTGTACCGACGCCGCGTTGGGCGCGCAACCATCGCGCCACCACCGGCGGTTCGACGTCCGGCACCAGGTGCTGGAGCACGATCGGCTCGACACCACCGTACGCGCGTGCGACGATGCGCGCCGTCTGCGCGGCGCGACGATATGGACTCGTCACGAGCCGATCGATGTCCGGCTCTACTTTGCGCAAGCCGAGTGCGGCGCGCCGCATCTTTTTCTTGCCGTCGGCGGTCACGGGTCGCTCCGCATCGGGTTTCCCGCTGCGTGCGAATTCCTCGCGACTGCCGGCGAGAGCATGACGAACGATCAACACGCGCATCGCTTCGCTCCCCAGGTCGCACTTGCGCAACTTAGTGAGGCGCGTGACACGAAACGACCGAGCCCCATCGTCCGGCTGGACGATGGGGCTCGGATCGCTCGAGGTGCGCGAGGCGGGATTCGAACCCACGACCTTCGGCTCCGGAGGCCGACGCTCTATCCAGCTGAGCTACTCGCGCAAAAAGCACAAAAGGAGCGCGCG
>Ga0105240_10015643_pt1 | contig 10302 bp, 10 predicted proteins | sample KBSC54metaG_FD_80426 | JGI IMG/M metagenome (GOLD analysis project Ga0105240, IMG submission 80426) | Corn rhizosphere microbial communities from Kellogg Biological Station, Michigan, USA - KBS C5-4 metaG | ecosystem: Host-associated > Plants > Roots > Rhizosphere > Soil | place: Michigan, USA... | reverse complement strand
GCTGCAGAAGGCGCTGCTGCCGCGCGATCCGAACGACGAGCGCAACATCTTTCTGGAAATCCGCGCCGGAACCGGGGGCGACGAGTCCGGGCTCTTCGCGGGCGACCTGTTCCGGATGTATTCGCGATTCGCCGAGCGCAACCGCTGGCAGGTCGAGCTGATATCGGAGTCCCCGAACGACCTCGGCGGCTTTCGCGAGGTGATCGCGCGGATCGTCGGAACAGGCGCGTATTCGAAGCTGAAGTTCGAGTCGGGCGCCCATCGCGTGCAGCGGGTTCCCGAGACCGAGGCGCAAGGCCGCATCCATACGTCGGCCTGCACCGTCGCCGTGCTGCCCGAAGCCGATCCGATCGTCGATGTCCAGATCAATCCTTCCGACCTGCGGATCGACACGTTCCGCGCCAGCGGCGCCGGCGGCCAGCACGTGAACAAGACCGATTCCGCGGTCCGCATCACGCACCTGCCGACCGGGCTGGTCGTCGAATGCCAGGACGACCGGTCGCAGCACCGGAACCGCGATCGCGCAATGTCGGTGCTGGCATCGCGGCTCCTGGATCAGCAAAGGCGGGCGCAGCAGGCAAGGGAGGCGGCCGAGCGGAAATCGCTGGTCGGATCGGGCGACCGGTCGGAACGGATCCGCACCTACAACTTCCCGCAGGGGCGGGTCACCGACCACCGAATCAACCTGACGCTCTACAAGATCGACCAGATCATGGACGGAGACCTGGACGAGCTGACCTCGGCACTGATGTCCGAGCATCAGGCCGAGCAGCTCGCGGCCCTGGGTGAGGCGCTGGTTTAACGGCTGGAAGGATCCGGCCGGCAGTCAGCTCCGCGAGCGGGCCGCGTTGCGCGCCCGCGCGAGGTGGCCGGCGGCGAGTGCCGCCAGCAACAGCGAGACCAGTGCAATGCATCCGGGTGGCAGCACAGGCACCGGCAGCGCCGGAGCGACTGCGACCGCGACCAGGTTCAACAGCAACTGCGTATTCGTGTCCGAGATCACGTCGTTGTGATCGATCCGGTCGCCGAATACGACGACGAAGCCGCTGCCGATCTGCTCGTACTTGACGTAGTTGTTGTCGATCGGAATGCCGCCGGCCGTGCCGTTGCCCGAGGTGACGGTCAGCGACGCGCCCGAAATCTTCACCGGCGCGAGAGTGAATGCTCCGTCAGGCAGCGCCGAGCTGGTGGAGATCGTCGTCGTGGTGAACTGGATCGATGAACCGATTCCGGTCAGCAGATGGTTGTAGGTCGGCAGGTCGATGCCGGTGTCGCCGAACACCATCACCATCCCGCCGCTCTTCACGAACGCGGTGATTTGCTCGAGCTCGGCCGTTGTCGGCGTCGCGGTCGGCTCGCCCATGATGATGACGGCCGCGCGCAACGACGATTCGTCGATTGCCGAATCGGGATCGACGCGATATCCCGTATCCTGCATCGCTGCCTTGATTTTGGTCATGTGCGCGTTGTTCCACGACCGCGCGCTCTTGTTCCAGTTCGCTATCGCCGTCGCATGCGCCGTCCCGGCCCCGGCCAGCAGCAGCGAGGCGGCAAAACAAACGGCAGTGCAGAATCCACCCAGGCGCATCGATCAGCCTTGAAAATCTCGTAGGGAACTGCGATCGAATATAAGCACGATGGAAACCCCCGTCAAATCAAACCCCTCACCCGACCGCGGCAGGACCGTCAAAGCGTTGCTGCATGGCAACGAGTTGCCCCGGCTCGAACTCACGATGCTGCTTTCTTATGCGCTTGGCATTGCGCGCGCTGCGTTGCTTGCCCATCCAGAGACGTTGGTCGCGGAAGCCAAGGCGGCGCAGTTCAGGGAACTGGTCGAAAGGCGGCTTGCCGGGGAACCGATTGCGTATCTGGTCGGAAAACGCGAGTTCCACGGGCTGGAGTTGCGCGTGGGACCCGATGTGCTCATCCCACGCCCCGAAACCGAGCTGCTGGTCGACGCAGTACTCGAGCGGATTCCTGCAGCAGCGCACTGCAGCATCCTCGACCTCGGGACCGGATCCGGGGCAATCGCGCTGGCGATCGCGCACCGTCGTCCGGCTGTTCGGATCATCGCGACCGACATCTCCGGCCCGGCACTCGCTGTTGCGGCAGCCAATGCCCACGCGCTCGGGATCGCCAATGTCGCCTTTGTCGAATCGGACTGGTACGCGGCGCTCGCGCCGGGACGCTTCGACCTGATCGCCAGCAATCCACCCTACGTCGCGGAAGGCGATCCGCATCTGGATGCCGGCGATCTGCGGTTCGAGCCGAAGATCGCGCTGGCTTCCGGCGCCGACGGGCTGGCGGCAGTTCGAAGCGTGGTCTGGGGCGCGCGCTCACGGCTGCGGCCCGGAGGTTGGCTGTTGATCGAGCATGGCTACGATCAGGCAGAGCGCTGCCGCCGATTGTTCGACGAAGCGGGCTTGATCGCGGTGTCGACGCTGCGCGACCTGGCCGGAATCGATCGTGTGTGTTGCGGGCGCTTGCCCGGCGGGCCGGAGTCGGCGTCCTAAACCGGTCGCGGAGCCTCGACACCCAGTCGTTCGCCGTGGCTGCGCAGTCCGTCGAGGATTCCCGGATACAGCTCCACCCCGTCGGCCACCTGCTGCCGATACAGTCCGAGTCCGCGCTCGCCCGGCAACCGCACTCGCTCGACGCCCGGGCGCGGTGTTGCCGCGTGACAGGCATCGGCCAGCCAGTCCATCTGCCTGCGAAACGCGTCGATCCCGCCGAATCGGGCAGGATCGATGACCTGCAGGTAGACGGTCGCACCCCACCCTTCGGCCGGATCCGCGCGACCGATGCCGGCCAGCCCGGCGGTGAGCGCCTCGATCAGCAGCGCCAGCCCGAATCCCTTGTGTCCCGCATCGATACCTCCGGTCGGCAACAGCGTTCCCTTCGGCTCGGCGAAGAGCACCGCGGGATCGTCGGTCGCATTGCCCCGGCTGTCCTGGATCCACGGATGCGGCAGCTTCCGGCCTTCCTGATAGAGGCGGCTCGTCATTCCATTGGTGGTGAGGCTGGCCGAAATGTCGAGCAGGATCGGGTCCCCCGAGGTCGGTATTCCCGCGGCGATCGGGTTCGGCGTGAACACCGGTGTCACCGCGCCGAACGGTGCGACGCTGCACACCGATGAATCCGAGCAGGACAGGATCATCATCAGTCCGGCGTCGGTCGCCCGCTTCAGGTAGGCGGCCAGACAGGCGATGTGATGCGAGCGGCGGATCACCACGGTGCCCGTGCCATGCTCGCGCGCCAGGCCCGCGGCCGCCTCGGATGCGCGCAGGACGAGCCACGGGCCGGGCAGCCGCCGGCCATCCCAGAGTTGCGAAGCGGCGGACTGGCTCGCGATCCCGGGCGCTCCCGACCGCGTCATCGTGCCCGCTTCGATCTCCCGCAGGTACGGGCCGAGCAGATGCAGGCCGTGCGTCGAATGGCCGAGCAGGTCGGCGTCGACGAGCACCGCCGCGACATCTGCGGCCATCGATTGGTCGAGTCCGGCGCGAAGGAGGAGGTTGTGCGCGAATCGACGCAGGTCGTCGGCGCGGTAACGCAAAGTGGCAGGCATCCGGCAGACACTAGTTGTGCGGTCCGCGACTGTCAAGCCGCGCGCCGGCGGCTGTCGCCCACGCCGTGCCTGCGCGACTATTGGCTGTTTTCCGGCGCCATACGGCGCCTCCGCCGCGATCGCTGCGACGTAGAATGAATTGCGCTCGAGCCGAAGGGTGCCGGCGCGGCACATCGACACAACGGTCGCTGCCGGTTGCGCCCCTGGCCCATACGCCGTCCGCAGAGTGATGAGGCAGAAGCGCTGATGTCCGAGACCACGACGCAACCGACGCTGATCCTGATTGCCGGCGGCCCCGGCGCAGGAAAGTCATCGCTCGGCCGCGCGCTGGCCACCCAGTTCGATTCCAGCGTCCTGCTCGACAAGGATGTCGTCACTGGCGCGTGGGTCGATGGCATGCTGGTGCGGCTCAACGGCGGCCGGATCGATCGCGACAGCCCGGTCTATCTCGAGCTGTTGCGGCCGCTGGAATACAGCACGCTGATCGCGACGGCCCTGGACAACCTGGCGCTCGGCAAGACCGTGTTCGTCGTCGCGCCGTTCGGCCCGGAGTTGAGCGACAGCGACTGGATCAGGCAGTTGAGGCATTCGGTGCACGACCTTGGCGGGCGCCTGCGCGCGATCTGGATCGAGATCGATTCCGAATCGGCGAAAGAGCGAATGGTCGCCCGCAACGAGGTGCGCGACCAATGGAAGCTCGCGAACTGGGACGAGTTCACCGCCTCTGCGCACTTTGAAGCCCCGCGCAACGACTTGTTCGTCCTGCGCAGCAACGCGCAGACTGCGCTGGTCGACCTGGTCAACAAGGCGGATATCTACCTGCGGCTGAAGTAGAGCGGCGCGATCCCGAAATTGAAGAAGCGGGTGGAAGCTCGAGGTTGCAACGTTCAAATTGAAAAGGCCGCCCGCAGGCGGCCTTTCGAGCTCGATTCCGTTGTTCAGGCGAAGCGCTTGCGCAAGCTGATCGCCGCGACGCCGCCCAGAAGGGCCAGCAGCGCCAGCAATCCCCATTGCGACAGAGTCGGGGCGACCGGCGGCGCGTTCACCAGGATGTTCACCGTGACGGGCCCGGTCGTGAACTTCAGAAGCTTCGCATCCCCCGGCGGCTGCACGTTGTTGTCGTTGATCACATAGGTGAACGAATCGGCGCCGACGAAGCCGCTGTTCGGCGTGTACGAAAACGAGCCATCCGAACCGTAGAGCAACTGGCCGTGACTCGGGTTGGTGACGCTCTGGACATGAACCAGCTGCGGCGCGCCCACGCGCGTGCTGGCCAGCACGACGGTGTTTGAGGTGCTGCTGCACACGAGGTCGTTGCCGAGCATTCCGTTGTTGGTGCCGACAGTCAGATTGCTGTTGAACGCGATCCTGTACGAATCGGTGTTGCCGATCGGCGCGATCCGGAGTCCCCGTAAAACATTGCCGACAATTTCAGCATGCATTCGCCAGTTTGTTGTCCGGATGCCAAAATACCGGACGCATGGAGACAATGCCTCACCGTTGCGGCTGGTGTTCCGCCGACCCGTTGTACATCGCCTATCACGACGACGAATGGGGCGTGCCGTCGCACGACGATCGCCACCTGTTCGAAATGCTTGTCCTCGAGGGCGCGCAGGCCGGACTGTCGTGGATCACGATCCTGAAAAAGCGCGACAACTATCGCAAGGCGTTCGACAATTTCGACGTCGAGCGCGTCGCGCGCTACACGCCGGCGCGGATCGAGAAGCTGATGCAGGATCCGGGCATCGTGCGCAACCGGATGAAGATCAATGCCGCGGTGACCAATGCGAAAGCGGTCCTCGCGATCCGCGACGAATTCGGCTCGCTCGATCGCTTCCTGTGGCAGTTCGTCGGCGGGCGGCCGCTCCGAAACGAGTGGGCCACATATCGCGATGCGCCAGCGAAATCGCCCGAGTCGGATGCGTTGTCGAAGGCGCTGGTCGCGCGCGGCTTCAAGTTCGTCGGATCGACGATCATGTACGCTTTCATGCAGGCCGTCGGAATGGTCGACGACCACGAGGCCGGCTGCCACCGGCGAAAGCGCGGGGTTCCGCGCAAAGCCATTCCCCCAAAACCCGCAAGCCGCAAATGAAGATCCTGCTGACCGATCACGATTACGCCGACCTCGAACTCGAGCGCGCGACACTGCAGGCCGCGGGCATCGATCTCGTCGACGGCGGGCGCGCGTTGACCGAAGACGCGGTGATCGCCGCCGGGCGCGGCTGCTCGGCGCTGTTGCTGCAGTACGCGCCGATCACGGCCCGGGTGCTCGATGCGCTGCCGGAAGTGGGGCTGGTGTCGCGGATCGGCGCCGGCTACGACACGGTCGACACGGCGGCGTGCGCGCAACGCGGCGTCTGGGTGTCCAATTCTCCCGACTATGGCGTAGGCGAGGTTGCAACGCACGCGCTGGCGATGGTGCTGGGACTGATCCGGCATCTTCCGTTCTATGACCGGGACATCCGCGCCGGGACCTGGCATTACGAATCGGCAGGCAAGGTCCGCCGCTGTGCCGACATGACGCTCGGCATCCTCGGCCTCGGGCGCATCGGGAAACGGATGGCGTACCTGTCGCGCAACCTGTTCAGGCGCGTGCTGGCCTGCGACCCGTACCTGATCGACGGCGACTTCCCGGCCTACGTCGAGCGCGCCACGCTCGACTCGCTGTTCGAGCAAAGCGACGCGATCTCGCTGCACACGCTGCTCAACGACGAGACGCGCGGGATGGTGGGCGCGCGGCTGTTCGGCCTGATGCGCCCGGGCAGCTACTTCGTCAACACGTCGCGCGGCGCCGTTGTCGACGCCGATGCGCTGGTGGCCGCGTTGCGCGAAGGACGCCTCGACGGCGCCGGCATCGACGTGCTGCCGCAGGAGCCGATCGCCGCGGACCATCCGCTGGCCACGCATCCGCGGGTGATCCTGTCGCCGCATGCCGCGTTCTATTCGGTCGAGGCCGAGCGGGACCTGCGGCGCAAGTCCGCGCAGAACATCGCAACCTGGGCAATGACCGGGCGACCCGAGTATGTCGTCGTCGCCGGGACCAAACGTCCCGCGGCGAATTAGGGTATTATTTTTGGTATAGGGGTCAAACAACTAAATCATCCATATGATCCCATTCAAACTATAGTTTTCATCCAACGAGCAAATCGGCAAGAGGAGGCTTCATGAGGTTTCGCACCATTGGCCGCGCAGTCATTGCGGCAGCAGCGGGATTGACCTTTCTGTTGGGCGCGGGCGCCGCGACCGCGCAGGAAAAACTGAACGTCTGGTGGGTCAAGGGCTTCTACAAATCGGAGGACGACGCGCTGTTCGAGGCGATCAAGAAGTTCGAGGCGAAGACCGGCGTCAAGGTCGAGCTGTCGCAGTATCCGGTCCAGGACATGATTCCGAAGACGGTCGCCGCGCTCGACGCGGGCAACCCTCCCGACGTCGCGTACGCCGACGTCTACGACTTCCAGGTCACGGGCAAATGGGCGTTCGACGGCAAGCTCGAAGACATCTCGAGCGTGATCAATCCGATCAAGGACAAGTTCCTGAAGAACACCGTCGAGACGACCTACCTGTACAACGACAAGATGAAGAAGAAGGCGTACTACGCATTTCCGCTGAAGCAGCAGACGATGCACATCCAGTACTGGAAGGACATGCTGGGCGAAGCGGGCTTCAAGGAGTCGGATATCCCCACCGGCTGGAAAGCATACTGGGACTTCTGGTGCGACAAGGTGCAGCCCGCTCATCGCGAAAAGACGCGCAAGCGCACCTACGCGATCGGCCAGCCGATGGGCGTCGATTCGAGCGACTCGTTCTACTCGTTCCTGACCTACATGGACGCCTATAACGTCAAGCTGGTCGACGACAACGGCAAGCTGCTGGTCAACGATCCGAAGGTGCGCCAGGGCCTGATCAATGCGCTGAAGGACTACACCGATATCCGCACGCGCGGCTGCACGCCGCCATCGTCGACGAGCTGGAAGGATCCGGACAACAATGTAGCGTTCCACAACAAGACGATCCTGATGACGCACAACGCGACGATCTCGATCGCCGCGAAGTGGCTCGACGACGCGAACAACCCGGCACTCACGCCGGAGCAGCGCGCCGCCGGCAAGAAGGCGTACGAAGAGCTGATTGCGACGGCCGGCTTTCCGAACAAGCCCGACGGCTCGAAGATGATCTATCGCGCCGCGGTGAAGACCGGCGTGGTCTTCGACGCATCGAAGAACAAGGCGCGGGCCAAGGAGTTCGTCGCCTTCCTGCTGCAGGACGAAAATCTCAGGCCATACGTCGAAGGCGCGCTCGGCCGCTGGTTCCCGGTGACGAAGACCGGCATCACGAGCCCGTTCTGGCAGGCCGATCCGCATCGCCGGGCGGTCTACAACCAGTTCGGCAACGGAACGGTCACCTTCGAATTCACGAAGAACTACAAGTTCACCGTCCTCAACAACGAGAACGTGTGGGCGAAGGCGATGAGCCGCGTCGTCAACGAGAACGTGAAGGTCGACAAGGCGGTCGACGAGATGATCGCCCGGATCAAGGAAGTCGCCGGCTGACCGATCTTCGGTCTTCCTGCGGAGGCGGCGCTCGCGGATCGTCCTGATCTCCTGGCGCCGCGCACCTGCCGCGGGACGAAGAACCCGACATCATGTCCACGGCCGCATTTCGTGACTCGCACCCTGCAGTTCCGGTCGGAGCGGGGAAGGGCTTGACGTCGTGGCAGGTGTGGGGGGCGATCCTGATCGCGCCCTACGTGCTCGTGTTCCTGGTCTTCGTCCTCTATCCGGTCGGCTATGGGCTGTGGCTCGCGCGGCACGCGGAAAGCTATGTGAAGCTCTTCAACGACCCGGTGTTTCCGCGGTCGGTGCTCAACACGCTCTATTTCCTGATCGTCGGCATCAACATCAAGATGGCGATCGCGCTCTTGCTGTCCGGATTCTTCATCCAGGCGCGCACCTGGATCAAATGGCTGTCGCTGCTGTTCATCCTGCCGTGGGCGGTGCCGTCGATACCGACCATCCTGTCGCTGCGCTTCATGCTGAATCCCGAGTGGGGAATCATCAACTCTCTGATCTTCGACATGACCGGCCGCGACGGGCCGAACTGGCTGAACGACCCGCTGCTGGCGCTGAACCTCGCGATCGTCGTGCACATCTGGAAGTCGCTGCCGTTCTGGACGCTGATCCTGATCGCCGGGCGGCTCGCGATTCCCGCCGACATGTACGAAGCCGGCTCCGTCGACGGCGCCACGTCGTGGCAGAAATTCCGCTATATCACCTGGCCGTCGATGCGCTCGCTGTACCTGACCTCGACGATCCTGTCGATGATCTGGACGCTCGGCGACTTCAACAGCGTCTACCTGCTGACCGGCGGCGGCCCGGCCGACCTGACGCACGTGCTGGCGACGATCGGCATCCGCTATCTGCGCCTCGACGAGGTCGACATGTCGATGGCTGCCATCGTCTGCGCGCTGCCGCTGATGCTGCCGCTGGTCTATTTCATGATGAAGCGGCTGTCGAAATGAAGAAGAAACCTCTCGCTCTGCGCGCGGCAGCCGAGGCGAAGCTGCTGCTGATCGGCATTCCCGTGTTCCTGTGGACGATGCTGCCGATCTACCATCTGTTCCTGTTCTCGATATCGCCGAAGGAATCCGCTTTCCAGGGCAAGCTCTGGCCCGATCACCCGACGCTGCGCAACTTCGAGATCGTCTTCACGCAACAGCATCATTACCTGAGCGACTTCTGGCTCCAGTTGTGGAACTCGCTGGTGATTGCCGTTGCGGTCGGCGTGCTGACGCTGTTGACTGCAACGGGCGCCGCGTTCGCGATCAGCCGGCTCAAGGTCGCCGGCGGGCGGACGATCATGAACCTTGCCCTCTTCACCTACTTCATTCCGGCGGCCTTCCTCGCCGTGCCGATGTACAAGACGATGAGCAGCTATGGCCTGCTCAACAACCAGTGGGCGTTGATTCTGGCGATGGTGACGATCGCCTCGCCGTACGCGATCTGGGTGCTGAAGCAGGCGTCGGACAAGCTGCCCTACGAGCTCGACGAGGCGGCGAAGATGGACGGCGCGACGCCGCTGCAGCTCTTCCGCCTGGTCTACCTGCCGCTGATGGCGCCGTCGCTGGTTGCCGTCGGCACCTATGCGCTGCTGCTCGCATGGAACGAATACCTGTACGCGTTCCTGCTGCTGTCGAACGACAAGCAGATCACGCTGGCCGTCGCCCTCGGCAACTTCCTCGCCGCCGACGATTCGCCGTGGGAATTGCTGATGACGACCGGCCTGATCTATGCGCTGCCGCCGGCGGCGATCTATTACACGTTCAAGCGCTACATGGTGTCGGGCCTGACCTCCGGCGCGGTCAAGAGCTGACCGGGTCATTGCGATTCTGCCGCGCTTAACCGATCACTCGAACAACATGACCACAGCCGATCGCCTTGCCGGATGCTATTCCGGCGCGATCCACGACGTGCTGCGCATGCTCGGGCACGAGCGCTGTGTGCTGCCGCCGTCGATCCGGCCGCTCGATCCGTCGAAGAAGCTCGCCGGTCCGGTATGGACGGTGTCGGGCCACATCGACCGCACGCAGTCCGCGCACGACACGCTGCTCGGCTGGACCACGCTGCTGTCGAAGGCGCCGACCGGCCACGTCGTGGTCTGCCAGCCGCACAATCACGAGATCGCGCAGATGGGCGAGCTCTCGGCGGAGACGCTGAAGAACAAGGGCGTGCTGGGCT
>Ga0105240_10015641_pt1 | contig 10302 bp, 9 predicted proteins | sample KBSC54metaG_FD_80426 | JGI IMG/M metagenome (GOLD analysis project Ga0105240, IMG submission 80426) | Corn rhizosphere microbial communities from Kellogg Biological Station, Michigan, USA - KBS C5-4 metaG | ecosystem: Host-associated > Plants > Roots > Rhizosphere > Soil | place: Michigan, USA... | reverse complement strand
CGCGCTCGAGTGGGCCGAACTCCACGGCGCTAACTGGTTACTGACGCTCGACCAGGATACGGCGGTGCCGGCTGACTTCTTTGTGAAGATGGCGAATGCTGCGAGGGCGAGCACGCGCTACGCCGGGATTGGAGCGATCGTACCGCAGATCGCCGCAGCCGGAAGACAACTTTCGCCGAACTGGTTCAACTTTGGTGCGATTCCGCGCTGGTACAGAACTGGATATGTGGGAGTGCCCGCAGAGCCTGTGTTTGCTTTCAACTCTGGCGCGATGCTTCGGGTCGATGTGCTGAAGCAGGTGGGAGGATACGATCCGCGATTCTGGCTGGACAACAGCGACGCGATGATCTTCAGCAAGCTGCACGAATATGGCAAAGGAGTCTACGTTGCGGGGGATATCCAGGTCGAGCACGAATTCTCGATGAAAGACATGCAGCGAAGGATGAGCTCTGCTCGTTACGAGAATGCTTTGTTTGCGGAGACGGCGTTCTGGGATCTGCGGATGAACTGGCTGGCAGGGTTGGAGCGAACGCTGCGGTTGATGGCGCGGATGGTGAAGCACTGGATGCGAGGGGATTCGGCGGAACTGCGGCGGATTACATGGACAGCCCTGCTGCGAAGGCTTTTCGTGTCGAGGCGCAAACGAATTGAAGAATTTGTTCAGGCGACTGAAGAGCGGGTGAGGACAGCCCAGCGAACAGTTCCAGCCCCGCGGATCTCTGTTTGCATGGCGGCTTACAACGGTGGGCCATTTGTTGAGGCCCAGCTGGCTTCGATTCTGACGCAACTTGGACCGAGTGATGAAGTCGTTATCGTGGACGATTGCTCGAAGGACGACACGATGGTGCGAATCGAGCAACTGGGAGATAGGCGAATCCGGCTCCTCAGACACGAACGGAACGCGGGGGTATTGGCGACGTTTGAGGACGCATTGCGTATCGCAACAGGTGACGTCCTGTTTCTTGCCGATGACGATGATGTATGGGCTCCGACGAAGGTTCGGCGGTTCCTTGAGATATTCGACAGCAAGCCGGGGGTTGAGATTGTATCGAGCCGAGTGCGAATGATCGATGAGAACGATCGACTACTACCAGATTCGCGAATCAATCGCGATGGCAGATTCGTGTCCGGTTTCTGGCGAAATCTGTACATGAATCACTACCAGGGATCTGCCATGGCGATTCGCGCGTCGCTGTTGGGCCGTGTGCTGCCGTTCCCGGCACAGGACTCGTTCCTGCACGACGCATGGATCGGAACACGCAACGATCTGTTGGGAGGGGAAGCGTTCTTCATCGAAGAGGATTTGTTGTTCTACCGCAGGCACACCAGCAATGCGAGCCGGACAAAGTCCCTGGTGCGTCAAGTTCAGACGCGGATAGATTTGTTGATCGCTCATATCAGGTATGCGTTGGTGTTGGGATGCACCACCAGGCAGACGGAGTGGTGAAGGCAATGGGACGGAACCGAATTGCAGTCATCATTCCGACTTACAAGGCGGCACGTTATTGGCAGGCGCTCTCGGCGGGAATCCGTGCGCAGAGTCTGAATCCGGCGCGCGTGATTGTGATCGATTCCTCTTCGAATGATGGCACGACGGAACTGGCAAGAAGTGACGGGTTCGAGGTACTGGAGATTTCTCCGCAGGAGTTTAACCACGGCGGAACACGTCAAATGGGCGCAGATCAGGCCGCTGATGCCGATATTCTGATCTACCTCACACAGGATGCTGTGCCGTTCGGGGTGAATGCGTTTGCGAATCTTGTCAGGGCATTCGAAGATCCCGAGATCGGGGCGGCATACGGGCGGCAACTTCCGCGAGAGAAGGCGAGTGCGATCGAGGCGCATGCTAGACACTTCAGCTATTCGGAGGTGCCCGTAGTGCGTTCGTGGGAGAGCCGGCGAACGATGGGATTCAAGTCAATCTTCTTCTCCAATGCATTCGGGGCTTACCGGCGAGAGGCGCTGATGGGAGTTGGAGGGTTTTCGTCGGATGTGATCTTCGGCGAGGACACGCTGGTGGTGGCGCGGATGCATCGTGCGGGTTGGAAGACGGCTTATGTAGCTGATGCCCTCGTGAGGCACTCGCATGACTACACGATTGCCGAGGAATTCCGGCGCTACTTCGATATCGGGGTGTTGCACTCGCGGGAGAATTGGCTAAACGAACAGTTCGGGAGCGCGTCTGGCGAAGGGCGGCGATTTGTGTTTTCGGAGTTTAAGTATCTGCTCCGTCATGGTCCCTACCAGATACCTTCCGCATTCGCACGGACCTTTGCGAAATATCTGGGCTACAGGATCGGACGGCGAGAAAGCCGGATCGCGCCGGAACTCAAGCATCGCCTGGGAATGAACAGGCAGTATTGGATGCGGTGAACAGGGCGTCCATTATTAGTTCTGGCTATTCAGCCCGGCCCTCGGTCATGCTTCGGAATACGGGACCGTGAAGTAGAAGGTGGCTCCTTTGTCCACGTCGCCTTTGGCCCAGATTTTACCGCCGTGGCGAGTGACGATGCGATAGGCGGTGGCGAGGCCCACGCCAGTACCTACAAATTCGCTCTGCGAGTGCAAGCGCTGGAAGGGCCGGAAGAGGCGATCGGCATAGCGTGGATTGAAGCCCGCGCCGTTGTCGCGAACAAAGAAGGCCACTTCTCCGTTCTCGTCTGAGTAGCCGAATTGAATCAGAGCGACGTCCTGCTTGGACGTGTACTTCCAGGCGTTGCCGATGAGGTTGTCGAGTACGACCTGCATCAGTCCTTCGTCGGCGAAGACATGCGCGCCGCGAGCGATATCGAAGCGCACGTTGCGACCGTCCTTCTCGGCTTGGAGACGTGCGGCAATTGTGTCGGCGATGTGGCTCAGGTCGATAGGGCGACGGTGTAGCGGATGGCTGCTCGCGCGCGAGAGATTAAGAAGATCATCGATCAACACAGACATGCGTTTCGACCCTTCGAGGAGACGGTCAACGAGCATGCGTCCTTCGGCGTCGAGGCCCTTAGAGGAAGAATGCTGAAGCAAGAAGCCGATGTTGTTGATATGTTGCAATGGCCCGCGGAGATCGTGGGCAACGGAGTAGGAGAATGCTTCCAGTTCCTTATTTGTGGAGGAGAGCTCGGCGGTGCGTTCCTCGACGCGCTGTTCGAGTTCGGCACGCGATGACTCGAGGGCGCGGTCCCGGGTTTGGATTTGTTCCAGCATTTCGTTGAAGGACTTGACGAGGAAGGCGAGCTCGTCGCTGGAGGGCGGGATCTTTGCGCGGACTGAGTAGTCGCGTTCGCGGGTGACCACCTGTGCAGTCTGTGCGAGGTCAGTGAGAGGATCGCTGACGAGGTGCCGGATTGCAGAAGTTGCGAGCAGCGCGATGGCGAAGCAGACGAGGAGCATGCCGGCAGAGATAAGACCAAACCGCTCAATGCTGCGGGCGATACCGCTGGTCTCCGCGAGCAGATACACGGAGCCTACCCAGCCTCCCTGAAAACGAATGCGGGAGCCAAGAAGAATGTCCCGGCCCTTGGTCCAGAAGTGTTCAGTTTGACCGAGGGTGAGGTGCTCATTGAGCTGGAACTGGGTAGCAGGAGTGCGAAGATAGCGCACGAATTCTGTGCCGTCAGGGCGAACGATGACAGCGGCGCGGATCTGGGGCGAGTTTCGGAGAGCGGAAAGCGTGTTTTCAGCAGCCTGCCTGTCGTCGAACATCAGAGCCGTGACGCTATTGGCTCCGACGATGTTGGCTTCAGTGGCCATGGAGGTCATGAGCTGCTGTCGCAGGCTGTAGAGGTCGTAGATCAAAAAGGAGACATACGCCAGCAGGAGCGAGACGCCTCCGACCAGGAGGGTCATGCGCATGAGCTTGTCGGAAATGGATTGGCTTGTCCAGAATCTCACGGCAATTCTCCCGTTGGAGGTTTGCCTAAGACGGACGAGGCAACACGCAACAGCTCCGAACTTAGTATCAGATGCGTGCGATTGACCGCATCCAAGTTGACGGCGAAACGAACGTGATTGGAGACGAGGACGAACTGGATCATGCCGCCGCGCTGCAGGAAGTCGGGGGCATCGCTGACAGTGAGGACATCTGCGTTGCCGAGGATCGCCAGATCCTCGCGCAGGTGATCAGTTTCAGTGGCACTAATGAATACAATTTCGCAGGATCGCGCGCCGGAGATGTCTGGCAGGTGAGTGACATGGACGGGGAGAAGGTCAATGGTGGAATTTGCCGCGAGAGCGTCGAGCGATGAGCCCATCGAATCGTGTCCGAGAGTGCAGATCTCAAAAGACGAATGGGGGGCGACGGGTACTGACGAGCGAACAAATTTACCGAAGTTGAGGAGGTACGCCGCTTTCACGTCATATTCGTTTGGCTTGGACGGTGATACAGCGGAAGTAGCAGCAGGGATTGCAGCAAGGACGAATGCAGCTGTCAAGGCCTGAACGGTCGCGGATATCCGGAGTGGCTTGATAGGTTTCCACCGCGATCGCTGAGTTGCAGATCCGACCTGCATTCTTCGCCTTTCAAGAATTAGTGACTCCAAACCAGCTTTGCATAGACTCCACGCTTGATGAGAACTGTGGGAGGAGGATCGATTCCGAATTCTGCATGATGCGGCTGGAACAGGTTTTGACCAGTTACGGACAGCGAGAGGCTCTTCGTGGGATTCCAACCGATTCTAGCGTCGGCCGTAGTGTAGGCCGGCACTTTCTGAGCAGGGAGAGAGTCGACATAGCGGAAGGATTGGTCGAACTCGATGTGGTGGGGCAGGTTGATTTCGGATTGTATGAAGGCCTGGTACTTGGGGCTGGAACCGCGAAGACTGTCGAGTGTGATCGTGTTCCCGGAGCCGGGCTCGTTACTTAGATCGATGTTGAGGTAGGAGAGGCCGGGGCGAATTCGCCAGAAAGAGACGAATTGGAAATCGGGAGCGATTTCCGCACCATCCGTATCTCCGTGGATGCCGTTGATGTATTGAACATTGAAGAAAGTTGAGCCGGGCGGGAGGGGCGGAACAGGAGGGGACGCGATCTGCAAGGGCCCTAGCGAGATGATGTTGCGGTATGCGTTGTAGAAGCCGGAGGCACTCAGATATAAGCGTGAGTGCACCAAGGTACGAAAACCGCCCTCGTAGGCGATGAGCCGCTCGGAGATGAGGTTTTGATTGCCGCTCAGCCGGAGGAATATCAAGGCCCGGGATGGCACGAAGATGTCGTCCTGGATATCTTCGTTGACGCGATCGGGAATGCGGACGGCCCGGGAGACTGAAGCCCATGCGGAGAACTTGCTCGTCGGCGTGAAGAGCAGGCGAGCGTTGGGCTGATACTCGAATCCGGTGTAATTGTTGTGTTCGAGCTTGGTGCCTACGGTCAATGAGAGCGTACCGGGGACGAGCCGGAACTCTTCCTGAATGAATCCGCTGTAAATGCTCTCGGTCCTGTCGGCGGGGTTGAACCCATCCGTCGGAACAGTGTGCCGCGTAGTACTGGGGCTGAGCCGAATGCCCGCGCCCCAAGTGAACTGCTGATGAGGAGTGGGAGCGAGACGATGGAGGAAGTCGACATCATAGTTGTCTCGTTCTTCGCCGAAGTTTGACCCGATGCGGTGGTCGTGCGACCAGTACGCCTGGAGATAGATGTCGGACTTATCGCTGAAGCGGCGGCGCCAGCGCGTGCGCAAGTTTCCACCGGAGACATTCGTGGACTGATAGGAAATGAAGGTCCCCGGCGGTTGATAGGTGGAGAGACTCTGGGCATCACCGAATTTGCCCCAGTAGGCGTCGCCTTGGAATGTGAATTCGTCGGAGCCAGTATTGCGGTCGAGGCGAAATCCCACTTGGCCGTCACGAGACCAGTCGTAGTTGGGCTGGCCCTGGATGTGGTATTCGGGGCTACGAACGAAGCCGAATGCATCGGCGCGCCAAGTCCACCCATTGCGTTCTGAGCCATATCGGAGATCTTCAGTATTCTTATCGACGTTCCCGCCGCCAGCCGAGAGCAGGGTGCCCTTCGTGTCCTGCGAGTGCTTGGTGATGATGTTGATAACGCCATTGACGGCATCGGCTCCCCAGATCGTGCCACCGGGTCCCCGGATCACTTCGATGCGATCGATGTCCTCCAGCATGACGTTGTTGATGGTCCACAGGACACCACCGAACAGAGGGGTATAAACGCTGCGCCCGTCGATGAGCACGAGGACGTAGCGGGAGAACTGGTCAGCGAGTCCGCGGATGCCTACTGCCCAGTTTCGGGAACCGTTCACGCGGAAGACATTTACGCCCGGAACCAGGCGAAGTGCATCGGGAACGCTGGTGACACCGGAGCGGCGAATGTCGTCACTGCTGAGGACGTAGACTGCGGCAGGGGTGTTCCAGACCTCAGTAGGCTCCTTGGATTGAGTGGTAACTTCAATATCCCCAAGTTGTTCAAGAGTAAGGGATTTAAGCTGCTGGGTCTGCCTGTCCGAGGGCTGCGTCGCGGCCATGAGAACGCAAGGCAGCGAGGCAAAGCTCAGCACAACTGTGCGCGCAAGAAACATTCGTTGAAGGGCGGCGTCTCCCTGGAAATTTGGCAGGGGAAGATTTGTACTTAGATAGCGTAAGGAGCGTATCTGGTTGCCTGAGAAGGAGCTAATGGTCTATTCGAATGCGGGCTGGGCCTGGCTGGCACCAGCTGCCGGCGGTGCAAGGAAGTACTGGGAGACGGTCTCCAGAAGTTTGGCAGGCTCTCCCTTGCGAACAAAGCCAGAGACAAATGGGGCAATGTCTGTGGGAAGCGTCCAGAGATCTGACAAGACAATGATGGGCACTTGCGGATAGACGGAACGGATCTCCTGCGCGTATTCAGGTGAGGTCCGGGCTGAGTTGAGACGGTAGTCGAGAAGGACCAGGCCGAGGGGCTGATTTCTGGGTATTTCAGTGCCGGTGAACCGAACCAGCAAAGGGAGAGATTCATATCCGGCCTGCTTCATCAGAAGCCCGTAAATCTCAAGATGCATTGGGTCATCATCAACGATCAGAACTTTGGGACGACTCGAGTGCATGTCGGACCTCGCGATGTTGAGCGTTCAGAATACCTATGAGTTCGGCATCCGGTCAAAAAGAAACAGGGCGTTGAGGTGCGCGCGAGAGAGGGTCAGATCTAACGTATCTCACTCTGTTTAAAGGACGGATCAGGGAGCGAAAGGCATCCACAAGTGGAAGATTGATTCCGATAAAATAACAATAATGAGTTTCCCGATCAAAACTTGCGTGGTATGCGGAGAGGAATTTGAGCTGAAGCCGGACAAGCCGGGGTTCGCTAACCGGTGTCCGGAGTGCAGTGCTCCTGAAGCGGAGGAGCCGGATGACAAGAAGCGGAATCTCAGTGCTGAAGAACGCAAAGCGGAGGCAGAAGCGAACGCTGAGAGGCGGAAAGCGATCCGGGACTTGCTGTACAAGAAGGATCGATAGGCCGTCGAAGCTCTCTCGTTCCTCCCAGAATCCAGACTGGGAAACCCAGTCATCATCTTCACGCAGCGGCGACTCGCTTGATCAGGTCTGCTTGCTCGCCGTCGTTCTCTGCGCCGATGGTGAAAGCGTCGAGGACCCCAGTACCGAGGGCAAAGCGGATGGCTTCGTCCTGACGTTTGCGCATGGCGCCCTGGCCAAGGATCTTCATCCCGATGATTCCCTTCCCTTGAGCGCGCATCTGCTTGATGACGCCGATGACAGTCTGCGGGTCGGAGTCCATATGTGCGCCAACGGGGTTGAGGCGAACGAGATCAACGTCGACCCACGGAGATGCCGCGGCGGCTCGCAGGGCTTCAATACTGTGGCAGGAGACTCCGTGAGCGCGGATAATTCCCTTCTGCTTGGCCTCTGAGAAGACATCCATAACGCCGCGAAACCGCGTGGTCCAGTCGCCTTCGGTGACGCAGTGGATGAGCAGAATATCGATGTATTCGGTTTTGAGTTCGCGCCGGTAGCGATAGATGGCGGCCCGCGCTTCTTTGGGTTCCCGTATGTCGCACTTGGTCATGATGACGACTTTGTCTCGCGGAAGCTTTGAAACGGCTTCGGCGACCTCCGGATGCGAGCCATAAGAGTCGGCGGTATCGAAGAGCGTGAGCCCGCGATCGTAGCCCGTTCGCAAAAGGCGGGTGAGTGTCCCGGCGCGGGTCTGGTTGGATGAACCTCCGAAGCCGACGGTGCCAGTTCCCATCGCGAGGCGGCTGGTACGAATTCCGGTTTTGCCGAGGGCAACTGTGTCGGTGGCTTCCGCACGGGGGGGCGTATCGAGCACAAGCAGCTCGGCGATGGCGCTCGGAGCGAGGCATGTTGCGCCGAGGCCTGCTGCTGCATTGGAGATAAATTTTCTGCGATTCATAAGAAACTCCGGATTCGCGATGGGGATTCGAGGATCGAGACTGAATCGAGCTCAGTGCCAGTGGAAGAGATTCTACGCCGGGTGAGAATAGCTAGCTAGCAGTGTGCAGCCAGTTACACGGATAAGTGATGAGTGTGGGCGCAATCTGAGGGCAGTGCCCGAAAGGAGGCCCAGAAAGCTGGGCGAGTCCTGGCGTGAATGGTTTTGCTCAGTGAGAGGTGAAAGAGAATTACAGCTTCAAGCTAGAGGGATTGGCGGAGATTGAGTTGATGGTGGGAGAGGCGGCTGCTTTTTGAACAGCGGCAGCAGATGGAAAGCCCGGCGATGATCACCGGGCTTCCTTTTTCAGGGTTACTGGCTAACGGCGGCCGCTCATCAGGTGATCCCAGGCAACGCGGTAGCCGCGGCGGAACCCTTCCTGGAAGGGGCGTTTCTGATCGCGAGGGACATCGGGATGACGGAAGGTGTCATGCCGGTTCACGTCAGGATTGCGGTGGTTCTCATAATCATCGCGAGCGGAATCGATGCCATGGCGGAAGCCGTTGCGGCGGACATCATCGTAACCATCGGGAAAGGCATCCCAGCCGCCGCGGCGGTCCACTACCGGGGGAGGGCCGTATGCAGGAGGTGGTGCACCGTAAGACGGAGGCGGCGAAGCCAAGTGCGACATCGCAACGTTATAGCCACGGAGGAAGCTATCGCGATAGGCCTGACGCATGGGTCCAGGAACATGGGGATGACGATAGGAGTCGTGATCGTCTGCGTCCGCGCGCCGGTGAGCTGCGAAGTCGCTCCGCGCGGCTTCTATCCCTTCGTGGAAACCACGGCGCTGTACATCGTTCCATGCGTCGTCCGGCCGGTCCCAGTCACCACGATCCTGTGCGAAGCTGGAGGCGACGGGCGCTGGCGAAGATGCGTGAATGCGAGGTGCAGAGAGCAGCAAGAACGCAGCACAGCCGCTCAAGGATGCGATGCGAAACAAGTTGAGATTCATTTGGATAAATCTCCTTTTCATGATCGGGGTGAACTCCAGTTCTTGGGAGGCCTCAGCAACGAATGCTAAAGCCGGGATCCCCTGTATGCCAACCGAATACGTCGGCGCAAGTATCAACACGGATTTCAGGATGGTGTTGTGCAAGGGGGTAGGCAAAAGAATGCCCGGCCTCTGTGGCCGGGCATTCACAGAATTTCAGCTCTTCTACAATTGGGGTCGATCGTAGTCACGATCACGATCGCGGTCATGCTTCATGTGATCCATGGCGCGACGATAGCCTTCCTTAAAGCCTTCGCGGAATTCTCCACGATCCTGTCTGTCGACAGGAGGGCGTTTGAAAACGTCGTGATCGTCTGCGTCGGCGTGACGGTGATTCATGTAGTCACGGCGGGCCGCTTCTACGCCTTCACGGAATCCCTGACGCTGTGGGTCGCGATAGCCATCAGGGGTGCGATCCCAGTCGCGATCGCGATCCTGGTATTGATCCTGAGACTGCGTAGCGCTGTATTGCGGGGCGCTCGGGGGCAGGGGCGATTCCTGTGCCGCTGCTTTGATCGTTGCGGGTGCGGCGATGCAGAGGGCAAGAGCTGGAACAGAGAGCCATTTTATGTTCATAAGATATGTACCTCCAGGGGGCATGCTTAACGTACAACGCAATGAGATGGGGGGCGGGAGGTCTGCGTTGCCCTCGCGAAGGTTGCCCGGTATGGAAAGAAATGTGCAACTGTAAAGATGCGGAACGGCAGGAGTTGGAGCCACGCCCATTGTCGTTTTGCGAGTCTCGAATTCGACATCCGCCGCCACGATCAGGACGGGCGCGGGGCACCCCAGAGACTCTGAAACGAAGGTCAGGTTACTGGCGGGAGTCATGCTTGTCGGCAATAGCTCTGGTTGAGTGCTATTGAGCCTAAGATGGGCTAAAGATCATGAGTAGGGTCGAGAGATGGGCGTGTCTG
>Ga0105240_10015639_pt1 | contig 10304 bp, 8 predicted proteins | sample KBSC54metaG_FD_80426 | JGI IMG/M metagenome (GOLD analysis project Ga0105240, IMG submission 80426) | Corn rhizosphere microbial communities from Kellogg Biological Station, Michigan, USA - KBS C5-4 metaG | ecosystem: Host-associated > Plants > Roots > Rhizosphere > Soil | place: Michigan, USA... | reverse complement strand
TCGCAGCCGACATGGATGGCGTGTTCGGCCGCTTCCCGATTCTCGCCGAGCGACGCGAGCAGGCGGCGGGCACGCTGTCGGGCGGCGAGCAGCAGATGCTCGCCATCAGCCGCGCGCTGATGTCGCGTCCCAGGCTGGTGCTGTTCGACGAGCCGTCGCTCGGACTCGCGCCCAATATCGTCGAGCACACGTTCGAGATCATCAAACAGATCCGCGGCCAGGGCGTGACCGTGGTGATGGTCGAGCAGAACGCGTTCGCGGCGCTCGAGTTGTCGGATCGTTCCTACGTGCTCGAGCAGGGCCGCGTGACACTCTCCGGCACCGGAAAGGAACTGCTGAACAATCCGCAGGTCAAGCGCGCCTATCTCGGCGCGTGATGGGCAGCAGGCGCAATCGTTCTGGCGGCGCCGATAGCCCACGCGCACTGGCAACGCGGCTGCGTCGCGAATACCATTCGCACCCGGTTCAGCGCACGAAGGCCGAGTCGCTTTCGGCAGCGGTCACCGTGAACCTTGAACCAGGCATTTCATGTGTTACCTGCACCCGACATTCCTCGTGTCATCGACTATCGCTCCCGAGGAAGCTTGTATGACTGCAGGGCATAGGCGGACAATGGCGCGCATGGCAACCATGCGATCGGGAAGGTAGTGAATGCGCGACGCGACCGGTGATGCGGTGGCGGGAGGGCGCGCGGCGCTCATCGTCATCGACGTACAGAATGACTACTGTCACGCCGAAGGCAAGTTCGTCCAGGCGGTGAGCGCACATCATGTCGACGCTGCCGCGAGCTTGGCCGCGCGTCTGCCCGAGTTGGTCTCTGCCATGAGGAGGCTCGGAAACTACGTGATCTTCGTGCGCACCGAGCACCGTCGTGAGCTTATGTCTCACGCCTATCTGGACCGATATCGTCAGGATCGTCCTCTCATGTTCTGCGAACCCGGGACGTGGGGAGCCGAGTTTATGGGAATCGATTCCTCTGCTGCAGACGCGATTGTCACCAAGTATCGCTATGATGCGTTCTACAATACGCCGCTCGATACAGTGCTCCGCATCAGTGGCCGGGACGTACTCGTGTTCGCTGGTTTCAGTACGAATGTGTGCGTGGAGACTACGGTCCGGCAAGCCTGTATTCGCGATTATCGCGCTGTAGTGTTGAGCGATTTTTGCGCTTGCACGACCAAGGAGGAGCATGAAGTCGCATTGCGCGTCATGTCGGGGAGTTTTGCAGAAGTTGTTGCATGGGCGGATATCCGGCCGGACGGGAAGGTCCTTCAGGCAGGTAATCGGTCAACGATGCGGAATGTGACCTGAATCGAGTCTGGCGAAACGCACGTTGTCTCAACAGAAACGAACACATTAGTGACCGGAGAGTCTGGAATATGATTATTTCACGATCGAGGACGCGGGTCGCACTTGCTTCACTTGCGATCTGCATTGCAACTCTGCTGAACGTTTCGGCGTCTGGCGCCGCTTCCGCGGATGTTACGAAAATTGACCTCGGCTACCTGCCGGTGTCGTCCGATGGTGCAGTCATCCTCGGCGTGTCGAAGGGGTTCTTCCGAGCGGAAGGACTGGACGTAACACCTCATGTCGCGCAATCTGGCGCAGCATTGATACCAGCGGTTGTGAGCGGCCAGTATCAGTTTGCGCATAGCAACAATCTTTCACTGCTGCTTGCAGTAGGCAAGGGCCTTCCGGTAAGAGCAGTGCATATCGTAAGCAGCGCGGGAAGCGATCCCGCACCCAGCATGGGCGACCTCGTCGTCGCAAAAAACAGTACGATCACTACGCCGGGCCAGCTTGCAGGCAAGACGATAGCGGTGAATGGACTGAATAGCACGCCGCACCTGGCAACGATGGTCACCCTGCAGAACGCGGAGGTCGATGTCGGCAAGGTCAACTTTGTGCAGCTCAATTACCCCGACATGCCGCTGGCTCTTGAGCAAGGGCGGGTGGACGCTGCAGAGATCGACATGCCATCGTTGGCGACGGCCTTTAGCGAAGGGGAGAAGTCGATCGCGCACGTGTACCGTGAGATCGCACAGGATTTGCCCATCTCGTCCTGGTTCACGACGGCGGCCTATATCGACTCACACCCGGACGTGGTTGAGCGTTTCATGAGGGCCGTGGCGAAATCGAACGCATATGCGACGGCCCATCCGGATGAACTCAAGAAGTTCATGCCAACGTACATGAAGATCAAGCCGGATCTGGCGACGAAGATCGCACTCGACAACTATCCTGTCGGACTGCCTTCGCTCGAGATTCTCACGAAGGAGGCGTCGCTCGCCGCGCATTTTGGCATTGTCGACAAGGCACCGGACGCGAGCCTCCTTCTGACGCCTGCAGTGCAGAAAATGGCGAAATCGCTGCCACACACGCCGTAAACGGATTGCGCCCGGTGTGCCCCCGTTGGCTCGGCGTCCACACGCACTGATAATCGTCTACGCGTGCCCGACGATCATACCGTACACCTCAGCCCTGAGGTGCGTGTACTCAGGCAGCTGCTTGGTCGCGACTTGCTGCCGTGGCCTCGGCAGGGGAACTGGCAGTATTTTCACGATGCTGCAGGGGGGCTTGCTGAGAACAACCACCCGGTCCGCCATGTACACTGCTTCGTCGATGTCATGGGTAACGAACAAGATTGTGACGCCGTACTCATGCCGCACTTGAAGGATCAAATCCTCGAGCTCATTCCGCGTCTGTGCATCCACTGACGCAAATGGTTCGTCCATAAGCAGAATGGCGGGCCTGTATGCAACAGCGCGAGCGATCGCGACGCGCTGTTGCATTCCTCCTGAAAGCTGCCAGGGATACTTGTTCCCGGTACCCTCCAGGCCGACTGCGTGAAGAGCCTCGTTGACGACAAGGTCACGTTCCTTTGCTCGTAACCTCTTCTTGAGCGGCATCGCAACATTCGAATACACGGACATCCACGGAAACAGCGAGCGGTTGTACTCTTGAAACACCAGCGCCATCTCGGCAGGCGGACCTTCGACCAGCTTGCCTGATATCTTCACCGTGCCGCTCGACGGAGGGAGCAATCCGGAAAGGCACCGGAGGAGCGTGGTCTTGCCGCACCCGGACGGTCCGACGATACAGGCAAACTCACCATCATCGACGTCGAGACTTATGTCTGCGATGGCACGGTGCTCCCCGGGGCCTGACCCGTACGTCTTTTGTAATGCTTCAATCCGCACGAGTGGCGGGCGTTCCTTCTCGCGCGGTCCATTCAGATCTGCCTTTGCGTCAGCCACGTCGTTCCTCCTGCCGGACCGTGGGCCGGCCCGTACGCGCTTTCATGTTCCGTCTTGCCCGGGGCGCCGTGGGCGCCTTCCCCAATAGGCTGGCTCGATATCCCCTGTGCCATGCCAACACCCTCCCCTCTGCGACGGTGAGGATAAGGTTTACGAGATAGCCCAGAATCCCGAGCACGATGATCCCGCCCCACATCTCGCTGATAACGAAACGGGTCTGGGCCTGCAATATCGAATAACCGATTCCGTTCGTACTGGCGAGCATCTCGCTGACTACCATCAGTATCAAGGCGAGCGGCAGGCTTGCACGAAGGCCGGCGAAGATTTGCGGGCCTGCGGAAGGCAATACGACGCGGACGAGCCGCGTCCAACCGCTCAGTTTGAATGTTCGCGCAACGTCGATGAGGGTTGGCTCGACCGAACGAACGCCGTCGGCGGTGTTCAGGATAATCGGGAATGCGCAACCGAGCGCGATGATGAATACCTTCATGCTCGTGCCAACTCCGAGGACAACGATTCCGAATGGAATCAGAAGAATCGACGGTATTGAGCGCAAGAATTCAACGAGTGGGTTCGCAAGGTCATGGGCCCACGTCGACAAGCCCATCCCCACCCCCACGATCACACCGGCGACTATTGCCAATCCGTACCCGATTGCCATCCGCTCGATACTCGGGACGACCTGGGCGATAAAGCCCTTTCCAAGCCAAAATGACCAGAAGTTGCCGAGGATGGTCTTCAGCGGAGGAAAGTAGAACGAAGTGGAATTGAGGGAAATGACGTACCAGATCACGACCAAGGCACAAGGCACGAGCACCTCGACCAGCAAGAGCCGCTGTCTTTTGCTCACGATTTCCCGCCTGCCCGATAATTCGTATGCCAGTGCAGCAGTCTGCGTTCGGCTCGGCTGAAAGCTGCGCTCAATGCGAAGCTGAGCAGGCCTGTCGCTGCGATCAACGCGTAGAGCAGGTCATTCGTTCCGCCGCTCTGTGCGAGCAGGATTGATCGGCCGAGACCGGGCACACCTGCGACCAGTTCGGCCGTAATGGCCAGAATGATGGCGAGCGCATTCGCCAATCGTAGCCCCGTTGCGATATAGGGCGCCGCACTTGGCAGAGTCACACGAAAGAATATTGCTCGTCTGCCGAGACCGAATGAGCGTGCGGTGTCGCGAGCGATCGGGTCGACGTCCTGAACCCCGTAAATCGATTGTATGAAGATCGGCCAGAATGTTGCGAAGGCGACCAGGAACACTTTCATTTCGGTACTGATGCCGAAGATCAGCACAGCCAGTGGTATGAGCGCGACGGATGGGATCGGACGCATCGCTTCTACAAATATGCGGCATCCGCGGTATAAGTAAGCGTTGGTTCCCACGATCAGGCCAAGTGGCAGGGCAACAGCTATCGAGATTCCGAATCCGATGGCCCAACCTTCGAGTGTCAAACCGACATCGGACCAAAAAGCCTGCTGGCCCAACAAATCCCACATCTTCGCGATTATTACGGATGTCGGGGGAAGGTACTCCCGAGGCAAGACACCACTGCGGGTCAAGAACTCCCAGACAATGAGGGGCGCGAGAATCCCGAGCAGACGTGTGCCAACCGTTCGCACCCTCAGGCCTCGAGCGACGGAAATACTCCGCGCCAAGACGTGTCCTGTAGATGCTCGGGTTGCGTGTCGGCCGGCGTCCACGGTCTTTGGCTGGACCGAATCTGCCATCAGCGGGACAAGCGGGCTGCGACCTTCCTGACCGGGCACTTCAGAGACTCCGGGGGTCGAACGCGAACTCCATGATGGGTGCATCGACGGCCACGACGTCGCCCGCCCTTGCATACACGTTCGTCACGACGCCGTCGCGCTCGGCACGCAAGACGTTTTCCATCTTCATCGCCTCGATGATGCAGAGCGCATCGCCCGCTTCGACCTGTTGTCCGGCCATCACGGCGATCGATACGATGACGCCGGGCATGGGGCAAAGCAGCTGCGTGCCGGTATCGATCGGACGCTTCGCGTGCATCAGCGCGGCAGCCTCTGCCTCGCGCGGCGAATAGATGCGCACGGCAGCGGCAGTGCCGGCATGCGCGAGCGTCACGCCGTACTGCAGCGCGCGCACCTGCACGGCGATCGGCTCGCCGTCGACGATTCCGTGCCAGACGGGCTCGCCGGGACGCCAATGCGACACGACGGCAATCGCTTCACGATGCCGGTCGCCTTCACCCGTAAAGCGGACGGTGAGTCCCTTGCCTGCGTGCTCGATCACGATATCGAAGCGAAGCGAACCGAGCAGCACGACCCTCTCGTCCGCCAACGGCGCTTTACGCCTTGCGTGCGCTCGATTGGATACCTGCCGCGCCCTCTCGGAATTGATATCGAAGATGGCGGCGGCAACGGCTGCGAGCTTCCGCGCCATCTCGCCTTTCGGCTCCGGCGGCGCGAATCCGCGAGGGAATTCCTCGGCGATGAACGTCGTCGCAAGGTGTCCCGAACGCCACCGCGGATGCCTCATCAGCGCCGAGAGGAACGGAACGTTGTGGCGGATGCCCTCGATCGCAAAGGCGTCCAGTGCGCGTGCCTGCGCGTCGATGGCGTCCTCGCGCGTGCCTGCATGCGTCACGAGCTTCGCGATCAGCGGATCGTAGAAGATGGAAATCGCATCGCCCTCGACCACGCCCGTGTCGTTGCGCACGGTGATCCCCGCACGCGTTTCCCCGGCCGGCGGACGGTAGGTCACGAGCCGGCCGGTCGAGGGCACAAAATCACGCGACGGGTCTTCTGCATAAACCCGGCTTTCGATGGCCCATCCTTGCAATTTCACTGCAGCTTGCGCAATGCGCAATGGCTCGCCGGCCGCGATCCGGATCATCTCCTCGACGATGTCTATTCCCGTGACGAGCTCTGTCACCGGATGTTCGACCTGCAGGCGCGTGTTCATTTCGAGAAAGTAGAAAGTCCGGTCCTGCGCAACGACGAACTCGACGGTCCCCGCCGAATCGTAGCCAACGGCTTTGGCAAGCGCGACCGCGCACCTCCCCATCGCGCTGCGCGTCGCGTCGTCGAGCAGCGGCGACGGCGCTTCTTCCACGACTTTCTGATGACGGCGCTGGATCGAGCACTCGCGCTCGCCAAGGTGGATCACGTTGCCATGCCTGTCACCCAGGATCTGCATCTCGACATGGCGTGCGTCGACGATGAATTTCTCGATCAGCAGCCGGTCGTCCCCAAAGGAGGACCGCGCCTCCGACTTCGCGCGGCCGAAACCTTCCGCAACCTCGGCGGGCGAGTGCGCAATGCGCATGCCCTTGCCGCCGCCGCCGGCGCTGGCCTTGATCATCACCGGATAGCCGATCGCGTCGGCGATCCGCACGGCGTCGGCAGCGTCGAGGATTACCTCGAGGTGGCCCGGCACGGTGGCCACTTTCGCCGCGTCGGCAAATTTCTTCGACGCGATCTTGTCTCCCATCGCTTCGATGGCTGAGGGGTTCGGCCCGATGAAGACGACACCGGCGGCGCTGAGCGCTTCGGCGAAGGCCGCGCGCTCGGAAAGGAAGCCATAGCCAGGATGCACGGCGTCGGCGCCGGTCGACTTGCACGCGCGCACGATTTTCTCGATGTCGAGATAGGATTCGGCAGGCTGCGCCGGCCCCAGGCGCACGGCCTCGTCCATCATCCTGACATGCAGCGCATTGCGATCCGCGTCGGAATAGACGGCGACGGTCCTGATCCCCATCCTGCCTGCCGTCCTCGCGATGCGGCAGGCGATCTCGCCGCGATTCGCAATGAGGATTTTCTCGAACACCATCGTGGGCTCCGGCGCCCGCGTCGTCCTCGGCGCGCGCGGACGTTCAGAGCGGAATTGCCCGAATTTGGCCAGTTGCGCCCGCTCCCCGCTTAATCATACTATCATCTAGCACATCGGTTCAGTGGAGACTTCATGCTCGATCGGACGGATAGCGTCGATAACCAGAGCCTGCGCGGCTTCCTGCGGATGGTCGAAGCCCGCTATCCGGAGGACATTGTCCGCATCCGCGAGACCGTCGATCCGAAGTTCGACATGACCGCATTGGTGTTCGAGCTGGAGCGGGCCGGCAGGAACCCGGTGGTGGTGCTCGAAAACGTCGCCGGCTACGACATTCCGGTCGTCACCAACGTCGCCGCCAATCGCAAGCTGCTGGCGGCCTGCCTCGGCGTCGCGCCGAATGACCTGCCGACGGCGTTCCGAGAGCGCTGCCAGAAATATATCCCCTGCGAATTGGTCGCGCAGTCGGCGTGGAACGACATCGTCATCGAGGGCGACGACGTCGATCTGACCAGGCTGCCGATCCCGCTGCAGTTTTCCGTCGACGGCGCGCCCTACATCACCGCGGGGCAGATTTCCGCCCGCGATCCGGTCACCGGCATCGACACCACCGGCTTCCACCGGTTGATGCTCAAGGGCAAGAACCGGCTCGGCGTGTCGCTGCATTCGCGCCGCCGCATGTACGAATGCCATCGCCGCGCCGAGGAGCAGGGCAAGTCGCTGCCGGCAGCGATCACCATCGGTACGCATCCGCTGCATTACATGGGCTCGATGGTCTACGCCTATCCGCCGAACGTGCGCAAGTTCGAGATCATCGGCGGACTGTTCGGCGAGCCATACCGGCTGGCGCGCTGCGGAATCGATGACCTGGAGGTGCCGGCCAGTGCCGAGATCATCATCGAGGGCGAAATTCTCGCCGGCGTGCACGAGCCGGAAGGACCGTTCGGCGAATTCACCGGCTACGCGTCCTATCGCAGCACGCAGAACGTGTTCGTCGCCAAGCGCGTCCGCATGCGCGGCGACGCGATGTATCACGCCGTCACATCGGGCATGTCGAAGGACCACATCCTGGTGTCCTGCATCACGCGCGAGGGCGAGATCCTCAATGCGCTGAAGCGCAACCTGCCAAACGTGCGCGCGGTCCATGTGCCGCACACGACCTGCGGCGCCTTCATGGTGTTCATCTCGATGAAGAAGACCGCCGACGGCGAGCCGCAGATGGCGGTGATGGCGACGCTCGGCACCGAGCTTTATACGAAATACGTGATCGTCGTCGACGACGACGTCGACATTTTCGATCTCAACGACGTGATGTGGGCGGTGGCGACGCGGGTGCGGGCGGAGAAGGACATTTTCTTCATCCCCGGCGCCAAGGCGGCGATCCTCGACCCGACGTCCGATCCACAGAATTTCACCGTGACCAAGATGGGCATCGACGCTACCCGGCCGTCGGGCCGCGATTTCGCCGAACGGCTGGTCATCGGCGAGGAGCAGCGCGCCCGCGCCCGCAATCTGCTCGAAGCTGCCGGAATCAAGCTGTAATCAGGGCCACAGGCCGTCCTGCGGACGGACAACAGGCAACGGAGGGAACATGAAACGAATTGGACGCTTGGCATTACTGGCCGTCGCCGCGGCCTTGTGCGTGGCATCGATCGGCGCTGCGCACGCTGAAACCAAGGTGCGCTTTTCGCTGGATTGGATTCCCGGCTCGGTGCACTCGCCGTTCTTCATCGCGTATTACAAGGGTTACTACAAAGCCGAGGGCCTCGACGTCGTCATCGATCGCGGCAAGGGTACGGTCGGCCTGATCCAGCAGTTGGCGGCCGGCGTCTATGACATGGGTTACCCCGACATCAGCGTCCTCACCGACTTCGATTCGAAGAATCCCGACAAGGGATTTCCGGAACTGATGATGGGCTACGAGCAGGCGCCCGCCGGCGTCGTGTTCCTCAAGACCAGCAATATCAAGGAGCCCAGGCAGCTCGAGGGCAAGATCCTCGGCGCCTCGGCCAACGATGCCGGCTTCAGGCTGTTTCCGACCTTCGCCGCGCACAGCGGCATCGACATGAACAAGGTCAAGATTCAGTTCATCGATCCGAAGTTGCGCGAAACGCTGCTGGCGAAGAAGCAGGTCGATGCGATCATCGGGCAAATCTTCAACACCACGCTGGAGCTCAAGGCCAAGGGCGTCGATCCGAAAGATGTCGGCTCGTTCCTCTACCGCGATCACGGCCTCGATCTCTACGGCAACGGCATCGCGGCCTCGCCGCAGTTCCTGAAGGAGCATCCTGATGCCGTCAAGGGATTCATCCGCGCCACCATCAAGGGCTTTCAGGACATGGTGAAGAATCCAGAGGAGGCGGTGCAAATGACGCTGAAATACGAGCCGCTGCTCAATGCCGGCATCGAGCGCGACCGGCTCAAGCTGGCCATGGAATGCTGCATGGTGACGCCGAACGTGCGCAAGAACGGGGTCGGCGACGTCGACAAGGCGCGGCTCGCACGCGCCATCGACATTCTCGTGAAGGGGTTCGGTCTTCCGAGCACGCCGAAGCCGGACGCGATCTTCAACGCCGCCTATCTGCCGCCGGAGAAGGACCGGATGGTGCAATAGACCGAGTTCATTGCACCGTCGCGTCGCAATGGGTTTCATTGAAATCGACGACGTCGATTTGCGCTATGGCGGGCAAACCGGTGCTGACGACGGCACCGGGACGCTGGCGCTTGCCAATGCCAGCCTGACGGTTGGGCAGAACGAATTCGTCTCGATCGTCGGGCCGAGCGGCTGCGGCAAGTCGACGATGCTCAAGCTGATCTCGGGGCTGGTGCGGGCGACGCGCGGCGGCGTGCGCGTCGCCGGTGAGGAGGTCAGGAAACCGCTCAAGACGGTCGGCATGGCGTTCCAGAATTCGACGCTGCTGCCGTGGCGCAATGTGCGCGACAATGTGCTGCTGCCGCTCGAAATCGTCGAACCGTATCGCAGCCAACCGAAAAGCGAGATGGCGACCAAGCGCAAACGCGCCGACGATCTGCTGGCGACCGTGGGCCTCGGCGATTTCGGCGATCGCATGCCATGGCAATTGTCCGGCGGCATGCAGCAACGGGCGCAGTTGTGTCGAGCGCTGATCCACGAGCCGGCGATCCTGCTGCTCGACGAGCCTTTCGGCGCACTCGATGCCTTCACGCGCGAGGAACTGTGGGGTGTCCTGCAGAACCTCTGGCTGCACAGCCCGTGCACGGTGATCCTG
>Ga0105240_10015638_pt1 | contig 10304 bp, 7 predicted proteins | sample KBSC54metaG_FD_80426 | JGI IMG/M metagenome (GOLD analysis project Ga0105240, IMG submission 80426) | Corn rhizosphere microbial communities from Kellogg Biological Station, Michigan, USA - KBS C5-4 metaG | ecosystem: Host-associated > Plants > Roots > Rhizosphere > Soil | place: Michigan, USA... | reverse complement strand
GCGATGCGATCGCGATCGTCGGCCCGTTCGCGCCGTCGCTGCTCGCGAGCGAGCTGGCCAAGCTGCGCGGCGAGCGGCTGCCCGACGGCCTGCCGCCGATCGACGTCGACGCGGTCGTTGCCGCGCAGGCGGCGGTGCGCGAGGCGGTACGCGACGGCTCGCTCTCGAGCGCCCACGACATCGCGGAGGGGGGCCTTGCGGTCGCGCTGGCAGAGTGCTGCCTCGGCGGAGGTCTCGGGGCGCGGGTGGGTCTCGGAGAGGGGATGTTTGGGGCTGACGGGGCGGGCGCGACGGGCCGCGCGCTGGACTGGAGCGAACATCTGTCAGCGACCGCGGCCACGCTTTTCGGTGAGTGCTCGGGCGCGTTTCTCATCAGTGGCGAGGAGGCGGCGCTACGCGCGCTCGGCTCGCGCACGAGCGTCGAGTTGGTGGGGACGGTCGAAGGGGGGGCGTTGATCGTCAACGGGCAGATCGACGTGTCGCTGGCAGAGTTGCGCGCGGCATACCGGGCGCTGGAGGAGTTGTTCGCGTGAGCGGACCCTCACGCGCGGATATGCCGCAAAGGGGGGTGTTAAGGGGGGCCTTTGCGCGTTGCACGGACAAGTCGGCTGCTAGCGTGGAGCAAACGATGCCTTGCGACCCGCGCCCCGGGGACCGCGATGGGCCGCGCGACGAGTGCGGCGTGTTCGGCATATACGCGCCCGGGCACGAGGTCTCACGCCTCTCCTACTTCGCGCTGTACGCCTTGCAGCACCGCGGCCAGGAGTCGGCCGGCATCGCAGCGGCCGATCGCGGCGGCAACATCATGACCCGGCGCGAGCTCGGGCTGGTAAACCAGGTGTTCGGCGAGAACGACCTGCGCACGCTCGCGGGCGAGCTGGCGATCGGGCATGTGCGCTATTCCACGACCGGCTCCAACGCCTGGGAGAACTCCCAGCCCGTGCACCGCTCGCAGGGTACGAACGGCTCCGCCGTGGAGCTGGCGCTCGCCCACAACGGCAACCTGATCAACGCCGTCGAGTTGCACGAGGAGCTCTCCGAGCGCGGCGTCTCCTTCAGCTCCACCTCGGACTCGGAGATCGTCGCCGCCCTGATCGCCACCCATCCTGCCGAGCGGATCGAGGACGCGATCGCCGACGTGCTGCCGCGCCTGAACGGGGCCTTCTCGATCGTCGTGATGACGCGCGAGAGCGTCGTCGCCTTCCGCGACCCGCACGGCCTGCGCCCGCTGGCGATCGGCCGCCTCCCCCATACGGGGACAGGCGACGCGAGCGAGGACCCCACATCGCGGGGGGCTGGCGAGCCCGAGCGTTTTTGTGTCGCCTCGGAGTCGTGCGCCTTTGACATCATCGGGGCGACGCTCGTGCGCGACGTGCAGCCGGGTGAGATCGTCACGCTCGGCGAGAGCGGGATCGAGAGCCGCGTCGTGCTGCCCGACGAGCGCAAGGCCTTCTGCGTGTTCGAGTACATCTACTTCGCGCGTCCGGACTCGCGCATGAACGGCAACGTGCTGCAGGTCGCGCGCGGGAGGATGGGGGAGATCTTGGCGCGCGAGGCGCCGGTCGACGCCGATCTCGTGATCCCCGTGCCCGACTCCGGCAACGCGGCCGCGCGCGGCTATGCGCGCGCGAGTGGCTTGCCCCAGGACGACGGCTTCGTCAAGAACCGTTATGTCGCCCGCACCTTCATCGCACCCGGGCAGGAGCTGCGCAAGCACGGCCTGCGCCTGAAGTTCAACCCGCTGCCCGAGGTCGTCGGCGGCAAGCGCCTGGTGGTGGTGGACGACTCGATCGTGCGCGGCAACACCACTCGTCAGATCGTGCAGATGCTGCGCGACGCCGGCGCCAAGGAGGTGCACATGCGCATCTCCGCCCCGCCGATCAAGCACCCCTGCCACTACGGCATCGACATGTCAACGCGCGAGGAGATGATCGCCCACGAGCGCTCGGTGGAGGAGGTAGCCGCCGAGCTGGGCTGCGATTCGCTTGCCTACATCTCGCTCGAGGGTGTCTACGAGGCGGTCGGCGGCGAGCGCGCGACTCACTGCGACGCTTGCTTTACGGGCGAGTATCCGGTCAAGGGCAGCGAAGGGGCGCAGGGGAAGTACGCGCTCGAGCCGGCGGGCGCGTAGCCGCGACGTGACGGACACCCCCTTTCCAATCGCCGTGCTCGTCTCTGGTGGCGGCACCAACCTGCAGGCTTTGCTCGACACCGTGCACGGCCGAGAGGCAGAGGTGGTGGCTGTCGCCTCGGGGACACCGGGCGCGCAGGCGCTGGAGCGGGCGCGCGCGCGGGGAGTGGCGACGGCCGTGTTTGCGCGCGACGAGCATCCCGACCGCGCCGCGCGCGATTGGGCGATGGCCGACTGGCTGACCGAGCGCGGCGCGCGCTTGATCGTGCTCGCCGGCTACATGGAGCTGCTCACGCCGGCGTTCCTTCAGCGCTTCCCCGACGCGGTGATCAACGTCCACCCCTCGCTGCTGCCGGCCTTCCCGGGCCTGCACGCGATCGAGCAGGCGCTCGCCTATGGCGTCAAGGTCTTTGGCGTCACCGTCCACTTCGTCGACGAGGGTTGCGACACGGGCCCGGTGATCTCCCAATGCGCGATCGAGCTGCCTGACGCGCACGATCCCGACGAGGTGCTGGCGGCCCTGCGCCCGCTGGAGCACACGCTTCTACCGGGGGCCGTGCGCCTGTTCGCGCGCGGGGGGCTGCGGGCCGATCCCGAGAACCCGCGGCGGGTTTCCTTGGGAGCCCCCGGCCAATAGGTGCTGCACGGTGCTACACTTGCTCTGTGCCGACCGCTCGCCCTCGCCACACGGTCACCGAGACGCCGTCCGTCCAGGAGGCGCTCGATGAGTTGCGGGCAAAGCTTGGCGAGGGGGAGCGGATCGATTTCGCCGAGCTGGTTGCCCTTGGTGCGCGTGCGAAGGCACGCAGGCTGAGAGCGCACGACGCGGCGGGGGCGGTCGCGCGCAAGCGCCTTGCCGACGGGATCCGTAAGCGCTCGTTCGCCTACGAGCTGGATGTGAACGCCGCAGACGAGGTCAAGCATCTCGGGCTGATCCCCAAATACGAGTAGTCGTGCTGCTGCTCGATAATTCGGCCTGGTCACGTATAGTCCAGGGCGCTCTGGACGGTACGCGCGCTGCGCAGATCGCGTCGTGGATCGAACAGCGCGAACTCGCGACCTGTCTGCCCTTTCTGCTCGAGGCCGGCTACTCCGCGCGCTCCGCCTTCGATCACCAAGCCACGATGGCCGATCTGGATGTATTGCCGTGCATCCGCCTCCCACCGGCGGTCGAAGATCGCGCGCGTGTGGCTCAGAGCGAGCTGGCGTCGGTCGGACACCACCGGCTCAAGCCGATCGACATCATGATCGCTGCCTGTGCCCACGAGGCTGACGCCGGAGTCCTCCACTACGACCGCGACTACGACATACTCGTCGAGCACACGAGCCTTGAGTTTCAGAGCGAGTGGGTCGCGCTGCCCGGGACGTTGTAAGACTCCGCCCACGACTGTTTCCTCACCGCATTCGAGCAGGCCATAGACGAGATCCGCGCGCCAAACGCCTGGCGCCTAACCCCGACGCGGCCAAGAAATCGACGCTGCGCTGGGAACCCACGCCGGATAATCTCCCCGGCGCATGAGCGCCGAGCAGCCGCACACTCCGATCGAGCGCGCCGAGCCGGGCGCGGTCCATGTGCGCAGGGCCCTGATCTCGGTGTCCGACAAGACCGGCGTTGTCGAGCTGGCCCAGGGTTTGATCGAGTTGGGCATGGAGATCGTCTCCACCGGCGGCACCGCGCGCGCTCTGACCGACGCGGGCTTGCCGGTGCGCGCGATCGAGGACTTCACCGGCTTCCCGGAGATGATGGACGGACGCGTGAAGACCCTTCATCCGCGTCTGTACGCGGGCCTGCTGGCGGTGCGCAGCGACTCCTCGCACCTCGCGGCCGCCGCGGAGCACGAGATCGAGCCCGTGGACTTGGTGTGCGTGAATCTCTACCCCTTCGAGCAGACCCTCGCTCGCGGCGACGCCTCCGACGCCGAGATCGTCGAGAACATCGACATCGGTGGCCCGAGCATGATCCGCGCCGCCGCCAAGAACCACGCCTACGCCGCTGTGCTCGTGGACCCGGCCGACTACGCGCCGGTGCTGAGAGAGCTGCGCGAGTCTGGCGGACGTCTGTCGCTGCCCACGCGTGAGCGTCTCGCCGCAGTCGCGTTCGCGTGCACCGCTCGCTACGACGCGGCGATCTCGAGGTGGTTTTCCGTACGCGCCTACAAGGGCGAGTTCCCACCCCAGTGGGTGAGCGTCTACGAGAAGACGATGGATCTTCGCTACGGCGAGAATCCCCACCAGCGTGCTGCCTTCTATGCCGACGTCGGCGCGCCTACGCACCTGCTCGCGGGCGTGCGCCAACTGCACGGCAAGGAGCTGTCCTTCAACAACCTGCTCGACCTGTCTGCGGCGCGCGAGCTGGTCGAAGACTTCTCCGAGCCGGCCTGTGCGATCGTCAAGCACAACAACCCGTGCGGCTGCGCGCTCGGCCGCGACGCCACACACGCCTATGAGCGCGCTTTCGCCTGCGATCCGATCAGCGCGTTCGGCGGCGTGATCGCGCTGAACCGTCCTGTCGACGCGGCCTGCGCGCAAGCGATCTCCGCACAGTTCGTCGAGGTCCTGCTCGCTCCCGGCTTCGACTCACAGGCGCTCGAGCTGCTGACGCAGAAGAAGAACGTACGGCTGTTGGAGCTGCCGGATTGGCCGAAGCGGCCCGAGGGCATGGAGGAGAAGCCCGTGTTTGGAGGCGTGCTCTCGCAGACGCGCGACACGGTCGCAGAGACGCCCGAGCGGATGACGGTGATGACGGAGCGCCAGCCAAGCGAGCAAGAGTGGGAGGACATGCGCTTTGCCTGGCAGGTGTGCCGCCATGTGCGCTCGAATGCGATCGTGATCGCACGCGAAGGCGCGACGATCGGCATCGGCGCCGGCCAGATGAGCCGTGTCGACGCGGTGCGGATCGCGATCGAGAAGGCGCGGGCGAGCGGGGGCGACGCGCATGACCGCGACGCGGCGGCCTCCGGCGGGGCGGGTGGCGATGGAGCGGATCGGCTCGCCGGCGCTTCTCTTGCCTCAGACGCCTTCTTTCCCTTCGCCGACGGGCCCCAGCTCGCGATCGACGCGGGCATCACCGCGATCATCCAGCCGGGCGGCTCCGTGCGCGACGAGGAGGTCGTGGCGGCGGTCGGCGCGGGCGGCGTCACGATGGTGGCCACGGGCGTCCGCCACTTCAGGCACTGAGCCGTCAAACGGGAGTCAATGTAAGCGCCGGCCGCGCTTGGGGCAGGGGACGCTCGTGTGCGCGCTCAGGCGACTGCCGTCGGTGAAGCTGAAGCGCGCCGCGAACGGGAAGCCCTTGCGTGGGCAGCGCCTGGGCAGCAGGATGCCGAGCGGCTTGTAGGCGAGCGTGCGACCCGACACCTGTTCGTAGTAGACGACCTTCTTCGGTCCGATCGTCGAGCGCAGCCGCATCACCGACACATACGGTGCGCCCGGCAGAGTTTCCACCAGCGGCACGCCGATGTTCACGACGCCGCCGAACGGCGCCGTCGAGGCGAGCAGCAGCCCGGGGAAGATGATGCGGGCGTCCACCGGCGCGGTGCCCTCGGCGTAGAACAGCACAGCCAGCCGCCCTTCCTGGTCGGGTGCGCGCACGATCGTGATGGGCGCCGTCTCGCGAACGGTTTCGGCGCCGAACGCGACTCCGGTGAAGACTTCGCCGAACCCCATCACCGCGTTGGGCGAGCAGCCGCCTGGCCCCTTTGCTTCCAGCGTCGGCACGTCGCAGCTGGCCAGCCCCAGCCCGCTCAGCCCGAGGCCGAGATCGCTCGGATAGTGCAGTTCGACCCCGGTCAACGGCGGCGGTACCGTGCCGCCCGGCACGACGAAGCGAAAGCCGAATTCAAGCGTCGTGCGCTTGCCGAGCGCCAGCGGGCTGAAGGCCGCGCTCAGTTTGACCGCGGCGGCATCGACGGGAACGATTGTCCTCGCCCCAGCGCGTGCGACGCTCGCCGCCGGCGCGCACAGGCACAGCGCCGTCACACAGGCGAGCCATCTCAGGCCCTGGCCGCGAGCGTTCGGGCCAAGCCTTCCCGCTGGCCGGGTCTCTCCTCGATCTGTTCGTGCCTCGTCCATCTGCCCCTGGCCTAGTCAGTAGTGCAGCGTGCCCTCCGTCTGGATCAGCAGTGCGTACGTGTTGCGGTTGAATGTGCCGTACAACTTCGCGGCGCCGCTGGCGTGCCGGAAGCGGCCGCTGCCGCCGGTGAGCGTGAGCGTGCCGGCGAAGCTTTCGTAAATACCGACGCCGTGCGGGGTGGCGGTCCCGTGCCCCGCGATCGTGCCGCCGGCCGCGTAGATCGTGAAGCTGCCGCTGAAGGTGGGGCCGATACGCATGTGCACGCGCATCGACCCGGGCAGCGTCCCGCTCGCGTGTCCCGTCTCGTACAGCGTCGAGCCCGACGCTGAGACGTAGCGAAGGTGCGCTTCGTCGCTGGCGTGCAGCGCGCGGGCCGCGTGCGCGCGGTCGCCGGCTCCGCGGTCCGCAGCGGCCACCGCCACTGTAACGGTGGCGCCTCTCGCCGCCAGACAGGCGGCCAGGACAAGCGCCGCCGGCCCGGCCAGCCGCCAGGCTCGCACGACCGTCGGGGCGGTCACACTCCGCACCCGCTTGGCCAATCGCCAGGTCCGCATGATCGCCAGCACTGGCAGCAGGCCCGCGCCAAACTCGCGGCGCACCGGAGCGAATACCGCATGTGCTTGCGGCTCGTGCGCTTGCGGCGCTGAGGCGTAGTAAGCGACGATCCCGCTCAGTGTCATCGTGTGGTGGGCGCCGCCCGGCGCCGCCCGCGCGAGCTTTCGCGCGTCCCGCGCAGCGCCCGCCAGGCGCCCGCCCATCTGCTCGCGGCTCTCGTACCAGCTCGTGTAGTCAAGCTCGCGGGAGTCCTCGGCGCATTCCATCCGTGAGGGCGGCCGGCGTGCCCCGTACCCGCGATCGACCACGCTGTCGAGCATCGTCAGCGCTCCGATCGAGAGGTAGGCCCGGTCGAGTGCGGCGGCCTGCTCGCCGGTCGCGTCGCCATCCGCCGCCAGCGCCACGAGCGCATGCCACCCCAACACCGACGCCTGCGCCCCGGCCAGCCACTCCTGCCAGCCCAGCCCCGTGCCCGCGGCTTCGCCTCTGGCCCATCCCCGTAGCAGCCCGTCGTCGCCGTCGATGGCAGCGTGCCCGCGCCTTTGCGCCTCGATCCAGCGCTCGGCGCTCGCGCGGGCGACGTCGGCGACGGCGCGCCATCCAGGCAGCCGCTCGCACGCGCTGCGGGCGACCTCGGCCAGCTCGAGCGTGTACTCGTCCTCGCCGTCGAGCGAGCGCTCCCCGAGCGCGTCGCGATAGTCGTAGGCGACCTGAGCGGCAACGATCGCTTCGGCGGCCGATCGTCGAAGCGCGCTCGCCGCCGGAGTGGCGATCGTCGCGGCCAGCTGCGGGTTGAAGCGCTCCTGATCCAGCTTGGCCAGCGCCAGCGCGCGGCGGCGCGGATCCTGGAGCGCGGCGGCGCGATCGTGCCAACGGGCGAGCTGGGCGCGAACGAAAGGAGCGACCGTGAGCCAATAGCGCGTGTTGGCGCGGGCGAGCGCGAGCGCGCTACTCATTGAACGCCAGGGTCGGGGACACGCGCGAGGCCAGATAGCCGGGAATCGCCACGATCGCCAGCACCAGCGCCAGCACGAGCGCGAAGATCTCGGGTGGGCGCAGGCTGGCGCCGAGACTCGCCACCGGAAAGCCGGTGACGTGATCGAGATAGCCGTCGATCGTCAGCTGCCCGTATACGCCCGCAAGCGCGCCGGTGATGCAGCCGGCGCCCAGCATCAGCGCCGATTCGCACAGCAGGATCTGGCGCAGCCGTCCCGGCTTGACGCCGGCCAGGCGCAGGCCGGCCAGTGCCCCGCGGCGCGACCAGATCGCCGAGGTCAGCGCGGCGGCCATCGCCAGGATCGCCGCCGCCAGCAGGATCAGCGAGATCTGGCGCAGCTGGTCGAGCCCTTCGCCGGTCAGCATGTCGATACTGGCTTCGCGCGCCTGCGCCGTCGTCGCGCTCAACCCGCTGTTCGGGCCGATCGCGCGCTCGATCGCGCGGCTGACCGTGGTCGCGTCGACGCCCGGGCGAAGGGATACCGCCAGCGCTGTCGGCAGCGCGCTTGACCACAGCCGCCGGTAGTCGGCCGCGCCGACGAACACGACGCCGGGGCTCCAGGCCAGGTTGGTGGTGGTCGCCGCCAACCTCAGCCGCGCCGGCCCCGTTGGGGTCGGCAGCGTCAACATACCGCCGACATGAGCGTGCAACGCTTCGGCGATCTGCTGGGAGACGATCGCCCAGCCACCTTCGGCGAGTCGCCGTTGTGAGTCGGCAACGCTGCCTTGCACGATCTGGGAGCCGAGCACTTCGCGGGCCGCACCGGGCGGGCGGGCGAGGACCCACGCGCGACGCCCGTCAACCGCCATGAACCCGCCCTGGAACGCACGTACGCCAGCGACGCCGGGCAGTCTCGCGATCCTGCCGGCCAGGGGGCCGGGGCGGAACTCGATCGTGGCCTGGTCGTCGCTGCTGCTGCCGACCCAGATCGCCGCGTCCTGAGAGTAATCGCGCGCGAAGCCTTCGATACCGCGCAGCAAGTCGGCGCGCGAGCCGCCGAGCGCAACGCTGCCGAACAGCGCCACCGCTCCCGTGGCCGCCAGCGCCAGCGAGCGGAGCGTGGTGGCGCGCAGCGAGGCAAGCGCGACCGGCAGGATCGTCAGCCGCTGATAGCGCTCAGACAGTGCCGCCGCCGCTCGCAATACGCCCGAAAACGCGAGCGGGACAGCCAGCACGGTCGCCAGCGCCAGCAACGTGCATGCGACCAACGCCTGCGAAGGGGCTGCCGCGAACAGCGCTGTGGCGGCTGCGAACAGCGCGGCGGCAACGATCGCGAGGGCCCGCTGCACATCGCCTGCCAGCGCATTGCCGGGCACGCCTTCGCTGCGATAAACAGCGTCGAGCGCCTTGCCGCGGCGCAGGTCCAGCAGCGGCAGCGCCGAGATCGCGCAGGTCGCGAACACACCGCCGGCGAAGGCGAGCGCCGCCGGCTGGAGGTTGAGCACGGTGCGGGTTCCGAGCGTGAACGCCTCCGCCAGATAGCGCGGCGACTGGTGGAAGATCTCAAGCGAGAGGGCGTAGCCGCCGGCAAGCCCGATCAGCGACGCGAACGTGCCGAGCACGAGCGCCTGGAACAGGAACATCTGGGCGATAGCCGAGCGCTTGGCGCCGATCAGGCGTAGGTCGGCGATCGCGCGCCGCCGCTCGGGCACCGTCAGCAACAGCGCCGAGCCGGCCAGCAGCAGCCCGAGCAGGGCGCTGACCGTGGCAAACAGGGCGCTGGCCTGATCGCTCGGCCGCAGTGCCTGGTGCAGCAGAGCGACGTCCTGGTCGGCGGCCGCGACGCTCAGGCGCCCGCCGGCGAGCGCGCGCAGGCCCGCTCGCACCGCCGCTTCGCGGCCTGGCTTGGCCTGCACGAGTATGCGCGATACGCGGCCCTGCATCCCGGCGAGCCGCTGCAGCTGTTCAAGCGGCATCACCGCCACCTGCGCCTGCGCGAGCGCGCCGAACACTTCTGAGCCAAGCACGGCTGAGACCTGGAGCGAGTGGGAGCTGCCGCGCAGCTGCAGCGTCACGCCGCCGCCGAGCGCACTCAGACCACGCGTGCCTGGTAGCGCACGCGCCTGGATCCCAAGTACGTCAGCGGTATGGCGGCTGAGGCCAATCCCGCCCGCCGACAGCGTTTTGGTCGGTAGCGTATGCGCGAGCCCGTCGAGCACCACCAGGCTGGTGTCGGCGCCGGCCAGGTCGACCGTGACCGCGTGCTCGACCGCTGATGGTCCGCCGACGCCGCCGGCAGGCCTCGCTGGACGTACCACGGTCGCGGTCTGCTCCAGCAGCGGTGCCGCCTGCGCCACGCCGGGAATCCGCTGCACGCGCGCCAGTAGCGATTCTGGCATGCCGTTCGGGCCGCGCGCGAACAGCTGCAGCCGGGCTGGTCCGATCACCGTGTGGACCACTTCCGATGCCGATCCGGCGATGCTGGCGGAGGCGACGATCGTCGCGAACACGAGCGCTACCGACACCGCCACGCCGGCCCCAGCCAGCAGCTCTTGGACGGCGTGTACGCGCAGGCGGCGCCGGTAGAAGTAAACGAGTGCCCGCGGACG
>Ga0105240_10015637_pt1 | contig 10304 bp, 5 predicted proteins | sample KBSC54metaG_FD_80426 | JGI IMG/M metagenome (GOLD analysis project Ga0105240, IMG submission 80426) | Corn rhizosphere microbial communities from Kellogg Biological Station, Michigan, USA - KBS C5-4 metaG | ecosystem: Host-associated > Plants > Roots > Rhizosphere > Soil | place: Michigan, USA... | reverse complement strand
TCGGAGCCTGCCGCGTGCCGGCCGGGGCCGAGGTCCGCGATCCCAGGACCGGCAAGCCCGTGCGCTATTGCGGTTTCTACACCAAGGCGGAGATCCGCCAGATCGTCGCCTATGCCGCCGCGCGGCACATCACGATCGTGCCCGAGGTAGACATGCCGGGCCACGCCACCGCGATGGTTGCCGCCTATCCGGAGCTCGGTTCGACCAAGACCCCGCCGACCGCGCCGAGTTCGGATTGGGGCGTCCTCCCCAATCTGCTCAATACGGACGACGCCACCTTCGCCTTCGTCGATCATGTGCTGGACGAACTGATGGCGCTCTTTCCGGGCCGCTACATCCATGTCGGCGGCGACGAGGCGCCCAAGGACCAGTGGAAGGCGGACCCGAGAGCGCAGGCGCGGATCAAGGAGCTCGGCCTGAAGGACGAGAACGCCCTGCAAGGCTGGTTCACCGCCCGGATCGGCGACTATCTCGAAAAGCATGGTCGCGGCCTGATCGGCTGGGACGAGATCCTCGAAGGCGGCGTGCCGGCGGATGCGACGGTGATGTCGTGGCGTGGGATGGACGGCGCGATCCAGGCGGCGCGCGCCGGGCATGACACGGTGCTGGCGCCCTCGCCGATCCTGTACCTCGACCGCCGGCAAAGCGATTCTCCCGACGAGCCGCCCGGGCGTGGTGACACGGTCGACTGGAAACGGCTCTATGCCTTCGAGGCCGCGCCGTCGTCGCTCGCGGAGGCTGAGCGGCGCCATATCCTCGGTCTGCAGGTCAACGAATTCACCGAGCATGCCCGCACCACCGGCTTCGCCGATCGCATGATATGGCCGCGCGCGGCAATCCTTGCGGAGTTGAGCTGGTCGTCACCGGAAAGCCGCGATTGGGACGGTTTTCGCCGTCGCCTGCTGCCGGAGATGGCGCGCTGGCAGGCGCTCGGCTGGGCTTATGACCGCACCCCGCTCGATGTCGAGGCGAAGCTGGGCAAGGGCGTCGTGACGCTGGGTCAGCCGGCGGGTATCGGCGACGTGCACTTTACGACCGATGGTAGCGCGCCGATTGCCTCCTCACCTGCCTACGCCGCACCGATCCCCCTGGCGCAGGCGGCCCGTCTCACGGCGCAGGCGTTCCTCGACGGTCGGCCGGTCGGCGTCGTGCAACATTGGTCCTTCGACGCCGACAGCCCGTTCACGCGCGCGGCGACCGCCATGGGTCTGTGTGCCAACAAGCTGCCGCTTCGGCTGGAGGATGACGGCGCCACCGACGGCGTGCGCCGCATCCACTGGGTCGACGTCATGCAGGCCTGCTGGATATGGCCGGCCGCGCCGCTCGATGGGGTGCGCGCGGTCCACGCCGAGGTCGGCAGCATACCCTACAACTTCTCGCTCGGCGCCGACATCAAGGATGTGACGTTCCGCAAGCCGGCGACGCCCGCCGGCGAGCTCGAGATACGGCAGGACAGCTGCGACGGCCCGCGCATCGTCGCCATCCCGCTCGCGTCGGCGACCCGATCGGCGGGGGTGACGACGATCTCCGCGCCGCTTGCGATGCCCGTCGCGGGGACGCACGATCTCTGCATGACCTTCACCCGGAAAACTCCGGACCCGCTGTGGCTGCTCGACCGCTTGACGCTGAACCGATGACGGTGTCCGCCACCAGCCCGCTGTCGGGATGGCTGACCGATCTTGCCGCCGTACCGGACCCGGTCTTCGCCGATCGGATGCTTGGCGATGGCGTCGCGATCGATCCGACCGAGGGGCTGGTGCGCGCGCCGTTCGACGGGCGCGTGGTGACACTCCATCCCGCGCGTCATGCGGTGACGTTGGAGAGCGACGCGGGTGCGATGGTGCTGATCCATGTCGGGCTGGAGACGGTCGCGCTGGGCGGTGAGGGGTTCACCACATTCGTGTCCGAAGGGGAGCGGGTGAGCCGGGGCGATCCGCTGATCGCCTTCGATCTCGATCTGGTCGGGCGCAAGGCGAAGAGCCTGGTGACGCCCGTCATCGTCACCAACGGCGAGGCATTTGGGTTCGACAGGCCCGCGGTCGATCGCGTGATCGGTTCGGGCGAGCCTCTGCTTGCGCTCGCTCCGGTTGCGGCCGTCGACAGCGGGAGGGCGTCGGCGGGGACCGTGGTCGAACGCTCGCTGTTGCTGCCGCTGCGCCATGGCCTTCACGCCCGGCCCGGCGCCCGCATCGCGGAATGCGCGCGGGCTTTCGAGGCACGGGTCGAGATCGTCGCGGAGGATGGCCGGGTGGCCTCCACGCTGAGTCCGGTGTCGATGCTGGCGCTCGCCTTGCCGCATGGTGCGGCCATCGAGCTGCGGGGGCGGGGGAACGACGCGGAGCAGGCCGTGGCCGCGATCGCGGATTTGATCGGAAGCGGGATGGGGGAGGGCCTGCCGGTCTCTTCCGCGCCTGCGCCCGCTCCAGCGCCTTCGGATGCGCCCCTGCCATCGATGCTGCGCGGCGTGACGGCATCGGCCGGGAGCGCGATCGGCCCCGCTTGGCGGCTCGTGCGGCGACGCTTCGCGATCGTCGAGACGGGAGGTGTTCCGAAGGGCGAGCGTGATGCCCTGCATCGCGCACTCGACATGCTGCGCCAGGAGAAAGCGGAGACCGAGGGCGCGGTCGCGGCCATCGCCGAGGCCCATCGCGCATTCCTCGCCGATCCGGAGCTGATCGGGGAGGCCGAGCGGCGGATCGATGGCGGCAAGAGCGCGGCGTTTGCGTGGCAGCGGGCGATCGAGCGCTTCATAGGCCTGCTGGATGGCAGCGGCGACCGGCGCTTCGCCGAGCGGATCGACGACCTGCGGGATTTGGAGGATCGCGTGCTGGCGGTGCTGCTGGGCCAGCCGAGCCGGATCGAGGCGCCGGCGGGCGCGATCCTCGTGGCGGAGGAGTTGCTACCGTCGCAGCTGATGGCGCTGGCGAACAGCCGTCTCGCCGGTATCGCAACCGGCGGCGGCGGGCCGACCTCCCATGTCGCGATCATCGCCGCCGGGCTGGGCCTGCCGATGGTGGCGGCGTTGGGGCACGACGTCACGCGTATCGAGGATGGCACGATGCTGCTTCTGGACGCGGCGGCCGCGACGCTGTCGATCGATCCTTCGGCGGAGTTCGTCGAGCGCAATCGAGCGGAGAGCGCGCGTCGGGCGGCATTCCGGGCCGAGGCCGCGTCGCGCGCGCAAGAGCCGGCGATCACGCGGGACGGCGCGCGGATCGAGTTGTACGCCAATCTCGGTTCGCTCGACGATGCCGTGGCCGCAGCGCGGGCGGGCGCGGAGGGATGCGGCCTGCTGCGCACCGAATTCCTCTTCCTCGACCGGCCGTCCGCGCCGGACGAGGAGGAGCAGCACCGATCCTACCAGGCGATCGCCGATGCGCTGGGCGCGCGCCCGCTGATCGTCCGAACGCTCGACATCGGTGCCGACAAGCCGGCACCCTATCTGCCCATGCCCGCCGAGGACAATCCGGCACTCGGCCTGCGCGGTTTGCGGCTGGGATTGGCCCGACCCGAATTGATGGAGACTCAGCTGCGCGCGCTCGCCCGCGTGCAGGGCGATGTCCGCATCATGTTGCCCATGGTGGTCGAGCCGGGTGAGGTGCGCCGGGTTCGCGCCATGCTGGCGGCAACCGGCGCATCGATCCCGCTCGGCATCATGGTCGAGACGCCGGCGGCGGCGATGCTGGCGGACGTTCTGGCCGCCGACGCCGATTTCTTCTCGATCGGCAGCAACGACCTCAGCCAATATGCGCTGGCGATGGATCGCGGGAACCCCGCCGTCGCGTCGCAGCTCGACGCGCTTCATCCCGCCGTGCTGCGGCTGGTTGCCGCGACGGTGCAGGGCGGGGCGCATCATGATCGCTGGACCGGTGTGTGCGGTGGCATGGCGGCCGATCCGCTGGCCGTGCCGATCCTTATCGGACTGGGCGTGACCGAGCTGTCCGTACCGCCGGCACTGGTCGCGGAAACCAAGGAGCATGTTCGGCGGACGAGCCTCTCCGCCGCGCGGGACCTGGCGCTGGCAGCGTTGGCGGCCGACAGCGCGCAGGCGGTGCGGGCGTTGGCCAAGGCGTTCGTGGAGGGTGCGGAATGAAGCTCTCGATCCAGTCCCTCCAGCCGCTCGGCCGCGCGCTGATGCTGCCGATCGCGGTTCTGCCGATCGCCGGCCTGCTGCTGCGCCTCGGCCAACCGGATCTGCTGAACATCCCGTTCGTCGCGGCGGCCGGGGCTGCGGTGTTCGACAATCTCGGCCTGCTTTTCGCCATCGGCATCGCGGTGGGTTTCGCGAGGGACAGCAACGGGGCGGCCGGGCTTGCCGGTGTCGTCTGCTTCCTGGTCGCGACGCGCGGGGCGGCGACTCTGCTCATCGTGCCGCCCGGCACCGGCGCGGGCTTGCCGGCCGATGCGCTGGCGCTGGCGACGGAGGCGTTTCGCACCAAGGCGATCGACAAGTTGTCGGTGCCGATCGGCATCCTCTCCGGCGCGATCGCGGGCGGCGCCTACAACCGCTATTCGGGCATCCGCCTGCCCGACTCTCTCTCCTTTTTCGGCGGCCGGCGCTTCGTGCCGATCCTGTGCGGATTGGCGGGCCTGGCGCTCGCGGCGATCGTGGGCTTCGCATATCGCGGCATCGCCAGCGGGATGGATGCGTTGAGCAATGGAGTGATCCATTCGGGCGTGTTCGGCCTGTTCCTTTACGGCGTGCTCAACCGGCTGCTGATCGTCACCGGGCTGCACCACATCCTCAACAATGTCGCCTGGTTCATCGTCGGCGATTTCCACGGCGCGACCGGCGATCTCAACCGGTTCTTCGCGGGTGATCCGAGCGCGGGCGCATTCATGACCGGCTTTTTCCCGGTGATGATGTTCGGCCTGCCGGCCGCCTGCCTGGCCATGTACCGCGCGGCGTTGCCGGAGCGGCGCAAGGCGGTGGGCGGCATGCTGCTGTCGATGGCGCTCACCGCCTTCCTCACCGGCGTGACTGAGCCGATCGAGTTCAGCTTCATGTTCCTGGCGCCGTTGCTCTACGCGCTGCACACACTCATGACCGGCATCGCGATGGTGGTGATGGACCTTCTGGGCGTGAAGCTGGGCTTCACCTTTTCGGCGGGCTTGCTGGATTATGCGCTGAACTTCCCGAAGGCGACGCGGCCGTTGTTGCTGCTGCCGGTTGGCGCCGTGTATTTCGCGCTCTACTACGGCGTCTTCCGCTGGGCGATCGCCCGGTTCGACATCAAGACCCCGGGCCGCGAGGAGGATGCCGCCCTCGCGACCGCCGATGCGCCGACGGGAGAGCGCGGCGCGGCGTTCGTAACGGCGCTGGGCGGTGCCGCGAACCTCGCATCGATCGATGCCTGCACCACGCGGCTTCGTCTGGTGGTGCGCGATCAGGCTGGCGTGGACGAAGCGGCGTTGCGCGCGCTCGGCGCCAAGGGCTTCGTCCGCCCCGGCGCGGATGCGCTCCAGGTCGTGCTCGGGCCGATCGCGGACATGGTTGCCACGGAGATGCGTAGCGCAGCCGGGGCGCTCGGGCGCCCGGTACCGATGGTCGGGACTACGCCGGTCGAGCTGCCGGCGGTCGACTTCGCACCCTGGCTTGCGGCGCTGGGTGGACGCGGCAATATCGGCGACGTCGCCAGCAACCCGAGCCGACTCATGCTGCAACTCCACGATATGTCCGTGATCGACGAGCCGGCGCTCCGGGCCCTCGGCCTCCGGGTTTTGCTGCGAAGGGACGGCGCGATGCTGCACCTGCTGGTCGACGACGCGGAACCGATCGGGCGGGCGCTGGCTGCTTGAGCGAAGAGCGCCCCAGCCCGAGGCGCCTGCCGTCGCTCGATCTGCTGCGCGGGCTGACGGTGCTGGGGATGATCATCGTCAACGCCACGGCGGGCGTTGCGCATCGCGACGGACCCGTTTTCCCTCCGCTGCTTCATTCCGACTGGGCAGGCTTCACTCTCGCCGACAGCGTCTTCCCGGCCTTCATCGTCATGCTCGGCGTCTCGATCACGCTGTCCTCGCAGGCGCGCACCGGCGGAACGGGGCCGATCCTGATGCGGGCTGCGCGCCTGGTCCTCCTCGGCCTCGTCCTGTCGAACATCTTCTGGCTCTACGACATGAGCGAATATCACCCGCGCCTGCCCGGCGTGCTGCAGCGGATCGGGATCGTCTATGCCGCGACGGCCTTGATCCATCGGGTGACGGGATGGCGGGCGCGCGCGATCATCACCGGGCTCCTGTTGCTGCTCTACTGGCCGCTGTGCCTGTTGCCATCCCCCGACGGGCCGGCGACGAACCTGTGGGTACCGGGGCACAATTTCGTTTCGTGGGTCGATCGGGCGTCATTGGGCGGCTTGCGCTTCGTACAGGGCCCCGACGGCTATGATCCGGAGGGCGCGCTCAGCACGCTGTCGACGCTGGCGGAGGCCCTCATCGGCACCCTGATCGGAGACTGGCTGCAGCGGCGATTGCCACCCTACGAGGCAGCCCGCCCGATGGCGCTGGCCGCGATCGCGATGATCGCCGCGGGATTGGGCTGGGGGTGCGTCTTCCCGATCGCCAAGGATCTGTGGACGAGCAGCTTCGTGCTTCTCTCGGCGGGGATCACGCTGCTGATCCTGGCCGGCCTGCACAGGCTCTTTGATGGGAAGACGGAACGCGGAAAGCGGGGCGGCCTGCTCGGAAGTTTCGGCCGCAATGCGATCGGCGCCTATGCGCTCCACGAGCTTGCGGCGTTCATCCTCACCGCCGACGCGATGCAGTGGCCGTTTCGAAAGCTCGCCCCGTTCACGGGCACGCAGGTCGCGGCGCTGGCACCGGTGCTGATCTTCACGGGTCTGGTCTGGTGGCCGATCGCCGCGATGGATCGGCGCGGCTGGTACTGGACGATCTAGAGCGAATAGCCGCCGCGCCGCATCGCCTCCTCGACGATCGGCATGATCGGCTCGATCTGGGCGCGATAATTCTTCCAGCGCCCGATCGAGTGATCGTGAAGCGGTTCGCGGACCTGCGCATAGCTCGGCGTCGGGGCATGGCGTCGGTTCAGGTGGAAGCTCGCCTGTGCCGGATCGGCGGGCAGGCCGAGGTGCGCCATCAGCCGCGCGGTTTCGCCGGCTTGGTCAGCGACGAAGCGCTCATAGCCGAAGACATGGAGGGCAGGCGCGATCGTCTTCCGATAATGCTCGATCAGGGACGAGACGGCGGCGATCTGGTGCGCGGCGTCTTCCAGCCTGTAGCCGCAATCGAATCCGTGGGTCATGTCGTGCGCCATGATCGAGACGATCGTGTCGAGCGGATGCCGGCGCACCATCACCATCGGTGCGGCCGGGAAAGCGAGCCGAAGCAGCGGCAGGTAGATTTCGTTCAGCGGCATCTTGTCGGTGAACAGCTCCGCTCCGCAGCCGGTAAGGCCGTAGATCTCTGCACGCGCAAGGTAGAAATCGCGAAACATGGCGGGCAGGTGGTGGTGATCGGCGGCGGTCAATCTGCGGAAGTCGAGGGAAGCGGCGCTACCCAGCATCTGCCCCGCAAAGTCGCGCAACTGGGCCGTGAAGGGCAGTTCGCCGCCGGCGCGGATCGAGGGGTGGCTGGTCAGCAACTGCTCGGCCATCGTGGTGCCCGACCGGGGGGTGCCGAGGATGAAGAGCGGCTGTGCCCCCTCTCGCCGGGCGGGTTTCGGCAGTCCGGCGAGGGACAGGGCCGCCAACTGCGCGAAATGCGTATCCACGGACGGTCGATCGTAGCGCCGGCCCGACGCGTGGGCGAGCGCGGCCTTGCCCGCAACGAAGTCGCTCCATGCCTCGTCATATCGCCCGGCGCGATCCCTCAGGCGCCCCCGCAGCAGCCGCGCAGCGCCGCTCAATTCGGAAAGGCTGTCGAGCAGGGCCAGGCCCTCGGTCCAGCGCGTATCGCGCGACAGCAGCGTTGCGCGCAGCAGCAGAACGTCGCGGCCCTCGCGCGCCGCCAGTCGCTCCGCGCGATCGAGCGCGAGATGGGCCGCGTCCAGATCGTCGCGCTGCTCGGCTATCTCGGCAGCCAGCACCGCCGCCGCGAGCAGTTCGGGGGCAGCCCGCTCCGCTTCGGCGGCCAGTCGAGCGGCTTCGTCCAGCGCGCCTTGCCGCATGAGATTGCGGCCGAGATTGAGCAGGAGCTGGGGATGCGGCCCTGCCAGCGCGATCGCCCGGCGAAGATGGATCGCCCCTTCGACGAGCAATTCCTGTTGTGACAGCATGCCGCCAAGCAGGCCATGGGCATCGGCGTGCCCGTCATCGGCCGCCAGGATCGCGCGAACTTCGATCTCCGCCTCGGCCTCTCGGCCGCTTTCCGCGAGCAGTCGGGCGAGATCGTCGCGTGCCCAGGTCGCATCCGGCGTCACGGACAGGATGTGGCGGAGCTTTTCCTCCGCACCCGCTTGGTTGCCGCGCGCCAGGTCCGCGAGGAACAGGATCTCGAGCGCGTCGATCGATCGAGGGTCGCCGGCGAGGACCGCCTGCGCCAACCGGATCGCATCCGGCACCTTGCCGGCGTTCATGGCGGCCCGTGCGGACTCGATCAGGGCGTTCGACATCCCATCGGCATAGCTGGAAATTTTGGTGGATGGCGGCGCTTTTTCGCGTCAGCGGATGCCGCCGTCGAGATCATGGTCCAGGGCGCTCGATGCGGCGTCCGCCATCGCGTCCGGATGCACGAAATGCTCCGCGAACCAGGGTTGGCCGGCCGGGTGGAAGATTTCCCGAAGCCAGCGGACGGTCTCCGCGATCGGCGGCGTGTTCTTCAGGTCAGCCGCGTAGGACAGGAAGATGTCGAAACGGAGCTGCACGGGCAGAGCGAGCGGCACGAGGTTCTCGTTCAGGGCGACCACATAGGTCGGCATCAGCGCGATGCCCTCGCCCCGCTCGATTGCCGAAAGCAGGGCCATGCCGGAATTGGTGCGGATCGGCTTGAACGCCGCTTCGTGTCCGGTGCCGACCAGGAAATCGATGATATGCGAATTCACGCCCGGCGCGATCTGCTCGATGAAGCGGTGCCGGGTGAGTTCCGCCAGCGTGGAAGGCGTGCCGTTCTTCGCGAGATAGGCACGGGACGAGAAGAGCATGAAGTGCACGGTCGCCAGCCGCGCACAGATGCGGTCCGGATTTTCCGAGCGACGGAAGCCGACTTCGACGTCCACCTCGAAGCTGCGATCCCGTTGCAGATCGTAGGAGCAGTTGAGATGGACGGCGTGGGGTTGCAGGCGATCCTGCAGCCGGCTCAGCCCCGGCGCCAGCCAGAGCACCCCGAGCGCTTCGCTGGCACCGATGCGGATCTCACCCGCTGCCACCAGCGGCGGGGAAGCCTGTATATCCAGCAAACCCAGGCCGCTGCGGATGCGGCGGGCCGTCGCCAGCAGATCGACGCATGCGGCGGTGGTCGTCACCCCCTTGGGTGACCGCCGGAACAGGCGCAGCCCCACCGCGCCTTCCAGCCGGTCGAGCCGCGCCCGCACGGTGTTGATGGTGAAACCGATCCGTTCCGCCGCGCGACGGAAGCTCTTCACCTCGTCGAGCACCAGTGCCACGCGGATATCGTCCCAACGCGCGCCCTCCGGCAGGGCTCCGGCATGCGACGTGTTCAGCTCCCGAACACCGTTTTCAGCAATCTCCATATCCGGTGTGCGCAAGACCATCGCTATCTTCCCTGTTAACCTTTTAGCACGGATCGAGGCCGGAATCATGAGCAACGTGGCGCATGCGACGGGATTGTCGACGTCGACCAGGCGGAGGTTCGAGCCTGTCTTCTACCGCTGGGCAGATCATGCCGAAAACCGCCCGATCCGGCCCGCCAGCCGCCGGGACGTGGCGGATATCCTCGCCGTCGCGCGGGAAAGCATGTCGCTTGCCGAAAATCATGCCGTCGATGCGGTGTGGGCGGTCGACCCCGGCCAGTTCATGATCACCGAGCCGAGCGCGGGTGGCGCGCGGCAATTGATCGCGTTTCTCCGGCTGAACGAGACGGGCACCGCCGCGATCATCGACAATCGCTTCTCGGGGAGGCAACCGAATACGGCCTGGCTGGCCCGCCCAGGCGAACCGGCCTCATCCATCTATATATGGCTGGTATGGGCGCCGCAGCAGATCGGCCAATGCATGCGGCTGATCGGCCATATGGACGATATCGCCGCCACCGGGATCCCGATCTTCTCGCGGGGTGTCACCCATGTCTCGTCCCGAATGCAGGCTGCGATCGGCTTCCAGCATGCAAGCGAGCTTTATCCCTCGGCGCCCGACTGGCTGCTGGTGGCGCTGCCGGCGGTGAGCCTGCGTCGC
>Ga0105240_10015634_pt1 | contig 10305 bp, 5 predicted proteins | sample KBSC54metaG_FD_80426 | JGI IMG/M metagenome (GOLD analysis project Ga0105240, IMG submission 80426) | Corn rhizosphere microbial communities from Kellogg Biological Station, Michigan, USA - KBS C5-4 metaG | ecosystem: Host-associated > Plants > Roots > Rhizosphere > Soil | place: Michigan, USA... | reverse complement strand
GGCAAAACTGCGGCGAAGACGGAACGGAATTTCATGCGATGGGCGGTGCGGCGGCAATGGGCGCCGCGAAAACGCATCAGACCGCGGAGCTGCTGATTACCCTTAGGCTAATTGCCTTGAGCGCTTAGGTAAATTTCGTACACGTGCCCCGCGGCGCATGCCACGCACGTGGGGTCGGCTGTAAGCTATTGTTCGTCAGCGACCACACGACGGCAGAGCTTTGCCGCAGTCCCTAGAATGTTCGGCCTCACTGCCGGAAGAACAACTCCATGACCCAGGGACTGATCCGCATCCGCGGCGCCCGCCAGCACAACCTGAAGAATCTCGATCTCGACTTGCGCACCAACCAGTTGACGGTGGTGACCGGGCCCAGCGGCTCGGGCAAGTCCAGCCTGGTGTTCGATACCCTCTACGCGGAAGGGCAGCGGCGCTACGTCGAGACGTTCTCGGCTTATGCGCGCCAGTTCCTCGATCGCATGGACAAGCCGGCGGTGGATCGCGTGGAGGGCGTTCCCCCCGCGATTGCGATCGACCAGACGAACCCGGTGCGCTCGTCGCGTTCGACCGTCGGCACGATGACGGAGTTGAACGACCACCTGAAGCTGCTGTTCGCGCGGGCGGGGCAGTTGTTCGACAGGAAGACGGCGCTGCAGGTGCGGCACGACACGCCCGAAACCGTTTATGCGCAACTGATGGCGCGCACCGCCGAAAGAGGTGATCCGCGCGTGGCGATCACGTTCCCGGTGGAACTGCCTGCCGGGACGTCGGCGGAAGAATTGCAGCAGTGGTTGGCCGCCAGCGGCTTCACCCGCGTGCAGGCCCAGCGTGAAGTCGAGGGCCGCAAGCTGCTCGATGTGGTGGCCGATCGATTTCGAATTCATGCGACCGAAAAGGCGCGAGCGGTGGAGGCGATCGAGGTTGCGCTGAAACGTGGGACGGGAAGGATGTCGGTTTCCGAATTGGCGGAATCGGGGTCAGATTCCGATTCACGCCCGGAATCCGACCTCGTTTCCTGGAGGTTCTCCACCGGCTTGCACTGCCCGCACAGCGACATCCGCTACGCCGATCCGATTCCATCGATGTTCTCGTTCAACTCCGCGGTAGGTGCGTGCGAAACCTGCCGCGGATTTGGCCGCGTGATCGGGGTCGATTACGGCCTCGTGATCCCGAACGAGAAGCTCACGCTGCGTGCGGGTGCGATCAAGACGATCCAGACGCCGGCCTGGTCCGAAGCGCAAGAGGACCTGATGCGGCACGCCGAGGCGGCGGGCATTCCACGCGACACGCCTTGGTACAAGTTGACACCCGAGCAGAAGGGCTGGGTGATCAACGGCACGCCCGGCTACAAGGAAGGCAACTGGAACAAGCAGTGGTATGGCATCAAGCGCTTCTTCGAATACCTGGAGAGCAAGGCGTACAAGATGCACATCCGCGTGCTGCTGTCCAAATACCGCAGCTACACGCCATGTGAAGCCTGCGGCGGCGCGCGCCTGAAAACCGACAGCCTGCTGTGGCGCATCGGCAGCAAGGAAGATGCCGATGCCGTGCTGGAGCCGTCCAAGCGCTTCATGCCGGTGGGCACGGCGTGGTCGCGCGAGCAGCTCGAAGCACTGCCGGGCCTGTGCCTGCACGACTTGATGTTGATGCCGATCGACCGGCTGCGCCGATTTTTCGATCGCGTGGAGCCAACAGCTGAAGCGCAGGCCGGCCAGCACGACCTGCAGGCGCTCAAGCTGCTGTTCGAGGAAATCACCACGAGATTGAAATACCTGGTGGACGTGGGCATCGGCTATCTCACGCTGGACCGGCAAAGCCGCACGCTGTCGGGCGGTGAAGTGCAGCGGATCAACTTGACGACCGCGCTCGGCACGTCGCTGGTGAATACCTTGTTCGTGCTCGATGAGCCGAGTATCGGGCTGCATCCGCGCGACATGAATCGCATCACCGAAGCGATGAAGCGGCTGCGCGACGCGGGCAACACGCTCGTCGTGGTGGAGCACGACCCTGCCGTGATGCTGGCCGCCGATCGCATCATCGACATGGGCCCCGGCCCGGGCGAGCGCGGCGGGCAGATCGTGTTCGACGGCAGCACGCAGGACCTGCGCAATGCCGATACGCTGACCGGCGCATACCTCGGCGCGCGCAAGCACGTCGGCATGGGATTCAAACGCGCCGTGACGGCTGCCACGCCGCGCCTGATTCTCGAGGGGGCGCGCGAGCACAACCTGAAGAATCTCACGCTGGAATTTCCGCTGCAGCGATTGGTCTGCGTGACGGGCGTGTCCGGTTCCGGCAAGTCCACATTGATCCAGGACGTGCTGGCGCCGGCGCTGGATCGGCATTTCGGCAAGGCGACCGAAACGCCGGGAGCGCACGATCGGCTGCTGGGCGCCGATCACCTGAGCGGCGTCGTGTTCGTCGACCAATCGCCGATCGGCAAGACGGCGCGATCGAATCCGGTGAGCTATGTCGGCGCCTGGGACGCCATCCGCGAAATCTTCGCTGCCGCGCCGCTCGCGAGGCAGCGCGCCTACACCGGATCGAAATTCAGCTTCAACTCGGGTGACGGGCGCTGTCCGACCTGCGGCGGCTCCGGTTTCGAACATGTGGAGATGCAGTTTCTCTCCGACGTGTACTTGCGCTGCCCGGATTGCGATGGCAAGCGTTATCGGCCTGAGATTCTTGAAGTCACGATCGAGCGGCAGCCCATCGGTGCGGTGCGATCGCGAGTCATGAATGTGGCCGATGTGCTCGATCTCACGGTGAACGAAGCCGCATCGCTGTTCGCCAGCGATCGCGACGTGATCCGAGCCTTGCAGCCCATCGTCGACGTCGGTCTCGAATACGTGAAGCTGGGCCAGCCTGTGCCGACGCTGTCGGGCGGTGAGTCGCAGCGTCTCAAGCTGGCCGGCTTCCTGGCGCAGGCCGCGAAGGCGGCGACGTCCAGCCGGCAGAGCACCGCGACGCGCGGCGTCATGTTTATGTTCGACGAGCCGACGACAGGCCTGCACTTCGACGACATCGCCAAATTGATGCGAGCGTTGCGCAAGCTGCTCGAAGGCGGCAATTCGATCATCGTGATCGAGCACAACCTGGACGTGATCCGCGCGGCCGACTGGTTGATCGATCTCGGCCCAGAAGGCGGCGACGCCGGCGGATTGCTGGTGGCCGAAGGTCCGCCCGAAGAAGTGAAGCTGCATCCGAGATCGCACACGGCGAAAGCGCTGCGCGAGTACGACAGCACGCTGGGCGTGGCGTCGTATGTGTCGGAACGAGACGTGAATTGGGGTCAGACTCCAATTCAGGACGTCTCCTATTCGGGAGCATCGAAGCAGCGTTCGAAATTGGATTCTGACCCCAATTCCGGAGTTTCCGGCGCGACACACATCGAGATCGTCAACGCGCGCGAGCACAACCTGAAGTCGATGTCGGTGAACATCCCGCACAACAAGTTCAGCGTGGTGACGGGCGTATCGGGATCGGGCAAATCGACGCTCGCCTTCGACATCCTCTTCAACGAGGGACAGCGGCGCTACCTGGAATCGCTCAACGCCTATGCGCGCAGCATCGTGCAGCCGGCAGGCCGGCCGGAAGTCGATGCGGTCTATGGCATTCCGCCGACCGTTGCGATCGAGCAGCGCCTCTCGCGCGGCGGGCGCAAATCGACCGTCGGCACCACGACCGAGGTCTGGCATTTCCTGCGCTTGCTGTACGTGAAGCTCGGGGTACAGCATTGTGTGAACGACGGCGCCGAGGTGCGCCCGCAAACGCCCGACAGCATCGCCGCGCAACTGATGCGGCGCTATCGCGGGCAGCACATCGGATTGCTCGCGCCCCTGGTGATGAACCGCAAAGGCGTGTACACCGAACTGGCCGATTGGGCGCGGCCGCGCGGCTACACGCACTTGCGCGTGGACGGGAATTTCCTGCCGACCACCGGCTTCCCGCGGATCGATCGCTTCAAGGAGCACACGATCGAGTTGCCGGTGTGCGACCTGGACATCACGCCGGCCCATGAAGCGCTGCTGCGCGAGAAGCTCGCCGAAGCGCTGGAGCACGGCAAAGGCGTGTTGCACGTGCTGGCGCCGCTCGATGGGCTGAAAGGCGCGATGCTGGCCGGCCTGGGCGCGCACCGGCACATCGGCAAGATCGAAGTGTTCTCCACCCGGCGCGCCTGCCCGGTGTGCAGCACCAGTTATGCGGAGCTCGATCCGCGCTTGTTCTCGTACAACAGCAAACACGGCTGGTGCCCCGATTGCGTCGGCACCGGCGTGCGGCTCACGCGCGAGCAGCGCAAGGCGCTGGACGACACGATCCGCGACGACGACAACAAGGGCCGCGAACAGACGTTCGCCGAGCCGGAGCTGGAAGAGGTCGCCGATGAGGCCTGCCCTTCGTGCCATGGAACCCGGTTGAACCTGCAGGCGCGCAATGTGAAGTTCGACAAGGCGGGCATCGCGGAGATCGCGGCGCTGTCGGTGGTCGACGTGCGGCGCTGGGTCGAAAGCCTGCAGGTGAAAGGCGTGCTCAGCCTGCGCGAGGAAGGCATCTCGCGCGACCTGATTCCCGAGATCCGCAGCCGTCTCGAATTCCTCGAAGAAGTGGGACTGGGCTACCTGACGCTGGACCGCGGCGCGCCGACGCTGTCGGGCGGCGAAGCGCAGCGCATCCGCCTGGCCGCGCAGCTCGGCTCCAATTTGCAAGGCGTGTGCTACGTGCTCGACGAACCCACCATCGGCCTGCACCCGCGCGACAACCAGATCCTGCTGAACGCATTGCACAAGCTGGGCGAAAAGGGCAACACGCTGGTGGTGGTGGAGCACGATGAGGACACGATCCGCCGCGCCGACCACATCATCGACATCGGCCCCAGCGCCGGCAAGCGCGGCGGCCGATTGGTGGCCGAGGGTTCTGCCGCCGACATTTCGGCCGCGTCCGACTCCGTCACCGGCCGCTACCTGCTGCATGCGATGAAGCATCCGGTGAAGGCTCGGCGCGAGGTGAATCGCAAGGCCGAGCGGCTCGAGCTGCGTGGCGCCGACTTGCACAACCTCGACAAGATCGACGTCGACATTCCGCTGCGGCGGCTGGTGGCGGTGACCGGCGTTTCCGGTTCGGGAAAGTCGACGCTCGCGCGCGACGTGCTGCTGCACAACGTGCAGGCGGTGGTGCAGCAGCGCTATACGAAGGCCGGGCGCGATGCCGACGCCAGGGGCAAACATCCGGACTGGGTCGGCTGCAAAGGGCTCGACGGGTACCAGGTGATCGACCGCGTGCTGGAAGTCGACCAGACGCCGATCGGCAAGACGCCGCGTTCCTGCCCCGCCACTTACATCGGATTCTGGGACACGATTCGCAAGCTGTTCGCCGACACGCTGGAGGCGCGCGCTCGCGGTTACGGCCCGGGGCGGTTCTCGTTCAACACCGGCGAGGGCCGCTGTCCCACTTGCGAAGGGCAGGGCGTGCGCACCATCGGCATGAGCTTCCTGCCCGACGTGAAGGTGCCGTGCGAGTCCTGCCACGGCGCGCGCTTCAATCCTGAGACGCTGGCCGTGACCTGGCGGGGCAAGAGCATCGGCGACGTGCTGCAGATGGAAGTGGACGACGCGGTGGAGTTCTTCGCGTCCATGCCCAACATCAGCCATCCCTTGCAACTGCTGGAAGACGTGGGCCTGGGTTATCTCACGCTGGGCCAACCATCGCCCACTTTGTCGGGCGGTGAGGCGCAGCGCATCAAGCTGGTGACCGAGCTGTCCAAGGTGCGCGACGACATCACGCGCCGCGGCCAGAAAGCGCCGCACACGCTCTACGTGCTGGACGAGCCGACCGTCGGACTGCACATGGCCGATGTGGAGAAGCTCGTGCGCGTGCTGCATCGCCTGGTCGACGGCGGCCACAGCGTGATCGTGATCGAGCACGACCTGGATGTGATCGCCGAAGCCGATTGGGTGATCGACCTCGGGCCCGAAGGCGGTGACGCGGGCGGCAAGGTGGTGGCGGCGGCCACGCCGGAGGACCTCGTGCGGCGCGGCACGCACACCGGCAAGGCGCTGGAGCCGGTGCTGGCGCGCACCTGAACGAGCCGGCCTGCCCAGGCAGCTACCGGTTCCCGGCGGGCGGGTGGCAGGGAATGGTGACCACGAACGTCGTGCCGCCCTGCTGGGTCGAGTCCACATGGATCGAGCCATGGTGGCGCTCCACGATCTCTCGTACGATGAACAGTCCCAGGCCAACGCCGCCCTCGGCGTCCGCGTCGGCGCCCCGGACCATGGGCTCGAACAGGTGCGGAATCTGTTGCGCCGGTATGACCGGGCCATGGTTGTGGACGCTGATCCTGAACTCCTGGGAGGCGCTTTCGGTCACCACGGTGATCGGCCGATCCGCGGCCCCGTGCGCGATCGCGTTCGAAGCCAGGTTGCCGACTGCCTGCAGAATGCGATTCACGTCCGCGACGCAGGTTTGGGCACCTCGCTGCACATGCCGGATCTCGCGCCCGGGATTTGCCACTTGCAGGTCGGCAATGCTGTCGGCCACGCTGCGGTGCAGGTCCACTTCCTCGGACGCCACTTGCAGCCCGCGTCCGAGTTTCGCCTGCGTGAAGTCGAGCAGGTCGCCCACCAGGTGATGCACTCTCTTGACGGCGCGCGACACGCGGTCCACCACCTGGCGCTGCATGGCTGAAAGGCCGCTGCGTTCCAGCAGCACGGTGCTCATCTGGATTACCGACAACGGATTGCGGATGTCGTGGCTCACCATGCCGACGAGTTTCTCGGCGAAAACGGCGCGCTCCTCGGCCCGGTGGCGCTCCGCGTCGAGCTCTTGCTGGCCTCGCGCGTTTTCGGCCGCGAGTTGCTCCGCGCGCTGGCGTTGCAGCAGCAGTTCGCGCTCATAGCGGTGCCTGTCTTCCACCACGAAGATCGCCACGTGAAGAAAGGTGGCGCCCTTCCAGTCAAGTTCCCTGGCGTTCACGATCACGGGCAGCAGCGTGCCGTTCTTGCGCCTCAAATCCAGCTTGACTTCGGCGACGGAGCCTTGCATTCGCAGCAAAGGCACGATGTGCGTCTGGTGGAAGATGCGCCCGCCGATGGAAAGCAGGTCGGCGAATCCGCCTGCAGCGAGAAGCTCATGCTTGTCATAGCCCAGCCATTCGCACAAGGTCGCATTGACCAGCAGCAGGCGGCCAGACGCGTCCGCCACCAAGTGGCCGCACGGAGCGTGCTCGAAGAGCTGCTCGAGCCCCGGCGGGTCGCTCGGGTCCATGTCACGCCCCGTGCAAGAAGCTTTCGATTGCGTCGACACTGGCGCTGGGGGAGCTCAAGTGCGGGCAGTGGCCCACGTTCTTGATGACCTTGAGCGTGCTGTTCGGGATGTGGCGCTTCATGTATTCCCCCACCGCCAGCGGCGCGATGATGTCTTCGCTGCATTGGAGTATCAGCGTGGGCGCCCGGCAATTCGGCAAGTCCGCCCGATGGTCCGACAGGAACGTGACGCGCGCAAAATGCCGCGCGATCTCCGGATCCGTGCGGCAGAAGCTGTTGGTCAGTTCCTGCGCAAGCTCGGGCTGTTGCGGCGCGCCCATGATGACCGGTGCCATGTTGCTGGACCATCCCAGGTAATTCGCCTCGAGCGTCTCCAGCAGCTGCTCGATATCCGAGCGATCGAAGCCGCCGAAGTAGTCGCCGTCATTGATGTACGAAGGCGAAGGCCCCACCATCACCTGGGCGCCGATGCGGTCGGGACATTGCAGGCCGGCCAGCAAGCCGATCATCGCGCTGACCGAATGTCCGACGAAAACCGCGTTCGAGATGCCGAGCACTGCAAGCACCTCGCACATGTCGCGCGCATGGCCGCGCAAGCTGGCGTACTTCTGCTTGTCATAGGCCGACAGGTCGGAGTTGCCGCTGCCCACCAGGTCCAGCAGAACGACCTGGTGCGATTTTGCGAAATGCGGCGCCACAAGCCGCCACATGTTCTGGTCGCATCCGAAACCATGGACGAACACCATCGCGCGGCCGCTGCCGCTGAGGTGGACGTTGTGTCGTTCAAGCACTCCCATGCGTACCTCACCGGAAAAATCCAAGTATCCACCCGATGTCCCGCAACACCGGGCGGCCTGGCGCGACTGTCGGCTTCTTCCTACAGCGAAGCCGTCCCGCAGCGTGAATTCCGGCCGGAGCCGCTTCGGTGCATGATGACGGGATGCGCGCGCACAAGCCCCTGGTGTGGCTACCTGCCTGCCACCGCAACCTGGACATCGACGATCCCGGCGTGTACACGGTGCTGGCCGATCGATACGCGATGGCGGTCACGTCGCTCGGGCTGCAACCCGTGCTGTTCCCGATGGCCGGTGCAGCCGATGTCGCGGACCTCTTGCCGCTGGTCGACGGCGTGCTGCTCACCGGCTCGCCTTCGAACGTCGAGGCCACGCACTTCGGCGGCGCGGCGCTGGCCACCGACCAGCTCGATCCGCGTCGCGACGCGCTGACGATGGCGCTGGTGCGGGCGGCGATTGCCACAGGCACGCCGTTGCTCGGTGTCTGCCGCGGCTTGCAGGAAATGAACGTCGCGCTCGGCGGCAGCCTGCACCAGCAAGTGCATGCCGAGCCGGGCTTGATCGATCATCGCGAGCCGCAGGACGACGATCTCGCGGTGCAATTCGCGGAGCGCCACGAGGTGAAGCTGGAGCCCGGCAGCGCATTCGCGAAGTGGGCCGGCGGCACCTCGGCGAAAGTCAATTCGCTGCACGGCCAAGGCATCAAGCGGCTGGGGCGGGGCCTCGTGGCCGAGGCTCACGCGCCGGATGGATTGGTCGAAGGGGTGCGCGCAGCGGATGCTCCGGGTTTTGCGTTCGGCGTGCAGTGGCATCCGGAATGGCGGCACGAATCCAATCCGTTTTATGCGCGCACGCTGGAGGCCTTCGCGCAGGCCTGCACCGAGCACATGCGCCACCGGGTGAGTTAGCTGCCGCGGCGTTGCGATAAGAGTGCGCGCGCCACTTCCGCGAATCCCACCCCGCGTTCGCCCTGGGTGATGTACTTCGGCGGATGCGAGAGTTGCGCCTCGAAGCGCCGGATGTTCGCCACGCCCACGCTGTGCGGAAAATGCTCGAACATCAGGACGTCGTTGGTGGAGTCGCCGATATAGACCCAGCGATCAAGCTCTCGATCCAGTTCACGTCCCAACAGCTCGCGAACGATCCAGCGGGCGCCCGAGAGCTTGTTGTGATCGCCAAACCAGCCGTTGACGTGGATCGAGCTGACCGTGGCGTTCATCCCTTCGCCCTGCATCAATTGCACGACCCGTGCGATGCAGGCGTCTGGCAGATGCACGAACTCGCCATGGTCGACGGCGATGTCGGTTTCTCGGCCGGCGCTGTCGCGCGACAGCACCGCTCCCGGCACCTCGGCGACGATGCGCTGTGCGACCCGCTGCATGCGCGCGAAGTTGGCCGCGCGCACTCGATCGTCTTGCTGGTAGAACTTGCGCAAGCCCGCATTACCATGCGCCAGCGCCACCGCTCCGTTCTCCGCGATGATCGCGTCGACCGGCCATTGGGCCGCGAAGGGCTCGCTCCAGCCCACCGGCCGGCCCGTGATCGGGATGACGTGCAGTTCGGCCGCGTGCAATTGGTGCAGCGCTTGCAGTGCATCTGCGGTGATCGCGCCCTCGGTCGTCAGCGTGTCATCGATGTCGGTGAAAACGCCGATGATCTCGCTTCTCTCGGCGGCGGGCCAAGCGGCCAGTGGCAGCATGGTGATTGCGATCAGCCGGCGTGCAACGCCAGGCCCGCGTGCTCGCGCAGCGGATGGAAATGGATTTTCGGAAAGCGCTCCTGCGCCAGGCGCACGTCGTACGGCGACGTGCACAGGAAAGCCAGCGCGTCGGCGGCATCCAGCGCCATGCGTTGCGGATAGGCATCGATGAATGCGCGCAGCTCCGCCGCCGTGTCGGCCGTGATCCAGCGCGCGCCGGTGTACTGGCTGCCTTCGAGCCGCACGTCGGCGTCGTACTCGGACTTCAGGCGATGCTGCACCACTTCGAACTGCAGTTGGCCCACGGCGCCCAGCAACATCGGACCGCCGACCTGCGGCCTGAACACCTGGATCGCGCCTTCCTCGCCGAGTTGCGCGAGCCCTTGCTGCAACTGCTTGGTGCGCAGCGGATTCTTCAGGATCACCGTCATGAAAAGCTCCGGCGCGAAGAAGGGCAGGCCGGTGAACTGCAGGTTCGCGCCGTCGGTGATGGTGTCGCCGAGCTGCACGCCGCCATGCGTGGTGAAGCCGATGATGTCGCCGGCATAGGCCT
>Ga0105240_10015631_pt1 | contig 10307 bp, 9 predicted proteins | sample KBSC54metaG_FD_80426 | JGI IMG/M metagenome (GOLD analysis project Ga0105240, IMG submission 80426) | Corn rhizosphere microbial communities from Kellogg Biological Station, Michigan, USA - KBS C5-4 metaG | ecosystem: Host-associated > Plants > Roots > Rhizosphere > Soil | place: Michigan, USA... | reverse complement strand
GAAGTGATGCATTATAAACTGCCTGTTTTAGGTTTCCGGATTAATGATTTTACTTATATCACAGATGCCAAAACAATAAGTGATACGGAGAAAGAAAAAATAAAAGGCAGTAAAATATTAGTAATAAACGCACTGCAAAGGCAAAGCCATATTTCGCACTTTACACTTGACGAGGCTATTGACTTTGCACAGGAGATAGGAGCAGAGGAAACCTATTTTACCCATATCAGCCACCGCCTGGGCAAACATGCAGATGTAGCTGCCGAACTGCCGCCTGGCATAAAATTGGCTTATGACGGGCTGCAATTAACTATTTAAGCAGCTCGCTTTATTATTTATTGATATTCCCATAGGGCGTAAGTTCTTAAAAACTGTATCGGTGTTTTGCCGTTTCTGTTGTAAAAAAACCAGTAATTATGCATTACCTGATCTATATAAGTACGGCAGTTAATTTATTTAGCGATGAAGAGCTGAAAGACATTCTTTTAAAAAGCAGGAAGAATAATTCGACAAATAATATAAGCGGCATCCTGTTATATGCTGATGGTGTGTTTTTACAATTTCTTGAAGGCGATGAAACTGTTGTTGAACAAACCTACCAAAGGATCGGTAAAGATCCCCGACATAAAAAATTGACTGTTTTAATTAAAGGTGAGCATGAAGGGCGCGCATTTCCCGATTGGTCAATGGGTTACTCCACAGCCAACAAAGAATTTGTAGATAAAATGGAAGGCTACATTAATACTTCAAAACCGGGCGCATTAAATTTGAATGAAGAATATCCGGCAATAAACGTTCTAAAAACCTTTTCAGAAAACAACAAGATCTCTGTTTAAAATCAGAGCTCTATAAAGCTGACATGATCAATACATCCTTTGTATTGCTTTTGGTAGCCACGGTTATGCAGGTCTATTTTACCGCGCATCTTGATTTTTTTATCGTTGATCTTGGTAAAGCCGCCATTGTCTAAGTCAAAAAAACCAATATGTGTGCCTGACAGATATAAGGGGCAATCGGTACTAAAATTTACCCAAAAGGCTTTTGCGGGTTGTATGATATAAAGGCTATCGCTAAACAAAGCAGATTGCTCTTTGCCCGATGTATAACGGCCGGATACTTCCACATATTTCTGATCGTAGTATTTCAAGCTATCCATCAGGTGGGCATAATCAACGTGTATAAAAACAATGTTTTGATCGCAATTGCTGGTGTAAACTTTTTTATGGCTGTTGCAGGCGCTTAACAATACCAGGGGTAACATCCATATTAAAAAAGAAAACCTGGTGTACCCTAATGCCATAAATAACCCCTGCAATTTTATATTAAACTGTGTTTGTTGCGAAAGGTTTAACGGCAACAGCAATATGGTGAAATTATACCTAAAACAGAAACATTTTTTATTAATTTTAGTACCTAACTCATTAATTATGCAAAGGCGAAATTTCATTAAAAGCGGGTCGATAGCCGGTTTGGCTTTATCTGTCACTGCCGCGACATCATGCAATAAATTACCTGCAGCCAAAAATGAAAGTACCGATAATGCAAAAGATGACTTTGCTTTAAACGAAGTAACAATTGATACGCTTCAGCAGAAAATGAAAAGCGGCGAATATACGTCGCAATCCATCACACAATTATACCTTGACCGCATAGCGGCAATTGACAAAGCAGGCCCTAAATTAAATGCTGTTATCGAGGTAAATAAAGATGCTATGAACATGGCCTTTGCAATGGATAAAGAGCGTAAGAACGGCAAGGTGCGCGGCCCTATGCATGGTATACCTGTCTTAATAAAAGACAATATCAACACCGGCGATAATATGCACACAACTGCCGGCTCATTGGCCCTCGCAGATAACTTTGCCAAACAGGATGCATTTATTATACGCCAGCTGCGCAAGGCAGGCGCAGTTATTTTGGGTAAGACCAATTTAAGCGAATGGGCTAATTTCAGATCGACACATTCAACCAGCGGATGGAGCAGCCGCGGCGGGCAAACCAAGGGGCCTTATATTTTAGACAGGAATCCCAGCGGGTCAAGCGCAGGGTCGGGCGCGGCGGCTTCGGCTAACCTTTGTGCTGTTGCTATCGGAACGGAAACGGATGGATCCGTAGTTTCACCATCGTCGGTTAATGGTTTAGTGGGGATAAAACCTACCATCGGTTTATTGAGCAGGTCAGGCATTATTCCGATTTCTGCTACGCAGGATACCGCCGGGCCTATGGCACGCACGGTTAAAGACGCGGCAATATTACTTGGCGCGCTTACCGGTGTTGACGCGCAGGATGTTACCACATTAGCCAGCAAAGGTAAGGCGGAAAAAGATTACACACTATTTCTTGATAAGGACAGCTTAAAAGGTAAACGCCTCGGTGTTGAAAAAGATGCTTTTAAAGGCAATGAAGAAATGCAGGCCTTACTAAAAGCCGCTATTGAAACCCTGAAAAGCCAGGGTGCCGAAGTTATAGAGATAGAACTTTTAAAAGACCTGAAAGATGCCGGCAAAGCCGAGTTTACCGTGCTGCTTTATGAATTTAAAGACGGCCTGAATAAATACCTAAGTGACAGCAACGCCAAAGTAAAGTCATTACAGGATGTGATAGACTTTAACAAGAAGAACGCGGCTAAGGCTATGCCTTATTTTAAGCAAGAGATCATGGATCAGGCCCAACAAAAAGGCGAACTTTCCAGTAAAGAATATGCTGATGCCTTGCAGATATCGCATGTGGGTACGCGTACAGCTATTGATAACATCCTTCAAAAAAACAAACTGGATGCCATTATAGGCCCAACCAATGGCTTTGCTATCTGCATTGACCTGGTTAACGGCGACTACGATAACGGTTTTTCATTCTCTTCGCCTGCGGCGATGGCGGGTTATCCGCACATTACCGTACCTATGGGTGCCTGGAACGAATTACCTATGGGCATGTCGTTCTTTGGGACAGCATTTAGTGAACCTGAATTAATCAAACTGGCCTACGCTTATGAGCAGGCATCAAAAAAAAGAACCCCGCCAAAGTTTAAGGTAGATTTATTGTGTTAAATTTGTTTTACAAATGGCAGCACCCATCCCAAAAAAGATCCTTGCACGTCAGCATGAAATCACTGCTGATTTTTTGAAGGAGATTGACAAACACCTGGACGATCTGTTAAAAAACGATCTGCCCGATATGTTTGAGATAAGGGATTTTGCCGAAATATTACACATCCACCCTACCCATTTAAGTAACACCATCAAATTAACCACCGGCAAAGCGCCCTGCTTTTTCTTTGAGGAAAAAATAATGGTCATTGCAAGGGATATGCTGAAGGATAACGACCAGTCGATAGCGCAGATAGCGTTTAAACTTACTTTCGACCCGTCAAACTTTACCAAATTCTTTAAAAGGTTTGAGGGCGTAACGCCCAAACAGTACCGCGAGCATATGTTGATGCAGGCTTACGCTCATTAAAATACTGAAACTATCACCATTTTATCTGAACTGTTAACCATAATTTATGGGCTGATGGGCTGCAACTTTGTACCATCAATCATAAAGAAAAATGGAACAGAAAAATAAAATAGCCTTGATTACCGGCGGCAGCAGGGGCCTTGGCAAAAACGCGGCACATAAAATAGCCGCAAAGGGTTTTGATGTGATCATTACCTATCGCAGCAAAAAAGAAGAGGCAGAGGCCGTAGTTGCCGAAATTGAAGCAACCGGTGTAAAAGCGGCGGCACTGCAACTGGATACCGGTATCACCAAATCATTTGACGGGTTTATAGCGCAATTATCAGCTACGCTGAAAGATAAATTCGGGAAAGACAAATTTGACTTTTTAGTAAACAACGCCGGTATTGACGCGGCCTCGCCATTCGCACAAACCACTGAGGAAGATTTTGACAACCTGTTTAACATCCACTTTAAAGGTGTTTACTTTTTGACCCAAAAAAGCTTACCGCTTATTGCCGATGGCGGCCGTATCATCAATATCTCAACCGGGCTTACCCGCTTTGCAACGCCGGGTTACGCGGCTTATGCATCAATGAAAGGCGCTATAGAAGTATTTACCAAATATCTGGCTAAAGAGCTTGGTACAAGAAAAATAGCGGCAAACATGGTTGCACCAGGTATCATCGAAACAGATTTTACCAAACGCGCGTTCGAACAGCATCCGCAATTGCATGATTACATGAACAGCATTACCTCTTTGGGCCGTGTAGGCGTGCCTGATGATATTGGTGGCGTGATAGCCTTTTTATGTACCGAGGATGCCCGCTGGATAAACGCGCAACGGATCGAAGCATCAGGCGGTATGTTTTTGTAAACCCAACCATGTAGAGACGCGATGCATCGCGTCTCTACACAATTTTCAATTCCATCTGGATATTGCATCTTGCATAAGGCGATGGTGTGCCTGTTATTTTTTCGAACCCCAGTTTGCGGTATAAATTTATTGCCGGTTTAAGTACGGTATTACTTTCAAGGTAAATGGTATCTGCGCCCAAGGCTTTGCATTTGGCTATAGCTGCCTGGCCCAGCAAAGTACCTATATTTTTACCTTGTGCCTTTGGCGATACTGCCATTTTAGCCAGCTCATATTTATGATCATCCATCCTGATTAGCGCGCAGGTGCCCAAAGCCTCGCCTTCATACAAGGCTATGAAGATGTAGCCGCCCTTCTCTATAATGTATTCGTTCGGGTGATCAAGCGCCTTATAATCGCTTTCTTCCATGGTAAAATACTGGCTTATCCATTCCACATTTAGTTCCCTGAAAGCAGATTGATATTTCGGTGAATAATCAACAATAACCACATTATCACTTTCCCGCTTTTTACGTTCATCCTGTACACGTTTAAAAAGGCTTTTTTGCTCCAATAAATATTCCCACTCTTCAATAGCTTTCCACAGATCATATTGACTTTCTTTAAACGCGCCTTCAATGGCAGCCTCAACATCCTGGTATTGTGCTTGTATTTTAACCGCGGCTTCTTTGCCCTTTGCCGATAGCGCCACATAATTTTTACGCTGATCTTCTTTACTCTTTTTTTCTACGGCAAACCCATGCTTAACCATCTCACGCACTACCTGGCTTACAGACGGGTGGGTTTGCCCTATTTCTTTGGCTATAGCGGTGATGGAGCTTTCATCCGTTTTTGACAAAACATAAAACACCGGGAACCAGCGCGGCTGCATTTCAATGTCATATAACTTATAAATAGCCGCGGCATCGTTAGTTATGTTTTCACTTAAAGCGCGAAGCCTTGAACCTAAGGCTAATTTGCCGATTTGATTATAAAAATTCATTTCGTTATAATTTGCGTAAGTACTTACGCAAATGTAATTATAAATTTATTTTATCCAAACATCACTCGTAAATTTTAACTTGCCGCAAACATTTATAACATGGAATTTGGCCGCGTTACACCCGAAGAATTAGCAACAATAGACTTTACCTTACCGCCCGATCCGGAATTGACCGTTAAGACATTAAGCGCCGCAAAAAACGGTTCGCCTTTACAGGTGCATGTGGGCTGTGCTAAATGGGGACGTAAAGAATGGGTGGGCAAGATCTATCCGACTAAGACAAAGGATGCCAACTTTTTAGACGAGTATGTTAAGCATTTTGATTGCATCGAGCTTAACGCAACGTTTTACAATCTCTACCCTGCATCAACCATCAGCAAATGGAAGGATAAAGCTGACGAAAGCCCGGATTTTAAGTTTTGCCCGAAGTTTTCGCAAAGCATCAGCCATATCCGCCGGCTTAAAAATGCTGAAGAAATAACCACCACTTTTTATGAAGGCATCATGGCCTTCGGCGATAAACTGGGTCCGTTGTTTTTACAGTTGAGCGATAATTTCACGCCAAAAAGTTATCCCGAATTAAAAGCATACCTGGAACAATTACCCAAAGATATCCCGGTTTTTGTGGAGCTGCGCCATAAAGAATGGTATGCCAATGACGAAGTGCGTCAAACCGTTTTTAACTTGTTTAAAGAATTAAATATGGGTGCTGTAATAACTGATGCATCGGGCAGGCGCGATTGTGTACACATGAATTTACCTACGCCGCATGCCTTTATCCGCTTTGTAGGCAACAGCCTCGATAAAACAGATTATTTACGTGTCGATGAATGGGTTGACCGCATAAAACAATGGCGCGATATGGGCCTGCAAAGCGTTTGGTTCTTTATGCACCAGCATGACGAGCGTTATTCGCCCGAACTGGCAGACTATGTATCAGAGCAGTTAAATCAAAAACTCGGCCTTAACCTTCACCGCCCTAAATTTATTGACAGGGATAAAGGATTGTTTGATTAAACCATTGCCGCTCTGCAACGTCATACAATCGTTGTGAGCGAGACGCGGCAATCGTAATGAGTGTTGGTGATTGATTTTTAAAGTGGCGGTTGCCTCGTTACTCGCAATAACAAAATTGCTTACTTTTGTGCCGTAAGGTGTAACAGTTGCGCATCTACTAAACTATGACCGATACAAACACACTATACCAACAGGCTGTACAGCTTTTACAGCAACTTATATCTATACCATCCTTCAGCAAAGAAGAAGACCGCACGGCTGATCTGATCGAAAATTTCCTGAAAACCCACGGCATTATGCCGCACCGTAAAATGAATAACCTTTGGGCGTGGAATAAGCATTTCGATGCTAGCAAACCTACCATTTTGCTTAATTCGCATCATGATACCGTTAAACCAAACTCGGGCTATACCCGCGATCCGTTTGATGCCGTTACCGAAGATGGTAAACTTTATGGCCTGGGCAGTAATGATGCCGGTGGCTGTTTGGTATCACTGATAGCGGTGTTCCTTTACTTTTACGATAAGACCGATCTTAAATATAATTTCTGTTTAGCTACTACTGCCGAAGAAGAGATATCCGGCGTTAATGGCCTGGAACTGATCATCCCCGAATTGGGACAGCTTGATTTTGGCATTGTGGGCGAACCTACCCTGATGCAATTAGCCGTTGCCGAACGCGGATTAATGGTATTGGATTGTGTTGCACATGGCAAAGCCGGCCATGCCGCCCGCGAAGAAGGCGACAACGCCATTTATAAGGCTATGAAGGATATTGAATGGTTCCGCACGTTTAAGTTTCCTAAAGAGAGTGATGTTTTTGGGCCTATCAAAATGTCGGTTACCATTATTAATGCCGGGTCGCAACATAACGTAGTGCCCGCAAGCTGTACTTTTACGGTTGATGTACGGGTGACAGACGCATACCGTAACGAAGAGGTGTTAGAGATCATCCGTCAGAATGTTAGCTGCGATGTAACCCCGCGTTCCATCCGCTTAAAACCATCATCGATAGACAGACAGCACCCAATCGTGCAGGCAGGTATTGCCCTGGGCAGGACTACCTACGGCTCTCCTACTACATCAGATCAATCGCTTTTAGACATCCAATCCATCAAAGTAGGCCCAGGCGATTCGGCGCGCTCACACAGCGCTGATGAGTTTGTTTATGTGGATGAGATCCGCGAAGGTATTGAATTGTATGTGAAAATGCTGGAGCAGATAGTTTAACGCTGCCGCTCTCTTGACGGTAACGACCTTATCGGATGCTGAAACAATTTTTTATTTAACGGTATCTTATATCTAAAATCAAAGCTTAGCAAATGCTCATATTTATCGGCGCTGCCAAATCTCATGAAAGTGGGCCGGTAAATTATCCCCACATTTAAGCCGGCTACAATTTTAAAATAACCGGAAAATACCAGGCCCAAAGCATTGTTTGGTTTAGTTTGGGATGGACGACCCGTTACGGGTGTCGAAACAGTGTCGCGGTAATTGGGCACGTTAACAAACTCCCAGGTATTGTGGACATACGATACGCCATACCCTATTGTAAACCTGTTCATTACATGATTATTAGATAAACTTAAATACCTTGTGCGCTCTTTTTCCTCTATACCATAAGGTTTGATATCCAAGGTAATATCCGGCATATTAATAGCTACAGCTGCTGATAGGTTCAAAAATTGTTTTTGGCTGTAAAAGTAGTCGAGACCCATGCTAAATCCGGGGCCACCTATAATGTTTTTATCGGGTTCGCCATCCGGCCTAAAGTAAAACCAGTTAACCATCGGGAACGATACATCCAATAAGAAGTCACCTTTTTTACTTGTCGTAACATGTTCGTTTAAGGGTCTGTGGCGATCAATCGTATCTCTTTCGTTTAATTGAATATTTGGATAGCCGTATCGTTTAGTAGTACCAAAGTCAATTAAAAACCCGGGAACCCCTGCGTACAAAAACATCAGGTTGGAAATAAAAGCAAATGATAGGGTAGATTTTTGGATCACTTTTTTAGCGCCTGTGTCTGTAAGCACTACAAACTCAAGTGGCTTCTTTTGCCTTTTGGCATATAAAAGCGCGCGATCGCCGCTGGTTTTTATCGTATCGTTATTATAAATAATTTTTGTTGGCTTGGTCGTATGGATAACCACATACTGATTGGGCCGGTTAAAGATTGTTGCGCAGGATGGAAATAAGCAACAAACAACTAATATCAAAATAGGGTAACATGTGCTTTTTATCAGCATTATGGCAGATATAGGTTAGTGGCTATTAAACTTACAACTTATTTATCAAAAAGACAATGACGTATAATAATTCAATCATCCAATAAATCCTTGTACAAGACAGTACAGGACAGCTACGCCTTAATTTATTTTTAGGTTAGTGGTTTATAAACCTGTTAAGCTTTCTGTAAAAGTTAAGGCTTTGTGTCTTTAACTAATATCTTACTTATATGATAAAAAATCAAATAACCCCGACCGCAAAAACACTTGCCTTGTTTTTATTACTGATCTTTTCAGGATCAATGGCAAGCGCGCAATCGGAAGGCAAAATCGACCGCAAGGCTTTAGTAACAAGGCATAACCTGAATATCACCAATAGAAACTTAAATGGGCCTACCCAGGTTGGTAATGGGCACTTTGCCTTTGGATTTGATATAACGGGATTGCAAACATTTGGTAAGGATAATGCCAATACCATGTCTGATTGGGGCTGGCATAAATTTGCTGAACCAAATGGCCAGACACCTGCAGATTTTAAGGGTCAGGAATGGGATACACAGGGACATATGGTGCGCTATGATATTCAAAACCCCGACCAACCGGCATTGACTGATTGGATGATATCCAACCCGCAACGAATAAATCTTGGCCGTTTAGGATTGATATTAAAGAAAAAAGACGGTTCTGTAGTATCGATAAATGATCTGCAAAACCCGGTTCAAAAGCTGGATTTGTGGACAGGTATTGCAACCAGCACTTTTGAAGTTGACGGAAAAGCGATAAAAGTAACCACTATTGGCAACCCTAACCAGGATGGCATAGCGGTACATATAGAAGCCCCGGATTTGAATGACGGACGGGTGGGCGTTTTCTTAGAATTTCCTTACGCCTCGCACGGTCAGTTTGATAACGGTGCTGATTTTAATAGTCCGGATAAGCACCAAACCCAAGCCATTATTAAATCTAACGATGCTATCTTTCATCGTACTTTAGATGATACCAAATTTGATGCAGCGCTAAAATGGACTAATGCTGCTATAAAAAACACAAAATCGCATCGCTATGAATTAATGCCTGTCAGCAAAAATGCGATCGACCTTGTATTAACCTTTTCAAAAAAGCCAATAATAACCCCGCAGCCAGCTTATGCCCAGGTTAAAGCAGCCAGCCAAAACCACTGGCTTAACTTTTGGCAAACAGGCGGGGCTATTGATCTTTCTGCCAGTAAAGACCCGCGATGGAAAGAATTGGAAAGGCGCATAATATTATCGCAATACATTATGGCGGTTAATGAAGCAGGTTCAACACCACCCCAGGAAAGCGGATTAGTGAATAACGGTTGGTTTGGCAAATATCATTTCGAGATGATATGGTGGCACGATGCGCATTACGCGTTATGGGGCCGATTGCCTTTAATGGACAGAGCTATGCGGGTTTATCCATCTAACTTAAAAACGTCGCAGGAAAGGGCTAAACGGCAAGGCTATGAAGGCGCGCGCTGGCCAAAAACTGTAGGCGATAATGAGCATTGGGAATGGCCTAATGAAATAAACCCTTTGCTGATCTGGCAAGAACCGCATCCTATATTCTTTGCGGAATTAGCCTATCGCACAAATCCTACAAAAGAAACCTTAGCTAAATGGCGCGATGTAGTTATTCAAACTGCCGATTTTATGGCATCGTACCCCTATTATAATAAAGAACAGGACCGTTATATATTAGGTTATCCTTTACAAGTAGTGTCAGAAAATGCCAACCCGAGAACCTGT
>Ga0105240_10015630_pt1 | contig 10307 bp, 13 predicted proteins | sample KBSC54metaG_FD_80426 | JGI IMG/M metagenome (GOLD analysis project Ga0105240, IMG submission 80426) | Corn rhizosphere microbial communities from Kellogg Biological Station, Michigan, USA - KBS C5-4 metaG | ecosystem: Host-associated > Plants > Roots > Rhizosphere > Soil | place: Michigan, USA... | reverse complement strand
TCGTCGGGGACCCCTGTAGCCCTTGACCTATCTGGGTGCCGATCTGCTTGGCGGCGTCTATATCCGCGGCGCTGGGCGTGGTGGAGTCGGCTATGGCGGCCGAGAGGGATAAAAGTCCCAGGACGAAGCCCAGCCCAATCGAGGCCTTCCAGTGGGATCGCCGACTAAAATGACGATGGATTGTGGGAGTGAAGTGCATCCCCCGTGTAGCAAGAATGGCGTATCGCCGACACTGATGGTTCGGGCGTTGTGCCGATGCGGGCTCAAAGGAGAATCCAGTAGCCGGTATTCGGTGGCAGGAACCTCAAGCCCAGGGGCTACGGGATCTAAACTTCCGGTATCAACAAACGGACGCGCTTGGCGAGGGGGAGTTCACGCAAGGACAGGTGGGCCACAGGGGAGGGCTGAATCACCAGTTCATCCCGAAACGTCACGGGGAAGTAGTTGCTGATGCGTTGGCCCAAGAGTGCATAAGACTCCTTGATCATGGCGAGCAGATCCAGTCGCAGCGCCGGTGTCAGGGATGGAGGGGCGGGGACAGTTGGGTCGAACAGCCACCCTGGGCAGGTCACCGTGGCACACCGCGTCGGTTGCTGCGCCCTTCGCTTGCGGGCGGTGTTTCGCGCATAGACCACCAGCTCATGGTTTTCGCGCCTAAAGGTAAGCTCCAGAGGAGGCGCTGGCTCCCGTTTCATCGCCTTCAGCGCTGGAACGCGCAATGGATCCAAATCATCGACCGCGCCGACCTGCTCGAGAAGGTGCTGAGCCTCTGGGATTTGCGCGGCTTGTAATTCCACCCGCTCCTGAAGATCTCGATAGTCCTTGTGCATGCTCGCGCTCGTGCCTTCCTTCAACCCAGCCCAGGCCTGGCGTAGGGTAAGGGTCCGAGAATACCTCTCAGAATGCATCGATCGCCAGTGTGGCGGAATAGAGGGGCTCTCCGGTGAGACCGCCGATTAAAATGACGTGGCGTGCTCGCCGGGCGGGTCCGTGCTCCGCCCGATCTGGCGCGCGCGCCCGCGTGCGGGCCCGCACAGTGCGGCGGCACGGCTCGTGAACTCTATACAACGAGGACAATTCAATAGCTGAATAGGAGGGATTAATGCATCAACTTGCAAGAGATGTTCGCTGCCTATCCTCAGGCACGATGTCCGTGCTGATGAGACAAAGCAAACTTGAAGGTGTTGTCGACACGGCGCTCTACGAGAACATCGACCGCATGCAGGAGGCCTTCGTCGCTTTCACTGACAGCATCGTCCAGCAAGGTACCGAGACGCACACGGCAGTTCCGTACAGGCACTGGCAAGACCTTTGGGAGGCATTCCAGGAAACTGATTTTTTCCACAAGGGGCTCGGGATTCCACAGCCAAGCACTGAGCTCACGCGCTAAGGACCGAACCCACGCGCTAAGGACCGAACCCACGCGCTAAGGACCGAACCACTGACTCATCCCGGGACGCACGCGCGTCCCGGTGTTTTATATATTCCAGCTGCGCTTTCTTAGAGGCGCTCGTCTCCGCTCGCACGCCTCCTACGAGCGTGCTGCATTCTTCCCGTTCTTTCCCTGCCTATCACCCCGGCACACATACATCGCTCGCTATAAGCAGCAAGGCATCTGCTGTCCGCCGCATACGCGTCGAAAGGCGGCGCTAACAGCAGCTTTTAAACAGGCCACACGGTGATTGGCTTTGCGCCGGTCTCGTGTGAGTAACACATGCATCCAGAGGTCATTGATCCCGGCGGGATTTGTGGAGTAAATATGTTCACACTAGGTCGTTACAAACGTTACCCCGACGGATGCTACGCGGTCGTGGTGGGAAAACAGCGTGGCCCTTGTGCGTATGACAAGCCGACGGCGTACAAGAGATATCTGAAATCAGGCTTGATCGCTTCGGCGGCAACGGACAAACCAAAGGTTAGAAACAAACGAAGGAAAACTAGCTTAAGGAAAGTTCGACGCGTTCAAGCCGTCTCTCGGTCGCGACGCCGAAGCCGATTCAAGGTGCGCGTGCCGGTTCTGCGTGGACATGCTGAGGCACTGTAGGCGGAAGCTGCCCAGAAGCTGTAGCACAGGCACCCAGATAGCGGGAACAATTCCGATTCTTGCAACGCCCGGCTAGCGCTGGGCGTTGTCTCACAGGACGGAAGGCATGACTTGCGGGGGATCTGCGACAACGCATCCATAGCGCCGATGTCCTTGATTTGTGCAGCGAACGGCTGGGGCAACGGTCAGGGCCGTCCCAGGATGCGCAGCATCTCGGGCGCGAAATCAACACACTGACTTAGTCAGGGTGCAGCGGTTGTCGTGGTCGAACGTCAGGGCGCGGAGGTGGGCGTTGCGTCTTGGGACTTCATCAACTTAGAAGGGCTCGGAGCATCTTTCCACTCCCCCTGGAAGGGCCGCTGTTCGCGCGGCGGTGTCTTGCCATCCTGGTACGCTTTGCGCAACGCCTGGAGGAAGCTTTCAGCTCCTGAGCTACCGGCGGCCTTGAAAGACTCCAACGCGTAATCCAACGTCACCGCGCCGGACATCTTCCAGTAACTCTTCTCCTCCATGGGGGGACAGAGTGAGTAGCTTGCTTTTTTGCCTTTGACGCTTACGGGACGCTCGCCTGCACCCATACACGCTGGGTTGCTTCGATCGTTTGTGAGCACAATCGTTGGCACGGCGGAGATACGGTAAGTGTCGTACAACCGAGGATCGAGCGAAATGATGGCGCTGGCGCCTTTGTCGTAGACAAGTTGTCTTAAGTCTTTAAGAAAAAAATCCGGAATTGTGCGTCCAGGAGGTACCCCGCGGAACACCAGGGCACCGCCGGTCCACATCGCCTCCACCGCGTAAGCCCGTAGCATGTCAAGCGGCATGCTCCAAGACACGAAGATGTAGAGGGCGTCCTTGCCTTCAGGGTCGATTCCAAGAAAGCGCAGAATTTTGGCGCGTTCGGACGCCATCTTCTGGTTAGCAATGTCATCCGCACGTCGCGAGATTTGTGCAACCTCTTGTTGGGCTCTCGGATCTGAGGCACCTTGCGCAGCCTGCTGTCGCAGGGCACGTGTTATTGACTCGATCTGCACCTGTTGTTCGGCGGACAAAGGAGACCCGCTCGGGCTTGTAACTTGGGCTGCAGAAGGTAGACCTACTGCGCAAAGCAGTGCGGCTAGCACAGCGCTCGCGCAACGCCGCTTTAGTACGTACGCAGGCAGCATTGTTGTCCTTCAAAAATCAGATTAACCGTATCGTCCTCACCGGGAACGTTTGTCATAAACGGCGGAAGTTGCTGAATCGGCGGCGCGCCGATGACCAGTGGCGCACCATGACGCGGAATCGGATAGACCTGATTTACGCGGAACTGAGACTTGAGCCAGATTGGGTTAGGTACCGCGTCACATTCGGCGAGTGGCCCAATGGTTTGGAACTGCAAGCCCAGGCGTGACTGCCGTGCGAGAAACTTCGCGAGCACCAAATTGTCGATTTGGAATGTACTGGTGGAGTGTGCTGCGTTACCAGACATCGGGTACACGCCACCCCAGGTCCCCGCACACCAAAATAGCGCGTCAACCGGAAATGCGACGCTTGCTGCGACGGAGTCCACCATGCAAGCGAATTGCGCCAGCAGGGAGGCAAACAGCGGCGCCTCTGGATCAATGGTGGCCGCCCAGGGATCGTTCTGCCATATGGGATCGACTTCACTGGAGTACAGGAGGTTGAAGCCATCATCGTTCCGGCAGGTTAAGCCGAGAAACATCTCGAGTACTGAAAATACGGGATACTGATACCAGTGCAGCTGCAGGCGTGTGCTATGGGGATTGCCCTTCTCTAACTGGGCAAGTGCCTGCTCACTGTTGAGTCCGGCATAGCCGTTCAGCAACATCTTGCCGCCGAGGGAGGAAGAACATCCGGCAATCTTCTGAACTTCAGAAATGTACAGCGGTTGCCAATACGTGATCCCAATTCCGTAGGAAGGGATGCCGAAGATCCCTGGGCAAACGCAAACCGCGGGTTCATACATGAGCGGCGGGTCGGCATTCGGCCCCATTGGCCCGTCGGCGATAGTGATCGGATAGACGTTATTCCAATCTGGGTCGCTTAGAGGGTTGAAGACCCGACCCTGACAGGCGAGTTTGCCTTCAGCAGCCGATACTTGGGCTAGGACGCAGGTCGGCAACGCGAAGAACAAGCCGAGTAGAAAACTGAGCCATTTTGAATTCACGGCCGCGCTCCCATGGAGGATGTCAGGCCCTCAGGCCAGCTGCTCTGCAGTTCTGCGAGCTGGAAAGGCGGGGCGAAAGTGGTGAAACCGAGCTCGAGACGGTGCTCCTTATCCCCCGGATACAGCAGCGAGGGAGTCCGACTGATGTCGAATCGTTGTGCCATCGCTGCAGTAACGGTAAAGACCGGAACGTGTAGCTGTTCCGCGAACGGGCTAGGGTTAGCTCCGGTGGCCTCAATCGGCAAAAGCTTACCTGGGTATTTCTGCAGGGCCGCGGATACAAAGGCAACCTGCTCCTTCGAGTGGCCGTCGAAGAAGAACATCGCGTTGTAGGGACGCTGATAAGAGAGAGGGTTTACTCGCTTGCCCTTTGCATAGAGTATTTGCCACTCGTAGTCGCCTTGTGCGTTTTTAACCGGTGCCCAGATGTCGTTGTCCAACGTGAAGGTCGGGTCGTACCACCGCGTCTGGGTGTGAGTGACGCCGGGCGCATCCCGTTTGGGGAAGTGGTCAAAGTAGGTTTTCGCCGAGGTTTCCATCTGAGCCTGTATCTGACCCCAATCCTTTGCCGCGATTTGCTTCATGAGTAGCTCTCGCATGTCGACCTCCAAGATGGGCCACAGCGTGCCTTGCACACCGAGATCCTTAGCGGTGGCTGTGCCCATAAGCACACACGCCAGAACCGCCAAACCCAGGAGGGCTCGAATGAATTGAGAGAACCAGAAACCTGCCTTAGGCACGGACACACTCCAACCGCTTACTCTGTGTAGGCTCGGACGGATTTGAACTGCGCTTTAACGCGGAGCGTTTAATCGCACTTGCCGGAGCGCTCCTACGCAGCGGCAACGCCCGCCATCAGATCCGGCCCCAGAATTGCGGCAGCGATCGATACCTCTCGTAGGATCAGGCCCTTCTTGATGTCGCCCTTGGCCTGAATGTCCTCGAAGGTTTCACCCGCAATCAGCTGCGCCATGATCTTGTACTGACGCCGCGAGAGCCGGTTGGAGTGCTGTTCGAGCGCATCCAGACGCGCACGACGGGTTTCTTCATCCGTGTCGACGGAGTCGGCCTCGCTGTCGGTCTCACTGACTTCAGCGATATCGGGCATCACTGCCACGTCCATTTGGACGGTGAACTCTGAGACCTCGGTGCTATCACTGGTGTTGAACCAGCTCTCGAGCTCGTTCCAATCAAGTGGCATGGACAGAACGCCCGGGCTCACATAGGAGGAACCGTCTTTGCGCTTACGGAAAGCGCTACCGGGCAGGCGCACGGTGCTACCGAGTTCACGACGCAAACGCAAGGAGGCATGGGTCGCGATGCGATGTGCGTAGCTGGCGATCTGTCCAGGTTTAAAGCGCTTCACATCTGGACGCAGTGTGCTCCACACCAGTCGAATCTCTTGCGCGGCATCATCGCGCAGGTCACGTGGTGTCTGCGTCTGCGCCAGTGCAATGTCGATGATCTTCTTGTCCAGCGGAGGTTGGCAGCTGGCCAAGTAATCAAACAGAGAAATGTCCTTGTGAATTCTCGTCGGGGCTCCTACGGCCTTGCGACGCGCTTCGATTTGCTCGCTCATTGACGGTGACTCCGTTCCAAGATCGGTTGTTGCCGAGACCTGTGCCGTTGATTTTCGCCCCCGGCTTGGGGCGGACTGCTGACTCAAGCGGCACCTGCGTACTGGCGGTTCTGCCGGGTTGGTACACTAGGACTACTCTTCATCTGCGCTTCGGACCTGCCGTCCCTTATTTCGTGGACGCGCCGCCAGAGGCGGGCGCAGGCATCGCTGCCACGAACTTCTGGAACTCCCGGTCCTCCTCCATCAAGCGTTTGCACATCGATTCAACAAGGAGGCTCATGCTGATCTCATCGCCGTGTACTGACTTGTAGTAGCGGCGGTAGGTCTGGAGCTTGTGGCCGACGCTGTGATGAATACTCAGAGCGTGTCTCTCGAGTGGATCGTTTGAGGTGACTTTGCGAAGTTTCATAGTGACGTTGCTCGTGTGGCGCGCCCCAGTCGCGGGGCATTCAACTCTGTAGCAATTGCAGTGTTGATACGGAACTTATACCGACAGTAACGTTTCAATGTCTGTCAGTGTATTTGGCCGCGGCATTGGGTTCTGCGGAATTGGTCGCAGAACGAGCATGTCTGAGGGCCTGTGGACTCGAAACGAATTCGAGTCGGCGCTGGACGGTAGACAACCTATTGAAATAGCGCGCGTTTACGCCTGGCCTAGTTCAATCGGTACACTCGCAGGGTTATTCCAAGTGATCACCTGGAATACAAATCAGTATATGCCAGAAAAGCAGCTCTGCCAAGCCAGCGTCAGCTAAAAGTTATTTAAATCAGCAACTTAAACACGGTCGTGTGACCGCCAGCATGTTCTGGCTGCTTATAGCGGCTCTACCAGATGAAGAATTTATAAATCAGTAGGTTAGCCAGCTGGAAGGCGAGCGAGCCCGTGGCTGGAGGTGATCGATCTCGGGATCTGCTCGACAGTTTCGGACTACCGATACCGATTCTGACTCTATGCAGGACACTTACAGCGGGTATGCGGTTAGGGGGCCTCATTAGAGGCGCAGGTTCGCTCTCCGCCGTGCGAGAAGCTCAGGTGCGGCTGCCCGCTAAGACAGGTTACAACCAAGTCCTCTCACGAATGTGCTCAAGACGAAGGCCCTAGCCGCGCTACTTGAGCAGTATTGCGCTACGCGCAAGGTTCTGCGTGCCGCGCGGCGACGTATCACCTGAGCTCTGACGTCCTTCCAAACCTATCGCACTCTCATACTAGCCCGTATAGCGCAACGTTTTACGCCCGCCGCATGCCTGTGCGCGCGGCTGTGACGAGAGACTCGCGTGTCATCGACACGTGCTCACTGGATTACAGGGTGGAGTAGTCGTCATACAGGCGGCTGAGAGCTTTTGGCCAAGAGGAGTCGCGGAATTCAGGCAAGTAGCCGATCGGGGTAATCTGTGCCGCATGCGGCGCTCTCGTGCGCTGCTAGGAGCGCTCGCTTAGTGAATGAGTGGGGCTGGGAGCCTGCACTGCCAGTCCGGATTAGTGCAGATGCAGAATGACTTTGACGAGTGCGCGGTCGCTGCGCTGAAAGGCACATCAAGGCCGTAACGGATGTAGTTTGGCCTGCGCTGTACCTACCTAACCCATTGTGCACAATAAAAATCTGAACCAGGATCTAGGTGTTTCGGGTAGGTCAAGCCGCCTAATTGCGAGCCGTGTCACACAAAGGAAAATTTATACTGATAGTGTGTGCAATGCGCGTACTGGTATAAATCCAGTCGGTGTGCTACGGTTCATCCCCGTAAAGTACAGCCGGTCTGATTCAACCCAAGTTTGCAGGCAGACAGGCATTGAACATGACGAACGGCCCTCCAAAGGCCACGAGGACAGAATGAACAGTTCCACCCGAGAGTCAGCGCCGCGGAATAACAGAAAGCCTCGCGTGAAGCGTGTTGCAAAGCCGTCGGTTGCTAACGCTCCGAAGTACGCGGGTACGGTGGTCGAAGACCAACTGAAACGTCCGGGCGGTAAATTGCTCGCTATGCTTTTTGGACGCGCTCAGGAGCTGGGACATGGCCGTCTGGAAATGGCTCAATACCTCGGTGTCACATACGGCTACATCGCGCAGCTGACCTCGGGACATCGCGCCCCTCAGAACATTTCCTCACACGTGCTGGATAACTGTGCCCGATATCTTGGCGTGTCCAAGCTGATGGTGTTGATCGCGGCGGGGATTGTGAAGCGCGAGGACGCGCTTGATAGACCGGAGGAGCTGGAGACGGCACTGCCGGCGGCCATGCAGTTCATCGCTCGCGATGCCAATTTCGGCGCGCTGATGCCCCAGGAGTTTTTGGACAAGAATGTCCCGGTTCCGCAGTTGTACTTTATTGTGCGTCTGTATGAAGCGGCGACCGGTCGCCGTTTGCTGAGCGAGCGTCCTGTGGACGATATCATTCACGCACTCGACAAAGTCGAGAAGCGCCGACAGGAACTGCTGGCGTCATAACTAACAGGCCTGGTTGACTACCGTTGGTCGCGTACGCGCGATGACTGCCAAGTACTGAGCTCTAAATGCCGGAGTGCGGCTGAGGAGCAGCGTTTGCTCACACGGGTAGTGCGAGAGAGTGTGCACAACGGCGTTCTCATGTCGTTGCCGAGCGTCCACAGACAAACAGCACTTGGTCCAGCAGCCATCAATGCCGGCGTCACGTAAGTGAGCCACACCGCGTGCGATCTCGCTACACCGAGTGTGGCCATAGATGCGCGCCTGTTCGAGCACAGAGCGTCCGTCTTGGGCCCCTCGAGGCGACCATCAGTTCTGTCGGGCGAGGGAATCGGACTTCGGCGTGCCCAACACGGCCACCCTGTTATCGCACCCTGTTACGTTACCCTCTAACGGGTTCTGGTAATGGGCTCTGGCGCCTCAAGGGTGGTTAACTACTTGATGCTCTGAAAAAAACCCGACATATCGAATTGAAGGTTTAGAATTGGAGCGGCACAAACTGCCGATGCCCAACCCCCATTTAACTCACGGACAATGGGGCCCTCCACTGCAACACTGGAGGCTGACAAGAGCGCAGAGAACGCTCCTAACCGCGGCAGCCTTTCCGGGGTCTCACGGCGGGACGCCTGCCACCGCTCCACCCTGCATGGTATTCAGCGGGTTCAGCGACTTGAAGAAGCGGCGTGCAGGGGGCAACGCTCCAGGAACTCCCCTCCTGCGTCGCAAACCCGAAGGGTCTGTCTCTGTTCTCACTGCAGTCCGAGGGCGCGGGACCTCGATCTTTGGCTCAGACCGTATTCTCGCGTGCTTCTGGCGGCGGGCGCTATGAGGCAGCCGAGGTTGGCGGTTGCAGCGAGTGTTTGATGTGGGCGGGCCGAGAGCGCGCGAGTCAACATAACAGGTTTAAAACTTGATTGGGATATTGTGTCCGTCCGGAAGGCGTCGTGTTGCCGCCGCGGCCTGAGGCAACGTGACGGGCAGTGCGGCGACCGTTGTCGCTGCGCCTCAAACGCGCCTCGCCGTCGGCTATAGGGGGGCGCTCCGCTCCCTCGGGTCCCAGCGGGCTACCGCCCGCTGGTCCCCTCCGTCCGCTACCGCGCACATCACGGTGCGTCGGCGGCCCTCGCTCCGACCCGCGGCATGCGCCGCTGCCCGGCTTCCTGACGGGTCCGAGCGGGCTGCTGCCCGCCCGTCCCCTACATCCGCCGGCCCCGTCGCCGGTGCGACCGCACCGGCTGCGGAACCTGCCGCCGCCCGCCTACGCCCGATGGGCTACGGCTTGACCGGCCGCGCCGCGGCCTCGGCGTGCGGTAGAAGAAGCCCTCGCCCGAACGGCCTGAGTGAGGGTCTGCGCGCCGCCCGATCGGACGCAGCGGACCGCAGAGGTATCGATGGGCCGCGCCGTAACCGATTTGCGGCGGCACACCCTCCACCGCCATCGGGGACACGGCTGCGCACGGCGCGGGCAGAGCGGGCGTCGCCTCACGGCGCCGCAAATCCCACCCCCCGGTTCCTGCGGGACGACGGGCTCCCCTCAGGAACCAGGGGGTGTCCGCGGGGCCCGGTGGCGGCGGCGGGGGACTCGCCGCTGTGCCCCCCTCGGCGTGGGGCCAGGGGGCGGGTGAGGGTCCACCGGGTGGTTCGGGCGGTGTGCCAGTGGGGGGCCCTGGGGTGGCCAGGGTGGGGACCACGGGTGCACTCGGCGGGGAGGGGGAGCCACCGCGAAAGCCGCCGGCGTGGTCCGAACCAACCCCCAAGGTTCCGGTCACACGGCGGGTCCCGGCACGCTCGCGAATCGAACACCCCTGCAGTGCGGCTCGACACCCTGGGGGGAACGAGAGAGAGGTGATGGCGGTAGGGGCGGCGGCCTTGAGGGGGCAGCGAATCTGGTCCGCGCCACCGCTCGCGGCAGGTGAGTACCGCGCAAGGCAACAGTGCGGCGCGTGTGGGGTGAGGAAGCGTGTCGCCGCGCTCACGGTTAATCCCCGTCGCGCCGCGGCGCGACCACGCTGGCGACACAGGCGGGGGAGCCTGCGCTAGGCCGCTGCCGCACACCGTGAATCGGGGGAGACCGTG
>Ga0105240_10015628_pt1 | contig 10307 bp, 8 predicted proteins | sample KBSC54metaG_FD_80426 | JGI IMG/M metagenome (GOLD analysis project Ga0105240, IMG submission 80426) | Corn rhizosphere microbial communities from Kellogg Biological Station, Michigan, USA - KBS C5-4 metaG | ecosystem: Host-associated > Plants > Roots > Rhizosphere > Soil | place: Michigan, USA... | reverse complement strand
GGCTCGGGCGGCGCAGCTGCGAGCTCGCGTGATCCGCGTCAGGAAGTAAAACGCCGCTGCAGGCGTCCACCCGCGGCGATCCGGATAGACGCGCCGGACGTCTGCGCGTCCGCACGAACCACGGTTGTTGATAACGCCGGCGTCGCGCCAACGCCAATCGCCGCGATTGAGCCGAGCATCAGGCCGGAAGCGGCGTTTTTCCACGCGAGATCGAGCGGAGCCGCCCGAGTCCTCGCCCGCGCCTGGGCGGCCGACGCCCACGTCACGAACCTTGCGAGCGGCGCGTCGCACGCGGCAGACGGGAAACCGCCCGCGAAGGGCCGAGTCCAGGCCAGGTCACGGACCTGGCCGGTGCGGTGCCCATGTCCCGGAGCGGCGGTTTCCCGCGCCGTCGAGCGGTTCGCCGAGCAGCATGTGTTCGCCCTCTTCGGCGCCATCTGAATTGTCGCGGTCCGCTTACTGCCCCGCATACGCAAGTGATCAGTACATCAAGAACCGTTTTCTCACACGCTGGAAGTCCGCCACGGCCGACTCCCACGATTGCGCGATGTGGCGCGCCGGCATGCCTGCTTCGATCTGCTCGCGCAGCTCTGACGATCCCGCGAGGATGTCGATCGGCAACTTGTCGTGTTCGTACTCGTACGGCGGCGGCCGCCACGCGAACTGACTCGCGTCCGCGGCGCGAAAGGCCGCGAGCAGCGCGACGCCGGTTTCGACGGGTCTGAACGCCGTTCGATCGATGACGTGAATCTGACACCCGCCGCAGCCGACCTTCGCGTGTTTGTGAAAGGTCGGTTCGAAGAACGCTGGGCGGAATATCGCGCCCGGCAGCTCGAGGCGAGTCATCGCATCCGCGAAGCGGTCGGCGGTCACCCACGGCGCACCCAGGAGCTCGAACGGCCTCGTGGTCCCGCGCCCTTCAGAAACATTGGTCCCCTCGAAGAGCACGGTGCCCGGATAGACGACGGCCGTCTCGTTGGTGGGGATGTTCGGCGACGGCATGACCCACGGCACGCCGGTGTCTTCGTGATACATCTCGCGCCGCCACCCTTCCATCGCGACGACTTCGAGGTCTGCGCCGATGCCGAAATGCTCGTTGAAGAGTCGGGCGAGCTCGCCGATCGTCATCCCGTGCCGCATCGGAATCGGATATTGCCCAACGAAGGACTCGAACCCGCGAACGAGCATCGGGCCCTCGACCAGCTCGCCGCCAATCGGATTGGGCCGATCGCAGACGATCGCCTTCACGCCATGTTTGCGCGCAGCGATCAGGCAATTCGCCATCGTGTAGATGTAGGTGTAGATCCGCGTCCCGACGTCCTGCAGGTCGATCACCAGCAGGTCGATCTCGCGCAGCATCTCCGCCGTCGGCTCGCGCGTTTCGCTGTAGAGCGAATACACCGGGACCCGCCGGATCTCGTCCCTTGCGTGCCCGCTCTCGATCATGTTCTCCTGGACGTCCGAGCGGAAGCCGTGCTGCGGTCCGAAAATCGCCGCGAGGTGCACGTCAGGGTGGGACGCGAGTCGATCGACGGCATGGCGAAGGCGCCCGTCGACCGAGGCGGGGTTCGAAACGACGCCGACGCGCCGCCCGCGGAGATGGGACGCGCTGGGCGACGTGTCGAGCAGGCGCTCGAGGCCAAGCCGGACCGGCATGCGCCGATTATTCCACACGACTTGCGCCCCCAAGCCGCAGGTTGATAGACTACGCGCCCTTGGTGGTGTGTCCCGCCTGCTTCGCCCGCGCCGAGAGCCGACCGAGCCTCAAGCCTGACTCGTTCTCTCCTCAACGTGACCTAGCCGCTCGGGATCTACGTGCCGCCGCTTAGTCAGGAGAGGGTGTGATGGGTCGAAGGCTCTACGTCGGAAATCTGCCGTATACCACCGGCGAAACGGAACTGCAGGAACTGTTCGGCCGCGCCGGCACGGTGGAGTCGGTGCGGGTGATGCGCGACGCCGCCACCGGGCGCGCGCGCGGGTTCGCCTTCGTCGAGATGTCGACCGACGAGGAAGCGCAAAAAGCGGCGACCGACCTGAATGGTTATCAGCTCGGCGGACGCGGCCTGACCGTCAACGAAGCTCGACCCAAGCCCGAGGGCGGCTTTGGCGGCGGCGGTGGCTTCGGCGGCAATCGGGGCGGCGGCGGCGGTGGCGGCGGACGCCGCGAGCCGCGCTGGTAACGGCATGAAGGGCTGGAACAAGGGAGATCGTGTCGTGCAGCCGACTTACGGCGCCGGCACATTGGTCGAAGTCAACGAGCACCACACGGTGATCGACTTCGACGAGCACGGCCGCCGCACGTTCGCGACCCGCCTGGTGTCGCTGCAGTCGACGAACGAGCCTGCGCCGAACAAGGCGAAGACGCCGCGCAAGCGCGCCGCGCCGAAGAAGAAAGCGGAGAAAGCCGAGTCCTAGCGCGCGGCCCGGTCGGCGAGGTAGTAGTGCACGGCCGGCGTGATCACGAGCGACAGCACCATCGACGCCGCGATCCCGCCGATCACCGCAATCGCCAGCGGCTGCAGCATCTGCGAGCCGGCGCCCCATCCAAACGCCAGCGGAATCATTCCAGCGACGGTCGCCAGCGCGGTCATCATGATCGGGCGCAGCCGCCGCTCGCCCGCCCGCACCATCGCGTCCCGCGCCGCGAGGCCCTCTTTCCGGTACCGGTGATCGGCGTCGAGCAGCAGGATGCCGTTCTTCGCCACGATCCCGATCACCATGATCAATCCCATGAACGACGACAGATTGAACGTCGTCCTCGTCACGAGCAGCGCGAAGAAGACGCCGACCGTCGACAGCACGGCCGACGCGATCACCGCGACGGGCGCGGCGAAGTTGCCGAACTCGAAGAGCAGCACCGTGAACACGAGCAGCACGGCGAGCACCAGGACGATGAGCAGATCGTGAAAGGACTGCTGCTGCTCGGCATACGCGCCGCCGTATTCGACCCGGATTGCCGGCGGCAGATTGAGCTCCGCAATTGCGCGCTTGGCCGCCGCCACCCCAGCGCCGAGATCCATGCCTTCGAGCCGCGCCGTCACCGTGATGTCCCGCAGCAGGTTCTCGCGCCGCACCTCGTTCTGTCCGGGAATCTCCTCGATCGTTGACAACGACCCGAGCGTGCCCGTTTTGCCGGTGCTGCTGACGAGCAGCGTGTTCTTGATCGTTTCGGGCGAGCTTCGCGTCGATTCGGGAAACCGCACCCGTATCGTGTAAGGCCGATCGTTCATCACGATCGGCGTCGGCGCCGGCTCGCCCTGCAGGATCGCGCTCACGTCGAGCTCGATTTCCGCCGGCGTGAACCCGGCGCGCGCCGCCACCGCCTGATCGACGCGGTACATGGTCGCCGGCCCGCTCACCGTGTTCTCGATCCCGTTGAGCACATCGACGACTCCCGGGAGCTTCTTGATCGCGTCGCCCACTTTCGGGCCCCACTGCTGGAGCAGCGCCGCATCCTGCGAGAAGAGCTTGATCGCGATCGGCTCCGGCGCGCTCGTCAAGTCTCCGATCATGTCGGACAGCAGCTGCACGAACTCCACATCGAGCATCGGCGCCTGCTTCGTGATCTTCTCCCGTACTTCCGAGATGACTTCGTCCGAGCCGCGATCGCGCGACCGCTTCAGCTTCACCGAAATGTCGCCCGTGTTCGCTTCGGTGACTGTCGCGAGGCCGAGCTGCAGGCCGGTGCGGCGCGACGTGCCTTCCACTTCAGGCGTCGACTTCAGAATCTGCTCGACCCCCGTGATCACGCGGTTCGTCTCGTCGAGGGACGATCCGGCCGGCATGATGTAGTCGATGATGAAGCCGCCTTCGTCCATTTCAGGCAGAAGATCCGAGCCAAGGAATCGGTAGCAGCCGTATGCGACGACGATGACCGCCAGGCTCGCGGCCACGAGCAGCGCCGGCCGGTCGAGGCTGGTACGCAGCGTGCGCTCGTACGCGTGCATGATGCGCGGCGGCACGCTGTCGTGTTTCTTGCCGCCTTCGCCGGGCGAGCGGCCATCATCCCGCCGATCGCGGATGAAGAAATGACTGAGCGTCGGCGTCCAGCTGAGCGCGAGCGCCAGCGACGTCAGCAGCGCCATGCCCACGGTCACCGCGAGCGCGCGGAAGAACGTGCCGGTGACGCCGGTGATCGCAACGAGCGGGAGGAAGACGACGATTGGCGTGATCGTCGAGCCGACGAGCGGCGCGCGGATTTCCTGAATCGCGCTCCGAATCGCATCGCCGCGCGACTGCCCGCTGTCGCGATGCATCACGATGTTCTCGACCACGACGATCGCATCGTCGATGACGAGGCCGACCGCGGCGGCCAGGCCGCCGAGCGTCATCAGGTTGAAGCTCTCGCCAAGCAGCCGCAGGACGATGAACGTGACCGCGAGCGTCGCCGGAATCACGAGACCGGCCACGAGCGACGTGCCCCAGTCGCGGAGGAAGAGCACCATGATCAGCGACGCGAGCACGAGGCCGAGGATCACGGCATCGCGCACGCTCTTGATCGAATCGCTCACGATGTCCGACTGGTCGTAGAAGGGCTGGAGCGCGACGCCTTTCGGCAGCGACGCGCGGATCTGTTCGATTTCGCTGTGGACCGCGTCGGCGACCGCCACGGTATTGCTGTCCGGCTGGCGGAACACATTCAGCAGCACGGCCGGCTTCGCGTTCGCGGTGACGGTCGTGTAAACCGGCTTCACGGACTGTGAAACAGCGGCGACGTCGCCGATTCGCACCGGCGTGTTCAACGGCGTCGTCTTGATGACGATGTTGCCGATGTCTTCGATGCTGCGCGCCTGGCCGGTGACCAGGCTGAGCACGAGCTGATGACGGTTTTCGAAGAGCCCGGGCGAGTCGATCAGGTTGCTGCGGCCGATGGCGTCGAGCAGCGCAGGTACGTTCGTCGATGTCTGAAGAAGCTTCGCGGGGTCAGGCTGGACCTCGAATTCCGGCTCCTGTCCGCCCTGGACCACGATCGTCGACACGCCGGTCATCCGGTTCAGGCGCGGTTTCAGATCGTAGGTGGCGATCTCCCATAGACGCGTCTGTGGCACCGTGTCGGACGTGAGCGAGTAACCCATGATGGGGAACGCCGCGAACGTCAGACGATTCGCGCTGAGCTTTGCCGTCGACGGCAGGCTCGCCTGGACCCGCGCGAGCGCCGCGTTCACCCGCTCGAGCGTCTGGAACATGTCGACGTTCCACGAGAAGAACAGGTCGATCTCCGCGGAGCCGCGGCTCGTGATCGATTGGACCCGCTCGAGCCCCTGCACGCTGTTGAGCGCCTCCTCGATTGGACGCGTCACCGTGACCTGCATCTGATCGATTGGCGCCACGCCGTTGTCGACGCCGACGAGCACGCGCGGAAAATCGACTTCAGGAAAAACCGCGACCGGAATGGTCGTCGCGAGATACACGCCGGCGGCGACGAGCGTGAGGATGATGAAGATGATCGGTTTGCCGTGCCGAGCTGTCCAGTGCTCGTGCTCCATTACTTCTCGTCCTCGTCCTTGTCGGCGTCCTCGCCTGGTCGCTTTTCACCCGGTTTCAGCACGCGGACCGTCGCCTTGTCCTCGAGGCCGAGGCCGCCGACGGTGACGACGCGCTCGCCGGGTTCGAGGCCGGCCGTGATCTGGACGAGGTCGGCCTCGCGTGCGCCGACATCCACTTTCTTCTGATGGGCGACGTTCTTGTCGTCGACGGTCATGACGATCGTGCCGCCCTCGTCGCTCGGCAGCAGCGCGGTCGCCGGGATCAGCACGGCGCCGTCGATCGTCGCGGCGACGATCGCAACGTGCACCGACGTGCCGGCGCGCATTTTTTCGCCTGGATTGTTCGCCTGCACCCACACTTGTACCGTCGTCGTGTTCGGGTCCACAGCCGGGCTGACGATCGTGACTTTGCCGGGCACCGGATCGCCGCCGTCGGCAGGCGTCAACGTCGCCTCGTCGCCGACCTTCACGTCCTTCGCCTGGTCCTGCGCCATGCTGATTCGGGCGATGACGGCGGACATGTCCATCACCGTCAGGAGCGGCGTGCCGGCGGCGGCCATTTCGCCGGCGTAGAGCGGCCGATCCGTCACGACGCCGTTGATTGGGCTCCGGATCTGCGAATACGCCACCTGCGCCTGCGCGGACTGATACTGGCCTTTCGCGGCCTCGACCTGCGCGGCCGCGGTGTTGATCTGCTCCTGCTTGCCGACCGCCTGGAGCGCCTGGAGGTGCTGTTGCGCGGTTTCGAACTGAGCTTTGGCCTGCGCATAAGCGACCTGCGCCTCGTCCACCGACTTGCGCGCGAGCGCGCCTTCCTTGAGCAACTGCTGGCGGCTCTCGAGAAGTTTCTGCGCGGCGTCGAGCGCCTGGCGCGCCGAATCGACATCCGTTTGCGCTTTGGTTGCCGCTTCCGGCACGGCCATCGCCGTCGTCGATCGGTAGTTCGATTCTGCCTGGCCGAACTGCCCCTTGCTCGCGACCTCCGCGGCAATCAAATCGCGGTTTTCGAGTTCGGCGAGCAGCTGTCCTTGCTTCACATGCGCGCCGCGGTTGACCAGGAAGCGCCGCACGGGCGCGCTGATCTTCGGAACGATGCTTGCCTGATCGCGTGGGTAGAGAATGGCGTCGGCCGTCACGATTTCGCGGATGCTGCCCCGAATCGCGGGTGCAACGGCCACGGGCACGATCGGCTTCTCTTCCTTCTCCTGCTTTCGGCACGCGATGAGCGACACGCCAAGCAGCGCGACGATGCCGAATCGAAATGTTGTGCGCATGGCTACAAGCTTCCGGTGAGTGTTTGGAGCGCCGCCAGCGCGACGCGGTACCGCACGAGCCCATCGTCGTACGCGTTGCGCGCTTGAATCAGCGTCGTCTGCGCATCGACCACTTCGAGAACCGTCACTTCGCCGGACTGATAGCGAAGCAGCGTGAGCCGGAGACTCTCCGCCGCCAGAGCGAGCGATGTTCGCAGCGAATCGACCTGCGCCTGCGCGATCTGCGCCTCCGAATAGAAGGTGCTGAGGTTCGCCAGAAGCTGACGCTGGGTGAGCGACAGCTCGATGCGCGCCTGCTGCACGCGCAGCTCAGCCTGCCGGACTTTGCTCTGCGTCGCGCCCCAGTTCCACAACGGCACGGTCATCTGCGCCTGGACCGCTGATCCAAGCAGGTTGACGCCGTTCGGATTCTCCGGCGTCGGCGGCGACCGGGTGGCGAACTGGTTCGCGTTGATGCCGTAGAAATAATCGAAGGACACGGAGGGCAGGTAGCCGCTCCGCGCCGAACCGACGGTGAACGATTCCTGCTGGAGCGCCGCTTGTGCAGCCTTCAGGTCCGGATTGTTCTCGGCTGCCCGCGTTCTGACTTCTTCGAGCGGCGGCAGCGGCGCGGCCTGTTCGAGATCGTCGACGACGGCGAACGTATCGCGGAAGTCTGGAAAAACGAGCACAGAGAGCCCGAGCCGGCTTCGCTCGGCGGTGAGCTCCGCGTCCTGCGCGTCGCGCCGCCGCTGTGCGACCTGAATCTGCGCCTTGACGACGTCCGAGTGCGCGACCTCGCCGCCGCGTTCCTGCCGTTCGGTGATGTCGAGAAACTGCTCCGCCTCGGTGAGCCCCTGCTGCGCGCTCGTCGACTTACGAACGGCTGCGACGAGCGTGTAAAAGTTCTGGACGATCGTCGACACCAGCCCGCGCGCCGCGACGTCGGCTTTCGCACGCGCGACTGCGGCGGCCGCGTTGGCGCTCCGGTAGTCCGCCCATTTGCCCGGCGAGAAGACATCCCCGTGGACCGTGCCCCACGCGTTGTAGACTCTCGGGCCGTCATTGGCGACGAATATGCCGGACGGTGTGCCGTTCGGCTGCGTGTAGATGTATTGACCGAAGCCGCTCAGCGACGGCAGGAGAGCGGCGCGCGCCTGCACGCGATCTTCGTCGGCGATTCGCGCGGCTGTCTGCGCGGCCACGAGCACCTGGCTGTTGGCGCGGGCTTGCGCCAGCGCGCTCTCGAGGGTCAGCGGCGGTTCGGTGCCTGGCTGGGCCGGCGCCGCCGGTTGCGCGACTGCGGAGGAGCCGAACGCCTCGATCGCGACGATGGCCGCCGCGACGATGATCGGCCTGGACAACACGCGAAACATGACGCGACAGTCTACTTTGCCATCGTGTAGACGAGGACCTTGAAGGTGCCGGGTACCGCCTTTGGGCGATCCTTCGATCCTGAGGCCTGCGGCTCGTACTCGGTCACCGCGATGTAAATCGTGTGCGTCGACGGATCAAGAGCCATCGTCCGTCCGCCGCGATGCGTCTTCAGCGTCTGAACGACCTTCATCAGCGTCGGCGAGTCCTCGTGCGCGACTGTGAGCGTGCCGGCTTCGCCGCTCGACGCAAACGCGAGCTTGGTACCCGGGTCGAACCAGTTCGAATCGACGCCTTCACCGATCGGCACGCTGTAGACGACCTTGCCGTTGGTGTTGTCGACCATCAGCATCAGTTTGTTGTCGCACCCGATGAATAGGCGATGCGCGTCGAGATCGATCGCCATGCCCGACGCCGACTCGCCAGGTGCAATCGGCCACGTGGCCGTCACCTTGTGCGTCGCGGTGTCGATGACTTTGATCGCGTTCATGTCTTCGATGTTCACGTAGACCTTGCCGGCCTTCGGGTCGGCCTGCGCGAACTCCGGTTTGCCCTCGAGCGGAATCGTGGCGACGACTTTGCCGCTCTGCGCGTCGAACACGGTCGCTGACTTTCCGCGACCGTTCATCGTGTAGACCTCTTTCTTGCCCGGCTCGTACAGGATCGCATCGGGGTTCTCACCCGTGTCGACTTTCTGAATCACCTTCAGCGTTTTGAGGTCGACGATGCTCGCCTTGTTCTCGCGGCCGTTGCTCGAGAAGCCGCGCCCGAGATCGGCGGCGATCGCGAAGCCGTGAACGCCGGGTGTGTCGGGGATCTCGCCGACCACCTTGGCCGCCTGCGTGTCGATGACGACGACTTTCGTCGCGTGGCTGACGTAGAGCCGATGCGCCGGCGCGTCGATCGACAGGTAATCCCAGCCGCCCTCGCCGCCGATCGGAATCTCTTTGGAGAACTTGTACGGTCCGTCCTGTGCCCGGACGGTGCCGACTGCCGCGAGGCAGAGGATTGCCGCCGCCGAAATCACGCGTCGCATGTGCGCTCCTGTTCCAAGTGGCGGGGTCCGGCTCAGGCCGGAACCCAGCCCGTGGGCTCCGTATGTGGCTGGTCCGGGTTGAACCGAACCGACGAGCGAGTGTATCGCGCCGACGATGACGCCAAGATGAATGGCCATCGTGGCATATTCTTCTTGGCGATGCGCGTGCTGCTCGTCGAGGACGAACCGAATGCCGCCCGAGTGCTCGCGAAAGGCTTGCGCGAGGAGACGTACGCCGTCGATCTCGCCGCCGACGGCGAAGCGGCGGTTTTCCAGGTGGGGACGACCGACTACGACGCCGTGATTCTCGACGTGATGCTGCCGATCGTGGATGGCTTTGCCGTGTGCCGCACGATACGGGAATCCGGGTGCGCGGTCCCGATCCTGATGGTTACCGCGCGCGATGCGGTGGAGGCGCGCATCGAGGGTCTCGATGCAGGCGCCGACGACTACCTCGTGAAGCCGTTCGATTTCGGCGAACTGCTGGCACGGCTGCGTGCGCTCATTCGCAGGGGTCGACAGCCTTTGCTGCCGGACCGCGTCACCGCGGGGCCGATCACGATCGATACGCGCAGCCGGCGCGTGCTCGTGCGGAGCCGCGACGTATTCCTGACGGCGAAGGAATATGCGCTGCTCGAGTACCTCATTCGGCGGGCAGGCGAGGTCGTGAGCCGCGGCGATATCGCCGAGCACGTGTGGGATGAACACTACGACCCCGTATCGAACGTCGTCGACGTCTACGTTCAGCGGCTTCGGCGCAAGCTCGATCAGGCCGGGTGCGATTCGATGATCCGAACGCGGAGAGGTGAGGGCTACCAGCTCGCGCCGGATGAGCGCGCGCGATGACGAGCCTGTCGATCCGGGCGCGGCTCACGATCTGGTATTCGCTCGCGCTGCTCGTCGTGTTGATGCTGTTCAGCGCCGACGTTCTGTGGCAGCAGGGCCGGCTCGGGCTGCGTCGTGTCGACCGCGAGCTCGACGGCGTCCTCATGACGTTTGCCAACGTCGTGCGCGACGAGTTGACGGAAACGCCGGATCTCGTCAGCGCGGCGGAAGAGGCGCGGACGACCGTCGCCGCGCCCGGCCTGGTGGTCGCGGTTCTGGGACCCGACGGCGCCGTGCTCGCGGCCAACTGGAACGGGCTCGAGCTCGGCGATC
>Ga0105240_10015627_pt1 | contig 10307 bp, 7 predicted proteins | sample KBSC54metaG_FD_80426 | JGI IMG/M metagenome (GOLD analysis project Ga0105240, IMG submission 80426) | Corn rhizosphere microbial communities from Kellogg Biological Station, Michigan, USA - KBS C5-4 metaG | ecosystem: Host-associated > Plants > Roots > Rhizosphere > Soil | place: Michigan, USA... | reverse complement strand
GTTTTGTAGTCGAGGATCGCGTAGCCGCCGTCAGCGCGGCGTTCGATCCGGTCGGCGCGTGCGGAGAGCGTGAATATCCTGGCGTTGTCGAGCGGGATCTTGATCTCGCCCCTGATCTCGGCGTCGATGGCGGCGATGCCAACGCGGCGCGCGGCCTCCCATTCGGCAAACCAGTGCGCGATCCGCAGGAAGCGCGGCCACCATAGCGCGCGGGCCTCCGGCTTCTCCATCAGCGGCGCAAAATGCTTTTCGCCGATACCGCGCAACACGCCTACGGTGTCAGCCGGCAGTGCATTAGCGTATTCCCTGGTGAATTCACCGAGCGATTCATGGATGGCCGAGCCGCGATCGGCCGCAGATAGCGGCATGTCGACGGAATCGAGCGGGTCGAGCCTGAGAATGTGGCGGGCATAGATGGTGTAGGGATCGCGCAGCCAGTCCTCGACCGCGGTGACCGAGAGCTTGGTCGGGCGCGTCTCGCGCGGCGGCTTGGGCTGCGGCTGCTGGATCGGCCTGACTTCTGCAGGCTGGTCGATCGCAGCGGCGTAGCGAACATACTTGTCGCCGGCTGCCTTCGCCGCTCTCCAGCGCTTCTCGCCCGCGACGGCTTCCAGCCGGTGCAGGAAGCGCGAGGCGACTGCCGGAGCGCCGCCGACCTTGGCCGAATGGGTGAGGATCACCTCCTCATGGCCGAGCAGCTGAGCGAAGTCGTGCGCAGAAAGACCTATCCGGCGCTCCGGAAGGTCGAGACCGAGTTCATGACGCATCGGCCGGCTCAGCCAGGGATCGACACGCGGCGCCGGCGGCCAGACGGTTTCGACCAGCCCACCGAGGATGATGCGGTCGGATTCCGTCAGCCGCGCTTCCAACTGGCCGAAGATGTGGAGTTGCGCGCCCGGCAGTTCCCGCCGCCGCACCAAACGGTCTGCAAAAGCGGCCTGGAACACTTCGGCATAGTCGCCGGCCTCGACCGTCAGGCCGATCTTCTCCTGCCGGCCGAGCAAGTCGTCGAAAGCGGCCGCGAGTGCGAGTCCGTCCGGCTCTTCGAATGCCGTGGCGACACCGTGTTCATCGGCGGAGAGATTCACCAGCGTCTCGCGATGGCGTTGCGCGAGTTCAGCGAAATCATGTGGTCTGCCGCCAGGAAAACCTTCCAGCGGCGTCAGTGCTTTGCCGAGCGCCGCGACCAGGGATTGCGCCCGGTCGAGTTCGTGGTCTTTCAATCGTACACGCGGCTCGGCATGGTGCAGCGATGAGGTTCCGCCGCCGCGCAACTTTCGCAGTTCGTCGCGGAAGCGGGCGAAATCGGCGGCCAAACCCTTGCTGCCGGCTTGCGGCCGAGTGCCGCGCAACAGCGAAAGCTCGAGCACTTGAGTATCGCGCTTCAACGCGTCATGCGGGCCGCCGAGCCGGAACATCGGATGCTTGAGCAGTGCCAGCAGGGTTGGCGGCTCCAATCCTTTTGTCGCGGCTTCCGCCACCAGCCGCGCAAAGATGCCGGCCGGCGTTTCCATCAGCGCGTCGCCGCCGGAATCGTTGAATTCGAGATTCCAGCGGCCGAGCGCCGCCGTCACCCGCCGCGCCAGCGCGCGGTCCGGCGTCACCAGCGCCACCGACTTGTCCAGATGCCGCGCCTCGCGCATGGCGACCGCAATGGTGAGCGCTTCCATCTCCGGATTCGGGGCCTCGACCACAGCGAGCTTGTCCATGCCGGCGTCGATTTGCGCTGCTATATCCAGCCGTTTCAACCGATCGTGCCATTCCGAGGTGGCGTTCGAAGGGCGCATCGCCTCGGATGCCAGTACCTCGCGGCCGCCCTGCGCAGGCTTCCCGAGATTTTCGACATCGCTGCGCTTGATGCCGAAGCGCGTCAGCAGCGCGTGCATCGCATATTGCGGATGGTTGGAGGCAGGCGGAGTCGTGACGGCGCCTTTGGCATTTTTGATGCCGCCGATCGATCGCCATGCGTCTTCATCGAGATCGGTATCGAGGCCCGGCAGTACCACCGCGCCGTGCGGCAGCCGGGCCACCGCCTGCAGGAATTTTGCCGTTGACGGCATCGATCCGGTGGAGCCCGCGGCGATCACCGGGCCGTCGGATTGCCTTGTGAGGCGCTCAGCTTCCGCATCGATCAAAAGATCGCGACGCGCGGCGGGCTCGATCCTGTTGGTTTCGGCAAGAAAAGCCGGCCAGAAGTCGCGGGCGATTTTCAGGAAATCCAGCGAGTGTTGCCAGTATTTGTCGAACTGGTCGGGCACGAGACGGTCAAGCGCGTTCCAGTCGACGCGGCGCGTCACCATGTCGTCCATCAGCCGCGCAAGGTCACCGGCCAGTGCCAGCGTGGAGGCGGGGCCGCCGACCACCAGCGGCGACAGCCCCGGCCGCTTGGCCCAAGCGCCGACCAGTCGCGCCAGCACCAGCCGGCGTTCCAGTTCGCCGAGTTTGGGTGGAACGTCCAGCGGAGCGATACCGCCGGGCTCGGAATCTTCCGAGAAGGCTAGCTCATCCTCATCAATGTCGCCGAGGGCGACGATGCGCGGCAGGATCACCGCGTCCTTGCCGAGCACATCCAGGAAGATGCCATGCGCCAGCCGTCCGGCGCGCCGGGTCGGCAGATAGAGCGTCGCCCGCGCCAGATTCAGCGGATTGCTGCGCGCCTCGAATCCATCGACCAGCCGGCCATCGACCAGCGCGGCGATGACGGTGCGCAACAACGGCACGGAGACGGGAACGCTGAAAACGCGCATGGGCTTCCTGATTCGAGGTCAGGGGCCAATATAGGGAGCGGGGCGCGTTCTTCCCACTCGCTTTTCGCGAAGCAGGCGATCTATCAGACCTCATCCTGAAGAGCCTGCGTAGCAGGCGTCTCGAAGGATGATCGGCACCGGCCGGGCCACATGGTTCGAGACGGCGCTGCGCGCCTCCTCACCACGAGGGTCTGATAGCGATCTGGCGGCGCCTACGCCACGCTCTCCAGAAACGCCTCTTCGGCGTCGTGCACCGCCTCGGGGGTGCCGACATGCATCCAGACGCCGTCGAGGCGCAGGCCGAACAGCCGCTCCTGTTCGTTGGCGCGGTCGAACATTTTCGTCAGCGAAAACTCGCCCACGGGCGCGCCGTCGAACAGCGACGGCGACATGATGGCCGCGCCGGCATAGACGAACGGCACCACCTGATGCTCTTTCCGTTTGCGCAGCGCGCCATCCGGCAGCATCGCGTAGTCGCCGCGGCCGGCATAGCCGATGCTGGTCGTGGTCGGCGCCATCAGCAGCAGGATGTCCATGCGGGCGGGATCGAAGGTTTCGGCCAGCCGCGTCAGGTTGGGCCGCACGCCGTCGATCCACATCGTGTCGGCATTGAGATGGAAGAACGGCGCACTGCCCAGCAGCGGCAGCGCCTTGACCACGGCGCCGCCGGTGCCGAGCACCTGGTCGCGCTCGTCGGAGATGATGACCTTGGGGCGGCTTCGCGTTGCGGTGTGCGCGATGATCTGGTCGGGCAGGTAATGCACATTGACCACGGCCTCAACGACGCCGGCGGCGGCAAGCTTGTCCAGCACGTGGTCGAGCAATGGCTGGCCGGCCACGCGCACCAGCGGCTTCGGCAGGTTGTCGGTCAACGGGCGCATGCGCAGGCCGAGGCCGGCGGCGAGGACCATGGCTCTGGTGGGGATTACGGACATATCGGGAATTTCTCTAACCCTCAAAGGCGCGCCAAATTCACGCCAAGGACTATTTCAAGGATCATATCACGGTGATTCGCCTGATCCAGCGACTGTGAGGCGATAGTCGCCGGACATGACGGCTGTACGACGGCGCCGGCACACCGGGGCTCACACCTCGGCGTCGGCGCGCTTGGCCGCCTTTTTCTTCTTGTCGGAAAGCTTCAGGAAATTGACGCCGATCTGGTCGCCATTGACCCAGGCCAGTTCGCAGCGGCGATAGGCGAGCCCGGTCGACGACAAAAGCAGGAAGAATTCCTTTAGATGCAGACCCTCGACGGAACCATCGACCGTCAGCTTGGCGCCGGTTTCGGAGACGTCCTCCATCACACAGTCGCGCCGCCAGGTGCCGTCGATGCCCATCATGTGCGCGGCAAAACCGCGCTCGAATGTCACGCGATCGCCCTTGCGCCGTTCCGATGTCCCCATGGCCGAATTCCCGCTTCCAAGACAGCCGCCCCACTTACCGGGCACAGCCTTTCCGAGCTTAAAGGCGAGGTGGCTAACAAGTGGTAAATCAGGCAATCGGCGGGGGCACGTGGGCGGCGTACCAGTCGCGAAAGCCTGCCAGCGCCGGATGCGCGAGCGAGCGGTTCAGATAGGTCCAGATCCGCGGCTGGTGGCGCAGGTATTGCGGCTTTCCGTCGCGGCGGTTGAGCCGGGCGAAGGTGCCGAGCAGGCGGGTGTTTCGTTGCGCCGACATGATGGCGTAGAGCTCGGCGAATTCGGCGGCATTGAACTCGCTGTCGGCCGCGCGCCGCGCCTTGATGTAGCGGGTCAGCAGCGCCAGTTCGAGCTGCTCGGGGACATCGATCCGGGCATCCTGCAACAGCGACACCATGTCATAGGCGGCAGGCCCCAGCACGGCATCCTGGAAGTCGATGATGCCGACGCGCAGGATGCCGGTGCGCTCAGTGAGCCAGATGATGTTGGGGGAATGAAAATCCCGCATCACCCAGGTCCGCGGCGCGGCCGCCGGCTTCGCCAGCACGTCGCGCCACATCGCGACGAATTCTTCGCGGCTCTCAGGGCTGAGTTCGACACCGCGATCGACGAAATACCATTCCGTCATCAGCCCGATCTCGACCAGCCACGCGTCGACGTCGTACACCGGAATGGCGTAGTCGAGCTCTCGTGTCAGGGCCAAGGTTTCGGGCAGCGTCTCGCGATGCAGCGCCGCCAGCATGTCGGTGGCGGCCTCGTAACGCTCGGCGATCGGCTGCGGCGGGTCGCCCTCGATGATGCCGGCAAAGCCGAAATCCTCGGTGATCAGGAAACCGGAATCGAGGTCGGTGTGCCGGATCGCGGGCGCCGAGAAGCCGTGCCGGCGCAGGCCGTTGGCGATGGCGACGAACGGCTTGACGTCTTCGGCGAGATGCACCGCCGCGCTGTAGGATTTCCCGTCATAGATCGCCGGTCCATCCGGACGCCGCGGCGAGTTCATCAGGATGGTGGTGACGCCGTCCTGGACGAGCCGCGCATAGGAGCGCGTCGAGGCATCGCCGGGCATGCGCTGGCGCTCGGCATCCATGAAGCCGGCATCGCTGAGGAAATTGCGCAGCGCGTTCAGTCGCTCGACCTGAGCGGCGGCCTTGCCGTAACCGGTAAGCTCGGCGGCGCGTGCGGAGGACCCGAACGCGGGGCGATGGCTGAAGGCGATGTCGATGCGATCTTCGGGCAGCGCGTCCGGCGCGCGCTCGGGCCACTCGATCAGCACCAGCGTGCCCTCCGGCAGCGGCGACAGCCCGATTTCCTCGAGCTCGCCGGCGTCATTGATGCGATAGAGATCGGCATGAACAATCGGAAACGGCTGGTCGTAGCTCTGCGCCAGCGTAAAGGTCGGGCTCGGCACTTCGAGTGCGGCGTCGCCGGCGAGATAGCGGATCATCGCCCGCGCTGCGGCAGTCTTGCCGGCGCCGAGATCGCCCGACAGCGTGATCACATCGCCGGGGCCGACCAGCAGCGCCAAATCCGCCATCAGCTGCGCGGTTGCCGTCTCATTCGCCAGCGCCACCTGGAATGTCGCAGACGCTTGGACTGTCGCTGATGCGGTCGTCATTCGGCGGCGTTGCGATGGGCGTTCTGGTCGATCGGGAAGTCGCACGAGACCGTCGTGCCCTGGCCGACCGCCGAATCGACCCGCACCTTGCCGCCGTGCAGTTCGACAAAGGAGCGCACCAGCGACAGGCCGAGCCCGGCGCCGCGGTGTCGCGAGCCGTTCGAATGGCTCTCGAACCAGTCGAACACCTTGTCTTTCACGTCGGCCGGAATACCGGGGCCGGAATCGGTGACGGTGAAGGTCACCCGATGCTCGCTCCGCTGCGCGCTGATCGTGACCGCCGCATCATGCGGCGAGAAGCCGACCGCATTGGCGAGCAGGTTGTAGAGCACCTGCACGACGCGGCGTTCGTCGCCGATGAAGACGCCGATATTGGGATCGATGTCGACCTTGAGCTCGATGCGGTCGGTCGCGAGCCGGTCCTGAATGCCTTCGGCGGCGTCGTGGATGGCCTTCTCGATATTGACCGGGCCGAGCTCGAGCTTCATGGCGCCGGCATCGATGGTGGCGAGGTCGAGAATATTGTTGGTCAGCGCCAGCAGCGCGTTGGTCGATTTGGTGACGTAGTCGAGATACTCGGCCTGCTTGGCCGTCAACGGACCGGTCGAGGGATCGCTGAGGAAATGTGCGAAGCCGATGATGGTGGTGAGCGGCGCACGCAATTCGTAGGACACGTGGTGGACGAAATCGACCTTCATCTGGTCGGCGGCCTCGAGCGCCTCGTTGCGTTCGCGCAGCGCCCGTTCGACGTTCTCGGTGTCGCTGATGTCCTGGAACGTCAGCATGGTCGCGCCGTCCGGCAGCGGCATGGTCATGCAGTCCAGCACGCTGCCGTCCTTGCGTTCGAGCTTCAGCGCCACCTGCGCCCGGTTCTCGATCGCGGTGATCGCCTCGCGCAGCGTTCGCCATGCCGACACGTCGTCGAACAGCGGCTTGCACCAGCCTTCCACAGTCTCGATGTGGGGCTGTTCCTTGAGCGATTCAGCGGACAGTTTCCACATCTTCGCAAACGCGGGGTTGAACAATTCGACGCGGCCGTTGCTGCCGAACACCGCCACCGCTTCGACCAGATTGTCGAGCGTTTCGTGCTGCACGCGTGTCAGCCGGTCGAAGCGGCGTGCGAGATCGAGGCTTTCGGTGACATTGTCGAACAGATAGGTGATGCCGCCTTCGAGGTTGGGCGTGGTGACGACGCTGACCGCGCGGCCGTCGGGCAGGAACCAGGTGTAGGTTTCGGGTTCGACGGCGCGATAGGCCTCGTGCAGTTTCGCTTTCCAGGCCCGGAAGTCCGGCTGCTCCGGCAGCTTGCGCGCGGCGCGCAGCCGGTCGAGCACGCTGGAGTCGTCGGGGTTGGCGTCGAGGAACGCCTGGTCGAGACCCCACAGCCGCCGGTAGGATTCGTTGTAGAAGGCGAGCCGCCGCTGGCCGTCGAAAACCGCGACGCCCGACGACAGTTGATCCAGCGTGCGGCGATGCGCTTCCGCCATCCGGTCCATGGCGGCGCGCAGCGAGGTGGCTTCGCTGGCGTCGATCGCGATGCCGGCGCTACCGCCGGCCAGCTTCACGGCCTGGACGTCGTAGATGCGCCGCTCGCCGCCGACCACGATCGGCAGCCGCGCGCTGAAGGTGGCGTTACCGCTGAGCGTCCGGCTCATCTCGGTGCGCTGCTCGGTTTCGAGCAATTCGAGGTTGCGCTGGATCGTGTCGGCGACGCCGGTCCCCTCGGTGGCCCGCACATAGGCCGTATTGGCGTAGCGAAGGTTACCTTCCGTGCTCTTGGCCCAGATCGGCCAGGGGGCGGCGGCGGCGAAGTCGCGCAACAGCTCGGTCTCTTCCTGCAGCGTCTTGTAGCGCAGGTTGGATTCGGCGAGTTCGCGGCGCAGTCCGCCGAGTTCGCGAATCCTGACAATGGCTTGGCCGCCGATGGCACGGCCCATGGCCTCGATGGCGCGGCCGTTCGAGGTCGACAGGTTGAGCAGAAAGCCCTCGCCGGCTTCGCGCAGCGCGTCGACGGCATGGTCCATCTGCAACGCCGGTTCCGGCGGCAGCCAGGTTCCAAAGGCGAGGATCCGCTGCGGAGAATTTTGCGCGGCGTCCGCCGAGATCAACAGCGAGGTGTCGCCGGAGATCTGCGGCCGGTTTTCGCCGGCGGCCCAGGCAATCAGGACTTGCGGCTCGGCGAACAGCAGCGCGCGCAGCCGGTCGGCCTGATCCTGCAGGCCGGCGATCTTGGCGCGGAGGCGGAGCTCGATGCCGGTCGCCCGAACCCGGGTACGCATCAGCAGGATTGCCGCCACCACGGAAAAGCCGAGCAGCGACAGCGCCGTGGTCAGCACCGCGAATTCCTGATGATTGAAGTCGAACCAGGCCGAAATCGCCTGCTGAACGGTCAAATCGCCGGCCAGAGCGGGTTCCGATGCGACCGACAATGCGGTGGCGAGCGCGAGCAGGCCGTGGCGCGCCAGTGAGGTGCACGACAGCAGGTTTCGACGCATCGCCGCGACTACGCCCGACATAATTTGCCCCAGAACGCACGACTCCAGTGCGCGGCGCGAACCCCCGCCGTGCACGAATCGACTGACATTATCCGCTTCGGGACTCGGCCGGTAAGAGTCCAGACCGTGAACGTGAATTGGCTTGTGTAAAAATGAGCGGATTACCGCTCAGGGTCGCGGGGCAAGCTGCAGTTTCATCACCGAGATGACGTCATTCAACTGGCTGGGGTCGTCGGTGGTGCGTTTGACCAGCAGCGCGCCCTGAAGGGCGGCGAATGTGAACCGTGCGACCTTGGGCGCCGGCGCCGGCAGGCTGAATTCGCCGCGCGTCACCCCGCGCTTGAGGATCTTGGTCAACCACACCTGATGGGTCCGGAAGAAATGATCGACCCGTTCGCGAAGTTCCGGCGGCAACGCCAGCATTTCCCCGGCCAGCGCGCCGCTCAGGCAGACCCGGTCCGGGGTAGAGGCGAATTGCAGATAGGGCCGAACATAGAAATCGAGCATCGCCATCGAGGATTGCGATTGATCGTCCGCGATCGCCGTCAGCCCGGCGTCGAACCGGGCGATATAGCGGTCCACCACGGCGATCCCAAGCTCGGTCTTGGACGGGAAGTGATAGTGGATGCTGGCCTTGCGGATGCCGAGACTGTCGGCGATGTCCTGATAGCTGAAGGCGCTGTAGCCGCGGGTCTGGATCAACGTTTCGGCGAGATCGAGGATCTGCTCGGCGGTGTCTGATCTCTGCTTCGGCGCCGTCGTCGTAGCCAATTTTTGTTTCCCTTTTCTTGCCTCATCACATCGGGCGCAGATGACCCCGCTTCGCCCAATAGGTCGCTCCGCCTTCCGAACCGAATCCGGTGCGCGAGCCCGCCGGGTTTCTGATCCAGGTTCCCGCACGGTGCGATCCGTATCGGTCCGACAACTCGCCCGATAGCACGAATATCTCTTCGCCGCCCGGCCGGTCGGTTTCGGTCAGATCGGTTCCCGGCAATAGCCGCTCAAGGGTTACGCTTTCACCGCTATCGGGCGCAAGATGGAGCGGCAGAACGAGCGCGCCTTTCGGATCTGCCGGCTTCCATGTGGCCGTGGTGGTGTCGATGACGACCCGCTTGGCTTCGGTCGGCTGCATCTGCCGTAGTTTGACGAAGATGGTGCACCCGGGAATCGTTCGCGGCGAGTGGCGGCTGCGCGGCGGATTGCGGACATAGCTGCCTTCTCCGTAGTCGCCATGTTCGTCGGAGAACACGCCGGAGAGCACGAAAAATTCCTCGCCGAGCCCATGCTCGTGGGCCGGAAACGAGCTGTTGGGAGCATAACGCACCAGCGACGTTGCCCGCGCCACCTCGCCGCCGATGCGGTCGAGCAGGCGGCGCTCGATGCCGGCGGTGGGAGATGGAATCCAGGGCAGTGTATCGGTCGCGATCACGACGCGCTGGGTGAAATCGACATTGACGAGTTCGTCGGTCATCATCTTTCTCCGTTCTAGAAGCGCTCGGAAAACGGCCGCAGGTCCATCTCATGCGTCCATGCCGACGGATGCTGTGCCGAAAGATCGAGATAGGTCTGCGCGATCGCATTCGCCATCATCCGGCCCGAGGGCGAAGCGCCGAAGCGATGGTCGGTCTGGGGGCCATCAATCAGTCCGTCGAGCACGACATGGGCGACTTGAACGCCGTCTGGACTGTATTCGCGCGCGAGACCCTCCGCGATGCCGGTCAGCAACAGCGTGCGCCTGACCGCCACGGTCGTCAGATCCAGCGCAGGATGCTGGCGATGATGACGATCTGCGCCAGCCAGCCGGCGGTGAAGGTGAGCGTGCGTGCGGCGGGAATGCCGGCCGAATAGACCACGAAGTGGAGCAGGCGGGCGAAGAAGTAGACCACGACGGCCGCTTTGGTGGCGCCGTTCGAGATGCCGAGCACATGCGCGGTCAGGACGATGGGCGCAAAGATCGCGAGGTTCTCCACGGCATTGCCATGCGCCTTGAGGGCGCGCTGCGCCCAGCTCGAAAGCGTGTTGCTGTCGGGCG
>Ga0105240_10015626_pt1 | contig 10307 bp, 12 predicted proteins | sample KBSC54metaG_FD_80426 | JGI IMG/M metagenome (GOLD analysis project Ga0105240, IMG submission 80426) | Corn rhizosphere microbial communities from Kellogg Biological Station, Michigan, USA - KBS C5-4 metaG | ecosystem: Host-associated > Plants > Roots > Rhizosphere > Soil | place: Michigan, USA... | reverse complement strand
GTGGTCTCGGCGATCTCGCGCAGCGAAACGACCGGATTCTTGTCGTTGTCGCGGTCGATGGTGATCTGGGACCCCGACGAGATCATGCGCGCCCGGTGGCTGGCGAGCAGGACGAGGTCGAAACGGTTCTCAACCTTGTCGATGCAGTCTTCTACGGTGACACGCGCCATCGGCTCGCCACTCCTTGCGCTGGAACTGATGTCCTGGAAACAGTCGGTAGCTATCCCCTGCCGCCGGGAATTTCAAGCTTTTTTGTCTTGGTTTGGCCGCAACCCTCTGTTACGGAACCGCCATACGCAGGCGCCACGCCGGGTTTCGGCGGCCACAGCGTTGATTGCACGGGTCCGAGACTCATTTGATCCCGAGGGTGCCGATTAACCGTACCGTGGGCCCCCAGGCGAGCCGGGCCCCTATCCGGCGGCGCGGGCAATTTTTCACCGGGCGCGCCGCACGCCCGCTTTCAATGTGCCAGTTCGAGAGACACACATCATGACGGTTCCCGGCGAAAAGATCGCTTTGTTCATTGATGGCGCCAACCTCTATGCCACCGCCAAGTCGCTCGGCTTCGACATCGACTACAAGAAGTTGCTGCGCGAGTTCCAGTCGCGCGGCTATCTCTTGCGCGCGTTCTACTACACGGCGGTGATCGAGGATCAGGAGTATTCCTCGATCCGGCCGCTGATCGACTGGCTCGACTACAACGGCTATTCGGTCGTCACCAAGGCGACCAAGGAATTCGTCGACCAGACCGGCCGCCGCAAGGTCAAAGGCAACATGGACATCGAGCTTGCCGTCGATGCCATGGAAATCGCACACACGATCGACCACATGGTGCTGTTCTCCGGCGACGGCGACTTCCGCTCGCTGGTGGAAGCCGTGCAGCGCAAGGGCGTGCGCGTAACCGTGATTTCGACGGTCACCACGCAGCCGCCGATGGTCGCCGACGAATTGCGCCGGCAGGCCGACATATTCACTGACATCGTCACACTGCAATCGAAGATCGGCCGCGACCCGTCCGAGCGACCGCCGCGCGAACCGCGCGGTCCGCGCGACGACCGCGAGCCGGGCCATACGCCGCAGTTCCTGCAGCGTCCGACGACGCCGCAGCGCGCCGGCGCGGTGGTCGACGACGACGACGAGGAATCCTTCGAGTAGGCACACGGCCATGCCGGCTGCCGCCAGCGATCCGGGCCGCGATTGTCCCCGCTGCCCCCGCCTCGTCGCCTTCCGCAAAACCTGGCGCAAGAACGAGCCGGAGTGGTTCAACGCGCCCGTGCCCTCGTTCGGGCCGGTCGACGCGCGCGTGCTGATCGTCGGGCTGGCGCCCGGCCTACAAGGCGCCAACCGCACCGGCCGGCCCTTTACCGGCGACTATGCCGGCGTGCTGCTGTACGGCACGCTCGGCAAATACGGCTTCGCAAAGGGCGAGTACAAGGCGCATCCCGACGACGGCCTGATGCTGACCGACTGCCGTATCGCCAATGCGGTGCGCTGCGTGCCGCCCGAGAACAAGCCGACGCCCGCCGAGATCAATACCTGCCGCGATTTCCTGAAAGCGACGCTCGCCGAGATGACGAAGCTGCGCGCCATCGTCGCGCTCGGCCGCATCGCGCATGACAGCACGCTGACGACGCTCGGCGCCAAGAAGGTGGCGCACCCATTCAGCCACGGCGGCCAGCACACGATCGGCGCCTTGACGCTGTTTTCGAGCTATCACTGCTCGCGCTACAACACCAACACCGGCGTGCTGACGCCGGAAATGTTCCACGACGTGTTCAAGAGCGTGCGGCGGTTTCTCGACCGCTGAAGCGACAGCGGCTCGCGCGACGCCCGAGGAAACGCGCCTAATGTCCTCGATCTGTTATTGAACGTCCTCGAGGACGTTTCTTGCGAGCGCTGACGCGGACACGCAGCTCCGCTCCAGCCTGGCGGCGGCCCTGACCGTCCGCACCAGGAGCTGGTCGATGCCGACGAAACGGACGCCGACCGTATAGCCCTTGCGCCACAGCACCTCGCAGACGTGCCGCACCGCGCCCGACCCTTTGAGGACGAAGACGTTGGGCAGCGCCGTCGAGGGCGCCGAAACGCAGGCGCCGTGCAGCGAGATATCGATCAACATGCAGCGCAATGGCCTGCGGCCTTCGCGCTCGATCTGGCCCGGCACGCCGACCCGATGACGCACCGACGACCGACGCTCTGACAACGAGACTAGCTCACCCATGCCGGGACGGTAGCGCCCGGAGCTAAAGAGGGGGTTGAGAAGCGCGCCTAACAGGACGTTACGGAACAGCTAGAATTAGATTTTTAGCCCGGCAATCCACAGCCAACGCCGCGAGCCAATGCTGCTGTAAATACCGTCGACGACCTCAAGCCGCCGACGCCTTCAGCCAGGCGGCAACCTCTTCCGCGTTCCTGTCGGGCGGAAAGACCGGATAGAAGACGTGCGCAATGACGCCGTTATCGACGATCAGCGCCATGCGGTTCAACAACGTCATGCCGGAGGTGACGAAGGTCGGCAGGCGGAGCGCCTTGGTGAATTTGAGCGCCTCGTCCGACAACAGCGCGAACGGCAGATGCAGACGGCTCGCCGCCTCCTGCTGATAGGCGGTGTCCTGCGTCGACAGGCCGTAGAGATGATCGACACCGAGCCGGGTCAGTTCGGCATGGTGATCGCGAAAGCCGCAGGACTGCGGCGTGCAGCCGCGCGCGCCCGGGATCTCGTCCCAGCCTTCCGGCAAAGCGACGCCGGGCACGCCGGTGCGCGGGTAGATGTAGAGCACGGTGCGGCCCTTGAGCGTCGACAGGTTCACCGTGGTGCCGTCGGTGGCGGCGAGCGCGATGTCCGGGAGCCGCAGGCCGGCGAGATGGCGGGCGCCGCCGTCGTCCTGCGGCGCCGGGATATTCGCCGGCAGGACGTTGGGATTATGCTGACCCGACGCTTGCGCCATTCTCGTTCTCCGTTTGCCTATGAAACCTGCGACACCAGCGTGGTGACGCCGCCGGTGGCGAAATTGGCGAGGTCGTCGACCGTCGCCTTGCCCTCCGGCGTCGACATCACCCGCTTCATGTGATCGGCGTCGTCGAAATACAGATCGGCGAGGCGATAGAAGGCCGGCGCGCTGCCGTCGGCCGCGCTTGTGACCTTCGACAGCTCGATACGGCGCACGCCCTGCATCTTCGCCGCGAGCGGCAGATGCGTCTCGGCGTAATATTTCTCGAACGCAGCAGCGCTCTTGGGCTGCCCGTACAGCACGGTCAATTTCACCATGGTCGTACTCCCGCGTTTCTCGACAGTCGCCGCCGGACTTTCTAGCGCAACTTGCCTGCGTAGGACATGAATTCCATCAGCGAGCCGTCCGGATCGCGGAAATACACGGATGTGCCCGGCCCCTTGGCGCCGAAGCGCTCCATCGGGCCGCGCTCGACGGCGATCTTGTGCGCGGCGAGATGAGCGATCGCCTCGTCGATCGGCCCGGCCCATTCGAAGCACAGGTCGCTATTGCCGGGCTGGACCGGCAGCCGTGCCACCTCGGCCGGATGGACGCCGGGGCCGTGCACGTTGAGCTGGCGGTCGCCGAAACGGTAGGCGAAGCCGACCGGCCGCGTGACCAGCTCCGCGCCCATGACCTCGACATAGAACGCGTTCGAGCGCGCCCAATCGGAGACGTGGATGACACAGTGATCGAGGCTGGTCTTTGCGCGGCCGGCGGGCATGGAAAAGTCCTTTTGTCGTGGCGAGATTAGCGGACCTGCCGGCACTGCGGAATGGACCGCCGCGCGTCGGGTTCATACGATGCAGCAAGGCCCGATACCGGACCGATTTGGGAGCGACACATGACCTTCTCGACCATCGTGCGATACAGCACCTTCATCGCACTGCTGGGGGCGGCGACCGCCCTGCCCGCCGCGGCGCAGACCGCCAAGGCGACGCTCAAGACCGCCGACGGCAAGCAGGCCGGCGCGGCGACGCTGACGCAGACGCCGTCCGGCGTGTTGATCGCGCTGGCGGTGAAGGGGCTGCCGGCGGGCGAGCACGCCTTCCACGTCCACGCGGTCGGCAAATGCGAGCCGCCCTTCACCAGCGCCGGCGGCCACTTCAATCCCGAGGGCAGGAAGCACGGCATGTTGGCGGCGGACGGCCATCACGCCGGCGATATGCCGAACTTGCACATTCCGGCGAGCGGCGAGCTTTCCGTCGAGGTCATCAACGCCTCGATCACGCTGGAGAAAGGCAAGCCGAATTCGGCCTTCGGTCCGAACGGCACCGCGCTCGTCATCCATGCCGGTAAGGACGACTACAAGACCGACCCGACCGGCGATGCCGGCGGTCGGATCGCTTGCGGCGTCATCGAGTAGAGCACAGCGTCAGGGAGCGGTGCCGAGTCTGCGGCCGACGCGCGCCGCGACCGTGCGCCGCTCCTCGTTGAGCTTGGCGAGGCGCGCCGTCAGCGCCGCGAGCGTCTCCGGCCGCGCCGTTTTCGGCGAGCCGCCGTCGAAGGGCGGATCGGGGTCGTATTCGATCTGGAGCTGGATCTCGCGGGCGACGGCCTCACCCTCGAGGATGGCGGCCAACGTCAGCGCGAAGTCGATGCCGGAGGCGACCCCGGCGCCGGTGACGACATTGCCATCGACCACGACGCGCTCCCTGGTCGGGATGGCGCCGAGCAGCGCCAGATGCTCGATCGCCGCCCAGTGGCAGGTGGCGCGCTTGCCCTTGAGCAGGCCTGCCGCGGCGAGCACCAGCGAGCCGGTGCAGACCGAGGTGACGTATTTCGCGCCGGCCGCCCGCTTGCGGAGAAATGACAGTGCCGCCTCGTCCTCCATCAGATCCTGCTGGCCCGGCCCGCCCGGCACCATGACGATGTCGAGCGGCGGGCAGGTCAGGTAGGTCACGGTGGGCACGATCTGCATGCCGCGGTCGGTCCTCACCGGATCGAGCGTCTTCGCGACGAGATCGACCTGGGTGTCCGGCAGCCGCGCCAGCACCTCGTAGGGCCCGGTCATGTCGAGCTGGGTCAGCCGCGGAAAGATCAGCATTCCGATGCGGCGGGACATTGGTCGTCTCCTATCGCGCTGGCCAAGGAGGCATAGGAGCCCGGCTCGCCCGAGGGAAATTCAATCTTTTGATCGTGCGCTTGCCGGAATTCGATCGCCGCTACGGCTCTCAGCCCTTCAGCCGCATCAGCCGGCCCTTCTCGCGGTCCCAGGACCGCTTCTTCAGCGTCTCGCGCTTGTCGTGCAGCTTCTTGCCGCGGGCGACCGCGATCTCGACCTTCGCCCGCCCTCTCTCGTTGAAATAGAGCTTGAGCGGCACGACGGTCATGCCTTCGCGCTCGACGGCGCCGGCGAGGCGCTCGATCTCACGCTGGTGCAGGAGCAGCCGGCGCGGCCGCTTTGGCGCGTGGTTATTGAACGGGCCCGCCTGCAAATATTCGGGGATGTTGGCATTGACCAGCCAGAGCTCGCCGCCACGCGCGTCGGCGTAGGACTCGGCGATGGTCGCCTTGCCCGAACGCAGCGATTTCACCTCGCTGCCGGTCAACGCAATGCCGGCCTCGAAGGTGTCGCCGATTTCGTAGTTGAACCGCGCTTTGCGGTTTTCAGCGACCACCTTGAGGCGGCGCTCGGGTTTTTTGGCCATGGCGCCTTAGCTAATGGGCGGGCGCGCTTTGAGCAAATCCCGAATTTCGGTGAGCAGTTCTTCCTGCTTGGTCGGGGGCGACGGCTTCGCCTCCTCTTTTTTGACCATCCGGCTCATGCCGCGAATGATCAAGAATAGCACCCAGGCGATGATGATGAAGTTAATGACGAGGGTAATGAAACTACCCCAAGCCAATACAGCACCTTGCTTTTTTGCCTCCACCAACGTGGTGGCGGTAACCTTGGCCGAGAGCGGCAGAAAGTAATTGGAGAAATCGACACCGCCGGTGACCGCACCGACCAGCGGCATGATGACGTCGCCGACCAGCGAGTTGACGATGGCGCCGAACGCCGCGCCGATGATCACGCCGATGGCGAGATCGACGACATTGCCGCGGAGTGCGAATTTTTTGAAATCGTCAAGCACGCGCCGCCCCCTGCCCTGACCGCCTAGTTCAGCAGGCCGGCGTGGACCATCGCCTCGCGCACCGCCGCCTGGGCCTTGTCGCTCGCCGGCACCATCGGCAGCCGCACCGTATTGGCGCACTTGCCGATCAGCGACATCGCGTACTTGATCGGCGCCGGGCTGGTCTCGACGAACAGGTTGATGTGCAGCGGCGCCAGCTTTTCGTGCAGCTTGAGCGCCGTGGCGAAGTCGCCCTTGAGGCATGCGGTCTGGAATTCCGAGCACAGCCGCGGCGCGACGTTCGACGTCACCGAGATGCAGCCGTGGCCGCCATGCGCCATGTAGCCGAGCGCGGTGATGTCCTCGCCCGACATCTGGTTGAAGTCCTCGCCCATGGCGGCGCGCTGCTGCGTGACCCGCGCCATGCTGGCGGTCGCGTCCTTCACGCCGGCGATGTTCTTGAGCTCGGACAGCCGCTTCATGGTGTCGACCGACATGTCGACGATCGACCGGCCGGGAATATTGTAGATGATGATCGGAATGCCGATGGCGTCGTTGATCGCCTTGTAGTGCTGATACAGGCCTTCCTGCGTCGGCTTGTTGTAATAAGGCGTCACGATCAGCACCGCGTCGGCGCCCGCCGTCTCGGCGTGCTTCGAGAAGTCGATCGCTTCCGCGGTCGAGTTCGAGCCGGCGCCGGCGATGACAGGCACGCGGCCCCGCGTCTGATCAACGCACCACTCAACCACCTTCTTGTGCTCGTCATGGCTCAAGGTCGGGCTCTCGCCCGTGGTGCCGACCGGCACCAGGCCGTGCGTACCCTCGGAGATTTGCCATTCGACCAGATCGCGGAACGCTTTCTCGTCGACCGACCCGTTCTTGAATGGGGTGACCAAAGCGGTGAAAGAGCCGCGGAAGCGCGTCTTGGCGGTCATGGCACGAGATCTCCGGCGAACGAACCCACCATCAATATCGCCAAGGCGGCGGCGATGAAAGCCCCGGCACCGTGTCGGCGGTCGGAGCCCCGGTCCCGGCCTCGCTTTCGCCCGTATCGGCGGCCAGGGTCGCGACGGCTCCCCCCGCGCGGCTATCGCTTCGGCGGCGAGTTTGGCCTAGAAAAGATGGTCCACAAAGCGCTCCCGAGTCGGGCGCGTCGGGAACTTGGGCGCCAATTACATGGGTGGAACCGAGCGCAGGCCATGGGGCCTCACCGTTGTCGTCCTGACCGCCGCCACGCTGAGCGTCGGCCTCGTTGACGCGGCGTCGGCCGTTCCCACGCCGCGGCCCCGTCCCGCCATCAAGACCGCTGCTGCCGAGCCGAAGGCAAAGCCGATCGCGGCTCATGCCGTGCCGCTACCGCGAAAGCGGCCGGTGATCGCCCGGGCCGCCCGCGCCGAAACCGTCGCCGTGGCCCAGGCGGCGCCCGAGAAGGTCGCCCTTCCCCCGCCGGCGGCCATGGCCCCGGCACGGAGCAGCCCGGCCGTGACTGGGCATATCCTGTCCACCCCGCTGCTGCGCCCGAGCACGGGTCCCTTCGCTGTCGCCGCCAGCCGCGAGACGCCTGCCGCCGACGTCGCCACCCTCAAGCGCGTGATCGAGGCGGTTCGCGGTGGCCGCCCCGGCGATGCCGACGCGGCCGAGCGCAATCTTACCGATCCGGTGGCGCGTAAGCTGGCCGAGTGGATCATCCTGCGCTCGGACAGCACCAACGCCGGCTACGCCCGCTACGCGACCTTCATCGCCGCCAATCCGACCTGGCCGCACGTTGCACTGTTCCGCCGCCGCGCCGAGAACGCGCTGTGGGACGACAACGCCGACGACGCCACCGTGCGCACCTTCTTCGCGCAGTATCAGCCGACGACCGCCAAGGGCCGCTACGTGCTGGCGCGCGCGTTGCTCGCCCAGGGCAATCGAGAGGGTGCGGCGGCTTTGGTGCGCCATGCGTGGCGCGACGACGATTGCAGCGCCGAGGTCGAACGCCGCGTGCTCGACATGTTCGGCAGCATGATCACGCCGGCCGACAACAAGGCGCGCATGGAGTGGCGCCTCTACGCCGACGACACCGACGCCGGCATGCGCGCAGCCGAGCGGCTCGGCGGCAGCGAACTCGCGATCGCGCGCGCCCGCGTCGCAGTGATCAAGCACAGTCAAAACGCGAAGGCGCTGCTCGACGCGGTCCCGACATCGGCGCGCAGTGAGCCGGGCTATATCTTCGCCCGCGCGCAATGGCTGCGGCGCGACAACAAGCCGGAGGAAGCCGGCCGCGTCCTTCTCACCGCGCCGCGCGACGGCAACGAACTCGTCGATACGAACCAATGGTGGGTCGAGCGTCGCATCGTCATCCGCAAGCTGCTCGACGATCACGATGCCCAGACCGCGTATCGGATCGCCCGCGACGCGGCGGCGCCCAAGAAGACCAACTACCGCGTCGACCAGCAGTTCACCGCCGGCTGGATCGCACTGCGCTTTCTGCACGACCCGAAGACGGCGGCGGCGCATTTCGCGCACATCCTCGAGGGCACGCACAATCCGCACGCGCTGGCGCGCGGCGGCTACTGGCTCGGCCGCGCCGCCGACGCGCTCGGCGAGCACGCGCAGGCGCGCGCCTATTACGAGAAGGCGTCGCAATACAGTGCCACCTATTACGGCCAGCTGGCGCGCGCCCGCGCCGGCCTGCCCGATCTCGGCCTGCACGGCCCGCCGGCCTTCGGGCCGAAGGAGCGCGACGTGCTCGGCAGTCTTGAAGTGGTGCGCGCGGCCGAGCTGCTCTATGCGCTCGATGAGCGCGACATGATCGCGTCGATGTATGCCGAGCTCGGCGAGAGCTGCAACGACGTCGCCGGCATGGCCATGCTCGGCGAGATCGCCGCCAAGCACAATGACGGCCGCGCCATGGTGCTGCTCGGCAGCGGCGCTTACGGCCGCGGCCTGCCGCTCGACTATTACGCCTATCCGGTGGTCGGCCTGCCGCGCTACTCGCCGATCGCGCCGCCGATCGAGGATGCGGTCGCCTATTCGATCGCCCGCCAGGAGAGCCGCTTCAACCAGAAGGTCGTCTCGGTCGCCCATGCGATGGGCCTGATGCAAGTGACGCCGGAGGCGGCCAAGGACACCGCCAGGAAGTTCAAGGCGACCTACAACCGCGCGCGGTTGCTCAGCGATGCCGTCTACAACATGCAGATGGGCGCCGCCGAATTGTCCAACCTGCTGACGGGCTACAACGGCTCTTATTTGCTGACCTTCGCCGGGTACAATGCCGGCCGCGGCCGCGTGCGGCAGTGGATCGCCGCCTTCGGCGATCCACGCGATCCGAAGGTCGATCCGGTCGACTGGGTCGAACGTATACCGATCTCCGAGACGCGCAATTACGTGCAGCGGATCATGGAAAACCTGCAGGTCTATCGCGCCCGCTTCAACGGCAACAACCGGCTGGTGATCGAGGCCGACTTGAGACGCGGCGCGACCAACTGAGAATGGCCGCGTAGCGCGCCGCATCGATCCGCACTAGCATCCGCCTCCCCGTTTCAGAGCCCGTCATGGACCTACCCCTCACGCCTGCGGGCGGCTTCAGCACCTTCATCTCCGCGCCCGACGGTCTGCGGCTGCATGCGCGCTGCTACGGCCCGCGCAGCGCCGAACGCACGGTCCTCTGCCTGCCGGGGCTTGCCCGCACCGCCGCCGATTTCGAGGCGCTGGCCGCTGCGTTGACTACGCCTGGCGAGCCGCGGCGGGTCATCGCCCTCGACTATCGCGGCCGCGGCCTGTCCGACTACGACCGCGACCCGGCCAACTACAACTTCCATGTCGAGATGGCCGACGTGTTGGCGGTCATGACCGCGCTCGATGCCCTGCCCGCCGTCTTTGTCGGCACCTCGCGCGGCGGCATCCTGACCATGCTGATGGCGGCCGTACGGCCGACCGCGCTCGCCGGCGCGGTGCTCAACGACATCGGGCCGGTACTCGAGCCGAAGGGGCTGATGCGGATCAAGGGCTATGTCGGCAAGTTGCCCGAGCCGCGCTCGTTCGAGGAAGGCGCCGAGATCCTGCGGCGGCTGTTCGATGCACAATTTCCGGCGGTCACGCAGGACGGCTGGCTGCAGGCGGCGCATCGCACGTTCAAGGAGGCGAACGGCCGGCTGGTGACGACTTATGATCCGGCGCTCGCCAAGACCATGGAGGGCGTCGACTTCGAAAAGCCGATGCCGCCGTTGTGGAAGGAATTCGAGGCACTGCGCCACGTGCCGGTGATGGCGATCCGCGG
>Ga0105240_10015625_pt1 | contig 10308 bp, 10 predicted proteins | sample KBSC54metaG_FD_80426 | JGI IMG/M metagenome (GOLD analysis project Ga0105240, IMG submission 80426) | Corn rhizosphere microbial communities from Kellogg Biological Station, Michigan, USA - KBS C5-4 metaG | ecosystem: Host-associated > Plants > Roots > Rhizosphere > Soil | place: Michigan, USA... | reverse complement strand
GCCTCGCTGCCTTGCGCGAGCGTCTCTCGGACCGGCTCGAGATCGTGATGCGCGTCTATTTCGAAAAGCCGCGCACCATCGTCGGCTGGAAGGGGCTGATCAACGATCCCGATCTCGACGGCAGTTTCGACATCAACAAGGGGCTGCGCCTGGCGCGCAACGTGCTCTCGGCCGTCAACAATCTGGGCCTGCCTGCCGGCGCCGAATTCCTTGACATGACCACGCCGCAATACCTTGCTGATCTCGTCGCCTGGGCCGCGATCGGCGCGCGTACCACCGAAAGCCAGATCCATCGCGAGCTCGCATCCGGCCTGTCCTGTCCGGTCGGTTTCAAGAACGGCACCGATGGCGACGTACGCATCGCAGCAGAGGCTGTTAAATCGGCCTCGCATCCCCATCACTTCATGGCGGTCACCAAGGGCGGTCGCTCCGCGATCGCATCCACATCCGGCAATGAGGATTGTCACATCATCCTGCGGGGCGGCCGCGCGCCGAATTATGACGCCGCGAGCGTGGAGGCCGCAGCGGTCGAGCTTCACCGCGCCGGCGTCAGGGATCGCCTGATGATCGATGCCAGCCATTCCAACAGCGGCAAGAAGCCGGAGAACCAACCGAAGGTGATCGCCGACGTCGCCGGCCAACTTTCCGCCGGCGAGCAGCGCATCATCGGCGTCATGATCGAGAGCCATCTGGTCGCCGGACGCCAGGACGTGCTTCCGGGCGTTGCCCTGACTTATGGCCAGAGCATCACCGACGGCTGTATCGATTGGGACACGACGGTGCCGGCGCTCGAACGGCTGGCGGATGCGGTCGTGGCGAGGCGGCAGGTGAAGCGGGAAGCGTTCCGCGACATCCCGGCATGAGCCTGGATGGGCTACTGGCGATAATCCGAGGTTCGCGCAAGGCGAATGCTGCAACGCGTCACGAACCTCGGATCACTTTCCGCCCAAAGTTAGGGCATGCGACCGCCAACGCCTGCCTTGTCACGCCAAAAGCGCGTGACATACTGGCGCGAGCGCTGACAACGTGCCGCGTCCGCGAGCCGCAAATCAAACGGCCGGAACCCGACGCGAGCTTATCCGCCGGCAAGGCGGACGGTCATCGCGCTTGAATTGGCGATTTTGAATGGTGGACCTTGCTCGCCCCGAGCTTCGGGACGACGGACATCGCCGTTCGCCAGCAACATGTGGAGCATGATCACGACCTAACCAACCAACGCGGGAGCGCGAGATGACGATGACGGCTGACGTGCCCGGCCAGGTGCCGTGGTGGAAAGAGCCTACCAAGGACCAGTGGGTGGCATGGATCGCCGCCTGGCTCGGTTGGACGCTCGATGCCTTCGACTTCACCATCTTCCTCTTGATCATGGTGCCGATCGCGGAAACCTTCCATGTGCCGTTGATCGAAGTGACGGCCGTCTTCACCATCACGCTGTGGCTGCGTCTGGTCGGCGCCGTCGGCTCCGGCTGGCTTGCCGATCGCATTGGGCGCAAGGCGCCGCTGATGATCTCGATCTTGTGGTACTCCATCTGCAACCTGCTTGCAGGCATCGCGCCGAGCTTCGCCTTCCTGTTCCTGTTCCGCGCGCTGCTCGGCATCGGCATGGGGGCGGAGTGGCCGGCTGGCGCCGCACTTGCCATGGAGTCATGGCCTGCCCGCTCACGCGGCCTGATGAGCGGCCTGTTGCAGGGCTCATGGAGCATCGGCTTTCTGCTGTCGAGCGCTGCGTACGGACTGCTCTACGACAAGATCGGCTGGCGCGGTCTGTTGATCCTCGGCGTGCTGCCGGCCTTGGCCGTCGTCTGGATTCGCATCTACGTCAAGGAGCCGAAGGTGTGGGTGGAGAACCGCCGCATCCAACGCGAGCAGCACAAGGAATTTCGCGCGCCCCTGCTCGATATCTTCCGCCGCCGCATTCTCGGCAACACGTTGATGGCCTGCCTTTGGATGGCGAGCGGCTTCGTGATCTATTATTCGGTCTATGGGATGTTTGCGACACATCTGCAGAAGGACCTGCATCTGAGCGCGGCGATGGTCGCCATGCCGATCGCGCTCGCCAATTTGATGGCGTTCCTCGCCAGCGGCTTCTGGGGTTTCGTTGCCGACATCTTCGGCCGCCGATGGGCGATGATCGTCCCGGCCGCCATCGGCGCACTGGTGACGCCGTTTTATCTGATCCCGGATTCCTATCCCGTGGTGGCCGGCGCCTTCATCCTGCAGGGCGCGTTCCTCGGCGCGATCTACGGACAGAACCCGTCCTATCTGACCGAGCGCTTCCCAACCGAGGTACGCGCGACCGCGTCTGGCTTCTGCTATCACCAGGGTGCGATCTGGGCCGGCTTCACCGGACCTGTGCTGACCTATTTCGCCGTCGGCCAGCCACTCGGCTTTGCTATTCCGATGCTGATCGCCACGACCGCGGCCGCGGTGGTGTTCGTCATCACGCTGTTGTTCAGCCCGGAGACAAAGGGCAAGGAGCTGGTGCCCCAGCTCACCTTGGTGGAAAACGCCGCATAAGAGTTACTGGCGGCCGCCTACAGGCGGCCGCTTTGTCTTGCGGGAGCGAGCCCGACGCTCGAAACGGCCGAGGGCGGCTTTCACGTCGGCATCCGTCGCAAATTGGCGGCGCGCAGTCTGTGCAAGCCCCTCGCGTACGGCGGCAAGATGAGCGGGATCGATCTCCTCCGGCTCGCCGTCATTTGCCGTCATTTAAAGGCATGAGACAGCATCCGTTGCCGAAAAATCATCGCCTTTGAATAGTAACGGGGCCTTCATGCTTCGCGCCAGCGAGTAAGCGGCGCAGTCGGATAGATTGAGCCGCGCCTTTGCATGAAGTCCCTTACCAAACCGGTTGAAGGCCTCGAGCGCGTCACGGGCTTGCGCTTCATCAAAGGCGACAATCTCAAAATCATTGTCCTCGCGAAGAAAACGCCATAACCGCGCCACGGCCCCGGCACCTCGCCTGATGCGACGTTCACCGCCGAGATGAGCAGGCGATCTGCCTTCTCGATTTCGACCGCATACCGGAGCGCATCGCCCTCCTTTTCGAGGATGGCAATGAGCGCGGAACTGTCGACCACGATCATAAGGCGTTTATTTCCTGCATGATCTCCCGAGGACTGCGCGGATCAAGCAACGGGAGGGCGCCGATCTCATCCCCAACCGCCAGCATCTGCGCACTGGTCATTCGGCGACGTGGCCGCCCAAGACCGGAACGATCGGCGCCTTCCCGGATGGCCCACGCCACGGCGTCTTCGAGCGACACACCGCGTGCGGTGGCGATCTTGCGCGCTAGTGTTTCAATATCGTCCGAAAGCTCGATCATCCGTCCAAGGCCTCACTTCGGCCAATGCACCATAGCTGCTGGCTCACGAACTTTCCAGTTAAGGCCGAGATGTTGGCGACCTAGCTCGAGTACCATGCCGCCACCGAAATCCGGTCAAGCCTACCCGTTTCGGGTCAGCACCCGCGGCAGATGCTCTTGATCTTCTTGTCGAGCAGCGCGTCTTCCTTGTTCACGGGGTCGCTCGGATTGGAGATGTTCTTCTCATCCGGCACGTCGCTCGCGCGCGGCTGACGGTGACCGACCGGGGCCGGCAGGACGCCGCTGCTCTGCGAGGCGTTCGAACCCGAATTGCCGCTCTGCGCAATGGCAGATGTAGAAGGCGCGCCGATCGCCAGCAGGAGCGCCATTGAGATAATCACCTTGTTCATGTTGCTCCCTCCAGTAGCTGAGAACGCTATCCGTCGCCCGTTGTTCAGGGTTGTGGCGGATAGGTATGCACTCCGCCGCAATAGTCGATCACACGATAACGTGTTTCTTCGCCGAGTTCACCTCGCCCGGCAAGAGAATCCTGTGGCGAAAGGTAGCTTGGCCCGACCGGTGATTTGCCGGCACCGCCGGGAATATCCAGCACGTAATCCGGCTGACATAGTCCGGATACCCGTCCCCGCAAGGCGCGCATCAGTTCCTGGCCGTGGGCAAGCGTGGTGCGCAAATGCGCTGTTCCAGGCGCCAGATCGCCGTGGTGCAAATAGTATGGCTTTATCCGGCATTCGACGAAACTTCGCATCAGGGCTTCGAGTGCGGCCGGATTGTCGTTGACGCCCCGAAGCAGCACCGACTGGCTCACCATGGGGATACCGGCGTCGATCAGCCGCGCGATTGCCGCACGAGCGCTTTCCGAGAGTTCGCGGGCATGATTGGCGTGTAATGCCACCCAGGTGGTGGCGCCGGTGGCACTCAGCGCGCTCACTATCTCGGCGCTGATCCGCGACGGATCGGCAACGGGCACGCGTGTGTGCAGGCGGATGATCTTGACGTGATCGATCGCGGCGAGATCGGTCATGATCTCGCCGAGCCGGCGCGGCGACAGCATCAGGGGATCGCCGCCGGTCAGGATGACTTCCCAGATCTCGCTATGCGAGCGGATGTAGTCGATCGCGGCGGCGTAGGCCTTGTCCGACAGCGCGCTTTCCTTGCCCGGTCCGACCATCTCGCGGCGGAAGCAGAAGCGGCAATAGACCGCGCAGACGTGAACGAGCTTGAACAGCACGCGATCGGGATAGCGGTGCACGATGCCCGGTACCGGCGAATGCGCATCGTCGCCGATCGGATCAGCGCGCTCGCCGGGCTGCGCCACCAGCTCATCCGCGCTTGGGATGAACTGTCGCGCGATGGGATCGGCCGGATCGGCGGGATCGATCAGCGCCGCCAGCTCGGGTGTCACCGCGATGGCGTAGCGCGCCGCAACCTTCTCGAGTTGCGCAAGATCAGCCTGGCGCGCCAAACCATGGGCCACTAGTTCTTTGGGCTCGCGCAGCGTCCGCGCCAGATTATTCCTGCTCATTCCTCACCTGCCGGCGGCGTCCACACCACCTGATCGATCCGAAGCGCCCCGCTCGCCAGCATCACCAGACGGTCGAAGCCAAGCGCGACACCGCTTGCCTCTGGCATCTCACCCACCGCCGCCAAAAACTCCTCGTCCAGCGGATAGCGTTCGCCATAGCGCCGCAACTTCTCTTCCATGGCGGCTGCAAAGCGGCGGCGCTGCTCGGCGGCATCGGTCAACTCGCCAAAGCCGTTGGCGAGCTCGACGCCGCACGCATAGACCTCGAACCGCTCGGCAACGCGCGGATCGGAGGGTTTCGCCCGCGCCAGCGCCGCTTCGGGCACGGGATATTCGAACAACACGGTCAAACGCCCCTGCCCCAGCCTGGGTTCGATATATTCGACCAGCAGCTTGCTGAAGATGTCGGACCACGTGTCGTCTTCCGAGACCCTTACCTTGCCTCGGGCCATCGAAGCCAGCGCTGCACGATCGCCCTCGCCATTCTTGATCGTTGCAAGCAGGTCGACGCCGGCAAACCGCTCGAAGGCGGCCGCCACCGTGATCAATTCCGGCTCGGCGAAGGGATCGCAGGTCTTGCCGCGGAAGGCAAACGGCCGGATGCCGGTTGCCCGGGCAGCATGTGCGATCACGACCACGGTATCGGCCATGATGGCGTCATAGGGCGCGTCCGCGCGATACCATTCCAGCATGGTGAACTCGGGCAAATGCAGGTCGCCGCGCTCGCGATCGCGGAACACCTTGGCGAACTCGAAAATTCTGGTCTCGCCAGCGGCCAAGAGCTTCTTGCAGGCGAATTCTGGCGAAGTCCGCAAATACCGCGCCGCGCGGCTGCCGTCGGGGCGGAAAAGCTCGGTTCGCGGCGCATGCAGATGGGTCTCATTGCCGGGCGAAACCTGCAAAATCCCGGTCTCGACTTCGACAAACCCCTGTTCGTCGAACCAGGCTCTCACGGCCCGGGTAATCGCATTCCTGGCGTTCAGAAATGGCCTGATATCGGCGTGCCGCGCGGCCGACCACCAGGGCGAAATCCGGGTCTGATCGGCCATTAACAGTCCGCTCCGATTGGCTGCAAAAAGCTGGCGTACCGGGCCAAAATCAGTATGTTGCGCCCCGAAAACGCTTCGACCGCCCGAAGGCCTGCCCTTGGGCGCCCCCGTCCTGCCGGGTGCAGGGCCCAAACATCAGGAAAAACAGCTTTGAGAGTCATCGCCAGTTCTATTCGCAAGGGCAACATTATCGAGCAAGACGGCAAACTTTACGTCGTTGTGAGCGCCGAGAACATCCATCCCGGCAAGGGAACGCCCGTCAGCCAGATCGAAATGCGTCGAATCAGCGACGGGGTAAAGATCTCCGAGCGCTACAAGACCACCGACCAGGTCGAGAAGGCGACGGTCGAAGAACGCAATTTCACCTACCTGTATGAAGATGGCGATGGCTTCCACTTCATGAATCCGGAGACCTACGACCAGGTCCAGGTGTCCAAGGACGTCGTCGGCGACGCCTCGGCCTATTTGCAGGAAAGCATGACGGTGAAACTGTCGCTGCACGAGATGAACCCGATCTCGATCGCACTGCCCCAGCGCGTGACTCTGGAAGTCGTGGAGACCGAGCCGGTCACCAAGGGCCAGACGGCCTCCTCCTCCTACAAGCCGGCCGTGCTCTCCAACGGAGTCCGCACCGGAGTTCCGCCGCACATCTCCGTAGGAACACGGATCGTGGTGATGACGGAAGACGGCTCTTACGTCGAGCGCGCAAAAGATTAAACTGTCCCCGGGGATGACTGCGCCGAAGGGGGGCGTCGCCGTGAGTGGGAGAGTGTCCGGACTGACCTTGCGCTTGCTGGGAGCTATTCTGTTGGCCTCGGTCGGCACGGTTCCGCTTTCGGCGGAGGAGTTCCAGACCCCCTCGATCACGACCGTGCGCGTCGAATGGCGCACGGTCCTCGACCAGTTCCGCGCCGAGCTCGACGGTGCGCCGGCCGCTGCCTCGAATTTCACCTTTGCCAGTCAGCGTCGCGTCGGCATTTCCGATCCGCGCTCGATGCCGGCGCTGGTCCAGCTCAACGCGGTAACGTCGCAGATATTCACCGGCATCGGGCGCAGTCCGGTGCCGGTGCTGCTGCCGTTCGATACGGCCTCCTTCTTCGACGCCAGGCTGAATGGCACCGCGCCTGAACGTTCGCTGTCGCGCTTCCAGGCCGATTTCCGGCCTGTCGATCTCTTCGATGCAGGCCCGGCCGGCTACGACGCCGTGTTCTCGCTCGAGCCGGGCGCCGGCAGCGGCATGCCGCCGCGGGTCTTTGCCAAGCCCGTCGAAGTCCAGATCACCGGCTCGCTCCTGACCTACGACATTGCCGATCCGCAAGGCGGCAAGGGCGAGCCGGTCAAATCGCTGGCAGCGCAATATCCGGACCTGCGGCGTTTCATCCGCGAAGGCTATGTGCGCTACGCCTTCACCCGCTTTGGCGTACCGTATGTGGTGTCGATCCAGTGCCTCGACTCCGTGCCCAAGCCCAAGCGTCTGGCCTGCCGTGAAGCCTATCCGGTCGCCGAACGTTTCCTGAAAGCGCTGCGGATCACCGGCGGCCTGCCGTCGCGCCCGCGGCAGAACATCCCCGCCGAAGCGGCCAACCGTCCCATCGAGCTCTCGCCCGACTTCACCTATCGGCCGCCCGGCGACATCATCACCGGCACCGGCTTTCACCATCAGAGCGGCCGCGCCGACTTCAATGCCTATTCGCAAATCCGCTTTCCGCTGCAAGCGCCTGCCTTCATCCATTCGCAGAAGCGCCACTCGAGTGACAAGGTCGACGCGCCCAACGCCGGCTACCCATGGCGCGACAATTTCTGCGAGGCGCGCAGCTTTTCCGTTGGCCAATGCGCCAATGGCTATGGCCATCAGGGCGAGGACGTCCGTCCCGGCGCCTGCCCCGCTCATGTGGAGGGCGGCTGCGATCCGAAGCAGCAACCTGTCCTGGCCGTACGCGACGGCGTCGTGATCCGCTCGCCGAAGCAGCAGGCGGCGACGCTGCAGATCAACACGCGCAACGAGCACATCCGCTTCCGCTACATGCACATGAACCCGGCGGCGATGGATGCCGATGGCCTGTTGAATGGCCGCGAGGTCGCCGAGGGCGAACGGATCGGCGTGGTCTCGAACTATCTCGACCACCCCAACGGCACCACGCGGCACCTGCATTTCGACGTGCAGGTGTTTACGCGCGACGGCTGGATCTGGGTCAGTCCCTACGCCACCTTGATCACGGCCTATGAACGGCTGATCCATGGCCGCGGCCGCGAGATCGGGCCGGAGCTTGCCGCAGCGCCGGAAGTTGCGCATGTCAAGCCGGAGGATGTCGTCCATCCCGACCTGCAGGAAGGCGCCGAGAACTAAGGCCCTTGCTCATAAAGACGCGGATGTCAGCTTCTGACGGCCAAAACGGAAGCTTGCGATCAGTTCGAGCATGCCGCTGATGAGCCATCTCGGACACCGTCGAGCGTGGATAATACCCTAGCCGCCTTCCGTCATGCTAACTACGACGAGCGATTAAGTCGTTTCGATCCTTGGGCGGAGAACGCGGATGCGACGACGCCAATTCATTGCCGTACTCAGCCTGGCTCTAGGGTGGCCCTCGGCTCTGCAAGCGCAGCAGCCCAAAAAGGTCGCTCGAGTCGGCTTCCTGGCAACAGGATCGCTCGACGCTCCCGAAACGCGAACCTCCCTCGAAGCTTTTCGTCAAGGATTGCGTGAGCTGGGCTATTTGGAAGGCGAAAACATAATCATAGAGGTCAGAGCGGCGGACTTGAAGGTCGAACGGTTTCCCGCGCTGGCTAACGAATTGGTCGGTCTCAACGTCGATATCATTGTCGCGTTGAACTCCCTATCCGGTCGGGCTGCAAAGCAAGCCACAAGCACGATCCCCATTGTCGTTCCCGTCATGGGGGACCCAGTTGAAGATGGCCTCGTTGTGAGCCTTGCGCACCCGGGCGGGAATGTCACGGGCCTAACGTTCCTCGGTCCTCAGCTCGTTCCCAAGCGCTTAGCCCTGCTCAAGGAGGCGCTTCCATTGGCTGCCCACGTAGCTGTCCTCTGGCATCCACATGCATATGGCGAACGCACGATGGATGACATGGTCGAGGAAACAAAGACCGCGGGAAAAGCTCTAGGACTTCAACTCCGATTTGTTGCCGTACAGGATGCCAATGATTTGGATCGCGCATTCTCCGCGATAGACGCAGCGCGTGTTAATGCCATTATTGTCTTTCCCAGCCCAATGCTCTTCAACAACCGAAGGCACATCGTCGATCTGTCGCAAAAGCTCCGGTTGCCGCTGATATCGATGGCAAAAGAATTTGTGCAGCTCGGTGGACTGATGTCCTATGGCGCGGACATAACCGATTTCATCCGGCGTGGCGCTACCTACGTGGACAAGATCCTCAAGGGAGCCAAGCCCGCGGACCTCCCGGTCGAGCAACCGACCAAGTTCGGATTGTCCATCAATCTCAAGGCAGCGAAAGAACTTGGCATCAGCATTCCAGCTACGCTGCTGGCGCGCGCTGACGAGGTGATTGAATAGCTCGATCTCGGCTGATGGCCGACCAGAAATGTTTGCGGCGCGCTTCCTCACGCGCCCCAGCTCCTCGCGCCTGCCCAATCTACCTGATTGTGCTCAGGACGCCGCGGCGCCCACGGTCTTCTTCCGCGCCGGCGGGGTCCAGCGATAGGCGGCGCCATATCGGTTCCAGGCATTGATCGAGGCCACGGCCGAAGTGAGGTATGCGAGCTCCTGCTCGGAGAACTCCGCGCTCACTTCCGCGAAGACGTCGTCGCTGACGCCGCCGGTAATGAGCGTCAACGCTTCCGTCCAGGCCAGCGCCGCGCGCTCGCGCTTGGAGAATTGCGGCGCCTCGCGCCAGACCACCACCAGATTGATCTTGTCTGTGGGCACGCCGAGGGTTTCGGCCTGCAAAATGTGATATTGCACGCAGAAGGCGCAGCCGTTGATCTGCGAGGCACGCAGCTTGATCAGCTCGAGCAGTTGCTTGTCGAGACCGGCCTTGGCGGCCACCTTGCCGAGCGAGGAGACGATCTCGAACGCATCGGGCGCGAGCTTCTGGAAGTCGGCGTATTCGCTGCGTGCATGTGACATGTCACCATTTCCTGTATTATAAGAACCCTGATTGATTATAAGAGCCCTTATATTATGCGCAAGCCGACCAGAACGATCGCATCGCGGCCAGCCGGAAAGCGGCAAAAGGCCACGCCGTTGAAAAAGCCGTTGCGAGGCCGGAAAACCGCCGCCCTCGCCTCGCCGCTCGCCAGCGTCTTCCTACCGCAGCCCGGTGAAGGCAAGCGCGGCGAACAGGGCTATTTCGGCTATCTCCTGCGGCAGGCCAGCGCCGCCTCGCGGCTGACGCTGGAGCGGGCGCTCGCCGAGCTCGGCGCCACGCCGCCG
>Ga0105240_10015623_pt1 | contig 10309 bp, 6 predicted proteins | sample KBSC54metaG_FD_80426 | JGI IMG/M metagenome (GOLD analysis project Ga0105240, IMG submission 80426) | Corn rhizosphere microbial communities from Kellogg Biological Station, Michigan, USA - KBS C5-4 metaG | ecosystem: Host-associated > Plants > Roots > Rhizosphere > Soil | place: Michigan, USA... | reverse complement strand
TTTCGGATTGGGCCGGTGACAAAAGTTCTGAATTCGCGGACTCTTCCGCGGCCGTCATCCGTAGACTCGCCATCGGCAGTGTAGCCGTGACCACCGTGCCCTTCTGCGGCCTCGAAGTAATTTCCAGTTTTCCGGAAAGCTGGCGCATGCGTTCCTTCATGCCTTGGATCCCAACTCCAATCGGCGCGATGGATCCCAATCTGGTTCCAAGCGTCTCCCGTTGAATTCCCCGGCCAAAATCCCTAATCTCCAGAACGATTCGATCCTCCGATGAATTGACGCGAACGATCGCCTTGGGGCTTCCCGAATATCGATGCACATTTGTCAGGCTTTCCTGGATGACTCGAAAAAGAGTCACTTCAATGTCGCGTGGAAGCCGTTGAAAATTTGACGAAATTTCCACTTCGGTCTCAATCCCCGTTCTGCGTGAGAAACCTTCCGCGTACCACTTTACCGCGGAGGAAAGCCCCAACTCGTCCAGAAGGGGAGGGTGCAGCAAGTAAGAGACGGTCCTGATTTCTTCGACTAGCTGGTTGGTTAGTGACTTGCACTCCGCCAGGACTTGGCGGCATTGCGGATCCAGGCTGGTTGCCATGCTCTCCAACTGATTCAGCAGCATGGACTGAATCGCCAGCTTCTGCCCCGAAGTGTCATGCAAGTCGCGCGCGATGCGCCGGCGCTCTTCATCCTGCAACTGCAATAGCCGGGCGGAGAGCTGTCGCAGCGATTCTTCATTGGCCTTGAGCGCTTCATTGGCCTCCAGCAATTCGGTCAATTCCGTGGCCACCAGGCAAATCGTGTGATGACCGGCCATGGCGACGGGGTTGAGCGAGAGGCGAATAAATCTTTGACGGCCGCCTTCGCCGTCGAGGTTGACTTCTCCCTGCGCGCTTTCCTGCTGTGCCGTTGCAATCAGGGTGGAGATCGTTTCCGTCGTCGCGCGTGGAAAATGCTGGTGCACGGGCGTTCCGATGAAATCCTCAGAGCGCACGTCCAGAATTTCCAGCAGACGCTTGTTGGCATAAAGCACAGTGCCATCGGAATTCAAGGTCGCGGCGCCGTCGCTGATGGTTTCGATGAGTAACCGATAGGGGAGTTCCGCATTTTGCAGAACTACAATTTGATCGCCTTGATCGCCTGCGACAACCAATGCGTCCACCTGCCCGGCACGTATCGCTCGTACAATATCCTGCGACTCTGTCGCGGGAATGAGCGATCCTGGGTTGGAACCCCGGGAGGGGTTCGGTCTGTGTTTGGCCTTCGGCATAACGCTCTTCCTTTTCACGGGACCATCGAGATTACATGAGATCGGCGGCGTTCCTATCGGGTGTTCGCTGTATATCGAGGTTTGTAATTAAAGCCTTGGCCGACCCTGACGCTCCGCAGTTTCGAAATTATGCCTTCGCCGCCCGCTTTTTATACTTCAATGCCGGCTTAGATGCCATTGGAGACGAAATATTTAAGCCCACCACGACCTGATCGGTGTTCGACAAATCGCCGATGATCTTGCGAATGGGCACGGGCAAGCTCCGAACCAATGTGGGAATGGCAAGGATTTGGTATTCGCTGGCCATTGAGGGTTTCTTGGCCAGATCGATCACTTCCAGTCGATATTTTTGTTTCGAGTATTCCTGGCAGATTTTCTTCAGATTGGCAACGGCAGAAAGCGATTTTGGTGTCTGGCCCGCGACATACAACCGCAGATGAACCACGTCAGATACCGCTCGTACCTTCTTCGGGGACTTTTTCATAATTCACCTGGCCCTTGGACCGGAATTCATTCGTTGCTGGAAAGGTGTTTACGCGCCGGAATCGCCGCTATTATTTTTGCCACGGCTTTTGGCCATTGCGTCTCGATTATGTTTCCATTGCTGCTCGCGCTTTCGATCTTCCGTAGCGGCTTTCTCGTACCGTTTTCGAGTACCAATTAATTCGGCCTGCAATGTGGCGATCTGTCCTTCCAAATGCAGGCGCTTGGCGTCCATTTCCTGCTGCCTGCGCTTAGCTTCCTGCTTTGCGGCAAGCTCAAGCTCTCGCTCCTTCGCTTCCTGTGCCACGCGCGAGGATCCTGTAAGCACGCCTTCGCTGCCGATATAGACGGGAATAAGCTCGATGCCCCTTTTGGACATGGAAAATTCGCGCAATTGGTTGGAGTGGGCCATGCCACGCGATTTCAGGACATATAAACAGCGATTTCGTTCCCCGTTTAACTCAAGGTCCCGAAGCAAAATCCAGGTATCGGAGAGCGAAGAAATACCTATTTCCGTCTTTTCCAGATCGGCGCCGCCCTCGGTCAGGCTGACGAAGATCGTGGTAATCAGCTTTCCTTTCAAAAAATCCATCAAACGCATCAGCATGGACTGAACTTCCTGCTGACTGGTGCCGCCGATCAGGTTCGTGATGGGGTCCACAATTACGGCCTTCGGCTTCACGCTTTCAATCAGCTTGTGAATGCGCAGCAGGTGCATTTCCAAGCCGAACTGCGTGGGCCTCCACGCGTGGTGGAACAGCAAACCTTTTTTGATCCACCGTTCCAGATCGATTCCCACCGATTTCATATTCCTTAGGATCTGGTTGGCGGATTCTTCGAAGCCGATATACAGGCACCGGTCGCCCTGACGGCACGTAGCCTCCGCGAAAGACGCAGCCAGCGTGGTCTTCCCGCTTCCCGCGGTGCCGCTGATCAGTACGCTCGATCCGCGGTAATAGCCCTTTCCTTCCAACATCAAGTCTAGATCGGCAACTCCCGTTGAGACGCGCTCCCTGGAGACTTTGTGCTGCAGCTGGAGCGACGTCAGCGGCAGAATCGACATTCCCCGCTCATCGATGAGAAATGGATATTCGTCGGCTCCATGCTCGGTGCCGCGATATTTCACGATGCGGACGCGTCGCGAAGAAATCTGATCCTTGACACGATGATTCAGGCTAATCACGCAATCCGAAACATACTCCTCCAGCCCATGCCTCGTAAGCGTTTCTTCTCCCTTTTCCGCCGTGATCACAGCAGTCAGGTTGCGATCCTTCAGCCAGCGAAACAGGCGGCGGAACTCGGAACGCAAGATGCCCTCATCGGAGAAGGATGAGAACAATGCCTCCAGCGTATCGAACATCACCCGCTTGGCGCCGACCGTTCGCACCGCATGGTCCAGGCGAATGAACAATCCTTCCAGGTCGTACTCCCCGGTCTCCTGAATCTCACTGGGTTCCACCGACACAAAGTCCAGAAAGAGTTTCTTTTTCTTCGCAAGATCTTGAATGTCAAAACCTAACGAAGCCACATTCTTGGCAATATCGGCTGGGGTTTCCTCGAAGGCCATCAAGACACCCGGCTCGCCGAATTCCAGTGCTCCCCGCACCAGGAATTCGATGCCGAGCATGGTTTTGCCGCATCCCGGGCCCCCGCAGATAATGGTGGTGCGTCCTTGGGGCAATCCGCCCGCGCTGATTTCATCCAGCCCGCGAATGCCGGTGGGAGCTTTGCGAATTGACGTTAATGCGCGAGGGGATTGCTTCGATTTTGTATTCATGGCAGAAAAGATCCCGGATCGGACTGAATATTTGCAAAGTGAGGCACAGAGTCGGACCACCAAATCGTACATAAACCGGACGTTAAAGACAAGCGGCCCGCCCCTTCTGACTGTGGATAATCCGAAACCTAGGGAAGAAGGAATCTATGGCAGAATGATGCGTGATTCTTGCTTGGGAACATCCATTTCGGGTGGCATCTGTTCCCGCAGAAATTGCAGAAACATGCGCGTGCGAGGGCGGGAATTGGACCGTAAAATTCCAAACCTCAGGAAAAACACCAACACGTGGAAAATTTCCGAGTCTTTCGGTCTGGGAGCCTGCGGATGATCTCCCTCCCTCTTTTTCTCCTCCTCCAGAAACTTCGCCAAGGCGGCATATAGTCCCGTAGCTACCAGTCCTTCTGGAGGTTTTTCAAAGTAAATTCCAGCGGTAAGCGCTCGATAAGTTTCAGCGACGGCCTGCGCCGCGGAAAACACGTCCCCGTCGGTGCTGGAGGGTTGCTCCTGCGCAAAAGACACGGCGGTATACCCGATTCCCGAAAGCAAGGCCTCATGAATGTGAACCAGTGATGCGGGGAACGACACGTCCGGAAACGGAAGCTCGCGCTGCGCAATCGATTTGGGGTGGGCTTCCTCCCAACGATGTGCCGCCACCAGGTATCCGCAATCGATGGGACAATCGATGGTAACTTCGCGACCTGTTCCGCAATCGATCGCGCAAATCTTTTCCCCTTCCGCCGGACAATACCGTTCGGCGCGGCGCTTGTTGCAGATCGAGCAAAGGTCGTGAGGTGTCAAACTCCGCTCCTAAAATATCTGGTGCCATCGGATTTCCGAATCCGCGGGGAAATTGAAAGTCAAATTGGGCGTGGAGGGAAACTCCACGCCCCGTCCGTTTCGCAATCTCCTTTTGACGCAGTTACGCCCGCTGCGGAACGCCACGTGTTGCGAGGTGGCATCCCGGAACGGGCGCAAAGTTACTTCAGTGAATTGGGATCGGAATCGTTCTTGGGCGACTTCTTGCTGAGTAACCCGACCATTTTCTGCGCCGAGGGAGGTATCGACACAGCACCATCCCGCACGATCTGCGTCGCGGTCAGCTTTTTACCGTAAAGCCGCGCGTTTCCATCGTTGTCCGGTCGTAGCGTGGAGCCATCCAGCGAAATCCCCGCAAACAGTCCGCGTGAGCGCGAATAGGACAGTATTTCCGCGCGCAAGGTGGCGTCCGTGGCGGCCGAAGCGTCACGACCCTTTGGACCAGCCGCCGCCGAGGCGCCCGCTCCCAGCTTGACCTTGCTCTTCAAAATCGACGTGGCGCCGCGCGGGTTCATGATCAAAAGAACGAAATCTGTGGCCTTGCCGCCGAGTTGGAAACCGAAGCTGCCGCCCTCCAGCGCAGCCATTGATGGCGCGCCCCAGGGCCCGGTGAAGTGTTGCCCGCCGCGGCAAATCATCGCGCCGCGGCCATAGCTTCCACCGAGTCCGATCGCAAATTTAATCACGGACGGAAAAATTACAACGCATTCCGCTTTATCCAGCAGGTCTTGTGGAATATCGTCGGGAATGTTCAGAATTTCTTCCAGCACGCTTCCCGAATTTTCCAGCCGTTCCGTTTCTTTCTGACTGTCCGCCGCCAACGCCGGAAGCGCCAGCAGAGCAAAAGCCATCAGTGTGTAGATTACTTTTCTCATGAGAATGTTCTTCCTCCTCGAAGTCGAACCGATGTGGTGGCCTGGGCTGGACCGCATCCATCATAGGACGTCATGAGTCACGAAGCAATCCGGGGTTGGCATATCCGCTGACTTTCCCACTCGGACCGTGCACACAAAAGCAGCCGCCAATTAAATTCCAATCGGGTGCGTGGAAGCCGGGTGGACTATAATTAAGCGTTTCCCTATGAAAATGGTTGATACGGTGTCGCAGGTCGCAAATCGGAGAGCGCGTGGATCGCTGTTGCGATTGCTGTTCCTGGCTTTGACGCTCTATTTTCCCGCCGCTCAATTACCTGCGCAAAGTCCGAAAGCAAAACCGCATTCGCGCCGCACCGCGCCGAACACCAAGCCTGTAGAGCGAGCCGACATTGCGCGTTTCCGAATGCACGTGGCGGCTGCGCTATCGGCCGCGGGGCCGAGCAAAGGAACCTGGGGAGTACTCGTCACCGACGCCAGCGGACAAGTGTTGTACGCGCAAAATGCGGACACCTATTTTACGCCGGCATCGAATGCAAAATTATTTACGACCGCGCTGGCGCTGGCCACACTCGGACCGGATTTCCGCGTAACCACCATGATCGCGTCGGCCGGCACCATCGATTCCAGCGGCGTGTTGAACGGCGATCTGGTGTTGATTGGCCGCGGTGACCCCAGCCTCTCCAACCGCAAATTTCCCTACGACAAAAGGGTGGAACGCGACGGCTTGCCGGAAAAAGTTTTATCGGAAATGGCGGATGCGTTGGTCGCGCGCGGCGTAAAGGAAATCTCCGGTGACGTGATCGCCGATGACAGCATGTTTCAGTCTGAACCGTTTCCCAGCGGCTGGGCCATCGACGACATGTTGTGGTCCTACGGCGCCGCAGTCTCAGCCATTGCCGTCAACGACAACACTTTCCTGGTGGAATTGCGGCCCGGACCGAAAGAGGCCGACCCTGCGTCTGTCACTCTTCAGCCCGATGTCAATTACTACACGATTGAGAATCTGGTTCGCACCAGCGCGCACGGTAGCGAAGAAAATCTGAAAGTCACTCGAGAGCCAGGCTCGCATCTGGTTCGCATCACCGGCACGATGCCGCAAGGTGGATCGCCGCACAGGCTGACGATTGGGATCGAACAGCCTGCGGAGTATGCGGCGAAACTGCTCCAGAGCCTGCTCGAAGCGCGAGGTATTCGCCTTCGCGGCATCTCCCGCGCGCGCCACGCGCCGGATCCGCTGCTCGCCGGGACCGCGCAGCCGATGCAAACAATCTTGGCGGAGCACGTTTCGGTGTCGCTTGCCGACGAAGTGCGGGCGATCAATAAAGAAAGCCTGAACCTGCATGCCGAACTCCTGCTGCGCTTGTCGGCCTACGAAAAAGTGCATGCCATGAGCTATGAGGACGCGCTGAAATTTGCAGCTGGTTTTTATCAGATGGCCGGCATCGCCGATGGCGACGTGGCTTTTAAGGACGGCTCGGGGCTTTCGCGGCGCGATCTGGTGACTCCGCGCGCCATCGTGCAGATGCTGAGCTACGCCGCTACGCAGCCGTGGGGCGAGATTTATCGCTCTTCGCTACCCGTGGCGGCGGAAGACGGCACACTCTCCGAGCACATGAAAAATACGCCGGCCGCCGGGCACATTTTTGCTAAAACCGGAACCGTCGAGCACATTGCCGCGCTTTCGGGATACGCGACCACTTTACGCGGCGAGCATCTGATTTTTTCAATCCTGGGGAACAATAACAACCTTCACGCCCAGGCTGCGCATAACGTGGTGGACGCCATCGCCGAAGCCATGGTGGAGGATTTGGGCGCAATCAAAAAATGAGGAAATAGAGCACGCTTGAAGTAAATCGCCGCCTTTAATTATTCTTAACAAATCCGGAAACTCGCAAGAAAGCGTAGGAAATTGTGTCGCGAACCGCGGAAGACATTCTGGAATTCGACCGGCTGCGCGAACTGTTGCGCCGCCAAACAACCTGCGCGCCAGGACGCCGCCGGATCGACGCGCTCGCATTCTCCACCGATCGCACAGCGCTCGAAGCTGTTTTCGCGCTGATTGCGGAAGCCGTGACATACCGCCGCGACCAGGGCGAAATGGGTTTCGGTTCGCTGGCCGATCCTGAGCGCTGGCTGGAGGCAGTGGCCGCTCCCGCCGCCATTCTCGCGCCGCAAATGCTGCTCGACGCGGTAACTCTGGTCGATACGGTCGCGTTGCTGCGCGATAGTTTGCGCGACAGTTCCAACAATCCCGCCGGAAAATTTCCACTGCTTCGCGCGCGGGCCGCCGCCGTTGCCGACCTGCGTCCGCTGGCCGTCGCGATTCGCCGCGCGGTGCTGCCCAATGGGGAAATCAGCGATGACGCTTCGCCCGAACTCCGGCGGATTCGTAGCGCCATGGGGCATGCGCGCGACTCGATTCAAAAATCCCTGGAACGGATCCTGCGTGCGCGCGGCGGCGACACCGGAGAAGATTACGTTACGCTGCGGAATGACCGCTTCGTGATTCCGGTGCGGTCCGCGGATCGCAGGCAAGTGCAAGGCGTGGTGCACGCCGCCAGCGCGACCGGACAAACCGTTTTCGTCGAGCCGTTTGAAACCATCGAGCTCAACAACCGGCTGGTGCAACTGGCCGAAGACGAAGCAGCGGAAATCACCCGCATCCTCGATGAGTTGAGCGCTCGCCTGCGCAGTAATCTGGGTCCGCTGCGTTTTGCCGCGGACACCATCGCGGAACTGGATTCCGTCTTCGCCCGGGCACGATTCGCGCACGAATTTGAATGCACGCTGCCGCAATTTACCAGCGATTCCTCGATTGAGCTGAAGCAAGCGCGGCATCCCGTGCTGGCCGACACGTTGCGCGCGCACGGCCGCGAAATTGTGCCGATGACGCTGGCGCTGGGCGGCGACGCCAAGGCAAATGCTGAAACGGTGCTGGTCATCAGCGGCCCCAATACCGGCGGCAAGACCGTGGCTCTCAAAACCGTGGGAATCGCCGCGCTATCCGCGCAGTGCGCAATCCCCGTCGCTGCGGAAACGGCACGGCTGCCGATCGTCGATCGCGTCCTGGTGGATATTGGCGACGAACAATCCATCGCCGCCGATCTTTCCACGTTTTCCGCGCATATGCTCAATATCCGCGGCATGCTGGAGGCGGCCACGCCGCAATCGCTGGTCCTGGTGGATGAACTGGGCACAGGCACGGCTCCCGAAGAAGGCGCGGCGCTGGCCGTGGCGCTGCTCGATGAATTTCGCGAACGCGGTTGCCTGACGCTCGCGACCACGCATCACGACCGGCTGAAAACCTACGCATCCACAACGCCGGGCGTGCTGAATGCCGCTGTCGAATTCGATGAAGTGAATTTGCGGCCCACCTATCGCTTGATGGTTGGCGTTCCCGGAGGCTCCAGCGGCATCGACATCGCGCGCCGCCTGGGTTTGCCTTCCCAGGTGATCGATCGCGCCCGCGCGCAACTCTCTCCCGAAGCGCACGAAGTCGCCGCGTTTATCTCCTACCTGCATCGCAGCCGCGATGAGCTGGAAATTTTGAAACGCGAAGCCACCACGGCGGCTCAGGAATTAGCCGAAGAAAAAAAGCGTTTGCAAAACGAATGGACCGAGCGCCAGAGAACCCGCCTGAAAGAACTGGAGCATCAATTCGCGCAGGTGCTGGAAAAGCACGAAAAGGAAGTTGCGCGCGCCATCGAAGCGGTGAAAGACCGCGAAGTTCGCGCACAAATGGAAAAGCAATCGCACCGCAAGCTGATCAAAGCGCGAGGCGACGCGCGCGAAGAAGTCGACGCCGCCATGGTCGCGCATCTCTCCGAATCGCAAGCCGATCTGGGCACTTCCGCGGCCGCGCAAACATCAAAGCCGGTCGCGCAAGGCGATTTGGTTCCGGGAACACGCGTCCGCGTGCGCGGCCTACCCACCGCGGTAACGCTGCGCCGCCGCGACGACACCAGCGCCGAAATCGAAGCCGGCCCCCTGCGCATGAAGGTCGCCCTAGCCGACATCACCGCGATCGTAAGCAGCGACGCCCCGGGCAAATCCGTTTTGCCACGAGGAGTCACCATGCGCACGCAACCCGCAGCAGAACCCGTCGGCAACGAAATAAATTTAATCGGCTGCACCGTCGAAGAAGCCACCAGCCGCGTCGATAAATTTTTAGACCAAGCCATGCTCGCAGGCGCATCCCAGGTTCGGCTGATTCACGGCCACGGCACAGGCGCATTGCGCCGAGGCCTAGCCGAATTTTTGAGGACGCATCCGCTAGTGGAAACGATTCACGCAGAGGCGGATGAGCGCGGGGGTACGGCAATAACAGTCGTTGAACTGAAAGAATAGGCACTATTTTGTAAAAATGGCGGCACAGTGACAATAAAGATAAATTTTTTCTTATTTTCAATCGTTGCGAAAGTTCTTTTTGCTTTTCTAGTTCTTTTCGACTCGTTGCTTATCGCTAGGGTTGCCGGTGAATTTGCTACTAATGGTATTAGAGGTGTCCAGGGGTGGATATTGCATGCCGGTTCGGTACGGAAAATTACCGCCGAATCCTCCGGACCTGGCCTCATCACAGTTCAGTTTCCGCCCTCAGGTCCTATTTTTCGCGAGTTTTCGGTGATGTGTGGAGTTCTCCTTGTTCTAACCCCATTGAGCTATTGGGTTGGAAGCTTCTTCGCCGAGAAGGCGCGCCAAGCCAAATAATTCCCCACAACTGACGTGTACTATACTGATAGATTCTTTGGTTATGGCTGAAGCAGGCTCATTTGCGGATCGCATCAAGCAGCAGGCGGACATTGTCCGCGTAATCGGCGAATACGTGCGCCTGAAAAAGTCCGGGCAGAATTTTACGGGGCTGTGCCCATTTCATTCGGAGAAGTCGCCTTCGTTTGCCGTGCATCCGGTGAAGCAGATTTATCACTGCTTCGGGTGCGGCGTGGGCGGCGACGTTTTTAAATTCGTGATGGAAATGGAGAAGGTGCCGTTTCCGGAAGCGATTCGCGTGGTCGCGGAAAAATGCGGAATTGCCGTGCCTGCCGCGCGCGAGCGCTCTCCCGAGGAGCGCAAGGAAAATCAGCAGCGCACCTT
>Ga0105240_10015622_pt1 | contig 10311 bp, 7 predicted proteins | sample KBSC54metaG_FD_80426 | JGI IMG/M metagenome (GOLD analysis project Ga0105240, IMG submission 80426) | Corn rhizosphere microbial communities from Kellogg Biological Station, Michigan, USA - KBS C5-4 metaG | ecosystem: Host-associated > Plants > Roots > Rhizosphere > Soil | place: Michigan, USA... | reverse complement strand
GGATTTGAGATTGAAGGGGATATTACAGGTTCATTGAGGACTATTCCAATATTACGAATTGGTGGCCGTCGAGGTGGAGCTGGACGAAGAGACCGGCGGGGCTCTGTTGGACGGGAACCCCTCCTACCCCACCATAGAGAAAATTCAGTGTGTCGCCCGGCTGATGAAAAGCGCTGTCGACGATGACATAGTCATCGCGGTGGGCGGCCGACACATTATAGGCCACGAGGACCTCGCGGCCGTAGAGCAGGCGCCCGAAGGCCAGCGTATAGTCCGAGCCGTAAGGCATGCCGAAATCGGTTCCATTGCCCGAGATCGGGCGGTAGTACATCCGGCCGAAGCGGAGCGGTTCCGAGCTGCGCATGACCGCGGCGATCTTTGCTATTTCCTGATAAAGCGTACAGGCCGGGTTCATGAGGTTGAGCCCGGGGGTGTTCCTGTCGAACATCGCTTCGCGCATGGCGTTGTCACCGCCGGCGCCGGTGAAGCCCTGTTCGGTCCCATAGTAGATACAGGGCGTGCCAAGGGTGCAGAGCAGGAAGCCGACGCCGGCTATCACTTGTTTGTCGGTTGCGGTCGCGCCGATGCGGCCGCCGGGCTGCCAGAAGGAATCGTGGTTGTCGATAAAGCTGACGAGATAGCGGCCGATCTCGCCGCGGTTGAGCGCCTGGCCCTGTTGGGCGTCGAGGCGCTCGAACAGGGTCTTTGGGTCGGCCTTTCCTTCGATGACATAGCGCAGGCCGGCGTCGTTGCCGGAGCCTTCGGCGAGGCGGAAATCGAGCAGGGAGTCGAGGCCGATGAAGACGGTGTCGTTGCCGCTAAGGACCGAGGTGTTGGGACCGAGGTATTGGTTATAGATGTCGTCGCTGGCAAGGGCTAATTCGCCGTAGAGGAAGAAGCCCCGTTTGCCGAGGGAGTAGGCGTATTCGCGGATATTGGAGCAGAAACGGGAGCAGGCCAGGGGATTCATGTGTTTTACCGCGTCGACGCGGAAGCCGTCGATGTCTGCGGTGCGGATCCAATAGCAGTGGGCTTTGATGAGGATGTTGATCAACTCCGAGCCGGTGAGGTCGTCATCGTTGGCATAGTCTTTCAGGCCGACGATATCGCCCAATTGATTCTCGGGAGAGGCATCATAGTTGACGATATTGCCACGGCGGTGGTACAGATCGGAGTCGCGGAGCTCGGTGGGGACGGGGCGATCAGGGCCGCGCCAGTCGCCGAAATCGTATCGTTGACCGTTGGAGTAGTTGGGTTGAGCCCCGTTCTTATAGAACCAGTTGTCGCCGGAGTGGTTGGTGACGACGTCGAGGATGATCCGGATGGGGCGGGGCCGGCCGTTGAGGGTATGGTTGTGGGCGGCGTCGACCAGATCGATGAGATCCTGTTCGGTGCCGAAACGGGGATCGATGTTGAGGTAATTGTTGATGTTATAGCCGTGATAGGCGCCGGCGTTGTTCTCGAAGACGGGGGAGAGCCAGATGGCGGTGCAGCCGAGGCCGGCGATATAGTCGAGGTTATTGGTCACGCCTTTTATCGTTCCGCCGTAGAAGTCGTCGGGGGTCGGGATGCCGGGGGTGCGGGCGGTGGTTCTTGCCGGGCTGCGGGGTGTCGAGTCCTGGAACCGATCGACCATGAGGAAGTAGATGAACTCTTCGCGCCATTCCCGGGTGAAATTGGTGTAGGTCTTACCCGGCTTTGGAGGCAGATCGATCTGCTGGATGGAGGTGAGAGGTGCCATGGGGTTTCAGGTGTCCCATAGGGGGTGAAAATTATTGTTTCAGCATGGCGATAACTCCCTGGACCGTCACAGTGCCGGAGACGGTTGTGCCGCCCTGGTTCTGAGGAGGAAGGTTTTGCTGTAGTTTGGTGGTGATGAACAGCGTATCCCCTTTAAAGGAGAAGCGGCCCCCGTTGGGGATCGTGGGAGTAGAGCCGGTGCTTAACCCGGTGATCAGGCCGCTGTGAAAATAGATCGAATCTTTGCCGATCACATCGTATTTAGTGGTTGAGCTTGTGGGCGGAACCGTCTCATCGACGGGCGTTCGGAAGCTATCTGTCAGTACATTATTCGTGTACGTGTATACGCTTTCGTCGGCGCTGTCGGTATAACCAACGTTCTTTGAGGCGATGGAATCCTTTGTAATAGTGACCGAGCCGGTATTTTGGGTGGTCTTGTAGCTGACCGTTGCAACCATTTTTATGTTTTGGCCCGCGGCGCTCTCAACGGTTGTCTCCTGGGTTTGGGCGCTAAGGTAGAGGAATTGGTAGTTGCCGACGAGTTGGGAGGTGTCGCCGGGACCGTTGTTGCTCTTGTGGCAGGAGATAAGGGCGAACAGTACTACGGCTGTGGATACACAGGCTAAAGGTTTAAGCATACATGGGTGTTTGAACGAAAGTTAGCCTTTTATTGTGAAACTTCAAACATTCCCGGTAACGGTCGTTTCGATCGCGCCGGCGATGTAGTCCAGGTTGGCCGCCGTCATCGTAGGGTGCAGGGAGAGGCGGACCCAGCCGGGTTTGCTTTTGTCGTCGCCGGATCGGAGCCGTTGGCGGATGGCCTGGGAGCGGGCGTCGTCGATGTGGAGGAGATGGTGGCCGTAGGGGCCGGCGCAGCTGCAGCCGCCGCGCGTTTGAATGCCGTAGTGGTCGTTGAGACGACGGACGATAGTATCGTGATGGATGTCATTGACGAAGAACGAGAGAATGCCAAGACGTTTGCGCTGGGTGGGTTCGAGGAGGGTTAGGCCGGGAATGGCAGTTAGGCGGGGGAAGAGGGTTTCGAGCATTTCATCTTCGCGGCGGCGGATGTTTTCGATCCCCATTTTGTCTTTGAGGCGGATGCAGGCGGCTGCTTTTATGGCTTGCAGGATCGGCGGGGTGCCGCCGTCCTCACGCGTTTCGATATCTGCGAAGTAGTCATGTTCCTGCCAGGGATTGCTATAGAGGATGGTACCGCCGCCGGGGTGATCGGGAACGGTATTATGGTAAAGTTCTTTGTTGAAGAGGAGGATACCGGGGGTACCTGGGCCGCCAAGGAATTTATGACCGGAGAAATAGATCGCGTCGAGGTCGGCGCCGGCTTTTGGGGGATGCATGTCGATGGCGACATAGGGTGCGGAGGCGGCGAAGTCGACGAAGCAAAGGCCGTTGTGGGCATGCATCGTCTTTGCTATCTCGTTGCAGGGGGTTTCGATGCCCGTGACGTTGGAGCAGGCGGTGACGGCGGCGATCTTTGTGCGCCGGGATTTGTATTTTTTCAGGAGGTGTTCGAGATGATCGAGATCGGGGACGCCGTTCTCGTTGGGACGGATCGTTTCGACGGTGGCGATCGTCTCGAGCCAGCTGATATGGTTGCTGTGGTGTTCCATGTGGGTGACGAATACAACGGGGCGGGCCGCGTCGCGGATGGTGATGGGGCCGGTATATTGGGTGAGACGTTCGGGAAAACGGAGGCCGAGGATGCGCTGGAGCTTGTTGACGGCGGCGGTCATGCCGCTGCCGCAGAAGATGAGGATGTCATTCCCGTTGGCATTGACATGGGTTTTGATGGTTTTTTTGGCGGCTTCGTAGGCTTTTGTAGTGGCTTTGGCGGTGTGTGTTGTTTCAGTATGTGTATTGGCAAAGAGGGGGAGGATATCGGTTTGTAGATATTGTTCGATGGGGATATATGCGCGGCCTGCGGCCGTCCAGTCGGCGTACAAGATTGGCTGATCCTGGCCGAGGATGTTGCTGCGGAAGGGGCTGAAATATGTTTCGAGGGCCGCCATGGTTATTTCGGTTTTGCCGAAGTGTATAGACCGAATAGATCATAGGGTTTTCGGTGGTAGAAGTTGGAGGCGTAAGTGGTCAGCATATAGAGAAAGGCGATGAAGACCAGCAGGACGAGCCATTGCGTGCCGGTCGTCCTTTGAATATCCTGCCTTGTCTTTCGGTCGCAGACCTCGCCGGGACAGTATTGCGCCTTTTGTTTGAAAATGAGGGAATAGAATTTACAGGCCAGGCAGATGCCGAAGGCCGATTCGAAGAAGAGAAAGATGAGGCAGACCAGGCAGGTGATGCCGGTGATGGGGCTATAGGCATTGACCCATACCAGGAAGACGAACATTGTGGCCGAGAGGAAGAGGCCTACCGCCCAGGCGAATCTTTTTTGCCGGGCGCCGACGTATTCCGGGGTCTGGCCGCTGACGATGAACCGGCCGATGATGAGCATGGGAGCGAAGCGGGGATTGATGAAGACCCGGATGAGGAAGTCGACGAAGAACAGGGTGATGACATATTTCACCGGCACGAAATTGTTTTTGAAGAGGATCAGCATAAGGGAGAGGAAGGTGGCGAGGAACAGGATGCCGGCGGCGGCCCTGATCTCGCGTTCGTTGAGCACCCGGATGGGGTAACCGGGAACGTCTTCGCCAAACTGGATCGTCTTGCGCATGGTTGATTTTTTTATAAACCTATTGCTTTACCGCCTGGATTGCAAGGGGCATCAACAGACGACCGGGCGGGGTCTACGAACGGGGGTTTGGGGTCAACGGTATTTGGGTATTGGAAATGCCGGAACAATTTTCCGATATTTATTGCCGGATGGCTTTACGGATCGACATAAAACGTCTTCGGGTATATGGGTGGATCACCCTGGCCGGCCTCGTGACCTCCGTGCTGCACAACCTGTCGCAGGGTGATGGCAAAGCGGGGGCGAGAACGGTAAATGATGTCTGGAGGTGCCTCTTTGTCCTCCCCTGGATCTATCTGCTTTTTGAATATACGGTGCCGAGGTTTCGCTGGAGGCGATTTGGTTGGGGTATCCTTTGGGGTCTGGGCTATCTCTTCCTGTTTTCGGAAGGGTTATTCCTCTGGCGCCAGCTGGGTGTTGCGATCGGGTTATACACCCCGATACCGGTGGATTCTCACGATGTTTCCACGCAGATGGAATACAGCGTGGGATCGGTGTTCTTCTATGGCGTCATCCTGTACATCTATAACCATAACCAGCTGAAGAAAAAGGCGCAGCAGCTGCAGATCGAAAAGCAGCAGGCCGAGCTGAACTATCTGAAATCACAGACCAACCCGCATTTCCTTTTCAATACGCTGAACAACATCTATTCGCTTTCGCGGATCAAGTCGGACCTGGCGCCGGAGGCGATCCTGCGGTTATCAAAGATCCTGCGGTATATGCTCTATGAAGCCGGCGGGGCGTATATCGCCATCGAGGACGAGCTGCGGATCATCGGGGATTATATCTCGCTGGAGAAATTGCGGTATGACGAATCGCTGCGGGTGAACTTCAACTATGACGTGGAGGATATGAAGCAGTCGCTGCCGCCGCTGCTGTTGATGCCGCTGGTGGAGAATGCGTTCAAGCATGGAGCGTCTGAGACGAGGCACCGGCCGTTTGTCGATATCCATTTATCGGTGGTGAAGAGAAGGTTGTCGTTTGTCGTCCGGAATTCGGCCGATGGGTCGGATGGAGGTGAGAAGCCGCGGGAGAATATCGGGCTTTCGAACCTGCGCCGGCAGCTGGAGCTGCTGTACGGCGAGCAACAACTGACGGTAGAGCAGCGGGGGGAGGAGTTTTGTGCGACCCTGACCATTAATCTTGCGAGTCATGTCTAAGATAAGATGCATCATCGTGGAGGACGAGCCGCTGGCGGTAAAGGTGCTGGCGGACTATATCGCGCAGACGCCATTTTTGGAGCTGCAGGGCAGCTTCAAGGATGCGATCCTGGCCGCGGAGTATTTACGGCGGGAGACGGTCGACTTGCTTTTTTTGGATATTCATTTGCCGAAGTTGAAGGGGATGGATTTTTTGCGGACGCTGGCGCGTCCGCCGGCGGTGATCATTACGACAGCCTACCACCAGTATGCGGTGGAGGGGTTTGAGCTGAATGTGACGGACTATTTGCTGAAGCCGGTTGAGTATGATAGATTTTTAGCGGCGGTGAATAAGGTCGGCGTTGCGGGAGCTGAAAGAGACTATATATTCGTGCCGGTGCAGAAGAAGCGGGTGAAAATATTTTTTGACGACATCCTTTATATCGAGAGCCAGCGGGAGTATGTGCGTATCCGGACGGTCTCCGGCGAGTGGTTGACGAAGATGGGGACGCAGGAAATAGAGACGCTGTTGCCGGGACATTTGTTCCGGCGGGTGCATCGGAGCTATATCGTGGCGATCCGGCATATTACCTCGTATACGGCGGAGATGATCGAGATAGGCGGGGAATCTATTCCGATCGGGAAAGGGTATAAGGGGACTATTCGCTTCTGAGATTCTTGACCGGGTTTGTGAGCGCCGCCTTGAGCCCCTGGTAGCCGACGGTTATAAAGGCGATTCCGATGACGGCGACGGCGGTAGCGGCGAATACCGGCCAGCCGATATCGATGCGATACGCAAAGCCCCGGAGCCAGCCGTTCATACAATACCAGGCGACGGGCGAGGCGATCACGAGGGCAATGATCACCAGCCGGATAAAGTCCTTCGACAGCAGGAAGACGACGCTGGAAGTGCCGGCACCCAACACCTTTCTTATGCCCACTTCTTTTTTACGCCGTTCGGCGGTATAGGCGGCGAGGCCGAAGAGGCCCATGCAACCGACGAAGATCGCCAGGCCGGTGAATGTCCATAGCAGGGTATTTAACTTGTCCTCGGCGGTGTACATTTCCCCGAAACTTTGATCGAGGAACCTGTATTCAAGGGGAAATTCCGGCGAGAATTTATTCCACGCGGTATTTATCCGTGCCAGCGTGGCCGACAGGTTACCGGATCTCAGTTTTACCGCCACTTTAAACGCGGCATCGGGGAAGATCTGGATGACGGCGGTCTGAACCTTATCATAGAGGCTTTTGTAGTTGAAATCCTTTACCACTCCGATGATCCGGCCCGTCTTCAGGGAATCCGGGTTTTGGGCACCCCAGGGATGCCATTCGAGCGTTTGGCCGAGGGCTTTTTCGGCGGTTTGGAAACCGAGCTCTTTTACGGCGGTTTCGTTGATGATCCAGGCGTGATCTTTGTCGCCGGCGATCGCTTTTGAGAAATCCCGGCCGGCGACCAGCGTTACATTCAAGGTTTTTATGTAGTCATAGTCCACGGTCAATTGGGTAGCGGACTTTGTTTCCCGGCGGCCGTTGTGGTTGACGATGATCTCATCGCCTGCAACGGCATCGCCGGGATAGCCGTAGCCGATGGAGACCGAGGAGACGCCGGGTGATTGGAGGAGCTCATTCTTGAATGTTTCCGGGCTTTTGAACATCTTTTCGCCGCGCATGGGGAAGAACAGGATCTGTTCTTTGCTGAAGCCGAGATCCTTATTATGAAGGTAGCTGACCTGTTGGAAGACGATGAGGGCGCTGATGATGAGCAGGACGGAGAGGCTGAACTGAACTACGATCAAAGCCTTGCGGAGCCAGGGCGCTTTGCCGGGTCGTTCCCCCGCGGCCGTGTTGCCTTTCAGGACGTTCACGGGTTTAAAGCGGGTAAGCATCAACGCTGGATAGAAGCCTGCGAGGACACCTACGAGGAAAATGAGCGCAAGAAGGCAGGCGAGAGTGACGGGATGGATGAGGATCGCGTAGGGAATTTGTTTGCCGGTAAAAGTATTGAGGGCTTTGAGGGTGGCGGCGGTGAGACCGAGAGCGATGAGGGTACTGATGGCGGCGAGGAGGATCGTTTCGCCGATGAACTGGAACATCAGTTGCTGTTTACCGGCGCCGATGGTCTTACGGACCCCTACTTCCTTTGCCCGTTGCAGGGAGCGCGCAGTGGCGAGGTTGACGAAATTGAAGCCCGCGATGACGAGGATGAAGACCGCGATGAGGGTCAGGGCCTTTACATAGGTAATATTGCCGCGCCGGGCGTTATCGAACTTGAAGTCGGCGGAGTACAGGTGAATTTTTTTGAGAGGCTGGAGGAAGGGCTTGTCCAGGCCGGTGTGTGGGCCGGGAAGGGATCTCTCAATTTTGGCGATCTCGGTTTGGAATTTTGCCTGGAGCGGGATAGGGTTTGCGATCGGTTTTAGCCGGACATAGGTAAAGAACTGGTGCCAGCTCCATAGCTTCATGCGTTCGGGGGGAAGGCCGACGCCGGCAATCGGCGCAACATAGTCGAATTGAAGGTGGAATTTCGGGTCCTTTATAAATACGCCGGTAATGCGGTAAAGCCCTTTATCCATTAAGAGTTGTTTGCCGACGGGGTTGATGTTGCCGAAGAGGCGCCGGGCCATTTCTTCGGAGAGGACCATGTCGGTTGCCGCATCGAGCGCTTTTTCGCGGCTGCCGTAGCGAAAGGGAAGCTGAAAAACATCGAAGAATGTGGAATCGGCGATGAGCCCGTGTTCTTCGTAGAGCTTTCTATCGCCGGCCTCGAACAATCGCTTGTAGGGAGCTTGCATGAGAAGCCGGGTGGTTTGTTCGATCCCGGGATAGTCCTTTTGCAAGGTTGTTGCGAAGGTGGGTGGGGTAACCGCCAAGGTTTGGGTGCCTTCATCGCCGGTGCGTTCGGTATAGATGCGATAAATGCGCTCGTTGTTTGGAATGGTCTTGTCATACTGATTTTCATCCCAGACGAAGAGACCGATGAGGATGCAGACTGCGAGGCCTACGGAGAGGCCGAGAATGTTGATCGCAGCGAAACCTTTGTGGCGCGTGATGTTGCGCCAGGCGACAAGCAGGAAGTTGTTCAGCATAGGAGCATTTTTATAAATATACGAAACTTTTCGTTTTTTAATGGCATTGTATTTGACAACATAATTTCACAGGTTTATTGACGTGCTATCACATTTTCAAATAGCCGTCTATGATGAATTTTACTTTATCCTCCAGCGGGCGGATGAAAAGGTGCGCTGCTGCGGCGCCTGTTGTCTGTCTTTGCATTTTGTTTTCTTTCTCTTTTTTGAATGTTGCTGCCCAGGTGCGCGACACGATCCCTAAGGATAGTTCGGTAGCGGACACCGGCAGGACAAAAGTGTCCGGTTTCGTACACCTGACCGGCGCGACCGATCTTTCGGGCACGAGCGTGGAAGTAAAGGGTTCGGGCAAGGGTGTTGTTTCCACGAATGCCCGCGGATTTTTCAGTATCCGGGTGCCGCCGAATGCGACGCTGGTGTTCAGTCATGTCGGTTACCTGACGACGCAGGTGGATGTCGGCGATAAGCAAACAATGTCGGTAACGCTGGACCGGGATGCGAACACGCTCGAGCAGGTAACGGTCAGCTATGGGAAGCAGGCCAAGAAGGAGTTGTCGAGCGCCGTGGTCAAGGTCGATGCCGCTTCGGTGCAGGACATCCCTGCGACCGAGTTTGGCCAGAAGCTGCAGGGCAAGGTGGCGGGGATACAGATCCAGCAGACAAGCGGCATTCCGGGTAATAATATCGTCTTTCGGATCCGTGGTGCGGCTTCGCTTTCGTCCGGCAACCAACCGCTCGTCGTTGTAGACGGCCAGCCGTTGAACAGCGATGCGGCAGGCGGGACGGGGGACATCAATCTGCTCGATCCGAACCAGATCGAGTCGTATAGTGTGCTGAAGGATGCAGCGGCGACCTCGCTTTACGGGAGCCGGGCGTCGAACGGAGTGATCCTGATCACGACGAAGACGGCGAAGATCGGCAGGAGCAGCGTCACCGCGGATGTTTATTATGGCCTGCAGTCGGTGCCCCAGCGGGGCCGGCCCAAGCTGATGAATGCGCGGGAGTTCGCTACGTTCATGCAGGGGTTTTATGCCGACAAGATCGCTTATGAAGGTTGGGTGAACCCGACGACGGGAACCGCGGCGATCCCTTCCGATTATGCAAATCCCAGTCAATACGGCAAAGGAACGGACTGGTATACCGCTTTGATCCATACTGCGCCGATGGAGAATTATTCGGTGAATTACTCGGTGGGCACCGACAAGGTATCCTCGAGCACCACGATGACCTATTTCAACCAGGACGGGGTGTTGTATAATACGGGGACGAAGCGGTTTGCCTTCCGGACCAATGCCGAATACCGGCCGGTCTCGCGGGTCAAACTGGGATTGAATATCGCCCCGGCCTACCAGATCGACCACAATACGCGGGGCGGCATCCTTTCGTTGAACGGCAACCGGCAGGTAGTCGCGGGCGCCGATCTCAGTTCGCCGCTGATCTCGCCGTGGAAGGGGAAGGGAGTGTATAACCTGTCCACGGCCTCCTTTGGGATGTATGCCTTACCCAATTATTTACAGCAGGAGCGGATCATGGATAACGATCAGACCAATTTCTCCTTCCTGGGCAATGCGTATGTGGATCTCGAGATCGTTCACGGGCTGCATGCCCGGGCCACCATCAATGGCGATATCCT
>Ga0105240_10015620_pt1 | contig 10311 bp, 10 predicted proteins | sample KBSC54metaG_FD_80426 | JGI IMG/M metagenome (GOLD analysis project Ga0105240, IMG submission 80426) | Corn rhizosphere microbial communities from Kellogg Biological Station, Michigan, USA - KBS C5-4 metaG | ecosystem: Host-associated > Plants > Roots > Rhizosphere > Soil | place: Michigan, USA... | reverse complement strand
GTCTGGCTTGCCGCCAAGCGTTGGAGGCTTACGAGAATCCTATGGCAGTTAAGGATCGCAGGACGGAGGGAATCAAATGAATACTGGACGTCAGAATTTTACGCCGGATCTCGAACGACAAGAGGAGGTGCTGAGGTGGTACCTGTGGAGACGATCGCAGCTCAAACTACCCCGCGCAGTATCAAAACAATGGCGGACGTGGGCCGAGGACCCGGCTAACGTCGCGGAGATTCGCGACCTGAGCTGTTTGCACGCGATGCTTCTGAGAATGCCGCCCCCCGCATTGCCTAGTGGAGCGGAGCTTCGCGCGGATTCTTCCAGTGCAGAGTCAGATGCTCCTGATGATGCCAACTCCATAGCAGAAACTGACTTGCAGCATCGTCCACGTTCCTGGCGCTTTCCCATTTATCTCGCCGTGGGATGCGCGACGGCTGCAGTGATCGCATTCTTGTGGGTTTCCCGGTACACCCTTGACCTTCCCCTAGACGACATCGTGACTGTCAACCTCTACGAAATCCCGCCGGGGATTCCTCGTGAGGTCACATTGCGCGACCGCTCCGTCGCAATCCTCAGCGGCTCGGCTCGCTTGACGGCGGTGTTCTCAGCCCATCGCCGGTATTTGCACTTACAACAGGGTGAGGCCCTATTCAAGGTCAGACACGATCCCGCTGCGCCTCTGCAGGTTCGCGCTGGAAACGGCACCATCGAGGATCTGGGAACAACATTCAACGTGCATTGCTACCCGGACTTGGTTTTCGTCTCCGTCCTGGAAGGCGCCGTCAGGATCCTTCCTGAAACGCATGCGACCTCGGACAATGCCTCCATAGCCAGTCCATCCGGAGCCGGACCGCGACAACCTTCCGGAATGGAAGTCAGGGGCGGCCAAGAAGTCAGCTACGACGGCAAAGGCGAGGTGAGTCTCCCACATGCGAACTCTCGGGCGGCGGTAACCTCGTGGCTCTCAGGGCGCCGAGTTTATCAGGGTAGGCCGCTCGGCAAAGTGATCGAGGACGTGCAGCTATACCTGCCTTTACAGATCAAACTGGATCCCGCCCTGGCGACGGTCCGCTTTAGCGGTTCTATCGATAAGCTCGATCCGAACCAGGCTGAGCAGTGGATTAACGGCTTACCCAACATCTTTCCTGTTGAGATTAATAAGGACACCAAAGCGCGTCGTCTGACTATACGCTGTATCCTACCCGGCTGCCCCGGGGTGCCGCGGTAGCGGACCTGTTGCGATATTATTTCGATCTCCAAAACGTTCCGAATAACCCATCAAATGTCTGAATCGAGGCAGTCGCGCGTCTCTAGCTCCGGATGCTGTTCTGCGTTCACGCGCGGAGCGACGACTCGACATCCGTACGACCAGGAACTAAGGAGGAGGACGCCCCGATTGAGGAGCAACCGCCAGTGAGATAAAACGGAATTCCAAACAGGATGTCATGGTCGCCGCGAACCTGCGAGGTACGCCGTGAGCGCATGCTGACAAGTTGGGGATTTCGATGAAGATCGCTGGCCGTTGTAGCATCCTTAGCACAAATTTCGCTCTGTCGACCCGCGTAGCTCGCGTACTGTTCGCGCTGCTTTTACTCGTAAGCGCGCCAGAGCTTGCTGCGATGAACCTCGAGCGTTTCGTCTTTCTTGATATCCTGGACGAGACTTCTCTCGAACAAGCTTTGCTCGACCTGGATCCAAAGGTGGGCCTCCAGTTGGTGAGCCCCACCTCCGTGATCGAAGGTCGCAAAGCACCGCGATTGAAAGGCACATTCCCGCTCGGCACGGCGCTAAAGAAGTTGCTCGAGGGTTCGGGATTGTCCTACAAAACCACAGGGAACATGCTCTACGTGTTCCCGATGCCATCGAATGGCGCACGAAAACAGACTGAGCCGCCGTCATCGGACAACAAAATACGTCCTCCAGAAAGCGCCGAGGGCGAAATGGCCGAAGTCAGGATCACCACGGGAAGCCACATCCGCGATAGGCCAACGCCGCCCGGAGCGTTTACCGTGGAGCGGCCGGACTTTGACGGCGCTAATTTCCAAGATCTCGGGCAGGCGTTGCGCAGTCTCCCGCAAAACTTCGGCGATGGCCTAAATCCCCAGGTCATCTCCGCCGGTGGCCAAAACACCGCGACGCTGTCGGGCGCCTCGAGCGTGAACCTTCACGGAATGGGCGGCCCGTCGACACTGGTATTGCTGGAAGGGCAGCGGCTCGCGTTCGCAGAAGGGTCCGCTAGTGTGGACGTAACCTCGATTCCACTAGCGGCGGTCGAGCGCGTCGATATCGTGACGGGAGGCGCCTCCGCGGTTTATGGGTCCGACGCTGTGGCGGGCGCGACCAACATCATTCTGCGCGACGAGTATCAGGGATGGGAGGTAAGGAGCGCGTTTGGGCTTGCCACTGACGGGGGTGGATTTTTGCAGCATTACAGTACTGTTGGCGGTCAAGCCTGGAGCACCGGCCATGCGCTCGAGGTGTTTGATTGCGCCTGGCAGCAGAGGATCGACTCCAGTCAGCGTTCGTTTTTGCCGCTGACCATCGCCGGTACAAGCCTGCTACCACAGACGCAATATTGCTCGACCCTCGTGAGCACGAGACAACAGGTTCCGGGCGGTCCTACAGTATCCTTCCTGGGTCTTTACACCACGCGAGCCAGTACCGCGACAGAGAATCTCGATATCGTTCAGCCGGGGGTGGCAACGTCGTCCCGTTCCGCTGTAACGCAGTATAGGGTGGCCCCGACCGTGCGGCAGTCCCTTGGCGGGGGCTGGTCGGCAGCCCTCACTGCTAGTGTGGCTGCGGATAATGAGAAGAGTCCGGAAGCCTTGATGCGCAACGGCGCTCCCTATTTCAACGAGGATAACCGGTACGACAATAGCCTGCGTTCCACAGAGATGAGTGCGGACGGAACTCTGTGGAAGCTCAAAACCGGAGCGCTGAAGTTGGCGTTAGGCGCCGGTTACAATGAAGAGAACTTTGGTTTCAGCAATAGCACCAACAGCCCGCCGTCGATAGGCGCGCGTCGACGCACCCGTTACCTGTTTTCTGAGACTAACATTCCCCTGCTAGCATCTCCCGATTTGCGCGATGAGGACGGTCCGCGATGGAGTTCTTTATCGTTGAGCGTTGCGGGCCGGACATCCTGGTACAGCGACGTCGGCTCCACGACTAATCCCAAAATCGGCCTCATATATCGTTCGGCGCACAACTACACTATCGGCGCCTCATGGGGCACTTCATACCGCGCGCCCACTCTGGTTCAGCAATACAATACCTCGCAGGTGAGCCTGAAATTCGTTTCCGACCCCGACGCGCCTAATGGCAACAGCCTCGCGCTCTTCGAATTTGGCGGCAACCCCCACTTGCGTCCGGAAGTGTCCTCCGACGTCACGTTGGATTTCACGTTCAAACCGCAGGCACTCGAGGATGCGCTGTTCAGGATCACCTTGTACGACATCGACGATACCAAGCGCATCGAGTACCCGACGCTGAACACTGTCGACCCTCTATCGGATCCGCACATTGCGCCATTCGTTCTGCGCAATCCGTCTCTCGCAATGATTAGACGAACGCTCGCGCAATCACGGTTCCTGGACCGGACCGGAGGCGCATACTCTCCCACTCAGGCAACGCTCCTCATTGACGACCGCAGCCAAAACATCAGCCGTCAGCACGCTTTCGGCATCGATCTGCTCGCTACCTACGCCCGTGACCTTCCGATCGGCCGGCTGAAAGGCTCATTGAATGTCGCCTACCTAAATCTGCGGCAGCAGGTTACTCCCGAGAGCCCGGACCTGCCGCTGAGCGCGACGGTGTTCAATCCTCCTACCTGGCGGAGTCGGGTGGGACTGAACTGGAGCGGAGGACGACTCCTGACATCCGTGTTCTTCAACTACACCGGGTTGTCCCGCAACACCGAGACAAGCACGCCGCAACCGGTCGGTTCGTGGAACACCTTCGACGCAACGTTCGGGTATAACCTTCCCGGAAACGAAAAGCGGCCCAGTGCCCGGTTCACGCTATCCGCGACCAACATACTCGACAAGCATCCGCCGTATGTTAGCGCTAGCCAACCAGGCGCTCTCCCCGTGAATTTTGATTCGACCAATACATCGGCCGTCGGAACCTTCGTGACGCTGCAGGTTACGATTGATCCATAAGAAAATCCGCTGCAGCCGGATCGCGTGATTCCAGGACATGAGCCCACCCGTCATGGCGAGGCGTTACTCCAGCGCCTGAGCCAGACTTCCGTACAGAAGTAACTGAATACTTCCGTGGCATGACTTACGCTCCGAACCGGAGTGACGGACAAGGCTTGCGCAAGCTTTTGTCCATCGAGTATGCCGGCCTTCACCAATCGACCATCCAACAGTATCTCACGCACCAGCGCGAGATTGTGGATGAGCAAGTCCTGTAGACGCCTGTTGGCCGCGCCTTTCCACGTTCGAGTGACGATTTCGCACGGTAGTTCGGCCGCGAACGCCGCCCTGGCTACCGCCCGGTCAGCTCCGTTCGCCGCGTGAACATATGTGGGAATACGCAGGCACAACTCGACGAGCGGCTGACTCAAAAGCGGGTTGATGAAATCGAGATCGACCGGCCCGGGCAACGGATTGCGGAACAAAGACGGCCTGCTAACGCTAAATGCGTGCAGGAGCTTCCCCGGTGGCAGGTCATCGGCTGGCAGGTTCCAGGGATTCAAGAAATCCAGTTTCGTGCGTGCGCTCGCCATAACCTCATCCGTGATGAGGCGGTAATGCTCGAACATCAGCGGTCTGATATCCCATTTCCGACGGAAGATGCCGTGTTTTACAGCGTCATATAAGAGCTGCCACACGGAAAGCTGCGCGGGCTCGGACGCATCCAGGGCGAGCTTGATGAGTTGTGAGCGCGGTCTACGAGAGTGCGCACAGTCCATGACAGCAAGCTGAGGCCATCCTCGAAAAAACACGACATCGCCTCCATCCCCGCTGAAGACCACCTGCGCACCCCGTTGTTGGGCCAGATCTGCTATCAGCGGCTGCACCTCAAGACCGCGCATGACGACGCTCAACGGCCCCACGGTTGGATAGCACTCGAAGATACGTTCTAACGTGACCGCTGCCTCGCGCTCGACCTCCACGAGTTCGCATCCCACGGACGCAGTGACAAGGCGTGCATAACGACGCTCGTCCGAGTCGGGGTCCCGAGTCCGGAAATTCAGGCAAGTTAACTGTCTCTTGGCGGGCGCCTGGGCAAGACACTTCAACACAATTGAAGAGTCCAGCCCGCCAGACAGGACGTGTATGGCACGCGGGTATAACGAGGCCCACGCATTCAAACAGGCCGCGGTCGTCGAGCGCAGTTCGGAAGCCGCAGTCTCGAGCTGCTCGATGGGCGGTCGGCGGGCCGCAACAAAGGGATGCCAGTAGTACTGTCGCGAAATCCGATCGCCCTGATGCTCGAAGCACTCCCCCGGATGGACGCACTCAATTTCATTAAGCGCGCTTTCCTCCGCCCATGCATTTCCCGTGATCACTCGCAGACCGATATGTTCCCAATTGAGTGTCAGTCGCATGGCTTGCAACTGCAGAAGGTCAGGAAGTGCCGAGAAGTAGATATGGATGCCGGGAGCTTGGGCGTGATAGCACGGAATATCCCCGATCGGATCCCGCAGTACACGAACTGCCGCGCTGCTCGGGTCGCAAAGAAAAGCAACGTAGCGACCCCAGTATCTTTCGACTAGGTAACGGCCATCACTGGCCACAATCTCGTCCGTCTCATCGATTCCGAAGAAACGCACCGGGCGGGTACTGCTCCTGCCCGGTTCGCGCCGGTCGAATAGAACGCCCAGAACGCTTCCGCCGCCATCTCCAACAGGATGCGCGGCGTAACACGCGAAGGGCCCTGCAATGACGAAAAGCGACAGCCCCGGATGGTGTAGCACCTCGTCCCAATTCTCGGAACCTCCGTTCAGACGTCCGCGCAAAATCGCGGCCTTAGCGCAAGAATCATCGCGATGGCGATCCCACAGCACCCCTACATAACGAAGCACTTCCGTCCGCTCTGTTTCAGGCCACGAGTAGGGGAGTGAAGTGACCTATGCTCGCCGGATTGCCATCGAGAACGACTCGATCCTTTTGCACCCAGGCATGGGCCGCGAAGGGCGACGTCTTCACACCAATCACCAGGTACGGAAATTGATGGTAGTACTGAAGAAAGTAAACCAGGGCCAGAGAGTTGAATAGGCAGCGATCCTTGCCAGAAAAGAGCCAGCGGCGCAGTTTCTGAAACACTCGCGTAAGTTGGATAGTTGGCCCCAACTCGGATGACTCTTCTGCACAGCGCGCTCCCGTAACCCGCGCAGCGATCGTTCCGAGGGACGACCGGCGCAAGGACCAGGCGGCCCTCGCACAGGCAAGCAGAAAATTCAGCATGTCGCGCGGTCGAGTCGGCCGAGCGTTGACCGCGGCGAGCTCCGGCGGGTCGAGCTGTGGAGCATGAAGTTGCAACCGAGCGTCCGAAGAGGCCCTTCCAGACGTGGCGTTATCTCGGCTATCCTTGCTAAGACACAATAAACCCTGCCGCATAAGCATGTTGGCGAGCCGCTCCAGCCGCTCCGCCACTATTGGCGTGTCGGAACCGCCCTCTACCCCGCGATCCAAGTTTTGGCAATCCACTACCCAATCGAGGAGACGCGCGATCTCCGTGCCTCCCAGGCCATAGTAACGGTCCCGGCTCGCGTCGAGGAACACGACGCCGCCATCCGTGCGGCAGGCGTAGACCTGCGTCGCGAGACGATAGCGATTGCCGTCCGAGGCCGGTCCACAAGTGTTGGGGCCACTGGCAAACGCCGTTCCAGGCGCCCCGGAGTTTTCATCCGGGGCGCACATCCCATTCACTCTCACTGAAATGGACGGCGAGGCGCGCTGATCCGTTGGGTCAGGCACTTCGGGTCATCGAGCCTAGATCCAAAACTCGTTGATGCCATCTGAAGGTGAGAAGAAGTTACCGGCCCGCGTCTGCTCCTTCGCATCACCCAGGTCTATGAGCTCGAGTTCTTCGTTCATGATTGTCTCCCTCTGCCGTCGAACGGCACTGTACCCTTCATACGAACCCTCACGAATAACCTGCGCTCAAACGCGCCGCAGTGTCAACATAAATTTGACATTGCAGCGCAACTTCAGATCATGTTGGATTGTTTCGATATATGATGTATATAGTCATCATATAAAATCACAACGCGCAGTCATTAACATGAGCAGCGAGGACCGTGAGGACAACCTTTGCTTTACTGCGAAGGGTATCTGCGGATTAGCGATGCAAAGCTCCGACACGGTACGCGCTTGGGACGAAGCCGACTACCGGCTGTGTCAGCGAATGCGGCGACTCGCAGAGCCTTCGTCCACGGACAAACCGTATCATGGCTCACTTCTCTTGACCGAAGCTCGCGTGCGCGGGGGCAATAGCTACGAGTGCGTTCTGCTCTCCATGGCGGCGGGGTACAGCTACTTACGCCTCTGCGATATCTCGAGCGCCCTGCTCAAACAGTGCATCGCCCATCGTTACAGGTCCAGCCGCCTTCACGGCCGTCGTGAGGGAAAGTATCGACGCTGGGACATGCGTCTCGACGCAGGCGGACGTGAAGCGCTTGTTGAGGAGCTTGAGCGCCGCGTCTGGGCATACGAGGAGGAGCGCCTCGAGGCATTGCAGACCCAGTGGGACCGCGCCTCGCGCTCATGTACCTATTTCGTCGACGAGCCGGACTACCCTACAGCCGTCACTCATATCGTGTTTTCGAACAAGGACGCGCTTGCAAGCGTTCGCCTGCGTTCGCTCCTCGCCGATAGTCGTGCAATAGAGCAGCCCCGTTCGGTCTTGCAGGACGCGGTCGACGAGGAGAAGGCCCGGTTGGCTCGTTTCATCTCCGCAGAGCACGCCAAGGTGATCGGCGAGCCCGAAACCAATGTCAGGCGTCTGCCCGACAGCTACCGCCTTCTCATTTCAACACCCGTACCGGGTGGTTCCGGATAAATCGGGATGAGTTGCCTGTCGGGTTGGAGGGTTGGGACTCTCCTTGAATCCTGGCGGAACTGACGGGCGTGCAGGTTCAACATTGCGATGCTTCCTGCTTTAGCGGCGCGTGGCTCTTAGCGATTTGAGCGGCCTCGTTTCAGGAGGGGCCGTGTGAAAGGCCTCATAAGCTGCAATAGAGACTCCATATACGGCAACTCGTCGTGTTGTGATAGTTCAAATTCGTAGCCCGTCTGGCAACAGGCGGGCTACGTTTTTATGAGCAACCGGCAGGACGCACTCTCTTGGAGGAGCCCCGGTAACCTTGCGGTTACCGGGGCGATTAGGTGTGGCACCCTATAGTGCTACAAGATGCTAAGAGCCATCGTCAGAAGCTTCCGTACTTCAGTGCGCTGGGCCTCGTCCGTGATACCTTCCAACAACTCCTTAACGTGCTCGAGGGCCAGCTCTGCAGCCGCTTCCTGAGCGCCGGCGGGCTTGGCAAGCGCCTCCTCAAGCGCGGCGGCGGCAGTGCTCCCAGACGACGTGTCTTGCGCTTGGGAGAAGTTTTTCCCGACAAACACGAAGTGTCCACCGAACTCGCCCAGGCGAGGTTTGGAACTATGCCAGCAGCCCTCCATCAGGAGTGATTGTAGGCCGTGGCCGTCGTCTAGGAACTTCGCCAGCGCAAAGAGCAGCTGCAAGTCCGCATCGGTCTCGTTCGCATAATCCGCTAGCACGGATTTTACCAAGAGGGACCAGGGGTCCTCCTCCGAGACTTCTCCCAGAAAATGGGAACCCAGGAGGGACAGCACTGACTCCAAGATTTCGGAGTCGTCCCTGCCATCGGTCTGCGGCGATAGCCCTATTAATTCGCACAGGTCCACCAGAGCATCTACATCCCAACCGGCGCTCGTGCTCTCGGAGATGTTGGCGAGTACACCTTCAGCACCTCAGCGGATTCAGCCACCTTCCCGGGGTAGTCCGGATCCAGCTCCAGGTTGCCAAATAGGGCCTTGATGACCGGCGTGACCTTCTTCAGGGTCAGGGTACCGGTTGCGTCGTAGTAATTGTTTGCCATATGACACTCGTCTCCTTCTTAGGTTGTGTTGTGTCCGACCTGTATAGAGCTGCGAGAACGGAAGAGAGAGTGTCGAAACGCCGAATTAGTGGGTAAAGGGCGGGTGGACCGCCGGCTTCAATCGCCGCGATATGCCCATCCCTTGGGCCGGATGATCGCTTGACATTTCAAAGCCGCTCTTTGGGCGGCTTTGTGTTCTTTACGGCGGGTAGTTGGCGTAGGCCCTTATTTTGGGAGAAAGCCAAATCCGGGACGCAATGCGCCCCGGGGGAATGGTTATTGGCAGATCGCCGCAGCTCCACCACCTGCCGGCGCACTAGCGATGCGATCGCAAAACGCGATAACGGTCTCAACGTCACGGCCGCATTTCTCTTCCCACTCGGCAAAAGAGAATTTAGGTCCAATCTCGCCCCAGCCCCAATGCCTAGGATCGTCCCTGAGCGCGAACGGATTTCGCCGTATGACATGGCCGTATAATGTCCAGGCGCACGCGTCCGTGCTCTCCGGAGGCACCCCTTCACCCGCTTTATTAATGGCGGAGGCCCATCCAGGAATGCCCGTTCGGGCTACCCATCTCTCAGGAGATTCGCGCAGCTCCCGTGCAATATCCGCCGCGATCTCTCTTGCGGTCATGTTTTGTCCTGTGCTGTTACTCATCGTGATCCTGTTTGGTTGTTTACTTTGTTGTCGCGCGTTGTATCCTGCCTGGGGCTTAGGTCGATTTTTGCCGACCGACTCAAATATGTAGCCTCCACGGACGAGGGCACGCGTTGTCTGCACTGCACCCAACTCCACGAAAATTGCCCGTTGACATACTACGTAGACCTTTGTTAGTTGACCTAAGGTCTATAGCGATCGCGCGATCCAAACCGGAGCACCGGCTCAGGATTTTCAGGTCATTAGGTCATCAGATCTTAGGTGATATTCGCCCATTGCCGGACCTCGGATACGCACCAGTTGAGGTCATCGCGCACCTGTAAGGGCCAAAATCGGGCGACGTCCCAACCCAACTTGAGCAGGCGTTGCCGCTTCAACTGCTCGCGCTCGAGGGCTTCTGCTCCCCAGTGACCGGGCGCGGCACGATCCTCGACGTCGATCGCGAGACGACGGTTGCCGTTCAACACGACCAGATCGAGACGGTATTGTTCCACCCGGACGTGCGGCAGGATCTTCAAACCCAGGGTCTGCAAAGCTTCGGCAAGTTTTTTTACCTCTGGGGAGAGTAGGGCACTCGGATT
>Ga0105240_10015617_pt1 | contig 10312 bp, 9 predicted proteins | sample KBSC54metaG_FD_80426 | JGI IMG/M metagenome (GOLD analysis project Ga0105240, IMG submission 80426) | Corn rhizosphere microbial communities from Kellogg Biological Station, Michigan, USA - KBS C5-4 metaG | ecosystem: Host-associated > Plants > Roots > Rhizosphere > Soil | place: Michigan, USA... | reverse complement strand
TTGCGCGCAGGAGACTGTCATGACCGAAGCAAGCGTCTTGTTCGAAACCCGCGGCGCGGTGGCGCTCGTCACGCTCAATCGACCGCAGGCGCTCAACAGCTTCACGAGGCAAATGCATCATGAACTGTGGGTTGCGCTCGACCGGATCGAGGGCGACAAAGCGATCCGCGCCCTGGTGATCACCGGCGCGGGCCGCGGATTCTGTGCCGGCGCCGATCTCGCCGAATTCGATTTCACGGCGGGGCCCCAACTGGTGGAGCGCGCCGACCCCGGTCCGCTGATCGAGCAGGCGTTCAATCCGACGGTGCGAAAGCTGCAGGGCTTGCGCGTGCCCACCATCGCCGCCGTGAACGGTGTCGCGGCCGGCGCCGGCGCGTCGCTGGCGATGACTTGCGACCTGGCGGTCGCCGCATCGAACGCCAGCTTCATCCAGGCGTTCAGCAAGATCGGCCTGGTGCCGGACGCGGGCGGCTCGTGGTTCCTGGTGAAGCGGCTGGGCCTGGCGCGCGCGCTCGGCTGCGCGATGCTCGGCGACAAGCTCACCGCCAAGGATGCGAAGGAGCAGGGCATGATTTGGGACGTTGCTGCCGAAGGCGAAGACTGCGTCGACGCCGCGCTGAAACTGGCGCAGCGCCTGGCCGTCATGCCGACGAAAGCGCTGGTGGCAACGCGCAAGCTGCTGCGCGACGCAGCGAGCAACACGCTGGATGCGCAACTCGATGTCGAACGCGCCACGCAATCGGCTCTGGGCAAGACGCACGATTATCTCGAAGGCGTCACCGCCTTCCTGGAAAAGCGGCCGGCGCAGTTCAAGGGTGAATAAGCCGATGAGCCTGGACGCATATCAGCTGGCCGCGAAAGTCGGCGAAACGCTGTTCGCGCTGGACCGCGCGAGCAAGGATTTCATGGGGATGGAACTCGTGAGCTGCGAGCCGGGGCGCGCCGTGATGCGCATGACGGTTCGAGGTGAGATGCTCAACGGCCACGAGATCTGCCACGGCGGAATGATCTTCACGCTGGCCGATTCCACGTTCGCCTTCGCCTGCAATAGCCACAACAAAGTGACTGTGGCGTCGGGGTGCAGCATCGAGTTCCTCAAGCCTTCGCGGGCGGGCGACGTGCTCACGTGCGAAGGTGTGGAGCAGTTGCTGCAAGGGCGTTACGGCGTATACGACATGAAGGTGAGCAACCAGCACGGCGAGATCGTGGCGATGTTCCGCGGCAAGAGCACGACCATCCAGGGAACAGTGCTGCCGCCAACTGACGGCGGCAAACGCGCGGGAGCCGCGCCATGAGCGGCTTTGCACTGGAACCCATCGAGACGGCGAGCATTGACGAGTTGCGCGCGCTGCAACTCAAGCGACTGCAGGCTACGCTGCGTCACGCGTATGCCAATTCACCGGTGTACCGCGCCAAGTTCGACGCGGCCCACGTGCATCCGGACGACTGCCGCTCCCTCGCCGACCTCGCGAAATTTCCCTTCACCACCAAGCACGACCTGCGCGACAGCTATCCCTTCGGCATGTTCGCGGTGCCGCGCGAGCAGTGCGCGCGCATTCATGCCTCGAGCGGCACCACCGGCAAGCCGACGGTGGTCGGCTATACGCGCAACGACATCGACACCTGGTCGCACGTGATGGCGCGCAGCATCCGCGCATCGGGCGCACGGCCCGGCGACCTGGTGCACGTCAGCTATGGCTACGGCCTGTTCACCGGCGGGCTGGGCGCGCATTACGGCGCCGAGCAACTGGGACTCACCGTGGTGCCTTTCGGCGGCGGCCAGACCGAGCGCCAGGTGCAATTGATCCATGACTTCCGCCCCGACATCATCATGGTCACGCCCAGCTACATGCTCGCGATCGCCGACGAATTCGAGCGGCAGGGTCTCGATCCCGCGCAGTCCAGCCTGCGGCTGGGCATCTTCGGCGCCGAGCCATGGACCAACGACATGCGCCAGGCCATCGAGCAGCGCATGGGCATCGACGCGGTCGACATCTACGGCCTGTCCGAGGTGATGGGTCCCGGCGTTGCCAACGAGTGCGTGGAAACCAAGGACGGCCCGACCATCTGGGAAGACCATTTTTATCCGGAGATCGTCAATCCGCGATCCGGAGAGCCCGTGCCCGACGGCGAATTCGGCGAGCTGGTGTTCACCAGCCTGACCAAGGAGGCGCTGCCGATGATCCGCTATCGCACCCGCGATCTCACGCGCTTGTTGCCCGGCACGGCGCGCACCATGCGGCGCATGGAGAAGATCACGGGCCGCAGCGACGACATGATGATCGTGCGCGGCGTGAACGTGTTTCCCACGCAGATCGAGGAGCTGATCTTGAAGCGCGGCGAATTGGCGCCGCATTACCTGTGCATCCTCACGCGCGAGGGCCCGCTGGATTCGCTGACGGTCGCGGTCGAAACACGGTTCGACTTGCAGCCCGATTCACCGCAAGCGCAGGCCGCCGCGCGGCAACTTGCGCACGAGATCAAGACCTACATCGGAACCTCGGCGCGGATCGACCTGCGTGCGAGCGGCGGCGTCGAGCGCAGCTTGGGCAAGGCCAAACGCGTCCTCGACCAGCGGAAATGATTCGTTCTTCAGGCCGCGCGAAACAACGTGCAGTGAGCTATCTTTGCTCGATCTTGTCGACCAGCAGGTCGACGAACGTAGCCTCGCCCATGTGCACGCGGATTCGCACCGGCAGGTATTGAAGGCTGGGCGCGAACCAGATCTCGGCCGTGATGTTGCCGCGCGGGTTCGTGATCGGCCGTGGTTTCAGGCGATACGCCTCGACCGGGCCGAACGCCGGCGTCTGCAACATCTCGCGTTCGACGATGTCGTAGGTCCACAGGTCCAGCCCGCCGGGACGCGCCATCCAAAGGCTCACGCTGCGGCCCACCTCCAGCGCATCCTGCCCGGTGGCGAAGCGGTGGCTCAACTCGACGAACTGGCTCGCGGTGTCCTGTACGCCGTCGGGCCGGGGCACGGTGCGCCCATCGTTCAAGGTGATGCTGTTGTCGCCCAGGCGGGTGATGCGCTGCCCGCTGCGTCGAAGCTCTTCGTAAACGCGCGGCGCCAATCCCTGCGGTGTCACATCGCCCTGGCTGGTCAGCGTCAGGCTGGCCAGCAGCGTCAGGTCGATCTCCACCCGCGTCTGATATTGGTCTCCCTCGCGCTGCCATTGCACTCGCGCATCGCCGTGCAAGTCGCCGCGGTAGTAGCCGCCCAGCTCGTAACTCAGGCGCGTGTCGACGGGCCAACTGGCCAGCGCGGTCTTGTTGTCCGCGCCCGATGAAGCGGGCGACGACGCCGCGGTGACGGCCGGCGCCGCGGCGGCTGTTGGATCTGGTGCGCTTGCGGCCGGTGAGGCATCAGTCGCTGCGCCGGTTGCGGTGCTCGACGCCGGGGTGCCGGGCGAGGTCGCTGCCGCCGCGGTGGCCGGCGGCGTGGGCGACAGCGCTGGTTCGGATGCGGATGCCTCAGGTGCTGAGGCCGCCGGTGCCGCCGCGACAGCGTCCGACGCCGGGCGCGCTCTGCGGGTAGCCTTCGCAACCGATGTGATGCCCGCGCGTTTGCGCGTCGCGTGCAAAGCGGCAACGGCAGTTGCCGCCGGTGCCGCCTTGGCTGCTTCGGGTTGCAGCAGCCGGGTGAACATCGGGGCGGCCATGGCGCGCAAGGCCGACTGCTGCTCGAGCTGTTGCGCGAGCCACTGCAGCGCCAACGCGTGCAACAGCAGCACCACAGCCAGCAGCGCGGTGAAGCGCTTGCGCGGGATCAGGCGTGCGCCGCCAACCACGGCTGGGCCCGGGCCGCGTCGCGCAGGACCAGCCGCCAAGTTGTGACCGCGGGTGGCAGGTTCAGCTCCAGGCGCAGCAGTCGACGGTCGCGCGCCACCCAAGCCGTGACCTTCTTGTGGCTGCCGGCGTAAAGAAGCAGGTCGTCCATCTTCGACATGCGCCAGCCCGCGCCCGCGACCTCGACGCCCACCCACTCGTCATTCGCCGCGAAGCCCGCCTGCTCCGCCGCGCCGCCGCGCAGCACCGTCTTGATCTGCAACCCGGACGTCTCGGTGACGCGAAGCCCGAGCCGCTGCTGCATCTGCGCCGGCTCCTCCAGCACCGCGACGCCAAAGGGCTGCAGCAATTCCTGCAGCGGCAACTCGCGCGTGCCGTGCACCCAGGCCGCGATCTCACGGGTGAATGTCCGGCCGCCGAGTTCCTTGAGAACCGCCGCGAAGTCGGCTTCGGCCATGGGCCCGGCCTTGCAGCGTTGCCACAAGGCGCGCATCACCTCGTCCAATGTGGTCTGCCCTTCCGCGCGCAACGTCAGGTCGAAGCACAGCGCCACCAGCGCGCCCTTGGTGTAGTAACTCACGGTGGCGTTGGGCGTGTTCTCATCCTGCCGGTAATACTTCACCCATGCATCGAAGCTGGCCTGCGCCACGGCCTGCACTTCGCGCCCCGGCGCCTGCAGTACCTGGTTGATGGTCTTGTTCAGCAGCTTGAGGTAAGCCGCATCGTCGATCAGCGCGGCGCGGCGCAGCAACAAGTCGTCGTAGTAGCTGGTGAAGCCCTCGAAAAACCAGAGCAGCTGGGTGTAGTTCTCCGCGCCGTAGTCGTAATGCGTGAACTCGGCCGGCCGCAGGTGCTTGACGTTCCAGGTGTGGAAGTATTCGTGGCTGACCAGGCCCAGCAAGGTGATGTAGCCGTCCGCCAGGCGTGCTTCGCCCAGGCGGGGCAGGTCGCGCCGCGACGCGATCAGCGCGGTGGAGTTGCGATGCTCCAGGCCGCCGTAGCCGTCATCCACCACGTTGAGCATGAAGACGTAGCTCTTGAAGGGAGGGCGCTTGCCGGCCTTCCCATGCGAGTGCCAGAACCGGATCTCCGCCTCGCAGATCTTGTGCACGTCGGCCAGCAATCGCTCATGGTCGAGCGACTCGCTCGCGCCGGCGACAACGAGTCGATGCGGCACGCCAGCGGCCTTGAACTCGCCGCTCCAGAACGGTCCCATCTCCACCGGGCAATCCACCAGCTCGTCGTAGTCGGTCGCCAGGTAAGTGCCGAAACCATGCTTGCTCACCTTGTGCGGCGCCAGGCCCGTGGCGACATGCCAGGTGCTCATCCCCGCGATCGTGGCGAGCTCCACGGAATGCACCGAGCTTTCCTGCCCATGCACCTTCAGGCACAGGCTGGTGCCATTGAAGAATCCGCGCTGCGTATCGAGCCAAGCCGTGCGCACCGAATTGTCGAACGCATAAACCTCGTAGCTCAGCACCAATGGACTTGACGGGACACAATCGATCTGCCAGTTGCACTTGTCCAATTGCTGCACGGCGGCTGCGCGGCCATCCTGGCGCGCCGCGAGGCGCTGCAGGTTCTTGGAAAACTCGCGCACCAGGTAACTGCCCGGAATCCAGACCGGCAGGGACACTCGCTGCTGCGCCGCCGGTTGCGCAATGCTCAGGGTGACCCTGAACAGGTGAGCGTGCAGGTCGGCCGCTTCGATGCGGTAGTGGAGGCTGGCACCGCGCGGCGAGGCTGGGCTGGACGTCACTGCTTCGCGTCGGCGAGGTATTTTTCGATCTGTTGCGTGTCGAGCGCGCCGGGCACGCGCGTGCCGTTCGCGAACAGCATGGTGGGAGTGCCGGTGATCTTGTGGCTCCTGCCGAATTCCACGTTGCGCATCAGCGCGCTGAGGTCGCAGTTCGCGCTGGCGGCAGCCTGTCCGCGCAGCATCCAGTCCTGCCACGCCTTGGCCGGGTCCTTGGAGCACCACAGGTTGCGCGATTTGGCGGCCGAGTCGGGACCGAGGATGGGGTAAAGAAACACATGGACCGTGACGTTGTCCACTTTCTGCAGGTCGCGCTCGAACCGTTTGCAGTACGGGCAGTTCGGGTCCTCGAACACCGCCACCTTGCGTTTGCCATTGCCGCGCACGATCGTGAACGCATCCTTCAGGGGCAGCGCGGAGAAGTCGATGGCCAGCAGCTTGTCCAGCCGCTCCTCGGTCAGGTTGCGCTGCAACTTGGTGTCCATCAGGTGGCCCTCGAGCAGGAAGTTGCCCTCGGCATCCGTGTAGAACAGGTCGGTGCCCACGCGCACCTCGAACAGCCCTGCCATCGGTGTCTTGCTGACCTCGTCGATTTTCTGCAGCTGCGGGACGCGCTCGCCCAGGTTCTTGCGGATGACTGCTTCCGGCGTTTGCGCCATCGCCGCCGACAAGCCCGCGGCGCCCAAGACGACGGCGAACACCGCGCTTCTGATCGATTTCATTGTTTTTTCCAATTCACTCAAATCCGGCCCATCGCCTGCCGCGCCACCCAGTCCTTGAGCGGCCCGCTGCGATCGAATCCCGTCATGCCCCAATTGCGCAGCAAGCCCCAGGGCTGCGCGCTTCGGGCGAACAACTGCTGCAGGCCGTCCGTCGCGACGCCCATGGCCAGCACGTCCGCCTTGCGCGAGCGCTCATAGCGGCGCAGCAGCTTCGCATCGCCCACGCCACGCCAATACTCGCGCCGATGCAGCACCTGCGCAAGTTCCCTGGCATCCGCCAGGCCCAGGTTCAAGCCTTGGCCGGCCAAGGGATGCACCGTGTGCGCCGCGTCCCCGGCCAGCACCCAACCGGGCCCGCACCAGCGGTCCGCGCGCGCCAGCTGCAGCGGCCAGGCCGCCCGGTCGCTGGCCAGTTTCAGTTGCCCCAGGGCCCCATGGCTTGCGGCTTCGAGTTGCGCCTCGAAGGCAGGAGCATCCAGACCCAGCAACCGCGCCGCGCGTTGCTCATGCACTGACCAGACAATGGCCACCGAGTTCCCGCCCGCGCCCGGGCCAGCCCCCCCGAGCGGTAAAAATGCAAGGATTTCGCCGTCCGCAAACCACTGGCGCGCGATTTGAGCATGCGGTTTATCACAGTTCACGCGGGCTGCGATCGCCTGCTGGTGGTAGGGCGTGACCTCGAATTGCACGCCGAACTCGGCGCGAGTCGCGCTGGCCTTTCCTTCACAGACTGCGGTGAGGGCAGCCGGCTGCGGCGCCTCGAGCCATTCGACCAACTGATAGCGAAGCGCGTCGGCCAGCCGATCCTGCAGCGCCTGGACGTCGACGATCCAGGCGAGCGCCGGCGCGCCCTGGGCCTGCGATTCGAATCGCAGCTCGCCGCCTTCGTCGCCGTGCACCTGCATGGCCAGTACGGGCGTGGCGTGTTCGGCATCGGGCCAGCCGCGAACCGATTCCAGCAGGTCCTTGGAGGCCGCGTTGAGCGCATAGGCGCGCACATCGCTGCGCGCCTCGCTGGGCGCCATGCTCTGGCGCACCAAGCCTACCCGCAGGCGCTCGCGCGCGAGCAACAGCGCGAGCGTGCGGCCAACGATGCCGGCGCCGCGGATGCATACGTCGAGGGCGGGCGTCATGCAGGGATTGTAGGAGGCGGCACAATTGCAGGTTGGCCGCGCCCTGGCCGCCGCCTTTTTCCGTTCCACCATTGAGTCCATCCATGCCCGACGTCGCCACCCGCATCGCCCGCCTGTTCGTGTATCCCATCAAGTCATGCGCAGGCGTTGAGTTGAACGAGGCGCTACTGACCGATACCGGCCTGGACCTCGACCGGGCCTGGATGGTGGTGGACGCGCAAGGCGAGTTCGTGACGCAGCGCGATCTTCCGCGCATGGCGCTCGTGAAAGTTCAGTTGAAGCAGCATGAAGTGGTGCTGCGCGCGCCCGGCATGCTGGCCTTGCACCTGTCCATCGATTCGGTGGAGCAGCCGGTGCGAGTGAGGGTATGGGACGACAAGGTCGCGGCTTTCGACATGGGTGCCGTCGCCGCCCAGTGGTTCACGGATTTCTTGGGCCAGCAGCTGCGCCTGGTGCGTTTCGATCCGCAGCACCAGCGCCTGTCCAGCGCGCAGTGGACCGGCGAGGCGCAGGCGGCGAACCAGTTCCAGGATGCATTTCCGCTGATGGTGCTCAGCGAAGGCTCGCTCGCTGAGCTGAACCGGCGCTTGGTGCAGGCTGGGCAGGGCGCTGTCGGTATCGAGCGCTTCCGGCCCAACATCGTGCTGGCCGGACTGGAAGCGCAGGACGAGGACCGGCTGGATTTGATTCGTATCGCTGCCGATCAGGAGGTGCAGCTTCGGCCGGTGAAGCCTTGCGCCCGCTGCCCCATTCCCGACATCGACCCCGCCACGGCCGAGGTCAGTGCGCATGTTTCGGCAACGCTGCAAGCGTATCGCGCGAACCAGCTCGTCAATGGCGCGGTGACCTTCGGGATGAACGCCGTCGTGTTGTCGGGCGTCGACCAGGTTCTGCGTGTAGGCCAGGCGGTCACCGGCGACTGGCGCTTCGCGGCCGAAGCCGCCGCGGGTTGAGCGCGGCGCCACGCACCTGAATTCTTCGCTCGCAAGTTCAAGCCATACTATTTCGCCGACTGCCATTCACCGGATCGCAATGAACACTCACCACTTGAAATTCTGGGCCGCGCTCGCCTGCGCCTTGTGCATCGCGGGGCCCGCATCCGCCCAAACCGCGGCGTACCCCTCCAAGCCGATCACCTTGGTGGTCGGGTTCACACCGGGAGGCATTTCCGATGTGATGGCCCGGACACTCGCCGCGCGCCTGACTGCGCAGATGGGCCAGGCGGTGATCGTGGACAACAAGCCCGGCGCCGCCACCACGATCGCGGCAGCCTATGTCGCCGGCGCGCCGCCCGACGGCTACACACTGTTGTTCCAGGACATGATCAGCCATGCGATCAACGCCGCGGCCTACAAGAACCTGCGGTACGACTCGTGGAACGACTTCTCCATGGTGAGCCTGGTGGCCTCGACGCCACTGATGCTGATCTCCAGCGTGGCTTCGGGCGTCAAGGATGTGAAAGGACTGATTGCGTTGGCGAAGTCCAAGCCCGACCAGATTGCCTATGCCTCTTCGGGCGCGGGAGCGATCACGCACCTGGCGGGCGAATCCTTCAAGAAGCTCACAGGTACGCAGGCCGTGCACGCGCCATATAAGGGCGGCGCACCCGCAACCACGGCGGTGATATCAGGCGAAGTGGCCTACACCTTCGCTACGATGCCGCCGGCGATCAGCCAGGTGAAAGCCGGCAAAGTGAACGCATTGGCGGTCACCTCACCGCAACGCGTGAGCGCGGCGCCCGATGTGCCCACCATGAAGGAAGCCGGTGTGCCGCTGGAACTTGTCATCTACCTCGGCGTGCTCGGACCGAAGAATCTGCCCGCGCCCATCGTCGATCGGCTGGGCGCCGAGATCAGGAAAGCGCTCGCCAGCCCGGAGATGAAGGCCACGCTGTTCAATGCCGCGGCCGAGCCGCATCCCAGCACACCGGCCGAATTCGCCGCGCTGATGAAGGTGGAAGCGCCCAAGGTGACCGAGGCGGTGCGGCTGGCCGGCGTCGTGTTCGAATGATTTTCTTATTTGAGGCTGCGGCCGTCTCCGAGGATTTTTCATGAGCTTGAAGTGCGGCATCGTGGGCTTGCCCAATGTCGGCAAGTCCACCTTGTTCAACGCGTTGACCAAGGCGGGCATCGCCGCGGAGAACTATCCCTTTTGCACCATCGAGCCCAATGTCGGCGTGGTGGAGTTGCCCGATCCGCGGCTGGCGCAGCTTGCCGCCATCGTGAAGCCCGAGCGCATCGTTCCGGCGATCGTCGAGTTCGTGGACATCGCCGGGCTGGTGGCGGGCGCGAGCAAAGGCGAGGGCCTTGGTAACCAGTTCCTGGCGCACATCCGCGAAACCGACGCCATCGTGAACGTGGTGCGTTGCTTCGACGATCCGAACGTCATCCACGTGGCCGGCAAAGTGGACCCGGTATCCGACGTCGAAGTGATCCAGACCGAGCTGTGCCTGGCGGACCTGGGCACGGTGGACAAGACGCTGCAGCGTTCGATCAAGGCGGCGAAATCCGGCAACGACAAGGAAGCCGCGCGTTTGGTGCAGGTGCTCACTCGCGTGCAGGCTGCGTTGAATGAAGCGCAGCCGGTGCGCGCGCTCTCATTCAACGACGAAGAACAAGCCGTGCTCAAGCCGCTGTGCCTGATCACCGCCAAGCCCGCGATGTTCGTGGCCAACGTCGATGAGGCGGGTTTCAAAAACAATCCGTACCTGGATCAGTTGGGCGCGTATGCGCAACAGCAGAAGGCGCCGGTGGTGGTGATCTGCGCCAAGATCGAGGCCGAGATGGCCGACATGAGTCGCGAGGACAAGCAGATGTTCCTGGCCGAAATCGGGCAGGACGAGCCGGGCCTAGATCGGCTGATCCGCGCCGCTTTCAAACTGCTCGGCCTGCAGACCTACTTCACCGCGGGTG
>Ga0105240_10015615_pt1 | contig 10313 bp, 12 predicted proteins | sample KBSC54metaG_FD_80426 | JGI IMG/M metagenome (GOLD analysis project Ga0105240, IMG submission 80426) | Corn rhizosphere microbial communities from Kellogg Biological Station, Michigan, USA - KBS C5-4 metaG | ecosystem: Host-associated > Plants > Roots > Rhizosphere > Soil | place: Michigan, USA... | reverse complement strand
GGCTCCGGCGGCTTAAGGAAAACGAAACGCGGCTTGAACCGCGCAAAGTAAGGAGACCCAATGCCAAAAAAGAGTAGCGACTCAACCGGCAAGAAGAAGATTCACAAGGTGATGAGCGAGTACAAAGAAGGGGACTTGAAATCGAGCACTGGCAAGACGGTCCAAAGTAGGAAACAGGCTGTCGCGATTGGGCTCAGCGAGGCCCGCCGTTCGGGCGCAAAAATCCCCGCAAAAAAGAAATAGCTGCCTTTGGTCCGGCTTGATCTACTGGCGCATCCTGCCAGGCAATTCGACCGTGTTCAGCCAAAACAGATGGATGTTCTTGATCGCCTCATAGAAATCGTCCAGATCCTCCGGTTTGGCGACGTAGCTGTTCGCATGGCAGTCGTAGCAATGGAGAATTTCATCGGTCGAGCGTGATGAGCTCAGAATCACGATCGGAATTCCCTTAATCGTTGCATCGGCTTTTATTTCCCTCAGCACTTCCGTACCGGATTTTCGGGGAAGATTCAAATCCAGCAGCACAAGATGAGGGCGCGCGGCCGCGGCATGCCGGCCCCGGCGCAGGATGTAATCGATAGCCTCCTCGCCGTCCTCGACAACAGACAGCTCAGCGGTCGAATTGATCTGGCGCAACGCCTCGCGAATCAGCCCAACATCGGAAGGGCTGTCATCTACAACAAGGATTCGCGCGGTCATGAACGCATGCCTCCTGAAATGGTAGAGGGGGCAAGCACAGATTCCACGCATGCTTCGAAAACATCAGCATAGGAGTTAACGCAATGAACCATGGTCTCCCAATGTTCCGATTATCGCTCTTTACGGGCGTTCTCGTGAGATTTTTTTCCATATCTTCCGCACTCGGAATAATCCAGCGCAGGCTCAACTAGAATGAGGAACATGCGCGTTCTGGTGGTCGACGATGATGAAGTTCAACTTCGGAACCTTTGCGCATTAATCGGCGGCTGGGGCTTTCAGACGGAGTCCGCGCAAGATGGTGTGGCGGCTCTGGAGAAAATCGCCCAATTTCAACCCACCGTGCTGGTCACCGATTTGAAGATGCCGCGGATGGACGGTTTCGAGTTGCTCAGGCGCTTGAAGAAGGAACCGAACCGGCTCGCGTCCATCGTACTCACGGCCTTCGGGAGCCTGGACCTGGCCATATCGACCGTGCATGACCTCGGCGCCTTCTGGTTTCTGGAGAGGCCTGTGGAGCCCAAGGCCTTGCAATTGTTGCTTGAGCGGGCTTCCGCGCAAGCCAGTCTTCAAAACGAGACGGACCGGCTTCACCGGATGATGAGCTACAGCGGCGTGCTCGACGAGATGACCGGGGTCAGCGCTTCGATGAAAGAGGTGTTCTCCCTCATCCAGCAAGTGGCGCCGACCACGGCGGGCGTCCTGGTTACGGGGGAAAGCGGAACAGGCAAAGAACTGGTCGCGCGCGCGCTGCACCGCCTCAGCGCGCGCCGCGATTGTCCTTTTCTGGGCATTAATTGCGCCGCCCTTCCCGATGCTCTTATCGAAAGCGAGTTGTTCGGACACGAGCGAGGCGCGTTCACGGGCGCGCTGGAAAGCCGCCTGGGTTGCTTTGAACTGGCTCACCGCGGAACCCTGTTGCTCGACGAAATTGGAGAGATGCCTCTGGCCACACAAGGCAAGCTGCTGCGGGTATTGGAAGACTCGCGCGTCCGGCGTCTGGGCGGCAAAGCAGAACGGGAGGTGGACGTCCGTATCGTGGCCGCCACCAACAATTTGTTGGAGGCCGGCGTCAATGCCGGCACTTTTCGCAGGGACTTATTTTACCGGCTCAATGTGTTTCGCATCCAGCTTCCGCCTTTGCGCGAACGCATGGACGATCTTCTACCGCTGATCGAAACACTCATTCCCCGCCTGAATCGAAAGCACTCGACGTCCGTCGTTGGCGTGAGCCCGGAAGTAATCCAGCGATTCGAGGGACACTCCTGGCCCGGCAATATTCGCGAGCTGAGAAATGTTCTGGAGCGCTCCACCGTGTTGGCCGGAACGGGCACCATTCAGATCCAGCATCTTCCGCGGGAACTGGACCCGCGCGGCCACAAGACGCCGGAGTCGCCCGCGGAGTTCCGCTTTGAGCCCGGAATGACCATGAACGACGCGGAACGCCAGATCATTCTGAGCACGTTGCGGCACGCTCAAAACAACAAAAAGAAAACAGCCGAGATCCTGGGCATCAGCCTGCGGACACTGGTTACCCGGCTCAAGGAATACAGAACTCCGAACGCCGAAGAGTAGACTACCGCTCGTCTTCGGCGGAGGCGGCGGGCAGGGTAAACCAGAAACAGGATCCGACGCCCGAACCGGATTCGACTCCCATCCGGCCGCCGTGATACTCCACGATACGCGAACACAGCGCCAGGCCCAGGCCGGTGCCGGGGATGTCGCGTCCGTGCAGCCGTTTGAAGGGCTGAAAAATGCTCGCCTGATACTCGGCAGGGACGCCCACGCCGTTATCCTCGACCAGAATGCGCCAGAACTCGTCGGTTTCCCTCTCGGAATGAATCCGAATGGCCGGCGGCTTATCCGGACGTCGGTATTTCAGGGCATTTCCGATCACGTTCTCAAATACCGTAGCGATTTGGGCGGCATTCCCGTACACAACAGGCAGCTCTCCGATTGTGACTGTGGCTCCGGTTTCCGCGATGGACGCCTGCAAAACGCCGACCGCGCTCTGCACCGCGGGCAGGAGAGCGACGGACTTCCTGGCTTCCTGCGCCTGTTTTCCCGCAAAGGCATAGAGCGCCAGGTCTTTCACCAGGTCCTTCAGCCGCCGGGCGCTGTCCTTTGTTTGATCCAGCAGATCCATCGTGCCGGGGTCCAGGTTCGCGCCGCCGCGGCGAGCTATGAGTTCGGCATAGTTCGCGATGGAACGGAGCGGCTCCTGCAAATCGTGGACAGCAAGATATACAAACTGCTGCAGGTCCTGATTGGAACGAATGAGAATCTCGTTGGCCAGCCGGAGTTCCGCATTGATCTTCTGCAATGCGTGGTTCTCCACTGCGAGACTATCCGCCAGGGCCGTTTCCGTGGCCTGCTTGAGATCGAAAGCGATTCGGGCTTCTGGCATTTCCAAATAACGCCTTGGATTATTTTGGAGGGTCGCTGGCAAGCTTCGCCATTTTGTCGACCGGAACCACATACAGCGAAAACTGGGCAAAGCACTGAAACGCTTTCTCGAGATGAGCAGCGTCCAGAGGTTTTTCAATATAACAATCCGGATGCAGTCCCTGGAACTTCAATACCTCTGTTTCCAGCCGGCTCCCGGTAAGAACCACAACGGGGATGTCCTGGAGAGCGGCGTCCCGCTTCATCTCGTTATAGAGCTCATGCCCATCCATTTTCGGCATACGAGTATCGAGAAAAACGAGATCCGGACGAGCTGCGTCCTGGTAGCGTCCCTGACGGCGCAGCATTTGCAGGCATGCCTCCCCATCCGGGGCCGACGCGATCTGGTTTGCCAGCCCAAGATCGCGAAAGCTCTCGATAAGATAACGGACGTCCGCCGGGTTGTCATCTACCGTCAGGACCTCAACCGGCCTGACCATGAGTTGTTCGTTCACTTTCCCTCACCGAGCCAAAGAGGATCCGCCGACAGCTGAATTCTTAAAGCTTCATTCTAATACAACGCTTCAAAATCATCCCATTCCTGCTCTGGACGCACAGCCCGGACTTTAACGCAAACAAAGCTAGGGAAAGCCGCAGGGGCGCAGGTTTGTCACACATGCGCCCGCGCGGGGGTCTAATGGGCAGCGCAGAGTGTAGCCGCTCAAAGATTCATCTAAGGAGTTTTGAAACATGTCCAATACAGCAATTTTCGGAATTTATTCGACAGCGCGGGACGTAGAGCGGGCTGTCGATGAAATGCGACTGCAGGGCTTCCGAAACGCCGACATTTCGGTTCTCTTTCCGGAAAATGTCGGCACCAAGGACTTCGCGGTCCGCAAGGGAACCAAGGCGCCGGAGGGCGCGGCAGCAGGGGGTGCGTCGGGCCTCGTCGTGGGAGGCGCGCTGGGCTGGCTCGCCGGCATTGGAAGCCTGGCGATCCCGGGCGTGGGCCCGTTGATTGCAGCCGGACCGATCATCGCTTTGCTGACCGGCGCAGGCGTGGGCGGGGCCGTTGGCGCACTGGCCGGCGGATTGGCCGGTATGGGTATTCCGGAGTATGAAGCGAAGCGATACGAAGGCCGGATCCGGGACGGAGGGATTCTTCTTTCTGTGCATGCCGACGACTCGTCATGGACAAAAAAGGCCAAAGTAATCCTGGAAGCCACCGGCGCGGAGGATATCGCATCCACCAGCGAATCCAAAGGGGACTACGCGAACTCGGCTCGCCCCGAAGTGCGGTAGGAGTCTGAAAAGGCCGCGTGTAAATAGAGGACCCCGGCAGCTACCAGCCTGCCGGGGTCCTGTTTTGTTGACAGTTGATAACCGACTACGCCTTGGCCCGTTCCGCACAAGGGCCGTGGCCACACTGGCATTCGATATCCGCGGTATCGCCTTGCCCTTCACAGTAAGTGCTGCAATATTTGCTTTCGGCTTTTGCCGGGCATTTGCAACTGGGGTGGGCGCACTTTTCGTTGGTTTTGTCCATCTGGTTGTCTCTCCTTTCTCTGCTACTCGCCTTTCACGGTCAGCTCGTTTGTGACCTTATCCTCGCCGCCGGCGGCTTCGCCCGCGAGGGTCCCGATGGTCTTCTTTTCGTCTTCCGACCGCACCGGGCCTTTCAGAGTCACCATTCCATCGCGGGTGATAATTTTGACGTTGTGGGCGTAGGTGGATAGCGCCTTGTCCTTCATCAACGCCTGCCGGATCTTCCGCGTAATCGTTACATCGGCCTTGTTCTGCTTTTGGTCCTGCGCTGTTTGGCCATGAACTTCTTTGTTGGCGGCTGTGTTGTCCGGCTGATCCTGCGCGGCGGGGCCGGCAAAAACTCCCGGCGCGCACAACAGGCAACTCGCGATCACGGTCTCTAAGGGAATCCTGATGTAGTTCTTCATAAAATTCTCCATCCTTGCGCGGCGTGTTCTTCTTTCTACTGAAATAGAGAGGAGCGAGGCGAAGAATGTTTCCGCCCGGAGGAGATGCAGAGCGGGTGGAACGAACCTGCGGCGAAAACTCTCTATTATCAGAATGAATTCCCGCTTACGAAGATTCTCAGATTGGCTCGGCTCTCATGCTGGTTAACCCGAAAGGAGAGCCCGTCAAAGAGGACCTCGCCGTACCCGAACTGACCAATAAGCAGCGGCGGGAGGCGACCGAACGAACCTCAGTCAGCGCCGTGGTTGTGCATGAGGCGATTCGTCACGATGGCGAAGAAGAATTGCGGCGTCCTTTGTCGGCGCTCGGCTGGTCCGGATTGGCGGCCGGCCTGGCGATGGGATTTTCGTTTCTCACCGAGGGTCTCCTCCGGTCCGCTTTACCCGACCGTGCATGGACTCCCCTCATCGTGAATCTGGGCTACCCCATCGGATTTTTGATTGTCATCATCGGCCGGCAACAGCTATTCACGGAGAACACTCTCACGGCGATTATTCCGCTCCTGGCCAGACGCAATATGACGACATTCCGGGCCGTTCTCCGATTGTGGGGCGCCGTGCTCACGGCGAACCTCGTCGGAGCGCACCTGTTCGCGTGGGTGATTGCGCAAACCCCGGTCGCGCGGCCCGAGGTGATGGACGCTCTCAAGCAACTGGCGGTGCAGGCGGCCGCCCAGGGCGCATGGGTCGCCATCATTCGCGGCGTTTTCGCCGGGTGGTTGATCGCCATGGTGGTCTGGATGCTGGCGGCCGTGGATCGCGAGCGAGTGGCGATTATTGTCGCCCTCACTTATGTGGTTGGCCTGGGCGGCCTGACGCACGTCATCGCTGGTTCTATTGAGGTCTTGTTTCTGGTGATGATCGGCGCGAAAACCTGGAGTTCCTATTTCTTTGGGTACATGTGCCCAACCCTCCTCGGCAATATCCTCGGCGGAGTCTCCCTGGTTTCGGCACTAAACCACGCCCAGGTGGTCGCGGGAATGGACCCGAACCGGAAAGCCGCGGCCGAGAAGACGCTGTCCTAAAAGGTTCGCCGCGCGGGTGCGGGAATGTGTTCCCATCGCATATTCTGTTCTTGGGACATTTGGCGGCCGGAATGATCCGTGTCCTTGAAAAGCCTGGAGGCTCTGAAACCGGCGCCGGACGGCCCGACCGCGCAAATCGAAAGGCTGGGATTGTTCGAAAAAAACCACAAACCCGTTCTCGGGAGCAATTTGGGATATCAACGGATCCGAATCTGGGCGGCGGCCTGTCTCGGCGTTGCGCTCCTGATTCTTCTGGTCACAGGCGGATTTGCATTCGCCGAATGGCGGGGCTACCACGCGGCTCGCGCCAGGGTTGTCCGAACTCGAGCCACCGTAACCGCCGCGACGAAATTGATGTCGGCGCTGAAGGACGCGGAAACTGGACAACGCGGGTATCTCCTTACCGGGGATCTCCGGTATTTAAAGCCCTATGAAACCGCCGTCACCACGGTATCTCAGCAAGAGGCGGAGCTCCTGGATCTGCTTGCCTCTTCTCCGGCCGAGACAGTACGCGCCGCGGAGATCCGCCGCCTCTTGCCGGCGAAGATGTCCGAACTGGCGGCTACGGTCGCGCTCCGCCGCTCCGGCGACGCGCAGGGCGCGATTACCCTCGTCCGGTCGGACAGCGGCAAGGACGCCATGGACGGCCTTCGAAACGCCCTGGCCGGAGTTCAGTTGACCGAAAACAGCGCCTTCGACCACCAGATGCAGACGGTCCGCGAGCGAGCGAATACGGCGCGCGTGATCACCATGGCCGGCAGCGGCTTAATGTTTCTTTTCCTCTGTGGGGCGACTCTCATCATTACGCGGGCGGAGAAGGATCGCGACCGGTTCGTCGAGGCTCTTTCAGAGAGCAACAGCCGGACCCACGCGGCGTTGGAGCTACTCGAGATAACTCTTTCCAGCATTGGGGATGCGGTCATCGCGACCGATATCGACAGCCGGGTTACCTTCATGAACCCCGTGGCGGAGAGCCTGACAAAGTGGACCCGGGACGAAGCCGCCGGCATCCCGCTCGACAAGGTTTTCGTGATTGTGAACGAGACCTCCGGTAAGCCCGTCGAGAATCCGGCGGTCCGGGCGCTCCGCGAAGGAGTGGTCCAGGGACTCGCAAATCACACAATTCTCATCGGCAGGGATGGATCGACCCATCCCATCGACGACAGCGCAGCGCCTATCCGCGACCAGAACGGCAAGATTGTGGGAGTGGTCCTGGTATTCCGGGACATTTCTTCCCGTCATGAAGCCGAGCGGCGAATTCGCGAAAGCGAGGCGTTCAATCGCAGCATTCTCGAAAACAGCACAGACCCGATTCTCGTACTGGACGCAAATGGCCGTGTTCTGGCGAGACCGGATGGAAAGAGCGCCGCCGCGGCGTGGGATCTCTCCCGCATGGTGGGGCTCGACTGGAGAGATCTCTGGGGGCTGGAACGCGGGGAGGAAGCCGATACGATCCTGCGGGCAGCGGCCGGCGGCCGCGTCGGCAGGATGCAGAGTTACTCCGCCTCATTCGATGGCGTCGCCAAATGGTGGGATGTAACCGTATCGCCGGTAAAAGGCGAAACGGGCGACCCGGTCGCGTTTGTTTCTACGGCGCGGGACATTACGGCAATCAAGGAAGTGGAAATCCGGATTGAGACGGCGTATGCACGCGAGCGCGCTGCCCACCAGGAGGCCGAATCTGCCCGCCAGCAACTGGCGCGCCAGGCGGCCGAACTGGCCCGGTCGAACGCCGACCTGGAACGCTTTGCCTTCGCCGCCAGCCACGACCTTCAGGAGCCGCTGCGCACCGTTGTCGCGTACACCCAGCTATTCCTTCGCAGGAACAAGCACCTCCTGGACGCGGACGGCATTACCTATCTCGACTTCGTAACCGACGCCGCGAAGCGCATGAGCACCCTCATCCGCGATCTCTTGACCTATTCGCAGGTCTTGAAAGCCGCTCCTTTTCATCCGGAGCCTGTGGACACGGACCAGGTGCTGAACCAGGTGATCGGCAACTGTGCAGTCTTAATAGCCGAGTCGCATGCGAGGGTGGACCGCGGCCTGATGCCCGTAATTCCCGGACGCGAATCGCAGCTGATCCAGATCTTTCAGAATCTTCTGACCAATGCGATCCGCTACCGCCGAACGGAGGTACGTCCGGAAATCTCCGTATCCGCCGTCGACCGCGGCCAGGAATGGCTTTTCGAAATCCAGGACAACGGATCGGGGATCGAGGCGCGCTATCTAACACAGATTTTCGACATGTTCCGGCGATTCAGCAAGCGGGAGCATTCGGGCACCGGGCTCGGCCTGGCTCTATGCCAGCGGATTATCGAAAGCCATGGGGGGAAAATATGGGTGGAATCGGAAGTGGGGGCCGGGTCGCGCTTTTTCTTCACGTGGCCGAAGAAAATCGAGAGTCACCAAGAAGATCCCAGTCTGCCGGCCGCACTGGATTCCTAAACGCGTCCGCCGGGTTACTTAAGAACCGGCGGCGTGGTGGATGGCGCCATCCACCACGCCGGAATCAACAGAGTCTACTTCTTTGCCGGCCCGTTATTCTCCGGCCCGTTGCTCGCCTTGGAGGAATGCTCATGAGCTTGCGTAGAATGCTCGTGAGCCTTCTTTGCCTGCTCCTTGGCTTTCTCCGAGTCGCCTTTCTTCCACTGCTCTGCCGCGTTGCGATGGGACTTTGCGGCGTCGTCGTGCCGCTCAGCGGCCTTATTATGAAGTTCTTCAGACATGAATTGTTCTCCTATGGATTGCGTGAATCCATCCATTTGACTGATGCCTGCGATAGGTGTTTCCACGCGCGCGCCTCAGGTTAGCCCTCGGCATCCCGGAAAAAAAGAGAAGACCGCCTTCCTGAAACACTCGCGCGGGTGCAGGGTCATATTGCTGGTGCGGCAGCCCCGCAAAGGAGCACTCATGCCTGGTTCTTCAGACAAGAAAAAAGAGAAAGAACATCCGTTTATCGCGGATGTTACGCAACTGCGCGCACGGGCGCGCGCCAGCATCGAGGATGGCGCAATTACAAAAGGCTATCAGGGCGATGTGAAGCAAACCATCGAAATTCTGCAAAGTGTTCTGGCAACGGAAATTGTGTGCGTTTTACGGTACACCATGAACGCCATCGCCGCGGCCGGCATTTCGAGCGAAAGCATCAAGGATGAATTTGATCAGCACGCCAAGGAGGAACAGGGTCACATGAGGGCCGTGGCGGAGCGCATCAGTCAGCTCGGTGGAAAACCCAATTTCAATCCGGAAGGGCTCGCCGGGCGAGCCGCCTCTCAGTACGCCGACGCCGATGACCTGGTGGCGATGATCAAGGAAAATCTGATCGCGGAGCGGATCGCCTGTGAGCACTACCGGGAGCTGATTCGTTACTTTGCGGACCGCGACACCACCACCCGCGTGATGATGGAGGGCATCCTGGCCAACGAAGAAGAACACGCGAGCGACATGCACGATCTACTGATCGCCCACCAGGGTAAGCCCATGCTGAAGGACAAATGAATGGGAGGCCGCGTCCAAACGGGCGCGGCCCGCTCACCACGAAATTAGAGCTGATAACCGGCCGCGGACGCTAGTCCCGATGCGGAAGGGCGAACGCGACATACGATCCATGTACCGTCTCCGGCGGACCGTGCCCGACTGAGCCCTGCGCCGCCGCGCAAAACACCACGTACTCGCGGCCGCCCGCCTCGTACACAGCGGGGATACCCTCCAGCGCCGCGCCCACCTCGGCTTCCCACAGCACCTTGCCGGTTTCCTCATCAACCGCCCGGACTTTTCGATCGCGCGTCCCGGCGAAAATCAGCCCGCCGCCCGTAACGACAGGACCCACTTTCGGATAATGCGAACCGGTATCGGGGAAACCCTTGGCCGCCAGTTCCGGCACCGAACCAAGCGGGACTTTCCATTTGATGGTTCCCTGGTTCAAATCATACGCGGTGAGGGACGTCCAGGGCGGAGCGATTGCGGGCTGCCCTTCGCTGGTGATCATGAAGCCAAAGCCGCTGAAGTAGCGGGCCGGCTCCGCGGCGCGCTCCACCAGGGGCGCCGTTTGCAGAGACGCCGGGGCGTCCCCGCGCGCCGGGTTCGCCAAGTAGGCAATTAGCGAGCTCACCGCCGTTTTCGGAAGCGTGGCGAATGCGGGCATGGAGCCTTTGCCGTGCGTCACTACGCTGGCAATCTCTTCCCGGCTCGACCTTTTTACGATGTCCACCAG
>Ga0105240_10015613_pt1 | contig 10314 bp, 8 predicted proteins | sample KBSC54metaG_FD_80426 | JGI IMG/M metagenome (GOLD analysis project Ga0105240, IMG submission 80426) | Corn rhizosphere microbial communities from Kellogg Biological Station, Michigan, USA - KBS C5-4 metaG | ecosystem: Host-associated > Plants > Roots > Rhizosphere > Soil | place: Michigan, USA... | reverse complement strand
CGCCGATCTTCGACGCCCAGAACGCGGTCGCCCGCACGGTCGAGGTGATGCGCTCCACCCTGCAGGTCGAGGCCCCGCGCTGGCAGGCGAAGCTCGGCTTCAAGCGGCCGTTCCTGAAGATGGACACCCAGGGCAACGACCTGGCCATCGTCGAGGGCGCCGGCGCCGCGCTGGCCACCTTCGTGGGCCTGCAGAGCGAGCTCGCGGTGCGCCAGCTCTACACCGGCTCGGCCGGCTTCGCCGAGACCCTGAGCGCCTACACCCGCCACGGCTTCGAGCTCAGCGCGCTCGTCGCCAACACCGCCGGCCACTTCCCCGACCTCGTGGAGATCGACTGCATCATGTACCGCGGTCAGGCCCCCGCCGCGGAAGGCCAGCGGCCATGAGCCTCGAAACCTTCTGCCAGTTCGCCTGGTACGGCGGCATCGGCCTGGCCGTTGCCCTGGGCCTGATGCACTCCCTCCGCAAGAACTAGCAGGCTAGCCGCGCTCAGGTCGCGACCGCCCGCCGCTGGCGGGCCCGCGCGCGGATCAGCGCGTCCAGGGACGCATAGCGGCCCTTCTCGATCGGCACGTCCACCAGGATATAGAGCAGCACGGCCACGCCGAAGGCCAAGGCGCTCACCAGCATCTTCTCGACCAGGCCGGTGAGCCCGAAGGCGTGCAGGATCGGAAAATGGACGAGGTACAGCGGGTAGGCGAGGTTCCCGACATGTCGGTCGAGCGGCGAGGACTTCAACCGCAGGGACCCGGCCACATACGGCAACAAGGGCGCCAGCCAAAGCATGGCGAAGACGTCAACCTGCAGGAGGTCGGGCTGCGACTTGAAGAGATTCCCTCGCAGCGCGGGTATCGCATAGATCAGCGCCGTGAGCGCCGCGAAGGCCGCCAGGGACACCATGGGCGATATGATTAGGGGCTTGGTCTTGGAACGATAGATCAGCATCCCCGCGGCGAAAGCCGGCGCGAACAGGAACACCGTGCGCACGCCGAACTGGTAGTCGATCCACCAGGCCAGCGCGCAGGGGATCGCCAGCAGGAGAAGCCTGACGTTCAGCAGCATCAGGATCGGCAGCAGCGCGTAGAACTGCGCCTCGATGTCCAGGCTCCACTCGACGCCGAGCGGATTGGGCCGGTGATTGGAGGCGACCCCGAAGATCGTGAAGTTGCTCAAGCCCAGCGGCGTGCGGAACCACAGGGCCGCGGCGACCATCACCAGCATGTAGAGCGGCCAGATCCGCAAGAACCGGTTCAGCAGGAACAGCGGGATCATGCCCGGTCCGCCCTGGCGGTCCCAAAGGTCCGAGATCCAGTAGCCGCTGAGCACGAAGAACAGCGCCACGCCGAGGCGTCCGGTTTCCAGGCCCGACACGTGGCTGAGGAGCACCAGGCTGGCCAGGAAAAGGCGGAACGCCCCCGGATATAGAACCAGCCCCTTCACGCAGTGCAGACTAGGTTGGGCGCCACCTCGTGGCAATCAGCGGGGCGGCGGGTCACTGCGACTTGACCGGGGCGAGCGACGCCGCCAGGCCTTAGACAGGCCAGGGAACGGGCGACGCTAGCCCGAGCGCGAGCTGGCCTATTGCGTCAGGCACAGAGAAGGGGTTGCCCGCGCCGTCGAGGGTTCGTGAACGGTTGCGCTTGTTGCCGTTGGTCGCCAGAGCCCCCGCCGGCGCGGGTCGGAAATCGCCCGTGAGGGCGCTGACGTAGAGAGCCTCCACCATAGACTTCAGGACGGCGTAGCCCGACGCCGCGACAATGATGTTGCCGCTGTGCGGCGCGCCGCCGATCGCCGCCGCCGCCGTCGCCGCGGTCTCGCTGACCAGGTAGTTGTTGACGAAGGCCGGCGAGATGATGGGGCTGCCGGATTGCCAGTAGATATTGCCGATGTTCGCCTCGAAGCGTGAATAGGGACCCATCCCGCCCGGGGTCCAGCTCTCGTGGCCCGAGCTGCACCCGCGCATGTAGACGTTGTCGCAGGAGCCGGCGTCCCCGGACTGGCAGATCGTGTTGCTGCACTCGAGCACGCTGAGGTCGATGGCCCCATTGTCGAGCCGCAGGAAGAACGGCGGCGTGATCCCGTCGCTCTTGTAGGTCTCGCCCTTGATGTTCACGTCGCGCAGGATGGAGCCCTGGACGGGACCGGTCGTATAGGGCGCGCTGACCGCGGTCTGATTGATCGAGTGCCAGTAGTCCTGGTGGAAATCGTAGGCGGCGCGGATGACGACCGGCGTTGCGCCGACCACTGTGGGCGTCGAAGCAGCATCCGAAGTCGGGCTGAGATTGACGCCTTCCTGCCAGGCCGTACCTGGGCCGTCGAGCAGCTTCACCGCGACCCAGCCATCACCGAAGCCGTTGATGGTGGCGCAGAGCTGCGACTGGCTGAAGTTTGCGTCGGTGCTGTTGTAGCCGAGCGGAATGGTGTGGGTTTCCACACCATTGACCGAGAGGTGGAAGACCGCCTGGTTGGTCTGGAAGCCGGTGATCCAGTGGCGGCCGACGCCCGGGCCGGTGTAGGCCAGCGTCATGACGTTTTTCGGCGACCAGAAGGTCCAGGCGTCCCAGCCGTTCAGGAACACCTTGTTCTGGTAGTAGCAGTTCTGCGCCGCCTCGCGCAGGTTGCCGCGGACCCCGACATTGCGGCAGACGAAGGTCGTGCTCATGCCGCCGACCAGCCACTTGATGATCGTGTCCTCTATGAAGCCGGGGGCCGACCACAGGCCGCTGGGGCGCGGACGCCCGTTCCAGTAGTAGCTGTCGAGCGTGCCTTCGGAGTTGATCACCTGGCAGCCGTTCAGCCGGTGGCCATGTTTCAGGCCGTCGTTCAGGGTCTGGTTGTGGTTGACGATGAACGACCAGTTGCGCGGGTCGAGCACGACCCCCGGGCCCCACTCGATCCCGTCCGGGCCGGGATCCCAGAACGCGGCGTCGTCGGCGACGCCAGCGGGGAAGACGCTGCGGTTGATGGTCGCGGTGACCCCCGTCGCGGCCTTCTCGGTGATGAAGCCTTTCAGGCCCGCATAGGCGCCGAAGGCCGAGCAGTCCTCCGCCTCGTAGTTCGCGGTCGTGTGGTAGAGGATCAGCGGCGCTTCCTCGTTCGCCGCGACGATGGCCGCGATCGCCTGCTTGCGGGTCGCGTAGGTCTGGCCGACGCCGACGTCGTACTGCCCGCTGTACTGGGTGCTGCGCGGATAGAAGCGGAAGGGGCCGATGACCCGCTTCTGCATGGTGAGGTCGCGCGGGATGGCCTCGGCGTAGAAGTCGACGCCGCCGGTGGGATGGGCCGTGACGCACGCCGTGACGTCGATGTCGAAGGCGTAGCACTGGATCGACACGTTCTTGGTCGGGTCGGTGGGATAGGCGGGGTGCGGATAGCTGTACTGGCCGAACACGCCCGCGCCGGAGCCGCCCTCCAAGTAGCCGTTGACCGCCGCGACGCCGAACGGGGTCCCGGTCGCCAGGCCCGCACACTCGGCGTCCACAAAGATCCGATAGGTCGAGCCCGAGATCCGCGCGCCCCAGGCCGAGGCCATGCGCAGCGACGGCTTCGCCGTCGTACGCGGCGGATCGACCGGCGGCGAGCCGGCGAAGCCGGTGCCCGGCGCGCCGCTCCAGCTCGCGGTCGGACGAAGCGTGGGTGGGGTGGGAGAGACCGCCGACGAGCCCGCGCCGCCGCTGCCGCCGGAGGGAACGCCCGGCATGGCCCGCGCGCTGCACCCCGCCAGGAGCGCGGCGCTGAGCAACAGGAAAGGTCGCCGGCCCATAGTCGGAGACATCAGAACTCTCTCTTCCACCATCGCTGCGGGCGCGGTTGGTCCCGCGCCCGTTCAGCCACTGTTGTTCAAAGGCCCTGACGAACGATCCGAGCCGATCGCCCGGACATTCCCACCGAAGGGCAAAGGAATGGTGTGGGAAGAGGGCTAAGAGATGTTCACACTTTTACGCCGAGAAGGCGGGCACAGGTCTAAGAGGGCCCGCCGCGCCGAAAACTGTGGAAAAGGCGCGCGACTATACTGGCACGAGGGGAATCTGAACGCGACTCCGCGAAGCGAACTAGTACGCGTTGAGCACGGACCCGATCACGGTGGCCCGTTCCTTACGCAACTGGTCGACCAGGGTGCGGACGTCCGACACCAGGGTGTGGTTCTTCCGCGCCACGACGAGGCTGTAGCCCACCACCGTGCTGATCCGCCGGCTGTCGGCGCAGCTGTTCGCCGGCGGGGTGTCGACGATGGTCATGTCGTAGTCGCGGATGCAGGTGTTGGTCAGGTCGGGGAACCGGTCGGAGGACAGCAGCTCCTGGGCCGCAAGGTCCGCGCGGCCGGCGAAGAGGATGTCGAGGTTCGGGTGCACGTCGGGCTTGACGAGGTCGTCCACCGCCTCGCCGGCGGTCAGGGCGCCGTGGAGGCCGGGCCCGACCTTATCGACGGCGAAATAGTCCTGCAGGCTCGGATTGCGCATGTCCCCGTCGATCAGCAGGGTCTTGATGCCGATCTGCGCCATGGCCACGGCGAGGTTGGCCGCGATGAAGGTGCAGCCCACCTCCGGCGCGGGGCCGCACAGCGCGAGCGCGCGGCCGCCCGCGTGGACGTGCTGCGACACGATGCGGGTCCGCAGCGCGCGCATCGCCTCGGCCGCGGCGCTGGCGGGCTCGGACACCATGACGATCAGCGCGGCCTTGGATCCCGGCCCGCTGGTGACCGCCGAGAGCGGCGGAAGCTCGGAGCGCTTGCGAACCTGTCTGGCCCGCGCCATCAGCCCGTGGCCCCCGCCAGGGCGGCGGGCTGGCCGCTCGGCTGCGGCCCGGCGAGCGGCCGGCGCTTGGGCGCCGCGGAGCCGACGATCGCCAGGCAGTTCACCGAACCTTCGCCATCCAGGTCCTCGATCCCGCGCACGCGGCGATTGAGCAGCTCGACCAGGACGCCGAGCACGAGGCCCAGGCCGGTCCCGAGCGCCAGCGCGCCCAGGATGATGAGGCGCTTGTTGGGGAAGGCCGCCTGCGTCGGCGTCACCACCAGCCCGATCGGCGACATGCCCGGATCGGCCACGCCGGCTTCCAGGCTCAGCTCCGCGGCCCGCTCGGCGGTCTTCTTGTACTGGTCGCGGCGCAGGTCGACCTCGGATTGCAGCTGGCGCAGCCGCTCCACCTTGTCGCGCTCGCCGATGACCTTGTTCTTCTGCTGGTCGAGGGCGCGGGTGAGGGTCTGCAAGGCGGCGGTGTTGCTGGGGCCGGCGCGGGCGGCGGCCTGTTCCTTCTGGACCACCGAGGCCACGAACGCCCGCTGGGCGCGAAGCTGCTGCATCTTCGGGTGGTTGGGGCCGAGCTTATCCGCGTTCTGGGAGAGCTCGGCGTCGATCTGCGCCAGTTGCAGGCTGGACGAGGAGTTCACCGAGAGCGGGGCCGACATCGCCGTCGCCGGCGCGGCCGCGGCGGCGGCGGCCAGGGCCGTCAGCCGGGCGCTGTCCAGGTCCTGCTGTGAGCCGGCCTGGTCGCCCTGCATGATCAGCCCGTTCTCGCGCTCGAAGTTGGCCTTGGCGACCTGGGCTTCCTCCGCGCGGCGCTGGGCCACCTCGGCCTGGCCGGTGTACCACTCGGCGTTGCGCGCCGCGTCCGCCCGGCGGGCCGCCAGGCTGTAGTTCAGGTAGGAGCGCCGCAGGGCCTCAGCCCCGATGGCCGCTTCGCGCGGCGACGGGCTGGTGAACTTGATCTCCAGGATCGTGCCGGAGGTCAGGTCGGTGTGGGTTCGGTCGGCGACCTGCTGGGCCAGCCAGCGCCGGAAGTCCCGCGTGTCGGTCGCCGGCCGGGCCTGGTAGGCGGCGATCTTGTTGGGGTCGCTCAGCCAGCCCAGCGCGTCGACGGCCGGTCCGGTGACGCTGTAGTCCTTGATGAGCTCGTTCTGGGTCGCGATGTAGGGGCCCAGATTCATCAGGTTGGAGTCCTTGCCGGTGACCGGGTCGGGTTCGAGCAGCTTCAGCATCACGCGCGAGGACGCCTCGTAGCGCGGCTGCACGACCAGGGTCACCACGATCCCGCCCAGCAGGGTGAAGACGCTGCAGGCGGCGATGATCGCGATCCTTGCCCAGAGGATCCGCAGGAATTGAATGATGCTCATAACCTACTCCGGTGCGACCCTTAGAACAGCCGCTCGCCGATGGAAACCAGATCGCCGGGCTTGATCGGATCTTCCAGCTTGATGCCCTTCAGCGGCTTGCCGTCGCGGATGATCTTCACCTTGTTCTCGCTGCCGTTCAGGGTCACGCCGCCGCCCTTGGCGATCGCCATCCGCACGGTCAGCCCATCGGTTGCAGGATAGGCGCCAGGCGAGTTCACCTGGCCGGAGATGTAGAACACCTCGCTGTCCTGCGGCGGCACGTAGATCTTGTCGCCGGGCACCACCATGGGGTCGTCCTCGGGACCGCCGGCCGCCAGCTTGGCGTAGGGATAGCGTTTCGGCTGCTGGCCCGCGTGGGTCAGGACCACGTAATCGGTGCCGCTGGCGCCCTTGCCGCCGAGCTTGGCCATGATCTCCGAAAGCCGGTAGTTGCGGTCGAGCGGGATCAGCCCGGGGCTGCCCACTGCGCCGAGCGCCGTGGCGTAGCGGCTGGAAATCCCCACCACCTCGACCCGCACCACCGGATCGGCGAAGAAGCCGCCCTTGATCAGGGCCTGCCTGACGACGTCGGCGAGCTCCATCACCGTCTTGTCGGCGACCTTCAGCGTGCCGACGTAGGGGAGCAGCATCGTGCCGTCGGCTCCGACCCGAACCCGGCCGCCGAAGTCGTTGCGGCCGACCAGGCTCAGGTCCACCACGTCGCCGGGACCGATCAGGTAGGAACTGTCGACCGGAGCCGTGGGCGTGGCGGTCGGCGGGCTGGCGGCCGCGTCGCCCGGCGCATTGGTGGTCGCTGCGGCGGGCGGCGTGTTCGTGGCGCCCGCGACCGGACGCGACGTTGGGCCGCGCTGAGCCTGGGCGCCGAGCGGCGCGGCGCAAGCGATAGCTACGACGACAATCAGCCTAAGAAGAGCGTGGCTCACGATCTGTCTTCCCACTTCAGAATGTGCTCGAGATTCCGAGCGTCACATGGTTGGAGCTAAAGTTGAATTGTGTCAGGTCGGCGGTCCGGGACGAGTGCCCGGCCTCCAGCGTCACGGCGATGTTCCGGCCGATGGCCAGGCTGGCGCCGGCGGTTTCGCTGAGATAGCGGTTCTCCCGCACCAGCAGCGGACTTGGGATGCCGCCTTCGAAGTTGGTGCGCCCGCCCTCGATCGTCGCGTGCAGCGATATGCGCCGGTTCAGGTTGTAGTTTCCGTTCAGGTCGAGGGTTTCGGTGCGCTGCAGGATGGCGTCGATCGTCTGCGAGGCCGCCACGCCGCGCGCATAGGTCAGGCTGAGGCCGGTGCGCTGGCTGATCCGGTAGGCCAGGGCGACGTTGGCATCCACGCCGTGGCTCGACTGCCCCGCGGAGTCGATCTGCACGAAGGAGACCGCCGCGGTTCCGCTCAGCCGCAGCCCGATCTTGCGTGCGTAGCTCAGGCCGACTCCGTACTGCTTGGGCGGCGACGGCGACGGTTGCCCGGGAATCGGCGGCTGCGAAAAGCTCGATTCCGAATAGTGGGTGGTCACCGACAGAGCGCCCAAGGTCTCCGTGCCGTAGCCGGCCGAGGCCGCGATCGACCGTTGCGAGGTGTCGATCAAACCCGGCGCATCGTTGGTGGTCTTGGCGCCGGTCGCCGAGACGCTGGTCACGAAGTGGCCGGCCGTGCAGGTGACGGACAGCGTGCCGGTGGTGTTCTGCGCGATGTTCTTGGTCACCGCGATCAGGAGTTCGACCGGCGCCGTCTCGGCGCGGGAGAAGGATCCTACGACGCCGGCGACGCAGGGGCCGGCGTGGGCGCTGGCGCCGCCGGCAAGCGCCAGGTTCTGAGAGTCCAGGTTGTGGTTGCGCTGGTGGCGGTTGAAGTCGGCCGAGCCGTTGATGAAGAAGGTCTCGCGGCTGGACGGTAGCTGGAAGCCCGCCGACACCCCGGCCGTGTAGGTCACGTCCTCCGGGGTCACGTTCCGAATGGCGGCGACCTGGTTGTCGCCGCCGGCGAGATTGGAATCGTACTCGGCGGTGGCGTGCGCGGCGACGGTGAAGCGCTTGGACGATCCGCCCGTCTCCTGGGCCTGGGCCGCGCCGCAATAGGCGAGCGCGGCCCCCGCCGCCAGCAAACCGCCCCCAAGGCTGATCCTAGTCATCGGCACGGCGACTCCCCCGACCCACTATTGGCCCTGCTTCGCCGGCGGCGCGGCCGGCGTGGCGGCGCCGGGCTTCGCGGCCGCGGCGGGCTTCGGCGGCTGATAGGCCTTGTTGTATTGGACCGTCTTCATCCCCTGGACCACCACCGGCCCGAAGCGCCGGCTCATGGCCTGCTGGGTGCGCACGGCCCGCAGATAGGCCGCGGCGTGCCGATTGGCGGTCGCCGCGTCGACCGGGTCAACCTTGATGCCGGTGATCTTCCCCACGAACACCCCATTGCCCTGCGGCGCGACGAACACCGCGTCGGGCTTGAGCTTCAGGAGCTGTTCGCTGAAGTGCGGGTCCATCGCCAGGGCGTCGACCTCGGTCGAGGCCTCCTTGAAGGGGATGTTGCGCGCGGTCAGCAGCGCCTGGACCTCGGGCAGGGTGTTCAAGGGCTGGATCGCCTTGACGAAATTCGGGTCGGAGGGCGCGTTGAAGCGCAGGCCGGTCACGTCGATCCGTTTGCGTGCGGAATAGAGGTCGGGGTGATCGGAGATGAACTTCTGGATCTCCTCCGGGCTGGCTGCGGGCACGGCCCGGGTCAGCCGATCCTGCCAGGTCTTGACCAGCAGGACCTCGTCAAGCCGATCCCGCAGGCGCGCATAGTCCGGGCTCTTGTCGATCTTGTCCTTCTTCGCCGCCTGGACCAGCAACTTGCGCTGCACGATCGCGTTCAGGGCCTGCTGTTCGGCGGCCTTCCTGACCTGGGCGTTGGGGGCTTGGAACCCGCCCATCTCGGTCTGCAGATCGAGGACGGTGATCTCGTCGTTCCCGACCCGCGCCACGACTTGGCCCTTTGGCTCGCCCTTGCCTCCGCAGGCCGCCAGGCTGGCGCAAGCAAGCGCGATCAGCACGGCCGAAAGTCTCGATTTCATCGTTCCCCCACTAACTGGCGTCAAGGCTGATCACAGGCGGCCGCGTCCGCTGACGCAAGTGACAATCATGTCGAGCAGATGTGCCGACTTGGGACGTTTTGTGGCCGAAAACCCTGATCTCACCCGAAGACGCCCCTCGCCCCGTGTCCGCGACACTTATAGCACGGCTCATGCCAATAGCTCGCCTAACAGCAGACGCCAGGCGCCGGGACGACGCATGCGTCCGCGATCTCTAGCCGACCGATACTTAACGATGTCATCTCGCGGGTCGCCAGGGGCGGAATCCGCAGGGTGTCGCCGGCCGTGCAGGCGGGTCGGCGAAAGAATCGGCTCACGCTTTGCTGGCCAGATGGAGTCTCGCCAGACGGCGGACGAGAACGGGGGTCGGCAGGCATGAAACGTGGAGAAGCGATCGGCGTCGCGCTCGGGGCGATCGTCGCCGTCGTCCTGCTGCTCACGACCGTGCTGTTCCGCGAGTTCAACGTCGGCATCCTGGCCGGTCCGCTGCCCTGGGACGATTGCGGGATCGTCGCCCAGGCGCTGGACCGCCTGAGCATCATCAGCGGCGGGCGGTCCCTGGCTGACATCGCCCTGCAAGCCCGCTCGCTCGCGCCCCATAGCCCGGTCGCCGACATCCAGGCCATGCTTGGGCTGCTGCTTTCCGGCGGCGCGACCTGGGGGCCCTACGTCCTCAACGGCGCAGCCCTGCTGGCGGTCGCCCTGGCCGTCGGTCTCGTCGCAGTCCGCCGGCGAGGCCCGCTTGTCGCGGTGGGCCTGCTCGCGGTGCTGCTGTTCCAGCCGCTCGCGGTCTATTCCCTGATGGGGCTGAAAGCCGACTGGAAGAGCGGGCTGTTCTTCGCCGCGGCGATCTACCTCTTGTTCGAAGCCGCTGCGACGCGGGAGCGTCGGCTATGGGTCGCCGGCAGCGCGTTCCTCAGCCTGGCCATCCTGTGCAAGCTCACGGCCTTCTACCTGCCGGTGGTCGCCATCGGGATCCTGGCGCTCTTCTGGCTCTGCCAGCTCGCCGCCGAACGCGCCGGGGGGGCCTCGCCGCGCGGCTTCGCAGGCCTGGCGGTGACACAGGCCTGGACAGAGCGATGGGCGCTCCTGCGCCTCGTGGCGATCTGCCTCGTCCCCTTCGCGCTCTTTTTCCTTTG
>Ga0105240_10015611_pt1 | contig 10315 bp, 6 predicted proteins | sample KBSC54metaG_FD_80426 | JGI IMG/M metagenome (GOLD analysis project Ga0105240, IMG submission 80426) | Corn rhizosphere microbial communities from Kellogg Biological Station, Michigan, USA - KBS C5-4 metaG | ecosystem: Host-associated > Plants > Roots > Rhizosphere > Soil | place: Michigan, USA... | reverse complement strand
CGTACACGCGCCTGCCGAAGAGCGCCTGATCGATCAGCGCCGGGTCCGAGGTCATTAAAAAACGAACCCAAATGGACGGGCTCTTGTGGTTCTCGTATTCGACTTCGGCTTCGGCGAGGGCGGTCCGGTCGTGAATGCACCAGTAGACGGGCTTGAGTCCGCGGTAGACGAAACCTTTCTCAAGGAAACCGTAGAAGGCTTCCAGGGTGCGGGCTTCATAGTCGCGGGCCATGGTCATGTAGGGCTTTTGCCAGCGGCCGAATACTCCGATGCGCTCGAATTGCCTGGTTTGCAGGTCGACATACTTCTGGGCGTAGGCGCGGCAAGCATCCAGAACTGCGGGTGCGGGCATCTCCAGCTTTTTTCGGCCGAGTTGTTCGTCGACTTTGATCTCGATGGGCAGGCCGTGGCAGTCGTACCCCGGGATATAGGGCGAGTCGAAGCCGGCCATGGTTTTTGACTTTACGACGAAGTCTTTAAGCCCTTTATTCAAAGCATGGCCGAGGTGAATGGGGCCATTGGCGTACGGAGGTCCGTCGTGGAGCAGATAAGAAGGGCGGCCGGCGCAGGTCTCGCGAAGCTTTTCGTAAAGGCGCAGTTCGGCCCATTTTTGGAGGCGAAGGGGCTCATTCTGAGGCAGATTTGCCTTCATAGGGAAGGCAGTTTGCGGCAGAGACAGGGTCGCCTTTAATTCAGGCGCAGAAGGCATTAGAACTCCCGGAAGCAAAAGAAATCTTGAATGTTTAGTTTAGATCAAAGGACTCGATGGAGAAGGGACCAGGTTGCCGGAAGCGAGATGTGGATGACCCAGGTGACGGCCTGGAGAAGTTGGTCATCGAATCCACAACCGTTGCACTTTCGGTTCATTGAGCAATGAGTTGTAAGTGGGTGAGAATTTACGGTAACCACTGCTCACGGGGACCGTCTATCGTTTATGGGAACTCTCACTTCGGAGCGCTACGGATCTCTGGAGAATTCAAGTAGTCAGGATGCTGCCCAAGCTCATCTAAAGACAAGCGCAGGCAGTGTCGAGCATAATGGAGAGGTGGATCTGGCCGTGAGCGATAGCCATACGGGGCGGTCGCAACAGAGAGGCCCAGCATCGGCATCTATGGCAAACGACGTACTTACAACAGAGCCAAAGAACGACTTGCCCTCGACCGAAGGACACGAGTTTGACTCGTTCTTTGGTAAACCTTTCGAAGAAAAGCCGATCTGGAAGGAACTGTACGAGCAGGTTCATGACGTTTTCTTCCCGCCTAAGCTTCCACCACTTGTTCTGACATCAAAACCGATTCCAGTAATCGATCCCATGGCGGTGAAGACTAACCCCTGGGCGGTGGGAACATCGAGCGCAGTGAACCTTGCGATTCTGGCGGTGGCTATCTGGCTGGGGCTGACGATCATCCATCCCGTGACAAAGCCTAAGGTGGATCTTACGAACGTAGATGTAAGTGACATTTTGAAGGCGCCTAAGATGACAGCACCGGCAGGCGGCGGCGGCGGCGGTGGTTCGCATGACGTCGTGGATCCATTGAAGGGCAAGCTGCCTCCGAGGATGAAGGATCCCATCACACCTCCGATGGTTCCGATACTGGAGAAGCCGAAACTGGCGTTCACGCCCGCAATCAATGTGCAGAAGGACATTACGCTGCCCGACAACCCGGAGATGGTGAATTTCGGGGTAAAGAACTCGGCGAACGTGAAGCTGGATTCGAACGGCTCAGGTGGTGGCGGGGGCATGGGTAGCGGCTACGGCGGCGGCCTGGGGTCGGGTAACGGAAATGGATTTGGGCCGGGCACCGGCGGCAACACAGGTGGCGGAGTTTACAGAATTGGCGGTGGTGTTTCGGCGCCGGTACCGATTTTTACGCCTGAGGCGGAGTTCAGCGACGAGGCAAGACGCGCGAAGTACCAGGGCGTGGTGCTGATTTCGCTGATTGTGGACGCGCAAGGGAATCCGCAGAACCCGCGGGTGGTGAGACCGCTGGGAATGGGACTGGATGAGAAGGCGCTGGAGGCAGTGCGGAAGTATAAGTTCAAGCCGGCCATGAAGGAAGGGAAGCCAGTGCCGGTAATGATGAGTATTGAGGTGAACTTCAGGCTTTATTAGAAGATTGGGGAGTAACAAACGGGAGCGGAGCGCAATAGCGCTTCGCTCTTTTTACTTTTGGGGGGAGCAAGAGCGGAGTGAGTGACGCACAGTGAATAACAAGCGAGCTCGACGCAGCGTGATGAATCGATTTAGTTGAGTAGGGCGGCGAGGGTGGCGTGGTAATCTTCCGTGTTCGGATCAGAGTTTGTTTTTGAGGGGGATTGCGATGCGCTCTGTGCTGCGCGGCAGTGTAGTTGGCGTGATGGGAATGGTGTTGGCGGCCGGAGTTAGTGCGCGCTTGGAGGCGCAGGCGGATTTTCCGTTTCGGGATGCATCGTTGTCTGACAGTGCTCGGATTGACGATCTGCTGAAGCGGCTGACTCTGGATGAGAAGGTGCTGCTGATGTCGGATCATCCAAAGATCAAGCGGCTGGGGATTGTTTTCTCGGGACAGGTGGAGGGGCTGCATGGTTTGGCGCTGGGTGGTCCGGCGAATTGGGATGCTCGCGGAAGGCAGCCCGCAGGGACAACGACGTTTCCGCAGGAGAAGGGTCTGGGGGCAACATGGGATCCGGAGTTGCTGAAGAAGGTGGCGGCGCTGGAGGGTGAGGAGGCGCGGTACTTCTACCAGAACCCGGTGTGGGATCGGGGAGGCGTTGTGGTGCGTGCTCCGAACGCGGACTTGAGCCGTGATCCGCGATGGGGACGGACAGAGGAGTCGTACGGCGAAGATCCATTCCTGGTGGGGACGCTCACTGTGGCGTTTGTGAAGGGATTGCAGGGGCCGGATCCCAAGCACTGGCAGGCCGCTTCGCTGATGAAGCACTTCATGGCCAATGAAAACGAAAATGGGCGGACGCACACTTCGTCGGATTTTGATGAGCGACTGTTTCGCGAATACTACTCGGTGCCGTTCCGGATGGGATTTGAAGAGGGTGGATCCCGCGCGGTAATGGCATCGTATAACGCGTGGAATGGAACGCCGATGACAGTGAATCCGGTGCTGAAGAACGTGATGATCAAGGAGTGGGGGAACGATGGATTGATCTGCACGGATGGCGGTGCGCTAACGTTGCTGACTACTTCGCACAAGGCGTTTCCGGATAAGGAGCATGGGTCGGCGGCGGCGGTGAAGGCAGGGATCAATCACTTTCTGGATTCGTATATCCCGAATCTGACGAAGGCGCTGAAAGACGGATTGGTGACTGAGGCTGACATGGATGCGTCGCTGCGGAATTTGTTGACCGTCTACTTGCGGCTGGGGGAGATGGACCCGCCTGCGGTGGACCCGTATGCCAAGGTGGGGCGCGCGACGGGTGGTGAGACGCCGCCGTGGGAGCGAGAGTCGAGCAAGAGCCTGGTGAGACAGACGACGGCTGAGTCGATCGTGCTGCTGAAAAACGCCAACAATACGCTTCCGCTGGACAAGACGAAGTTGAAGACGGTGGCGCTGATTGGGCCGTGGATCGATACGGTTCTGCAGGACTGGTACAGCGGGACGTTTCCTTACTCGGTGAGCATTCTGCAGGGCGTGCGCGAGAAGGCGGGCTCGAACGTGAAGGTGCTGTTCGCGGATGGGTCTGATCAAGACGCAGCTGCGGCGCTGGCGAAGAAGGCGGATGTAGCGATTGTGGTGGTGGGGAATCACCCGGTGTGCAACGCGGGGTGGGACCAGTGCCCGGTGCCGTCGAATGGCAAGGAGGATGTTGACAGAAAGACGATTGTGCTTGAGCAGGAAGAGCTGGTGAAGAAGATCTTCGCGGCTAATCCGAAGACGGTAGAAGTGCTGCGGTCGAGCTTTCCGTATGCGATTGTGTGGAGCCAGCAGAACGTGCCGGCGATTGTGCATATGGTTCACAACAGCCAGGAGGAAGGGCACGGGCTGGCTGACGTGCTGTTCGGGGATTACTCTCCGGCAGGACGCTTGACTCAGACGTGGCCGACGGGCGACGCACAATTAAAGCCGATTCTGGACTACAACCTGCTGGATGGCGAGACGTACTTGTACAGCAAGGAAAAGCCGCTGTACGCGTTTGGTTACGGGCTGAGCTATACGACGTTTGAATATCGAGGAGTGGCCGCGAGCGCTGGGCGGATAGAACCCGATGGCAACGTTCAGGTGCACATCAAGGTGAAGAACACAGGCAAGAGGGCGAGCGATGAAGTTGTGCAGATGTATGTTCAGCATTTGGGATCAGCGGTGACACGGCCACAGCTGGAGCTGAAGGGATTCAAGAGGGTGCGGATTGAGGCGGGGGCGGAAAAGGATGTTGCGATGCAGTTGAAGGCGCGTGATCTAGCGTACTGGGATGCCGCGGCGCATGCATGGCGGGTGGAGAAGGAGAAGGTGCGGATTCTGGCGGGGGGATCAAGTGACAAGCTGCCGGTGCAAACGACCGTAGATGTGATCGACGCGAAGGATTTCAAGCCGTAGGTGTCGGTTCACTGGGCTGATCTCTCCGATTCAAGTGTGAGTCGCCGCTCCCCGGCCGCCAACAGCGAGGGACGGGCGGTACGTTTCTCCAATAGTTTCAACGAAAGTGCCGGTGGGCGGATTTTGGGCTGCAAAGGTGAACGGCGGGCTTCTATAATCCGCGCATGCACCTCTCCCATCGTTCAGCGACTCGCGCGAGCAATCCAGTTAAACGTGATCTGGGTGAATTCATTGCCAGTCTTGCATTGCAGAAGTTCGAGTGGGCAGCATTCCGGCTTCCGCTGCAGCCGGAGCGGACTGTTCTGGAACCTTTGCTGAAGCATGGCTTTCTTCACGGCAGCGTGACGAGCGCAAGCAGGGATGCGGAATCGGTCATGCTTGCTGTTTGTTTTGAGACCGCGCTCAAGCGCCAGGATTTTCTGTTTGCAATCTCGGTGGCAGGGGTGGAACTGGATCCTTTCACTCCGACGACGGAGGAAATTAAGCGATCGGCTCCAGTTGGAAGAGTGCTCGATATGGATCCGGAGATGATGGTTGCGATCGGAAAAGATCGCGCCGTGCAGCGGCTGGCGGCGAAGAGAACGCAGGAGAAGATGAGGGCCAGAAGCGTTTTGGCCGAAGCTTCGCATGCGGGGGCGAAGTAGCTTGCGCGGTTGCCTGGTGTTGTTTTCCGGCTGTTGATTCCGGTGCTGAAGTCCGCGACTCTGGTGAGGCTCTTCGGCACCTGAACACCTACAGGTTATCGCTCGCTCCGTTGACCTTTGGTCTCCGTTCAGAGTCTGAAGCCCTTCGGTCTCCCGTTATCTGCCGCGTATGAAGATGGATTTGAGTTCTTCAGGGGGGACTACTTCCAGTTGAGCGAAGGTGCATGATTTAGGTTTGCGGTCGCTGCGCCAGCGGCGAAAGTGGGCCATGTGGCGGAAACGGCCGCTCTGCATGTGTTCGTAGGCGACCTCGACCACTAGCTCGGGGCGGAGAGGTTCCCATTCGAGGTTCTTGCCGCGGCTCCAGCGGCTTTTAGCACCAGGCATGCGGTGTTCTCCTCCGGAGGAGGCTCCTTCGGGGCTCTCCCAATCTTTCCAGGGATGATCGCGAAGAGCGTCCTTGCGATAAGGCGTGAGGAAGGTGAGGAGTTCGCGTCTCATCGGCGCAGTGAAACTGGCGCACACGCCGACGTGCTGAAGAACGTTTGCATGGTCGTAGAGGCCGAGGAGGAGAGAGCCGATTTCCTTGTCGGCCGCATCTTTGTACCACCGGAATCCTGCAACGACGCAATCGCAGTCACGCTCGTGTTTGACCTTGAGCATCACGCGCTTGTCCGGCTGGTAGGGTAGATCGATGGGTTTGGCGACGATGCCGTCGAGGCCAGCACCTTCGAATCGCTTGAACCAATCGGCTGCAACACTGCGATCTGTTGTGGCGGGCGTGATGTGGATGGGCGGCATGACGGACTTGAGCAACGATTCAAGTGCGACGCGGCGCTTGTCGAAGGGCGTGGTGCGCAGGTCGTGCTTCCCGTTGCAGAGGAGATCGAAGAAGACGAAGGAGGCGGGAGATTGTTGCGCGAGCAGTTTGACGCGCGATGCGGCGGGATGGATGCGGAGCTGAAGGGCGTCGAAGTCGAGTTTTCCGTTGTTGGCAATGACGAGTTCGCCGTCGAGGACGCATTGTTCAGGAAGCTGATCGCGAATAGGGCCGAGCATCTCGGGGAAGTAGCGGTCGAGGGACTTTTCGTCGCGGCTCTGGAGCAGAACTTCGTCGCCATCGCGAAAGACGAGGACGCGGAAGCCATCCCATTTGGGCTCATAGATCCAGTTGCCTTCAGAGGGGATGGCGTCGACGCGCTTGGCGAGCATGGGAAGGACGGGCGGGTTGACGGCGAGCTTCATTTTTGGCGGAATGCGATCACAACCGATGTGGATGCGACCAGGTAGATGCTATGTTGTCCCGGAATTCAGCGGTTGAAGTGGGTTGGACTATGGACGAGGGGTTTCCAGCGAGTTCTGGTAGTGGAATGATCGCGGGTCTAAACTGCTCGCGGTCAACAAAGTACGGTCCAAATACCCTCAAAGACCATCTTTTCGAGATCAAGACCTCCAAATTCCATTCCTTTGACTGTCTGGCTTCTCTAAACCGGTGGAGAGTTCGGGCGCGTGACCAGACTAGAAGTTAGCAACTTCAACTTTCGTGCCATTGGCGAATCGGGCAATCTGGGGAAAACATGGATAGAGTCCTGTTCTCTCGGAAACTCTATGGCTCAATCGGCGGTAGTCAGATATCGCGAACTCGATGCACTTCGCGGTATCGGGGCGATCAGTGTGATGATCGGCCACTTTATGGTGGCGTTCCACACAGAGTCTGAGATTTGGCATAAACCCATTCTGGAGATGATTCCGTACTGTCTCGGCCTTGCCGTTTATGGCGGCCATTCGGCGGTACTGTTCTTCTTCGTGCTGAGCGGATTCGTTTTGTCGCTCCCGGCAGTCAATCAGACCCCACAGACTTACAGAGTTTTCATCACCAGGCGTTTCTTCCGATTGTATGTTCCGTACTTATTCGCTCTAGCACTTTCCATCATGGGAAATCTGCGTTGGCATGGGCCGCTTGAACTTACGCCCTGGGCGGATCACACGTGGTCTCAAACTGTGCACGCGCGGGCAGTGGTGGAGCACGTGCTGCTTATTGGTCAATTTGACTCGGCACAATTCAACACAGCCCTGTGGACGCTGAATATCCTGCTGCGGCTCTCGCTCTTTTTTCCAGCTCTCTGCTGGTTTGTGCTGCGGGTGAGTCCATGGACGTCGTTTGTGACTGCCCTCGGTTTGGAGGCCGTTTCAACGTACTTCCAGACTCATAAGGGTTTGAACTCATACATTCTCACACTGCATGCCACAGCATACGTAATCATTGGGATTCTGCTGGCCCGATACAAGGACCAGCTTTTCTCGTGGGCCGCGAACCTGCCCCGCCTTTTGGCCACCGGGTACCTGGCCGCAGGTCTTGTGATGTTCTGGTGGGGATCCCTGGTGTTCCAACTGCTCGTCAAGCTGGCGTTACATCACAATCCCAGGTTCGTCGGTTTCGATTTGGTCATTGGGTTTGGTGCAGCAATGATCATGACCTTCAGCGTGAGTTTCAAGCCCTTGAGCACACTTCTCAATTGCAATATTCCGCAGTTTTTCGGTCGGATTTCGTACAGCATCTACCTGATACACAGTACGGTTTTGTTCGCGCTCTTGCACGAGTTTGGCAAGGCAATGCCAACTCCGATCTTGTTCTGTATCTATGTATCGACTGTAGTAGCGGTCTCAATGCTATTCAACTTCGCTGTTGAAACACCTTTCACGACGTTCGGCCGGTCTATCACTCGTCGTAGCTCAGCAGACATTACTTTGCCCAACGCCACTGAAGCAGCAGTTGAAGTCGGCTCGGATCAGTTGACGCAGCGTTTGTTGGCGCATGAGATTGATGCGGCTAGCTAGCCGACCGCACTCGACAAGTAGTTAGCGCTTGAGGGATTTCTCAGCGTCCTTCTGCCGCGGCATTGATCGAGTCTTTGCTCAAACTATGGTCCGGAGCAAGGATGCAGAAATTGCCATAGAATGCGGGAAGTATGAAGGATGCCGCAAGAATTGCAGAGCTGTCTAAACGACACGGGATCGCTGGTGTTGCGCGAGTCGAGGCGGGGAACGGCGAGTTGCCCAGGATATTGATAGAGTCGCGCCTGTGCCGGGCGGAGGTCTACCTGTACGGAGCGCAGGTGACTTCGTGGATCCCTGCAGGAGGCGATGAGGTCATCTTCGTTAGCGAGCAGTCGCATTGGCAATCAGGAAAACCGATTCGCGGAGGGATCCCGGTATGCTTCCCGTGGTTCCGAGGTAAACCTGATGATCCACAGGCGCCGACTCATGGGTTTGTCAGGACGAGAGAGTGGCGGCTCGAACAGATCCGACGCGAAGCTGATGACCGCGTTAGTGTGCTGATGTCGGCCGAAAGCGACGAGGAGTCGCGACGTTGGTGGCCGCATGAGTTTCGGCTCGAATACCTGATCAGTGTGGGAGAGAGACTCGATCTGGAGTTGACCATGCACAACAGGGGCGGATCAGAACTGCATTTTCAGGAAGCTCTCCACACGTACTTCAGGGTCGGTGATATCACGAAGACGCAGGTGGCGGGTCTGAATGGAGTGTGTTTTCTGGATAATCGCGACGAGAACAGGGAAAAGTCGCAGGAAGGCGACCTTGCCTTCTCGAAGCAGACGGACAGGGCGTATGTCGATGCTACCGGGGCCGTGGATATTGTAGATGCGGCCTTACATCGCAGGCTCGTGACTGAGAAGAGCGGGTCGATGTCAACAATTGTTTGGAATCCATGGAGCGACGGCGCGGCTAAGCTGCCAGATTTTGGCGATGATGAGTGGAGGGGGATGCTGTGCGTTGAGGCAGGGAACGTACTGGACCAGGCAGTACCTCTGCAGGGAGGGGCGTCGCACACGATGAGAGTCTCACTTAGAAGGGAAGATTGGGAGCCGAGTAATCGCGGCTAGTCGTACGGCGCTGGCTGAGGGTCCGTTCACTATTAAACTTTGTCGATTCAGATAGTTAGAGTGTAATTGATTACTAAAGTTTCATTGACTTCGCGCGAGACATAACCTACCTTAGTGACTCCAGCAGGCCCAGTAACAACACTGCTGGGAAGTCGGCTTGTTCGTGTTGGTTAGCTACGTTCCGGATGTTGCCGTCCCGGACTTTGAAGGCTTTGAGGTTTCGGCAGGACCGTCTCCTCCTTGGTTCAGTTGATCTGATGCCCCCCTGACTGAATTCGACGGACGCTTTGAACCGATGCTCGTTTCCACGGGGGTGTGCGATTGCGTGAGAGGACACAAACACCGATTCCGTGCAGGAAATCTCCTCTGTGGTGCCTTGTGAGATCAACTTTCACCTTTGGGCGTGCGACGGTCGGCGGAAACGCGGACAATGGTCGGCTGCGCCGCCGAAGAATACCGGCCACAAGCTGATGCGGACGTCGGTTCTGATCAGGAACGGATCCTGCTCAACAAGGGCCTCGGAGCTGGATGTGGTGGTTTTCGAGTCTTCGAGTTCTGGGGCCGTTTATGAGTTTCGCGAGTTAGAGCGCTTAGTCGAGTGTCGATTGAAAAAGAAACTGGTTACCTCGAGAATTTTCCATAGGTTACCGTAGCGGTAACCAGACGCCCCTAAGGGGGCATTGTGCGTGGCGACGACCTCGCCGACTATTGAGCAGGATTTCTTGTACGCTCGAAGGTCTGCATCCCAGCCCGGGTGTGTTGAGTGGCCAAGAGATTCGGGCAGACGGTTTAAAAAAGGGTGAGCATGTAGCTCACAGGGCGAAGCTTTACCCACTGACTGGGATTGAGGAGTCTAAGTTGTTGAAACTGAAAAGTATAGAGCCTCAGCCCCCGAATGCATCCTGGTGTGCTATTTACACGCGGCACCAGCATGAAAAGACAGTCAGCGAAACGCTGGAGGCGAAGGGATTCGAGGTTTTTCTTCCAATGTACGAATCGACCCGGAGGTGGAAGGACAGGCAGAAGGTTCTGTCGCTGCCCTTGTTTCCGTGTTACGTGTTCTTACGGGGGGCGGTCGAACGACGGTTGCCGATCCTGACGACTCCCGGCGTCCACATGATCATCAGTCACGGAGAACGCGTGGCCACGGTGCCGGAGATGGAGATCGAGGCGATCCGCCGGACGGTGGAAGGTCATTTCAAATTAGAGCCGCACCCATTTCTCCGATGCGGCGAGCGTG
>Ga0105240_10015608_pt1 | contig 10318 bp, 7 predicted proteins | sample KBSC54metaG_FD_80426 | JGI IMG/M metagenome (GOLD analysis project Ga0105240, IMG submission 80426) | Corn rhizosphere microbial communities from Kellogg Biological Station, Michigan, USA - KBS C5-4 metaG | ecosystem: Host-associated > Plants > Roots > Rhizosphere > Soil | place: Michigan, USA... | reverse complement strand
TGCGCTGCCGCGGAAAACCTCGCGACGCCCCCGTTTGGACCGGTCGCGGTCACGACGACAGCGGGCATGAGCGAGTTGAAGCCAAGCGTCCAGTGAGCCTGCGCCTGTCCCAGCGAATCAGTGACCACCGAGTCAGGCATCACAGAGCCGTCGGCGCCGTCGGCCAGCGCGAACCGCACGCTCACGCCGGCAACCGGATGATCATTGAGATCCGTCGCGCGTACGACCAGCGGTGCGCCCAGCGCCTGTCCCATCCGCGCCGTCTGCGAATCCCCCGAGACCTTGACCATCTTCTGCGGAACCTGCGCGACGGTGATTCCCACCTGTGCAGTCACCGTTCCGGATGTGGCAGTGATCTCGGCGGCGCCGTTCATCACGGCAGTCGCCATCCCGCCGGCCGTGACGGTGACGATCGAGTCGGCCGACGAATGCCAGACGACCGGCGACCCGCCGATCGAGTCCCCATGCTGGTCCCGGACGGTTGCCACGAAGTTCTTCGCTTCACCGAGCGACCCGAACGTCCAGTGCTGTGGCTGGACGACAATGCTGGTGGGGACCTGGGGCGGCGGCGCGGTCGCATCGCTGCCGCCGCACGCGGCGCTGACGAGGACGAGGAACGCGGCGACCCGGCGATGACAGGACCGCGAGAGATCTGGCGACATGGCTCGGCGCCTTCAGGAGGTGGGATATGATGCGGCCCGTACCACTGTTCCGCCACCACGGCATCCCGCTCTTGACAACCCGGCCGCCAGCCCGCACCATTCCTTTCAGATTCTGTATGGAACGTCTGTAAGGAGCCCCATGCCCGCCCTCCCCGTCCTCAAAGGCACCCTCGATCTCCTCGTCCTGCGCGCCCTCAACTGGACGCCCATGCACGGCTTCGAGATCGTCTCCTGGCTCGAGCAGGCCGCGCACGGCGCGCTCGACGTCGAAGACTCCGCCCTCTACCAGGCGCTCTATCGCCTCGAGGAACGCGGCCTCCTCAGCGCCGAGTGGGGCGTGACCGGCAACAACCGCAAGGCCCGCTACTACCGGCTCACCTCCGCCGGCCGCGCCTACCTGCGCGCCGAAACGAAGAGCTGGGTGCGCTACGCCGAGACCGTCACCGCGATCCTCACGGCGCCGCGCAACTCGCTGCCGGCCGGCGACGCCGCATGATCCGCGACGGCGTCCGTCGCTTCTTCAACCTCGCGCTCCGCCGCCGCGACCAGTGGGAGCGTGAGGTCGAAGACGAGATCAGGCTCCACCTCGCGCTCCGCGCCGAGCAGTTCGCCGCCCAGGGCATGTCGCCCGACGCCGCGACCACCGAGGCCATGCGCCGTTTTGGCCCCCTGTCCACTTCACGCGCGCGACTGCTCGATGCCGCGCGCCACCGCGAGCACCACATGCAGCGCACCGAATTCCTGGCCGACCTGAAGCAGGACACGAGCTTCGCGCTTCGCACGCTCGGCCGCCAGAAAGGCTGGACCGCCGTCACCGTTGCCACGCTCGCGCTCGGGATCGGCGCCACCACCGCCGTGTTCAGCGTGGTGAGCAGCCTGCTGCTGCACCCGCTGCCGTATCCGCACGCCGACCGCATGGTGTTCGTCTATCAGGAGCCGAGCACCGGGAACAGCACGGGCATCAGCGTGACGATCACGCCGTCGGCGCCGGTGGTGCGGGCCTGGATGGCCGGGTCGCACGACTTCGAGGCACTGGAGGGATACAACTCCAGCACCGTCATGCTGCAGACGCGAGATCAGCCCGTGAAGTACCAGGCTGCCCAGATATTCCCCACGTTCCCGCGATTCGCCGGCGAAAAGCCGATCCTCGGGCGCATGTTCACCGCGCAGGACATCGCGCGGCGCGATCACCTCGTGCTGCTTGGCGAGCAGCTCTGGCGCACCCGCTACGGCGCGCAGCGGAACGTGCTGGGCACGTCGGTGACGCTCGGCGACTCGACGTACACGGTGATCGGCGTGCTGCCGGCGGCGCTCCGGCCGCCGGTGATCGGTGATGCGCCGCCTGATTTCTGGATGCCGCTCGACGTCAACAACAACAATCTCGGCATGATGCTGCTGGGTCGCCTGCGCCCCGGCATCACGAGCGCCGCCGCGACGAGCGAGCTCGACTCGCTCGTCGCGCGATCCGGAACCGACGCGGCGGCAGGTGCTCTCTTTCGCACCCGGCTCGCGCAACCCTCCGATCGCGTGAGATTTCGCGACTCGCTCACCATGCTGAGCGGTGCGGTGCTGCTCGTGCTGCTCGTGGCGTGCGCCAACGTCGCGCACCTGCTGCTCGCACGCACCGCCGCCCGGCACCGCGAGCTCTCGCTCCGCGCGGCGCTCGGCGCCCGGCGTGCACGTTTGTTCCGCCAGCTCCTCACCGAGAGTCTGCTGCTCACCACCGCCGGCGCGGCGCTGGGTGTGCTGCTCGGATGGATGGGACTGCGCACCCTGGTGGCCATGCGGCCATCGTCGCTGGACGAACTGCGCGTGGCACACCTGGACACGACGACGCTCGTGGTCGCCGCCGCGCTCACCGTATTGAGCGGGTTGTTCTTCGGCATCATGGGCGCCATGCAGTCGGCCGGCAACACGGCGCAGAACACGGTGCGAACCGGCACCGCCATCTCGCCCGGCCGGCGCAGTGAGCGCGCGCGCGGCGCACTCGTCGTGACGGAGATGGCGCTGTCGGCCATGCTCATCGTGGGCGCCACGATGTTCATGCGCAGCGTGTCCAACCTGCAGCACGCCGATCTCGGATTCCAGCCGCGGGGGCTCTACGCCGTGAACCTCGACCTGTCGTCGTCGCGCTATGCGACAGCGGCGTCGAAGGCCGCGGTCATCACCGGGCTCACGCAGCAACTGAACCAGCTCGGCACGCTGCGCGACATCACCGTCGCCGGCGATCCGCCCAATTCCATGTCGTTCAGTATCGGGCGATTTGAAGTGGATGGCGAAACACCGCCTCCCGCTTCGGAGACGTCATTCATCGAAGTCAAATCGGTGCAGCCGAATTACTTCAGGACGATGGGCATCCACATGCTCCGCGGCTCTGCCTTTACGGACACCACGGCCGCGGCCGGCCAGGTGATCGTGAACGAAGGATTTGCGCGCAAGCACTGGGGCGCGCAGTCGCCCCTGGGCCATCGCCTGCGCATCGCGCAGAGTGACTCGGAGCCGTGGCTCACCATCGTCGGCGTCGCCGCGGATGTGGCATCGTTCGGGCCCACAATGGAAAACACCGCGCCCATGCTGTACACACCATTCAACGACATGGTCCTGAGGAGCACGTCGATTATCGTCCGGACCGGCGGCAATGCCGCATCCATCGCGCGCGTGCGCGGGCTGGTCAGGGCGTTCGATCCACACCTGCCCGTCACCATCGAGAATGTGGAGGACGGAACCGCCACGTCCATCGCGACGCCGCGCTATGTCATGCTCACGCTGTCTCTGTTCACGGCACTGGCGCTCGTGCTGGCGGCCATCGGACTCTACGGCGTGATGGCGTACGCCGTGGCACAGCGCACGCACGACATAGGCATTCGCATCGCGCTGGGTGCGCCACGCCGGACGGTGGCGCGGTCGGTCATTCTGCGCGGCGCCGCGCTGGCTCTGCTGGGCGCAGCGATTGGACTCGTCGCCGCACACTGGGGCACGCGGCTCATCCAGCACGAGTTGTACGGCGTCGCGAAGTCGGATCCTGTCTCGTTCGCCGCGGCCGTGATCGTCCTGCTTGGCGCCGCGGCCATAGCCTGCGTGGTGCCCACACGGCGGGCGCTGGCAGTGGATCCCATTACGGCTATTCGGGCAGAGTGAGGGCGCCCCGCGTCCCCCCAACCTCCTCCATTCGCCGCGCCAGAAAGCGACGCTCCGCATCGTTCCCGGCGAGCGCGTACGCCTCACCATACTCCACAACCGCTTCCCCACGCCGATCGAGTCGGCGCAGCAGGTCAGCGCGCGTCGCGTGCCACAGGTGAAACCCGGCCAGCGGCTCCGCCAGCGCGTCCACCAGCGGCAGCGCCTCGGCCGGCCCACGCGCGAATGACAGCGCGGCGGCCCGGTTGAGTTCCACTACCGGCGATGGATGCAACGCGTACAGCCGCTCGTAGAGCGCCGCGATTTGCGTCCAGTCGGTCTCGTCGGCACGCTCCGCCTCGGAGTGAACCGCCGCAATGGCCGCCTCGAGCGTGAACGGACCGGGCGGCCCCAGTCGCAGCGTCGAGCGAACGAGCGTGCGACCTTCCTCAAGTTGCACCTGGTCCCACCGCGTTCGGTCCTGCTCTGAGAGGCGCACGAGATCGCCGCGCTCATCCACGCGCCCCGCGCGCCGGCCGTCGTGCAGGAGCATGAGCGCCAGCAGTCCATCGAGCTCCGGTTCCGGCTCGCGCAGCAGCACGCGCAGCAGCCGCGCGAGGCGGATCGCTTCGGCACACAGTTCGCCGCGCACCAGCGCGTCACCCGTGCTCGCGGCATAGCCTTCGTTGAACACCAGATAGATGACCTGGAGCACCTCCGCCAGCCGCTCCGGCAGGTCACCGGCCTCCGGTACCCGATACGGAACCGCCGCCGCGCGGATCTTCCCCTTGGCGCGCACCAGGCGCTGCGCCATCGTGGCCGTCGGCACCAGGAACGCGCGCGCCACTTCTTCGGTGGTCAGACCGCACAGCGTGCGCAGCGTCAGTGCCACCTGCGCTTCAGCGGAAAGCGCGGGGTGGCAGCAGGTGAAGATCAGTCGCAGCCGCTCATCCGGCACTGCATCCTCGTCGTCCAGCACATCCGGCGCTCGCGATGGCGTCGCCATGGCCTCGGCAATGGCCACGCGCTTGTCCTCGAACCGTGTGCGCCGGCGCAATCGGTCCAGCGCCCTGTGCCGTGCGGTGCTGTAGAGCCATCCCACCGGGTTGCGGGGCGCCGCACCGTTCCACTCCACGACCGCCGCCGCAAACGCATCCTGCAGCGCGTCCTCGGCGACATCGAAGTCGCCGAGGACGCGGATGAGCGCCGAGAGGAGATGTCCCCACTCCACCCGGTAGAGCTCATCGATGGATGTCACGAGAACGTCATGATGGGTCGCACCTCGATCGAACCGGCCTTTGCGCCGGGAATTTTCGCGGCCATGGCGATTGCCTCGTCCAGGTCACGCGCGTCCACCAGGTAGAAGCCGCCCAGCTGCTCCTTGGTTTCGGCGAACGGCCCGTCCGTGCTCAGCCGCTTGCCGTTCCGCACACGCACGGTCGTCGCCGTGGTGGTTGGCTGCAATGCCTTACCGGCGTTGATCGAGGCGGCGAACTCCTTGCCGAACGCAAGATAGCCGGCCATTTCGTTCTCCTGCTCCGGCTGTGGCATGTTCGACCACCGCTTCTCGTCCTCATAGATGAGCAACAGGTATTGCATGGTGCGACCCTCTCGATCCGGGGTGAGTGATGGGTCCTGTCGCCCGCGGCGTGTTCGGCCGCGTCGGCGCACAGGAGTGACCTTCCTGCCTGATGGAGGCGAACGGCGGACGGTGAATTCGACAGCTCCGGATCATGAGCTCCGGATCAGGCCGGCGGCCACATCCCCAGCAACCGCCGCACCACGATGATCTGCCCCACGTGGTATGACGTATGGTCAATCGCCACCAGGATCGTCCGCAGGTACGTCTGCCCATTGCCCCACGGAATCTTCGCCGTGAGGTCAAGTCCCTTTTTCGTCATGAGGCGCTGCAGTCGTTTCGCGTCCTCCCGCACGGCCGCGAGGGATTCGTTCCACGCCCTCGCCGAACGTGGTTCGGGCGACGACGGCCAGTAATCGGCCGGCCACGTCGGAGCGCTGTACTCGCGGTTCGTCATGAACTCGAGCAGGTCGGCCTGCGCGAGCCGGATGTGTTCCACCAGCTCCCACGATGAATGCGGGAATCGCGCCGGCCGCTTTCCTCGCAGCGCGGCCGGAAGACCGGCCACGGCATCGTCGAACGTGGCGTGCGCCTCGCGCCAATCCAGTGCCGAGGCGACGATGCGCCGCCATGTTTCTCGATTCGTATGGGGCATGGGATTCTCCTCGTGAAAACCGGCGCGTGACGCTGCAGCGCGCGTGGTGGCCCGGATCGTCCTCAGGACAGGCGCAGCGTGGAGCCCGCATCGAAAAAGTGAAGATGCTCCTGCGTCGGTTCCACGATCAGTGCGCTGCCAAGCGGCGGGAGCGGCCGCGGCGGCACGCGTGCCGTGAGATCGTGCGCGCCGGCGCGCAGCGAGAGATACAATTCGCTCCCCATGGGTTCCACCAGCTCGAGCCGGGTGTCGAGGCCGCGCGCGTCGCCGTCGTCCACGATGCGGAGATGCTCGGGTCGAATGCCCAGCACCAGCGGGGCGCCCTCATGGCCGCGCAGCGTGGTGCCCCAGGCATCCGCGACAGGCAGCACCAGCGCGCCATCGTTCGAACGGAACTCGAGCCCGCCGTTCCGCACGACAGTCCCCTCGATGAGGTTCATGGGCGGACTGCCAATGAACGCCGCCACGAAGGTGTTGCGCGGACGATCGTACAGCTCCAGCGGCGCGCCGACCTGTTGCACCCGTCCGGTGCTCATCACGACGATCCGGTCACCGAGCGTCATGGCTTCAACCTGGTCGTGCGTCACGTACACCATGGTGGCGCTGAGCTGGCGATGCAGTCGTGCGATCTCGCGGCGCATCTGTACGCGCAGCTTGGCATCGAGATTCGAGAGCGGTTCATCGAAGAGGAAGACCTGCGGATGCCGCACGATGGCGCGACCGAGCGCCACGCGCTGCCGCTGCCCGCCCGACATTTGCCGTGGCCGCCGTGTGAGCAGATCCTCGATGCCCAGGATCACCGCGGCTTCGCGCACCCGCGCATCGATTTCCGGGCGTGACAGCTTCCGGAGTACCAGCGCGAACGCCATGTTCTCCTGGGCAGTCATGTGCGGATACAACGCGTAATTCTGAAAGACCATGGCCACGTCGCGCTGTTTGGGCGGCAGGTCGTTCACCACCCGGTCACCGATGCGCAGCTCGCCGGCCGTGACGGACTCGAGGCCGGCAATCATGCGGAGCGTCGTGGTCTTGCCGCATCCGGACGGTCCCACGAGCACGAGGAACTCGCCGTCGGCGATGTCGAGATCCATGTCATGAACGGCGACCTGAATCCGGCTCCCTTCGCCATATATTTTCCGCACACCTCGCAGCGACACGCTAGCCATGGACCTCGCTCCCGCGCACATGAACGACCCCGTTCCACCCACTGGCCGCTTTCCCGAAGGCTTCCTCTGGGGAGCCGCCACGTCCGCCTATCAGATCGAAGGTTCGCCGCTCGCCGACGGTGCGGGACCGAGCATCTGGCATCGCTTCTCGCACTCCCCGGGGCGCACCGCGAATGGCGAGACGGGTGACGTCGCCACCGATCATTATCACCGCTGGCCAGACGATGTGCAGCTCATGCGCCAGCTCGGCCTGGGCGCCTATCGGTTCAGCATTTCCTGGAGCCGCATCCTCCCGCTCGGAACGGGAACGGTCAATCGCGCCGGACTCGCGTTCTACGACCGGCTGGTGGACGCGCTGCTCGCCGCCGGCATCCAGCCCATGGCCACGCTCTATCACTGGGATCTCCCGGCTGCGCTCGATGATCGCGGGGGCTGGCTCAATCCCGTCGTCGCCGAGTGGTTCGCCGAGTATACCACTGTGATGGCGCGCGCGCTCGATGACCGCGTCACGATGTGGACCACGTTGAACGAGCCCTGGGTGGTGGCCGACGGCGGATACCTCTTCGGCGCGCTCGCGCCCGGGCACCGCAATGTCTTCGAGGCGCCGATCGCGTCGCACAACCTGCTGCGGGCGCACGGCCGCGCGGTGCAGGCGTATCGCGCCGCGGGACATCACAAGATTGGCCTTGTCGTGAATCTCGAGCCCAAGTACGCTGCATCGGACACGGCGGACGATGCAGCCACGGTGCGCCGCGCCGATGCGTACATGAACCGCCACTATCTCGACCCCGTGCTCCTGGGCTCCTATCCCGAGGAGCTGCGCGATGTGTTCGGCGAGGCGTGGCGCGAGCCCGCGGCCGCCGACCTGGATCTCATTCGCCAGCCAATCGATTTCCTGGGCGTGAACTACTACACGCGCGGCGTGACGTGCGACGCGCCCGACGTGCTGCCGGTCCGCGCGCGACGCATCGCGCAGCAGCAGCACGTCCATACGGACACCGGGTGGGAGGTCTATCCGGCCGCGCTCACGCGCGTCCTGTGCTGGGTGAAGGAGCGGTACGGCGACATCCCGCTCTACATCACGGAAAACGGCGCGGCATTCTACGATCCGCCGCATGCGATTGATGGACGTGTGGAGGACCCGCTGCGCATCTGGTACCTGCGCGAGCATCTGCTGGCCGCCCGCGAGGCAATCCGCGCGGGCGTGGATCTGCGCGGCTACTTCGTCTGGTCGCTGTTCGACAACTACGAGTGGAGTCTTGGCTTCTCCAAGCGGTTCGGCATCGTCCACGTGAACTATCAGACCCTGGCGCGTACGCCCAAGGCCAGCGCCCGCTGGTACGCGAACGTCATTCGCACGAATGGTGGGGCGCTGGCGTCGCCGCCCGCCACGCCGCGCTGACGCGACTGCATGGGCGCGGCTCAATAGCGGAGGACCACGGTGGCGGGCAGATGGCGGATCATGATCTCGCCGGTCGCGCTCGGGGCCGTTCGCTGTCCATTCACCACCGCGTCGCGCACCGCGCGATCGTACGGCGACACCAGCACGATGCCGCCGCGCGGTATGCTCAGTCGCCCGGCCAGGCGCACGTGCACCACGCGGCCGTCACCATGCATTCGCATGTCGAGGGTACCGTGCGGTGTGCGCAGGCCGCGCACGACGACGCCGGGAGCCGCGTCCACCCACGCCGCGGTGACTCCGGCGCCGACCACCAGCGCGCTGTCCTGCTCGCGATCATACGCGAACATGTCCAGCACGGAGCGAACGAAATCGGAGCCGATCCACGTGTGCGGCATGTCGCCAATGAACTTCGGCGTGCGCGGAACCCGCCAGACCACCTCGGCCCACTCGTTCCACGGCGCCGGACGGCGGTCAGCGAGAAATTGCGCGAGCAACCGCTGCGCCCGGTCGCGCCAGCCCAGTCGCACGAAAGTTCCGACGGTACGCAGCTCGTATGGCGTGTACGCGTCCCACGTGGTGCTGTCCGGACGGCGGCTCGCCGCCTGCCAGTAGCGTTCGAACGTCCGGCGCAGCGCGGGCTCGGGGAGATGCGCCAGCTCACCAGTGGGCGCCACCGCGATCGTGGTTGACGTGGCGTCGAAATCGCCGAGCTCCACGCTGCCGGGAATGTAGTCAATGCGGTGTGCGGCCATCGCGAGCTGAATGGACGCGAGAATGTCCCGCCGGAAGTCATCACGCGTGGTCGCGATGCGCTGCGCGTCATCAGTATGGCCGAGTACGGCGGCCGCATCGGCCGCGTCCTTGAAGCCGCGCAACACGAAAAAGTCGTCCCAGTACGAGTGCATGGGCTTCGCCGAATAGCCTTCGTGGCTGATGGACTGCGGCAGGAGCCCGTGGTAGGCGCGCGGGTCGCCCCCGTCATACTCCGGTGTCAGCCGCTCGGCGCGCAGCGTGTCCATGTACGCGACGGCGCTCGCAACATGCGGCCACATGCCGGTGAGAAAGTTCCGGTCGTGGGTGTAGCGGTAGTACTCCATGATGAGGAAGATCAGTTCACCATTGCTGTCGTTCTCCGGCACGGGGTCCGCGCCGCGCGCATCCACGCAGCAGGGCACCTTCCCGCTGGAATATTGATATGGCGCATACCACCGGGCGAAGGCACGCACGGCATCGGCATGCCCCAGGCGAAGCAGTGCGTTCGAAATGAGCGCGCCGTCGCGAATCCACGAACGCGAGTACGCGCGCGTGCCGGGCTGGATGCGCGGCCCCACACGGCTGATGAGCATGTACGCGAGCGTCGTGCGCAGCGTGCGCACGATATCCATGTCCGCGGGTGGCAGCTGGATGTCCACGCGGCCGAGTGTGGCCGCCCAGCGCGCTTCCACGGCGCGCAGCCGCCGCTCCACGCCCGCCGAGTCGCGCGACATGGCGGCGGGAGCATCCTGGCGCGCGCGCGTCGTGTCAGCGGGCGGGAATGGCAACTCGATCGCGACATCGCGGCTGCCATGCGGCGGAATCGTGAGCGCGAAGGCGAGCACTCCGGCCGCCCGTCCAGCGGAATCGCGTGCGCTCGTCGCCGGCGGCACGCGTCCCAAGCGCAGCCGCCAGGCTATCCCTCCCGCGTCAAAGGTCGCCGCGCCAAACGCGGATGGGTGCGTGATGGGAATGACTTGCCGA
>Ga0105240_10015607_pt1 | contig 10318 bp, 6 predicted proteins | sample KBSC54metaG_FD_80426 | JGI IMG/M metagenome (GOLD analysis project Ga0105240, IMG submission 80426) | Corn rhizosphere microbial communities from Kellogg Biological Station, Michigan, USA - KBS C5-4 metaG | ecosystem: Host-associated > Plants > Roots > Rhizosphere > Soil | place: Michigan, USA... | reverse complement strand
GGTGGCGTAATTATGGCTCCAGGCGCTGCCGTCGGAGGCGAACAGCGCCACGTCCGGTATGTCCCGCACGGCGTCGTGCGGCACGCCGAGCACGCCCTGCTGGAAGGTCGGCTTAGGATAGCCCTTGCAGGTTCCGCTGACGACATGGGAGATCGAGGCCGCGCCCGAATAGCAGCCGCTGGGACCGCCCTCGCCGCCGCCGAGAATGGTGAAGCTGGAGCCCGTGGACGAATTGCAGAAGCCGCTGGCGCCGTAGCTGACGGTCGTACCGCCGTAATATTTGGCGATCATCGCGTTGGCGCAGGTGTCGTTCCACGGCATCTCCGGCACATAGGATTTCGCCGTCGCCCAGGGCGCACCGGTATTGTAGGTCCAATAGGCGTTGATGGTGCCGTCGAACTTGTCGCGGAAATCGGTGCCGCCGACCGCGACATTGTAGCGGGTCGCGCCCCAACCGGTGATGCCGATGCCATAGGTGGTTCCGTTGGCGCTGCTGGAGGCGCAATCGGTCGGGCCGGCATCGCCGGTGGCGACGAAGACGGAAATCCCCTCGCTGGCCGCCTGCTGATACAGCCGGTTGAAGCTGGCATTCGCGGTCGCCCCGTTATCCACCTCGCACAGGCCGTAGCTGACGCTGATCACCGGCGGGGGCGACGTGCTGTTGACCAGATTCTGGATCGCCAGATGGACGCCATCGGTCGCGAAGGTGTTGGCGCAGGAGGCGAGCTCGATCGTCGCCGAGGGCGCGGCCGCGCTGGCCCATTCGACATCGAGCGTGGCCTCGCCGTCGTGGTCGTTGACGCCGGGATTGCCGCAAGCCTTGCCGCCGGACGGCGCGGGATGAACCACGATCAGCTTGCCGGCGGTATATTTGGTCAACTGGAAGACATTGCGGAACGTCGTGAAATCGGCATTTGAGTACAGGTTGGTGTCCTCGACCGCAGCGATCACCACGCCCTGGCCGGAATAGCCGGCGTCGAACAACGGTTTCAGATTATAGATCGTCGCCAGGTCACCGGGCGTCACGTCGTAGCAGGGCTCGCCGAAACAATAGCCGGTGGCGTCGGAATGCCGGCCGCCGGCCTGCGTCGCATGCGGCCGCATCAGGTTGTTGTGCGGGCGGAAATCGTGCAGCGAGACGATGCCCTCGACCGCCGGGGCCAAAGCGGCTGGAATCTGCGGATCGCGCACGTTGGCGACGTGGCTGACGCCGGCCACGTCCAGCCGGTGAATCTCGGTGTTGAAGGCGCGCGAGACCTGGCCGGCGGTGCCGGAGAAGTCGATCACCATCCGGCTGGGATAGACGGAATTGACCGTCATGCCTTTTGCCTTCAGCCAGCCGGTGATGCGCGCGATGTCGGATTTGGCCACGCCGAAGCGGCGACCGAACTCAACCGCCGTCAGCCAGCGGTGATAGTTGGGCGAGGCGCGGTCGGTCAGCGAATCGACGAACGCCTCGACCGCGCGCTCCTGTGCCGGGGAACGCTTGAGCTGGAGCTGGATATGTTCGAGCAGCATGCCGTCGGAAACGGCCTGGCGGTCGTTGGCAGCAACCCGTGCCTCCGGCCTGGTGTTGCCTTCGATGATCACCGTCTGGCGCTCGTCCAGCGCCGCCGACAATAGCGGCCGGCCGGGAACGGCCTCCTCGGCGAGCGCGGAGACGCCGTTCAGCGTCAATGCGCCGATTACGAGTGCGAGCCAGCGGAATTTCCCCGTCATTTTGTCACTCCAGAATTTCGAATGCCCGGCGGCAGGTTCTGCTTCGCCCACCCCCAGGCACGATCCGGCGGGCATTATCCTGCCTCGCCAGATTGTCCGCCTCACAAGAATTAGGGCTGCCCGCAAAAAATCCAGGCCGGCGCCTTAATTCGTCGTCACCACTCTGATGTCGCCCCTGCGCGCCAGCGTCTCGACCACGACGCCGGAACCGCTGCGGGTCAAGGTGACATCGACCGCATTGTCACCGATCCGCAGGCCTTTGAGGGTGATCTGGTTCAGGAAATCGGGCAGCAGCGGCCGGTCGAAGGACACTTCCGAGCGTGCCGGATCGAAGCCCAACCCCAGGCAGGACTGGATCAGCGACAGCGGCGCAACGGCGGCCCAGGCCTGGGGCGAGCAGGCGACCGGGTAGAAGGTCGGACCGCTGCCCGGATGGCGCGCGAAGCCGCAGAACAGCTCGGGCTGGCGGCGCAGGTCGATATAGATCGAGGCGGCGAACAGCCCCTCGGAAATCCGCGCCGCCTCGTGCCGGAAGCCGTAGCGCGCGAGGCCGGCCCCGATCAGCGCATTGTCGTGCGGCCAGACCGAGCCGTTGTGATAGCTCATCGGGTTGTAACGCGCCTCGCTCGCGGCGATGGTACGCACGCCCCAGCCGCAGAAGGACGAGCCCGCCATTAGGGTCCGCGCCACCGAAGCCGCCCGCTCCGGCAGGGCGATGCCGGTCATGAGCGCGTGGCCGGCGTTCGAGGCGCGCACCCGGCACGGTTTCTTGTCGCCGTCCAGAGCCAGCACATAGGTGCCGATCTCCTCGTCGAAGAACTGCTCGTCGAAGGCCGTGCGCAGAATATCGGCCTTGGCGTGGAGCTCGAACTCCCGCCTTGGATGGCCCAGGCGCTGGGCCATCTCGGCCGCCGCGCGCCAGGCGCCGTAGACATAGGCCTGAACCTCGGCGACGGCGATCGGCCCCTTGGCCAGGGTGCCGTCGGCATGGAAGATCGAATCGTGGCTGTCCTTCCAGGCCTGGTTGATCAGCCCCTCCGACGTGCGCCTTCCGTATTCGACGAAGCCGTCGCCATCGCGGTCGCCCTCATGGTCGATCCAATGGAGCGCCGCCTGGATATTGGGCCACAGCTTCTGGATCGTCGCGAGATCGCCGGTGCGCTCGAGATAAGCGCCGGCCAGCAGGATAAAGAGCGGGGTAGAGTCGATGCTGCCGTAATAGCGGCGGAACGGCACCTCACCCAACTCCGCCATCTCGCCATAGCGGACCTCGTGCAGGATCTTGCCCGGCTCGGCATCGGCCGCCGCATCGAATTCGGTCGCCTGGTTGACGGCAAGATGGTTCAGCACGCCGCGGGCGATGGCGGGGTCGAGCCACAGCGTCTCCAACGCGGTGATCAGCGCGTCGCGGCCGAAGACGGTGCTGAACCAGGGAATGCCGGCATAGGGGTACGGACCCTCAGGCGTGTCGGTCATCAGCATATAGAGGTCGGAAACGCTGCGCCGGACGCCCTCGTTGAAAATCTCGTTCGAGCTCGAGATCGCGGTGGCGCGCGAAGCCGATCTGCGCAGCGCCCGGCGGGAATCGAGAAATGCGTCGAAAAAGCCCATCGTCGCCGGCAGCTTCGACCGTTCCGGGTCGCAGCGCAGCTCGAGGAATATCCGCTCCATCTTGTGGGGCTCGAGTTCCAGCTCGAAACAGGCCTGGCCGCCGGTAAGCCGCATCGGAGCGGGGTCGAAGCGGAGCCGCAGCTTACGCTCGCGCTTGTCGAGGCCGAGATAGGCGAGCACCACCGCATCGGCCGTGACCGCCGGTTTCTTATGCTCGCCCCGCCGTTCGCGCACCGCGCCGCGCACCTCGAACAGGTCGGCGAAATCGGCGGCGAAGGCAAGCTCGATGCTGACGCGGCGGGTGGTATCGCAGAAGTTGCGGATCGCCATCCGCTCATAGCAGCCGCCGTTCCACAGGAAACGGGAGCGGCGGATATGGATCAGATCGTGCGCCATGGTGACCTTGCCCTCCCCGTCCTTGAGGTCGGGATTGGTCAGGTCGCAGGTCAGCATCGCGTTGTTGTCGCGCACGGTGGAGCTGAGCAGGATCGGCCGCTGGCCGTCGATGGTCAGGAACAGGTGCGAGAGATAGCGCGTGTCGCGGTGATAGATGCCGTCGGTGCTGCCAGGAGCGCCGATGGCGTCGCCGTTATGATCGAACACGCCGAACGTATCGCCGTGCTTCAGTGTCCGGGGGCGCAGCTCGTGGAGCGAGCCGGTGGCTGGAATGACGAACTGGCCTTCGGGCGGATTGTCGGCCGGGATGGCCTGATCCGGAAGCGTCGTGTCCATCTTCACTCCTTTGGTCTTGCCCTCTTTTTACGCTCGTGCACGGTGTTATGTTCCGCGATGCGGGGGTTGGTCTCGGGCAAAGCGAACCAGACCAGCAGCGTCGCGACCAGCCCGACCGCCGCCAGGAACACGAAGGTCGCAGCCTCGCCATGATGGTCGGCCACCCAGCCGGCCAGCGTCGTGCTGGACATGCCGCCGATGCCGATGGTGAAGCCGACGAAGCCGAGCGCGAGGTTGAAATGGCCGGAGCGGCCGGCGATGTCCGCGGTCACCAGCGGCACCATGATCAGGAAGGCTGCGCTGGCGACACCGTTCAGGATTTGCACCGCGACCACCAGTGTCGGATCTGTGACAACCGCGAACAGCAGGGCGCGCACCGGCAGAGTGGCGAAACCCAGCGCCAGGACGATGCGCCGCCCATGCGTCTCGGCCAACGATCCCATCCAGGGCGAGACCGCCGCGACCACGATCTGCGGCAGCACGATGCAGGCGGCGATCAGCAGACTGGCCTCCGCCCCCGCGCGCTTGGTCAGCGCCCCGCCGACGATCGGCAGCACCGCCGCGTCCGACAGGGTGAACAGGGCGGCGCAGCCGGCAAAGATCAGCAGGCGGCGGTCGGCGAGAATTTGGCCGATTTCCCGCAGCTTGTGCTTCAGCTTCAGATCTTTCTGCGCGCGCACCGGCAGCTCGACATGGCCGAGCCGCCTCAGCGCGAAGATCGCCGGCAGGGTCAGCGCCGCGGTCAGGAAGAAGACCGACCGCTCCGAGATGTAGTAGCCCGCCGCCCCCATCAGCGCCGCGCCGATTCCATTGCCGATCGAGGCGAAGCGCGCATTGCGCCCCAGCCGCCGGCCAAGCCCGGCATGGCCGGCGATGGCAAGGCTGAGCGCGGCGATGGCCGGGCCCAGGGTGCAGCTGGAAAAACCGTGCAGGATCTCTGCCGAATAAACCGACAGCGGCACCGGATAGACCGCGAACAGCAGGGCGCTCAAGGCGAAGGCGGCGATGCTGAGCGCGGCGACGCGGCCTTTGCTGCGGATGGCATCGACCAGCGCGCCGGCGGGCAGCTGGCTCGCCATCGCCGTCAAGGTGCCGAGGCTGAGCGTCAGGCCGATCGCGGTCTGGGTCCAGCCGCGGCTCGTCAGATAGACGGCAATGAAGGGGCCGAAGCCGGTCTGGATATTGGCGACCCACAGGTTGAGCAGGTCCAGCCCGAAGCCGGCGCGGCGTTCCTGTGCGCCCGTGTTGGCACCTGAGGAGTTGGCACCCAGGGGTGTGGCGCCGGAATGGCTCGTTTTTGCATCGTGCCCGTTCGCGTCATGCCTGCCCCCCGCCCCGCCCGGCACGGGGTCAATTCGCGTGCTTGTCAGCATTTGGCTGCGGCGCGGCGTCAGGCGGTGGGGCCGGCGCCGCGACGTCACCCCGTGGCGCCGCTGACGAGGGCGCCACTGACGAGGGCGCTGCCGGAGAGGGCGCCGCCGGAGGGACCGCCAGCGGGGGCTCGGGTGGCGCGGTCGTATCGGCCGATGGAGACGGGGTCACGACCACGCCGGCCACCGGCGGTGTTGCCGAAACGCCGACGAGGTCCGGCTCCACCACCTCGGCGGGCCGGGTCGGGTCTTTGTATTCGGGCGCGGCCTGGATCTGCTTGCGGTCGAGATCGAGCACGATCGGCACCGCTGAATCGCCCGGGTGGAATTTCATCAGCTGCCAGTCGACCGCGATCTTGCGGCTGCCGACGCCGAGGAAACCGCCGAAATCGACGATCGCCGCGCGCGGATGTCCTTGATCGTCGACCAATATGTCGATGATCGACCCTAATATGTCCTTGCCGTCGGGCCCATAAACCTTCTTGCCCAGGACCCCGAAGGCTTCGGTGGGCGCGACTGGCTCGACATTTTTCGGCGCCTCATCCTTTGGCGCCTCGTCGGCCTTGGGGGCTGCGCTGGCGTCCGTGGCCGGCTTTTCCGCCTCGGGCTGCGTCGGCCCCTCCTTGGGGGCGACCGGTGGCACGTCCTGCTGCTCCGTCACCGGCGGCGGCTGGGCCTTGTCGGGCGCGGTCTGGGCATCTGGCGCGCTGGGGGCAGCCGTCCCTTCGGGCAGCGGATCGGCCAAAGCCCCCGCCGCGCCAAGCAGCACGGCGACGGCGGCGAGCAATCGCGCTGACCGGCCAGCTTTCATGACCGTCCGGAATTCATCTGGCGGGCATACATGCCGCTATACACACCTTTGCGGCGCAGCAGTTCCGCCGGCGCACCGTCCTCGATGATCCGCCCATGCTCCAGCACGACGATGCGGTCGAAGGAATTGAGGGTCGACAGGCGGTGCGCGATGGCGATCACCGTGCGGCCCTGGACCAGCCGGGCCAGCGCCGCCTGGATCGACCGTTCGGCGTCGGTGTCCAGTGCGGAGGTCGCCTCGTCCAGCAGGATGATCGGCGCCTGGCGCAGGAAGGCGCGGGCAATGGCGAGACGCTGGCGCTGGCCGCCCGACAGCTTGGCCCCGCGCTCGCCCACAACCGTGTCGAATCCGTCGGGCAGGGCGTCGATGAATTCCATGCAGTTGGCGATCTTCGCCGCGTGGCAGACCTGCTCGTCGGTCGCGTCGGGCCTGCCATAGCGCAGGTTCTCGCGGACCGACCGGTGCAGCAGCGCGATGTCCTGCTGGACCACGGCGATCGACTGGCGAAGCGATTCCTGGGTCACGGCCCTGACGTCCTGCTGGTCGATCAGCACATGGCCGTTCTCGGGATCGTAGAAACGCTGCAGCAGGGAAAAGATCGTCGATTTCCCGGCGCCCGACTTGCCGACGATGCCGACCTTCTGGCCCGCCGGGATATGGAGCGTGAAGTCCTGCAGCACGCGGGGGCTGCGCGGGTAGCTGAAGCAGACGCCGACCAGCGAGGCCGAGCCGCCCAGATTGAGCAGCGGCCTGGCGTCGGGGGCGTCCTGCATCTCATGCGGCAGGCCGAGCTCCTGCACCGCCTCGCCCAGCTTGGCGAATTGCTGGACGACATCGACCAGCGCCATCGCCAGATCGCGCGAGGCATGGAGCACAGTAAAGCCCAAGGTCGTGGTCAGCACCACGTCGCCGGTCGTCACCCTGCCCTGGCGCCACAGCGAGATCGACCAGATCAGGATGCCGGCCGTCACCGCCAGCACCGAGATGGCATGGAAGAGCCTGAGCCGCTCCAGCGAGCGCAGCGATTTGCGCTGGGCCGTCATCTCATGGGCGATCTCGCGCGACAGGCGGGCATGCTCGCGCCGGGCGGTGCCGAAGGTACGGACCAGGCCGATATTGCCGACGACATCGGCCAGGTAGCCGTTCACCGCCGCGGCGCGGCCGGCGAAGTCTTCATGCAGCGGCGTTCCGCGCGAGGCGAGGTGCTGGATCAGCCGCGCCAGGATGATCACGATCACAGTCAGCACCGCGGTGATCTGCCAGTTGACCGTGGCCAGCAGCAGGATGGAGCACAGCACCGCCGCCATCGGCGGAATGGTGGTCCAGGTCAGAGAGCTTTCGATCGTCCAGGTAGCGTTGGCGGCGGTGGTGATGCGGCCGGCGAGCGCGCCGGGAAAGCGGTCGGTGAAATAGCGCGTGCCGTGGCCCGAGAGGTGGTGGAACAAGTCCAGCCGCACATCGCCGCCGACCGCGACGAACACGCCGGTCGAGACCCAGCCGGCGACCCGCCACAGCAGATTGTCGCCGACCACCAGCCCGAACAAGATGCCGACGCCGACCCAGATATGAGGGTCGCGCACCTCCAGCATGTCGCCCAGGTGCTTGACCGCGTATTGCGAGCCGATGGCGCAGCCGACCGCCGCCAGCACCGCGGCGATGACGATCAGATGGCCGGGCAGGCGGCGCCCGACATAATGAAGCAGGAAGGGGACCGGCCCCCTCGACGCATAAACTGGCAGTGACATGAGCCGTGGCTCCGATCGAACTCGTGCTGGCGAACGTGCTTGCGTGCGGACTCGATGACCTGAACGGCCTTATTCCGAAGTGAAGTCTTTGGGCGCCCGAAAGCGGCGCCGGATGAGGCCGGTCAGACGGCGATCAGCTTCGGCCGCCTGCCGGCGACCAGTTCCTGATAGATAGCGACATAATCCTCGGCCATCCGCCGGGCGCAGAAGCGCCGCTCGAAGGTCCGGCGCACTGTGGCGCGTTCGAGCTCGGGCAATCTGCGCACGGCGGCCACGGCCTCTTCCTCGCTCTCGACGATGAAACCGGTGATGCCTTCGTCAACCACCTCGGGCACCGATCCGTTCCGCATCGCGATCACCGGGGTGCCGCAGGCCATCGCTTCGATCATCGCCAGGCCGAAGGGCTCGCACCAGGCGATCGGGAACAGCAGGCCGGCGGCGTTGCCGAGGAATTCGCTTTTCTGGTCGTCGCTGATCTCGCCGATATAGTCGACATGCGGCAGCTCGAAGAGATGTTTGATCTTCTCCTCGAAATAGAGCCTGTCGGCATTGTCGATCTTGGCGGCGATCTTGATCTTCCAGCCGGCGGCGGCGGCGATGCGGATCGCCGCGTCGGGCGCCTTCTCCGGCGAGATCCGGCCGATGAAGGCGAGATAGCCGCCGTCGCCGGGCCCCTGGGCCAAAAGGTCTTCGGGCAGGCCGTGATGGATCGTGTCGACATAGTTGGCGCCGGGCAGCGGCCCGCGCTGGGAATTGGAGATCGACACCACCGGCACGTGCGAGAACAGCTCATAGAGCGGCGGCAGCACCGGCAGGTCGAGGCGGCCATGGAGCGTGGTGACGAACGGAATGCCGCTCCGGTCCATGATCGGATAGCCGAGATAATCGATATGCAGATGGACGACATCGAACTCATGCGCCCGGCGCGCAATCCTCTCGACCATCATCACATGGGGTGCCAGGTAATCGCGAGCGTCCTCGTCCAGGCGCATCGCCTGGGGCCAGCAGGGCTCCAGCTTGGCACTGGTCACGCTGTCGCCGCTGGCGAAAAGGGTGACGTCGTGGCCCATCCGGACCAGCTCCTCGGTCAGGAAGGAGACGATGCGCTCGGTGCCGCCGTAAAGCTTGGGCGGGACGGCTTCCATGAGCGAGGATACCTGGGCGATTCTCATGCGGCTCCATGCGGTCTGGCGGATAACAGGCGCTTAGTTGACAACCCGCCGGCCCGAGGAGTTCCAAATTACAGTTAAAAATTCTGCATTACGGCGCGAATCGCGTCGAATTGAAGCAGGAAAAACCCCTTACTCACCGCTGCGTGGGGTAAATCGGGCAATCAGATCATAGCTTTCGCCGGGGAAGATTTGCCGCACATGGGTAACGTGCCGGTCGCCGCGCCAGGTCCGCCGTTCCAGCGCCAGGCAGGCGGTGCCTTCCTTGACGGCGAGCAGGCCAGCGGTTTCGGCGTCGGCATTGACCGCGGCGATGCGGTGCTCGGCCTCGGTCCAGGGCACGTGGTCGAGCAGCCAGGTGCCGGGCGGGGTGACCGCGAAATCCGCGCCCTCGACCTCCGGCACGGCGGCAAGGCTGATCTGGCGGTCCTCCAGTGCGAAGGGCCGGCCATCGGCCAGATGGAGGCAACGCACCGCCAGCAGATCGCCGCCACCGGCCAGCTTCAGCTCCTCCGGCCGGCCGCGCGCCGGCTTGCGGCGGCGGTGCGACAGCAGCTTCAGCCCATAGGCGGCGCCGCGCGAGGCGATCTCGCCCTGGATGTCGGGAATGTCGAGCACTGCCGAATGGATACGCGGCTGGGCGACGAAGGAACCGACCCGCCGCCGCCGTACGACCAGCCCCGCGTCGACGAGGCTGGCGATCGCCTTGCTGACCGTCATGCGGGCGCAGCCGAACTGGGCGGTCAGCTCATGCTCGAACGGGATGCGATGGCCGGGCTTCCAGGCGCCGGTGAGGATCTGCTCCTCGATCGCGGCGCGGATGCGTTCGTGCAGGGTCATGCGGCGAGCAGCCGTTCGAGCGTCCGGCGATAGCGCGCCGCGACCTCGGTTCGCCGGTGATGGACGCCGTCGGTGACCAGCTGCGTCCCGCCCCGCCAGACGCCCGAGATCAGGCCATGACCGCCGGCAAAGATGAAGCTGTCGATTATATCGTCCTCGCCGCGCGCGATAAGGGCGGGATGATCCGGATCGAGCGACACGATATCGGCCGGAGCGCCGATCTTGAGCCCGCCTTCGACACCCAGCGCCTGCGCGCCGCCGGCCACGGCGGCATCGAACAGCCTGCGTCCCGTTGAGGCATTGGCGGCCGCGGCCATGACG
>Ga0105240_10015606_pt1 | contig 10319 bp, 9 predicted proteins | sample KBSC54metaG_FD_80426 | JGI IMG/M metagenome (GOLD analysis project Ga0105240, IMG submission 80426) | Corn rhizosphere microbial communities from Kellogg Biological Station, Michigan, USA - KBS C5-4 metaG | ecosystem: Host-associated > Plants > Roots > Rhizosphere > Soil | place: Michigan, USA... | reverse complement strand
CTGTCGGCGCTGCTCGACTGGATCCGCAGCAACCCAGGCAAGTTCACCTACAACTCGCCGAACAGCGGCGGCTCCGGCTACTCGTTCGCCGAGACGGTGGTGGACAGCTTCATCCCGGCGAACATCCTGAAGCAGATGCAGAACGGGTATGTCCCGAACCTCGAGTCCAACTGGAAGCAGGGGTTCGACGTCCTGCACAGCCTGAACCAGTACGTGTACCAGGGCGTCTATCCGAACGGGAACGCGGCCGTCCTCGACCTGCTCGGCAAGGGGCAGATCTGGGTCGCACCGGTGTGGTCGGACCAGTCGCTGACCGCGCTCAAGACGGGTCAGTTGCCCGCCTCGGTTCACCTGACGCAGATCGCCAGCCCCTCGTTCACGGGCGGCGCCGCGTACCTCGGCGTGCCGAAGTCGGCGCGGCACAAGGCCGACGTGTACAAGTTCGTCAACTACGTGCTCTCGCCGGCGGCGCAGACACAGATCATCAACGTCATGGCCGGCTTCCCGGCGATCCCGCTCAAGCTGATGCCGAAGGCGATCCAGAACAAGTTCGCGGACGTCTCCGCGAACTCGCTCCGGCCGACCTACGCGCAGAAGCAGCAGAGCGACTTCAAGGCGCAGTGGCAGCAGACGGTGCCGTAGCACCGCGCCTGTCGGTGCGCAGGCGGGAGCTCCGTGAGGGGGCGCAGGGCCTCCTCATGGTGCTCCCGCCGGTGGCGGTCGTCGCCGTCTTCATCGGGTTCCCGATCGTGGCGGCGATCGCCTACACCCTCGGCCGCGCCGGCGGCCCGAACTCCGTCGTCGCCTCGCTCGGGCAGCGGCAGTTCATCGTGCACCACGGGGTCACGCTCGACGCCTACCGCGACATCCTGGGCAACAAGACGATCCATCGCGACCTCTGGGCGACGGTCTGGGTCACGATCGTCGCCACGCTCGTGGTCGTCGTCATCAGCTGGGCGATCGCGCTCTACCTCCGCCTTGCGAACACCCGCCTCGCGCGGATCGTGTCGGCGCTTTCGGTCGTGCCGCTCTTCATCCCGGTCGTGATCGCGTCGTACGCGATCCTCACCTTCTATGCGTCCGACGGCTTCATGCGCACGGTCGCGTACCACCTCGGGTGGCACGGGTTCCCGACTCTCGGCTTCACCCTGACCTGCGTCGTCCTCGCCGAGATCTGGGTCAACATCCCGTTCGGCGTGCTGATGATGAGCTCGGGCTTGAACGGCGTGCCCGACAACCTGATCGAGGCTGCACGCGACTCCGGGGCAGGCATGCCGCGCGTCGTGCGCTCGATCCTCTTGCCCATGAACGTGATCCCGACCGTGATCGTGGCCACGTTCACCGCGATCTACGTGCTCGGGAGCTTCACGGTCCCGTACCTGACGGGCCCGACCGCGCCGAACCTGCTCGGGCCGTCGATGAGCAACTTCTTCACGGCGTTCAATCAGCCGCAGCAGGCCGAGGTGCTCGCGATCGTCGTCTTCGGCCTGGCACTCGCGATCGGCGCGGTGTACGTCTGGGCGAACGTCCGCACCGGCAAACGCTCCTCGGTGGCGCCGTGACCGTGGACGCGGCGCGTGGCGTCGGGCGTCGTGTGCTCGAGGCGATCCTCGTCACGTCGCTCCTCGTGTTCATGGTCGGTCCGATCCTGTGGCTCGGCCTCCGTGCGTTCTCGGGTCTCTGGCGGTACCCCCAGCTGCTCCCGACGCAATGGACCGTGAGCGGCTGGAGGCAAGTCTTCAACGACCCGAACCTCAGCCACTCGATGAAGCTGAGCTTCGAGTTCGCGCCGGTCGTGACGGTCGTCTCCGCGATCATCTGCCTGCCGGCCGCGTACGCGTTCTCGCGCTACAAGTTTCCCGGGCGCCGGTTCCTGCTCATCTCGCTGTTCGCGGTGAACGCGTTCCCGAAGATCGGCCTCTACATCACGATGGCCGGCGTCTTCTACTCGCTGAACCTGATCTCCACGTTCGCCGGTGTCGTGATCGTTCAGCTGATCGGCACGATCGTGTTCATGACGTGGATCCCGGCGGCGGCGTTCTCGGCCATCCCGCGCAGCCTCGAGGAGGCGGCGCGGGACGTCGGCGCCGGTCCGTTGCGCGTGTTCTTCCGCGTCACGTTCCCCCTCGCCGCGCCCGCGATCTTCGTCGCGATGATCCTCTCGTTCCTCGCTTCGTTCGACGAGGCGCAGGGGACCTTCCTCGTGGGCGTCCCGAAATACATCACGATGCCCACCGAGATGTACACGCTCGTCCTCAACTATCCGGAACAGGTCGCGGCCGTGTTCGCGCTGCTGCTTGCGCTTCCGTCGGTGCTCCTGATGGCACTCGTGCGGAAGCACGTGATGGGCGGCAAGCTCGCGGAGGGGTTCCAGCTGCGATGAGCACCGAAGTCGGCCTGCTGATCGAGCACGTCTCGAAGGACCTCGGCGGTCGCACGATCGTCGACGACATGCAGCTCGAGGTGAAGGCGGGCGAGCTCACATGCCTCCTCGGCCCGTCGGGTTGCGGCAAGACGACGACCTTGCGCATGATCGGGGGCTTCCTCATCCCCGACCGCGGGCGCATCATGATCAGCGGCCGCGATGTCACGAAGCTGTCGCCCGACAAGCGCCCGACGGCGATGGTCTTCCAGAACTACGCGCTGTGGCCCCACATGACCGTGTTCAAGAACGTCGCGTTCGGGCTGCGTCTGCGCAAGCTGCCGCGGCACGAGGTGAGCGAGCGTGTGGCGCATGTGCTCGAGCTCGTGGGGCTGACGCATCACCTGCACAGCTTCCCGGCACGCATCTCGGGCGGGGAACAGCAGCGCGTCGCCCTCGCGCGCGCACTCGTGCTCGAGCCGAAGGTGCTCCTGCTCGACGAGCCGCTCTCCAACCTCGACGCCAAGCTTCGAGTTCGCGTGCGCGAGGACATCAGGGAGATTCAGCAGCGCATCGGCATCACGACCGTGTTCGTGACCCACGACCAGGACGAGGCGCTCTCGATCTCCGATCGGATCGCCGTCATGTCCGGCGGCAACGTGGAGCAATACGCGGACGCCCGCAGCCTCTACCGAGAGCCCGCGACGACGTTCGTCGCGAGTTTCGTCGGCGCGATGAACAGCTATGACGCAAGCGTCGTGCCCGGCGGGCTCGAGCTGCCGGGCAACGTGATCGTGCCGTGCGAGGACGTGTCGGCGTCGGGCAGCGGGACGTGGGAGGCCGGCGTCCGCCCCGAGGACGTGCGTGTGTCGCTGAACGGCGACGGCGCCACCGCCGAGGTGGTGCGCGAGGTTCCGCGCGGGCGCTACAAGGAGCTCGTCCTCAATGCGGGACCGAATGAGGTGCGGGCGTTCGTGGGCACCGACGTCCCGTCCGCGGAGCGTGTGCGGATCTCCTTCGCGCGCGTTCTCCTCTACCGCGACGGCGTGCTGCAGCGATCCCCCGCGCCGGTCTCGGTGTAGTGGCGCTGGCGCTCGCGCACAGGGGAGACTGGAGCGAGGCGCCCGAGAACACCGTGGCGGCGTTTCGGGCCGCCGAGCGCGCCGGCGCCGACATGATCGAGCTGGACATCAGGCGGGCCGCGGACGGAGCTGTCGTCGTCGTGCACGATCCGACGCTCGAGCGGGTCTGGGGATCGCCACTCGCGGTCGCCGACGCGACGCTGGCCGAGCTCGCGCAGATCGGTGTCGCCACGCTCGCCGAGGCGCTCGCCTGCGTCGATCTCCCCGTGATGGTCGACTTCACGATGGCCGACGTCGTCGAGCCGGCGCTCGCCGTGATCTCCGAGGCGGATGCGCTCGAGCGCGTGCTCTTCTCCGGCGGGAACGTGGCGGGTCACCGGCGGATCCGCGCGCTGGCGCCGGCGGCGCGGATCGCGCTCACGTGGACGGACCGTGAGCCGCCGCCCGCGGCGCTGCTCGAGGAGTTGGTCGTCGAGTACTTCAATCCACCGTGGGAGCGTGTCGACGCGGTCATCGTCGATGCGATGCACGACCGCGGCTACAAGGTCTCCACGTGGACGGTCGACGATCCGCGCGAGATGCGCCGCGTCGTCGACTGCGGCGTCGACGCGGTCGTCACGAACCGTGTGCCGGAGCTCGTCGCCCTGCTGGCGGAGGCGCGATGCTGACGGACACCGATCTCGACGCCTGTGTCGCGCTGATGGACGAGGTGGTGGTGCGCGCGATGGAGCGAATCGTCACCGAGCGCCCGCGCGCCGATCAGGTCGCGACCAAGAAGAACGCAGCCGACTGGGTGACCGAGACCGATCTCGCGGTCGAGCGGCTCGTGCGCGATGAGATCGGCGCGCGGTTTCCCGACCATCGGATCGAGGGCGAGGAGTACGGCGTCTCGGGCGGCGCGGACGCGCCGGCGACGTGGCTGATCGACCCCGTCGACGGAACGACGAACTACGTTCACGAGCTGCCGGTGTCGTCGTTCAGCCTCTGCGTCGCCGATGACGGCGGGGCCGCCGCCGGGCTGGTTGCCGATCCCTACCGACGGGACGTTCTGTCTGCGGTCAGGGGTCGAGGAGCGCTGCGCAACGGCCGTCCGACCCGTCGCTCCGACGCGCGCTCGCTGATGGGCGGCATCGTCCTCACCGAGTTCAGCGCCCAGTCGATCTGGCACGGCATGTTCGACGCGATGCAGGCGCTCGCCGACGCGGGGTGTGTGACGAGGATCATGGGCTCGAACGCCTTCTCGATCTCCGCGGTCGCCGCCGGCCGCTGTGTCGGAACGGCGATCGGCGGCTTCAACCGGGGCGACTGTCTGGCGGGAGCGCTGATCGCGGCCGAGGCCGGAGCAGTCCTTCCGTGGGGTGTGCCCGCGGACGGCGAGCCGTTCCTCGCCGTCGCGCCCGGGGTCGTCGACGAGCTGCTCTCGATCTGGCCGGCCGGAAGGCCGGAGCCCGCATGAGCGTCGAGCCGAGACGACCGACGCTGATCGACGTCGCGCGCCTCGCGCAGGTTGCGCCGTCGACCGCATCCCGCGCGCTGAAGGAGAGCCCGCGAATCAGCGAGGCGACGAGGCTCCGCGTCCGTGCAGCTGCGCGGGGCCTCGGCTATCAGCCGAACCGGGTCGCGCAGTCTCTGCGCGCCATGACGGCGCCCTTCGTCGGCATCGTCGTGCCCGACATCGGCATCACGTTCTACAGCCGGGTGGTGAAAGGGGCGCAGGAGGTGCTCGAAGCCGCCGGGTACCAGGCGCTCGTGATGAACACCGAGCGTGAGGCGGGCCGCGAGGCGGCGGCGTTGCACACGCTCGAGGGGCACCAGGTGAGCGGCGTCCTGCTCGCGACCTCGCGGCCGCAGTCCGCCGAGCCGCACATCCCGACCGTGTACTTCGACAGCCTGGCGTTCGACCGCGGCATGGCCCGCATCGCGCTCGCCAACGACCAGGGAATGGAGCTGCTCGTCGGCCACCTCGCCGGGCACGGGCACACGCGGATCGCGTACCTCGGCGGGCCGCCGGTCTTCACGTCGGGACAGGAGCGGCTCGCGGGCTTTCGCGCCGCGGCCGAGCAGCACGGCGTTCGCCGCGACGCGGCGTACGTCGAGATCGCCGATTCGTCATGGTCCGCGGACAGTGCGGCAGCGGCGATGGCGCGGCTGCTCGCCCTCGCGGAGGCGCCGACCGCCGTGGTCGCATCGGGAGACACGCTCGCGATGGGCGCGATCGCAGCGTGCCGCGCCGCCGGCCGCCGGGTCCCGGAGGACATCGCGCTCGTCGCGTTCGACGATCCCCTCTTCGGCTCGCTGGTCGATCCGCCGGTGACCGCGCTGCGTCGCAGCGACTACGAGCTGGGACGGGAGGCCGCGCAGCTCCTGCTCGACGGGTTGGACGGCGAGATCGCGACTCCCACCGTCCGCCTGCCCGTCCAGCTCGTCGTGCGCCGCTCGTGCGGCTGCAGTTCGTGAACGTCCTCTTCGTCCTCGTCGACAGCTTGAACCGCGCCGATGTCCCTGCCTACGGCGGCACGTCGGTGACGATGCCGAACGTCGACCGGCTCGCCCGGCGGGCGTGGCGGTTCGACAACCATTTCGTCGGGAGCCTGCCGTGCATGCCTGCGCGCCGCGAGATCTTCGCGGGCTTCAAGGAGCTCCTGTGGCGGCCGTGGGGCGGGCTCGAGCCCGGCGATGCGCGGCTGCCGAGCCTGGCGGAGCGCGCCGGGCACCACACCGCGATCGTCACCGACCACTACCACTACTGGGAGGAGTCGGCGAACGGCTACCTGCAGGCGTTCCAGCAGACCGAGCTCGTCCGGGGCCACGAATGGGACAACTGGCGCGGCCCGATCGGCGCTGACGAGCCCGTGCCTCGGTGGGTGGAGCGCATCGAGCGCTGGCGGCCTGGTGCGGGGCGTCGCTACTACGCGAACGTCCGCGACTTCCACGGCGAGGAGGACTTCTTCCCCGCCCGGGTGTTCCAGGCCGCGGCCACGCGACTGCGGGAGCTGCGAACGCCGTTCTTCCTGCACGTCGAGTCGTTCGACGTGCACGAGCCGTTCCACGTCCCGGAGCCGTACCGGTCGCAGTTCGGCACCGCGGCCGACGACGACCGCTTCACGCTCTGGCCGCCCTATCAGGATCCCGACGCGCTCGCGGCGTTCATGGCCGAGACGACGCCGGAAGAGCTTCGCTTCATCCGCGGGCGCTACCTCGCGAAAGCCGCGATGGTCGACCGGTGGCTCGGCGCCCTGCTCGACGTGCTGGACGATCGCAGGTTGTGGGACGACACGGCGGTGGTCCTCACGACCGATCATGGTCACGATCTCGGGGGCCGCGGGGTGTTCGGGAAGCAGTACCCGCACTGGGACAGCCACGCGAACATCCCGCTGCTCGTCTGGCACCCCTCGTACCCCGGGAACGGAGGCGCGATCGACGCGCTGACGGCGACGGTCGACCTCCACACGACGCTCGCCGAGCTCGCCGGGGTCCCGGTGGACGCGCCGCACGGGAGGAGTCTCGTGCCCTTGCTCGCGGGCGGCGCGTCGCAACGTGACGCCCTGCTGTACGGCACGTTCGGCCAGGGTGTCTGCTGCACGGACGGGGAGTGGACGGTCTTCAAGTCGCCGGTCGGCGGGCCGCTGTACTCGTACTCGTCGCAGCTCGTCGAGTCACTCGTCGTCGACGGCCTGGGGGTTCCGGACGGGCACGGGCAGTTCGTCCGTGGGACGGCCTACCCCCAGTGGCGAATCCCGACGAAGGTGCGGGCTCTCTCGGACACCGACTTCCTGTTTCATCGCCCGAGCGACCCCGGGCAGGAGCGGAACCTGTGGGAGTCGCACCCGGAGCAGCGCGAGCGGCTGCTCGATCTCCTCCGCCGTCTCGTGCACGCCGAAGGCGCCCCACCGGAGCAACTCGTGCGGCTCGGGCTGTAGCGAGGGCCGCGCCGCGTTCGTAGGAGCGTGGCGCAACCGTCGCAGGTAGCTTCGCGGCCATCACGCAGCCGACTGCCTACCCGGAGCTCAACGGCGTGCTCGGCGAGCTCGTCGACGGGGCACGCGCCGTTCTCGGGGACAACTTCCAGGGCGCCTACCTCCACGGATCGTTCGCGACGGGCGACGCCGACGAGTTCAGCGACGTCGACTTCTTGATCGTGGCGCGCGAGGAGCTCACCGCCGAGCAACAGCACGCCCTGCAGTCGCTGCACCGGCGGTTGCACGCGCTGGCGACGCCGTGGGCGCAGCATCTGGAAGGCTCCTATGTCCCCGCTCGAGAGCTCCGACGCCTGGACTGGACGCGCCGGCCGTTCTTCTTCCTGGACAACGGCGCGAACGATCTCGTCTGGGACCCGCACTGCAACACCGCGGTCGTCAGATGGCTGTTGCGCGAGCATGGGCTCGTCCTTGCCGGTCCCGACCCCGGGAGCCTCGTCGACCCGGTGTCCGCCGCCGACCTGCGGCGCGAAGCGCTCGAACGCATTCGTGAGTACGCGCATTGGGCGCGCGACCCGACCGAGCCGGAGCCGATGAGCCGCTGGAAGCAGCCCTATCTCGTGCTCACCTTCTGCCGCCTCCTCTTCACGCTCGTGAACGCGCAGGTCGCTTCGAAGCGCGAAGCGGGAGAGTGGGCGCTCGGAGAGGTCGACCACGAGTGGGCGGCTCTCATTCGTCGCGCGCTCGCGGATCGAGCCGATCCGTGGCAGCGGGTCTCCCAGCAGGCCGACGCCGAGCTCGTCGGCCGCACCCTCGATTTCGCGGACTACGTGATCGCCGAAGCGGCGCGAAAAAGTGACCGTGATCAGTAGCCCGGCGCAACCGACACGCGCCACTCGCGCACCGGGCCGGCCATGACGTTCAAGTAGTAGAGATCGACGCGTGGGTCGGCGGCGACCGGGTGATATCCGCGCGGGACGAGGACGATGTCGCCGTCGGCGATCGCGATCGACTCGTCGAGGCCGCCGTCGTCGGTGTAGACACGCTGGAGCGCGAAGCCGCGCCCGCCCCGTAGGCGGTGATAGTAGGTCTCCTCGAGGGCGCGCTCGTTCGGCGGGTCGTCTCGATCGTGCTTGTGCGGCGGGAAGCTCGACCAGTGGCCGGCCGGGGTGACGACCTCCGTGACGAGCAGTGACTCGGCGGGCTCGCTCTCCATCAGGATGTTCGCGATGTAGCGCTCCTCGGTGCCGGCGCCGCGCGTCACGAGCTCCGGCGCGTCCAGGAGCCGAGGCTCGAGGGTGCCGCGTGCGGGCGCGGTGCAGACTGCGACCTCTCCCTCCCCTTCGACCCACCACCGGGTCCCCGGCGGGACGTAGAGCGCCGTCGGCGGCCCGTCGAACACGGTTGCCCGCGCGGCGTCGCCGAGACCCATGAACGAGCACGCACCGGCGAGAAGGACGACGCACGACTCGCGGCCCTCCTCGACGCGTTCGAGCCGCCCGGCGAGCCGGTGCACGGAGAAGCCGACGTGCGTCCAGCCGGCGCTCTCGGGCGTGACCGAGCCGCCCCGGACACGCAGCGCGCTCACCCCTGGAACGCTCCAATCATCGCAGGCAAGCCTATAGAGTCACCGCGTGAGGCTGACCGCCGCCCAGGCGCTGCTGCGCTTCCTCGCCCTCCAGCAGGTCGAGCGCGACGGTGCCCGGCAGCGCTTCTTCGGCGGCTGCCTCGGCATCTTCGGCCACGGGAACGTCGCCGGGATCGGTCAGGCGCTCTACGAGCGACCGGATCTCCTCACGTACCGCCAGTCGCGGAACGAGCAGGCGATGGTCCACACCGCCGTCGGCTATGCCCGCCAGCGGAACCGGCTCGGAGCCCTCGTCTGCACGAGCTCGATCGGCCCCGGCGCGACGAACATGATCACAGGCGCCGCACTCGCCACGATCAACCGGCTCCCCGTGCTCCTCGTGCCGGGCGACGTGTTCGCATCGCGCCGGCCCGATCCCGTGCTGCAGCAGCTCGAGTCGGCAGGCCGCGGCGACGTGTCCGTCAACGATTGCTTCATCCCGGTCTCGCGCTACTTCGACCGGATCGAGCGACCCGAGCAGATCGTCCCCGCGGCGCTCGCGGCGATGCGCGTCCTGACGAGCCAGGAAGAGACGGGTGCAGTGACGCTCGCGTTCCCCCAGGACGTCCAGGCCGAGGCGTTCGACGTTCCCGACGGCTTCCTGACGGAGCGTGTGTGGCACGTCGGCCGTCCGCTTCCCGACGACGACGCACTGGCGCGCGCGACCGAGCGGATCCGTGCGGCGAAGCGGCCGTTGATCGTTGCGGGAGGCGGCACGATCTACTCCGAGGCGACCGGCGCCCTTCGTGCTTTCGTCGAGCAGACCGGCATCCCGGTCGGCGAGACGCAGGCCGGGAAAGGATCGTTGCCGTTCGACCATCCGTCGAACCTCGGTGCGATCGGGGCTACAGGGACGTTCGCGGCCAACCGCATCGCGGTCGAAGCCGACCTCGTGATCGGTGTCGGCACGCGCTACTCGGACTTCACGACCGCGTCGAAGACGGCGTTTCGTGATCCCGGCGTCGCCTTCGTGAACGTCAACATCGCCGAGCTCGACGCGACCAAGCACGCCGGTGTTGCGCTGCGCGGCGATGCGCGTGTCACGCTCGAGCGCCTGGCGGAGCTGCTCGCGGGCTACGAGGTCGACGCCGCGTACCGCGCGCGTGCAGCGGAGCTGTCCGCTGCCTGGGACGACGAGGTGACGCGCCTGTACGCGCTCGGGCACTCGCCGCTGCCGGCGCAGAGCGAGGTGATCGGCGCGGTCAACGAGGCGTCCGTTGCGACCGACGTCGTGGTGTGCGCCGCGGGCTCGATGCCCGGTGACCTGCACAAGCTCTGGCGCACCCGCGACCCGAAGGGCTACCACGTCGAGTACGGCTACTCGTGCATGG
>Ga0105240_10015604_pt1 | contig 10321 bp, 8 predicted proteins | sample KBSC54metaG_FD_80426 | JGI IMG/M metagenome (GOLD analysis project Ga0105240, IMG submission 80426) | Corn rhizosphere microbial communities from Kellogg Biological Station, Michigan, USA - KBS C5-4 metaG | ecosystem: Host-associated > Plants > Roots > Rhizosphere > Soil | place: Michigan, USA... | reverse complement strand
CGGGATATGGCCAGGTGGATTTCCGGTCGATGCCTTTGCGCTCCTGGGTGTAGCGGCCTCCCGCCGTCAGCGTCAGCGCGTCTGTAGCCTGGAAATCCACCTGGCCATATCCCGACCAGGCGCGCGTCGAGAAGCCGTAGGTGGAGTTGAAATTGAAGGTCCCATAGAAATAGGTCTGAGGATTGTTGGTGAATCCGTCATCCTTGAAGTAATAGAGGCCTCCCACGTATTTGAGGCGGCTGCGGGTGCCGACGAGCTGCAGTTCCTGGGAGGAACTGTGGTAGGTGGACAGCCGCGACGTATCGGCGATGGGGATCGGGGAGCCGTCGAGATCCAGAGAGTCATCCCACCGCAGCGTCCGGTACGCACTGATGGATTTCAGCGTGTCGTCGGCGCCGAATTGCCAGGTCAGGGTGAGAGAATGTCCGTTGACCTGGCTGCGCTCGAAGCTCGGGCCATCGATCGACACCGTGTTGAGCCGGCTGGAGGAAACATACGGCGCGAGCGCCGGAATGTCTGCCCGGATCAGGTAGGAATTTTGTGGCTGCTGATCCGCGTCCGAATAGTCGAAGCGGTAGGCCGCGCGAAACGCGTCCGTAAAGTCGAGGTCGAGTGCGACACGCGCACCGGACTGGTCACGGCTATCGAGCTGGCTGACAGAGCTTCCGGCCATTGTCCGGGTCGTGCCGTCGCGAGCCTCTCCACGTCCCCCGATGGAGAGTTTCGCAATGCCTATGCGAGGCAGATCGAGCGAGGCCTCGCCGACCCGCAGGTTGTAGTTTCCGTAGGTCAAAGTGGCGCGTCCGGAGAATTCACCCGAAGGCGGTCGGGTGACCAGGTTGATGGCGCCGGCGAGCGTATTGCGCCCGTAGAGCGTGCCCTGTGGACCGCGGAGTACTTCGACGCGCTCCAGGTCGACGAGATCGAACACGGAGCCGAGCGTCTTACCGATATACACGCCGTCGAGGTAAACGCCGACAGTAGGATCCCAGAACAGCGCGGGGTTGATTTCGGCGGCTCCTCGGATGGACAGTTGCGCGCCGGTGTTGTCAGCGGTCGCGGTGCTGATCTGGACATTGGGAGCCAGGGAGCCGAGCTCTGAAATGTTGGAAATGCCGCGTGACTGCAGTTGCTCGGAACCGAACGCGCTGACGGCGATCGGCACGTCCTGCAATTTCTCTGCCCGCCGTTGCGCGGTGACGATCACTTCCTGGATGCCCTGTTCCTCGTGGCCGTCCGGTTCCTGCTGCGCACGGACTCCCGTGGCGAGGAGCGCGGCGGCCAGGCTCACAGCGCGTGCCACCGCGGCGGATCTTCCTGACATTCATTTCCCCTCGTTTGTGTCCTTGATACTAATGAAAATTAAGCTCACAGCCAATATAGCTGTGGTATTCGCAAAAAAATCGTCTATTATCTACGCATCTTGCCGGAGGCAAGTCATATGGCCAGGACCCACGAATACGGCTTGGGTGAATTCGCTTTCCCGCGCGGCTGGTTCATGGTCGCGGAAGCCCAGGAGCTGAAGGACCGCCCGCTGCCGCTGCATTTCTTCGGCCAGGAGCTCGCGCTGTACCGCGGCAAGAGCGGCCGCGTCGTGATGTTGGATGCGTTCTGTGCCCACATGGGCACGCACCTGGCGAAGAACGAGACCTCCTACGTGGTGCGCGACGGCCAGATCGAAGGCGACTCGATCCGTTGCCCGTACCATGCCTGGCGCTTCGGGCCCGACGGGCGCTGTGATGACATTCCTTACTACAAGGGTCCGATCCCGAAAGCTGCGTGCATCCGGGCGTGGCCCATCATCGAGCGCATGGGGTGCATTTTCGCCTGGCACGATCCCGAAGGAGGCGAGCCCGACTACGAGCCGCCGCTGTTTGATGAATGGAACGACCCGCAGTGGGTGCGTTGGAAGATCGATCATCTCGGGGTGCTTCCCATGCATCCCTTGGAAATACTCGACAACATGGCGGACGTGGCGCACCTCGGGCCCGTCCATGGGTCCACGGTGCAGTATTTCGAGAACGAGTTTCGCGATCACGTCGTGATACAGCGGCAGGGCGGCGGACACCGTACGCTCGTCACTGGAGCCGGAATGCTCGAAACGGACACCTGGTACACCGGCCCGGGAATCTTGAATTCGCGCCTGGTCGGGAGCTATCCGACCATCATGTTGATAACGCATACGCCCGTGGATGACGGGATCGTCAAGGTGTGGCACGCGCTCATGGTGAAGTCGCCGAACCGGATCGCTTCAGACCAGGATATTGTGAATGCCCGTGCTTACCAGGAGATGAGCCGCCTCGCCGTGGTCCAGGATTTCGATGTCTGGAATCACAAGCGGCCTTGTTTCACGCCGCTGCAACTTCCAACAGACGGACCCTTTCACAAGGTGAGGCTCTGGTACCGACAGTTCTACACGGCCCGGGCCGGCGCAGCCGAGATCCACAAGCAGGTCAATGGTGTACATGGGGTCAAGGGAATGCCGGCGGCACCGAAGCAGGCCGCCGCGGGATAGGGGCCATGCTCGACAAGACCCTGACGGTCGCACAGATGGCAGGACGCCTGCGCAACGGCATGACGATCGGAATCGGCGGCTGGGGCGCGAGGCGTAAACCGATGGCGCTGGTGCGCGAGATTCTCCGCTCTGCGCTGAAGGATCTCACCGTAGTGTCCTACGGAGGGCCGGACGTTGGCATGTTGTGCGCGGCCGGCAAGGTGGCTAAGCTGATCTTCGGGTTTGTATCGCTCGATCTCATCCCGCTCGACCCACACTTTCGTGCCGCACGGCAGGCCGGCGCATTTGACGTCTGGGAGATCGATGAAGGCCTGTTGCAATGGGGACTGCGGGCCGCGGCCATGCGCTTGCCGTTTTTACCGTCCCGGGTCGGGATGGCCACCGATGTGATGCGCTTTTCCAAGGAAGTGAAAACCGTACGCTCCCCTTACGACGATGGTGAGGAATTGCTGGCGATGCCCGCCTTGCGGCTGGATGCCGCTCTGTTGCACGTCACGGAGGCCGACCGACGGGGCAACACCGTGATTCTCAGCCCCGATCCGTTCTTTGACGACCTGTTCGCGCGAGCCGCGCACGAGACCTATGTGACCTGCGATCGGTTGGTTGCTACAGACCGGATCTGTAGCACGGAGCGGGCGCGTTACAACCCGTTCGAACGCTCTCTCGTTACTGCCGTCGCCGAAGTTCCCTACGGAGCGCACCCCACCGCGAGTGTCCCGAACTACGGCATCGATGTCGATCATCTCGAAAACTACTCGGCCGCCGCTTCCACGGCGGGCTGGCAAAACTATCGAGCCCGGTTCATCGATCTGCCGGACCATGCCAGCTACCTGGAAGCCGTCGGGGGCACCCAACGTATCCAGGCCATCGCGGCCCCGGTGTTCTAAAGACACAACATGACAGAGACTGCCTACAACCTCGCCGAGCTGTGTATCTGCGCAGCCGCCGAGGCGTGGCGCAGTGATGGCGAGGTGCTTGCCACCGGCATCACCTTGATACCCCGACTCGCGGCCGGTCTCGCCCGGCTCACCGTGAACGAGGAGCTCTTGCTCACGGATGCGGAGTGTCACCTCGTGGCCGAGCCTGTCCCGGTCGGGCCGCGCGCCGCACAGCCCGTCATCGAGGGTTGGATGCCGTACGCTCGCACATTCGATCTGCTTTGGGGTGGCCGCCGCCACGCCATGGTTGCGCCGACCCAGATCGACCGCTTCGGCCAATCAAACATCAGCGTCGTGGGTCCCTACGCGAGACCGAAGGCAGCCCTGCTGGGCGTGCGCGGCTTCCCGGGAAACTCCCTCCATCATCCCAACAGCTATTTCGTGCCCAACCACACGGTGCGCACTTTTGTCGCAGGTGTCGTCGACATGGTCTGCGGAGCGGGTTACAACCCGGACCGATGGCCGGACGCGCAGCCGCCGAGGTGGCTCGATCTGCGGCTCGTTGTTACGGATCTGGCGGTGCTGGATTTTGCCGGCCCCGGCCACCGGCTCCGGGTGCGTCACCTGCATCCCGGCGTCACTTTCGAGCAGGTTCAGGACAACACCGGATTTCCGCTCGCCCGCTCCGAGCCTCTCTCCACGACTCCGGCTCCCTCCGAAAGGCAGTTGCGCCTGATCCGCGAGGTACTCGACCCGCACGAGCAGCGCGCGAGTGTCTTCAAACACCGGAGCGCCTGAGTGATCGACCCGTTGTATACCAGGTTATGTGAGCTTCTCGGGTGCCGTTATCCCATCATCCAGACTGCCATGGGATGGATTTCGACGCCGCAGTTGGTGGCGGCAGCCTGTAACGCAGGCGCCTTCGGCTTTCTCGCCTGTGCGGTGATGGGGGCGCGAGAGGCGGGCGCCGCCATCGATCTCACGCGAACGCTCACGGATCGGCCCTTCGGGGTGAATTTCCACATGTTTCAGCCCGGCGCGCGGGAGATGGTCGAGCTATTGATCGCCAAGCGCGTGCCGGCGGTCAGTTTCGGGCGCGGACCCGACAAGAAGCTGATCGCCAGACTGCAACAGGCCGGTATCCGGTGTGTGCCGACGGTGGGGGCTGTGAAACATGCTCTGAAGATGGCTGAGCTGGGAGTGGATCTGCTGGTTGTCCAGGGCGGTGAGGGTGGCGGGCATACCGGCTCTGTGGCCGGTACGGTTTTGTTGCCGCAGGTGTTGGACGCAGTCCAACTGCCTGTCGTCGCTGCCGGAGGTTATGCCGACGGCAGAGGGCTGGTGGCGGCGCTGGCCTTCGGAGCATGCGGTATAGCAATGGGAACCCGTTTTCTCCTCACGCAGGAGTCGCCCGTGCCGCTGCAAACGAAGCAGTGCTACTTGAGAGCTTCGACGGACGACATACTGGTCACTGATCGGCTCGACGGCGTGCCGCAGAGAATGATCCGCAACCGTTGCGTCGCACGCCTGGAGCATGCCGGCCGACTCCGCATGGCCGCCACGGCGCTCGCGAGCACCTTGCGGTTGAAGAAGCTGACACGCGCGAGTTGGAGCGAATTGATCCGCTCAGCGCGCGAGATGCGGCGTGCCGGTAACTCGACTTTGACGCGGGCGCTCATGGCAGCCTCTGCTCCGGTGTTGATCCAACGCGCGGTACAGGAGGGCGTGCCTGACGAAGGGATCATGGCCACAGGCCTGGTTGCCGGACGCCTGGATGATCTGCCGGGATGCGAGGAGCTGATCCAGCGTGTTGTCCGCGAAGCGTATGGTCGCCTGAGCCGACTTGGTGTGTGCGTTCCACAAGGAAGTTATGTCCATCGGTACTCGAATCCACTCCAGAATCGCTGAGGTGGTGATCGATCACCCTCCGGTCAACGCGCTCGACAGCGCCGGCTGGAACGAGCTCGCGCGGGTCATTGCGGCCGCCGGTAGCAATCCCGAAGTCCGCGTGGTGCTGATTCGCGCGGAGGGGAAGGGATTCTGCGCGGGCGTGGATTTGAAGGAAATGACGCAGTTTCCCGAGCGCATCGTCGAGCTCAACAGGGGAAACTACCTGACCTTCAAGGCCATCCGCTCCTGTGAAGTGCCTGTCGTCACAGCCGTTCATGGTTATGTCATCGGTGGCGGCATCGGTATCTGCGGCGCGAGCGATGTGATCCTCGCTGCCGGGGATGCGTTCTTTTCCCTACCGGAGATCGATCGAGGTGCGCTGGGAGGCGCGGCGCATCTGTCGCGCATGTTGCCGCTTCACAAGGTACGAGCGGCGTTTTTCACCGGGGCGCGGGTACCGGCTGCTGAAGCCTGGCGCCTCGGAGCGATCGAGAAAGTGGTACCCAGGGAGAAGCTTCTCGATGAGGCCCGTGAATTCGCGGCGCTCATTGCCGGCAAAAGCCGCACGGCGCTACGCCTGGCCAAGGAGGCTCTCAACGGAATCGAGGCCATCGACGTGGACCGGGCCTATCGTTTCGAGCAGGGATTCACACTCGAGATGTACATGCACGAAGACTCGCGCAAGGCCCGCGCCGCCTTTGTCGAGAAGAAAGACAACGCGGAGTTTTGATATCTCCCGTGGCAATACAACTGCACTACACGCCCGAACAGACTACCTTCCGCGCGCAGGCGCGTGCCTGGTTGCGCGAGCATGTGCCGGCCGAGCCTCTGCCGACACTGGAAAGTGAAGTGGGCTTCGTCCAACACCGGGAATGGGAGCGGACGCTCGCCCGGGGAAACTGGGGCATGATCACCTGGCCGCGTGAATACGGCGGCCGCGGTGTGGGTCTGATCGAGTGGCTCATTTTCGAGGAGGAATACTACCGCGCGCAAGCGCCTGCCCGGGTCAATCAGAACGGCCTGTTCCTGCTCGGTCCCACCCTCATGGAATTCGGAACGGCGCTGCAGAAGTCGCGGTTTCTGCCGCAAATGGCCGCAGGCGAGACCATCTGGGCCCAGGCCTGGTCTGAGCCGCAGGCAGGATCAGACCTGGCCGCGTTGAGCGCCACGGCACGCCGCGATGGGAGTCAGTACGTCTTGCGCGGCCACAAGATCTGGTCCTCGCGGGCGACCTTCGCGGACTGGTGTTTCGGGTTGTTTCGTTCGGACCCGGATTCGCAGCGTCACCGCGATTTGAGCTTCATACTCGTGCCGCTGCGCCATCCCGGCGTGCGAGTACGGGGTATTCGCCAGATCCATGGCGAGCCGGGATTCGCGGAAGTGTTCTTCGAGGACGCGCGCGTACCGCTCGAAAACCGCGTCGGTGAGGCAGGGCAGGGTTGGGAGATTGCAATGGCGACCGCGGGTTTCGAGCGCGGTCTGATGTTACGAAGTCCGGCACGGTTTCAGGTCACGGCGCACCGGCTCTTCGAGCTCTATCGCCGGCATGCCAGTACCGCCGAACCCGGACTTGCCGCCACGGTCCTACAGGCATGGATGGACGCGGAAGCCTACACACTCAACACCTACATGACCGCGACGCGGATCATGGCCGGCGGCTCGATTGGCGTGGAAGCGAGTCTCAACAAGATCTTCTGGTCCGAGCTCGACCTTTCCATGCACCGTGCCGCGCTGAGCCTGCTGGGGGCCCGCGCTGAGCTTCTGCCGCACGCTCCCGATGCCGGTGACGTGGGGGCATGGCTGGAAGGATTCCTGTTCTCTCTGGCCGGCCCGATCTACGCGGGCACCAACGAGATCCAACGCAACATCATCGCCGAAAAGCTGCTCGGATTGCCTCGGGAATAGTGATGGACTTCACCTTCACCACAGAGCAACGTTTGATGGCGAGCGCCTTTCGCGAGCTGGCCGACACTGTCTGCTCGCCGCAGCAGCTACGCGCCGCCGCGGAGGGTCGACGCCATGCCGCTGACGCCGCTGGGGCCGCCGATGCCACCGACGCCGTTGCCGCCGAAAGCCAGGCACGCTGGCACCAGTTCGCCGCGATAGGCATCGCCGGGGTACTCGCTCCGGAAGCCTACGGCGGCATGGGCCTGACCGACGTCGACTTCGTTCTGATTGCGGAGCAAGCCGGCCACGCCGCGCTCCCGGAACCGCTGGTGGAGCACGCAGGCCTTGCCGTGCCGGCGCTCGCGGAACTGGCTCAGGAGCCCCGTGTGGCGGAGTTACTCGCTAAAGCTGCTGCCGGCCGAACCTGCGTGGCCATCGGGCACCCCATCAACCCGTTCGTTCTCGACGCCGGGCGCTCAGACTACCTGCTACTGGCCCATAACCACGAAATCCACCTGTTGGAAAGCACACACGCGCGTCTCATCGCCCAACCCTCTATCGACCCCTCGCGCAAGCTTTTCAAGGTCGAACCGGTGTCGGGCGACTCCACTCGTGTCGCCACCGAAAACCGCGCCCAACAGGTGGCCCAGCGAATCCTCGCCCGCGGGTCGCTGTACTGCGCAGCCCAACTCGTGGGACTGTGCGCCCGGATGATCGAGCTCGCAGTCGCCTATGCCCGCGAGCGCAGGCAATTCGGCAAGCCCATCGGCGCCTGTCAGGCCATCAAGCACCAACTCGCCACGGCGCAAGTCAAACTCGAGTTCGCGCGACCGGTGCTTTACGCCGCGGCGACACGTGCGGGCTTACTGGACGAGCGCTCGCAAGCCGTACTCTCTCACGCAAAGATTGCCGCAACGGACGCCGCCGATTTCGCCGCGCGAACGGCGCTGCAAGTACACGGTGCCATGGGCTATTCGTGGGAAGTGGACCTGCATTTTTATATGAAGCGCGCCTGGGCGCTCGCTGGCGCATGGGGAGATCGCGGATTTCATCTGCGCCGCCTGGGCGACCGCCTGCTCGAGGGCGGTCTGCCGCTGGGACCCGGACATACATTTGAGGACGTACAAACATGACTGCCGAAGCCTACATCGTCGCCGCCGCCCGCACTCCGATAGGAAAGAAGAAAGGAAGTCTTGCGAGCGTCCATCCCGGGGATCTTGGCGCGCATGTTTTGCGCGCGGTGGTCGATCGAGCTGGAATCGATCCGGGTACCGTGGATGATGTGGTGTTCGGGTGTGTGGACGCGGTTGGACCGCAGGCGGGAGATATCGCCCGCACGTGCTGGTTGGCCGCCGGATTTCCCGATCACGTGCCCGGTGTCACCGTGGACCGGCAATGCGGCTCTTCCCAACAGGCGGTGCATTTTGCCGCCCAGGCCGTCATGAGCGGCACCCAGGACCTGGTGATTGCCGGCGGCGTGCAATCCATGAACCAGATTCCCATCATGGCGGCCATGGCCGCGGGAGAGGCCTATGGTCACCCGAATCCGCGCACGGGCTTGAAAGGATGGGCCGAGCGTTACGGTGACCAGGAAATCTCCCAGTTTCGCGGTGCGGAGTTGATCGCCCGTAAGTGGCACATCTCCCGGCGGGAAATGGAGGAGTTTGCGCTCGAGAGCAACCGCCGCGCTATTCATGCGATCAACGCCGGTTACTTCGAGCGCGAGATTGCGCCGGTGGGTACGTTCTCGAGGGACGAGGCCCCGCGTGTGGGTACGACATTGGACAAGATGGCGACGCTCGAGCCGGTAGTTTCCGGAGGCTCGATTACGGCGGCGGTGTCGAGTCAGATCGCCGACGGGGCCGCGGCACTCCTCATTGCCTCCGAAGACGCCGTCACACGCTACAAACTCGAGCCGCGCGCGCGTATTCACCACATTTCGGTGCGGGGAGACGATCCGGTGATGATGTTGACTGCGCCGATTCCCGCGACCCGTCGCGCCCTCGACAAGGCAGGCATGCGACTCGACCAGATCGACCTGGTGGAGATCAACGAGGCGTTCGCCAGCGTGGTGCTGGCGTGGCAACGGGAGCTCGAGGCCGATATGAGTCGTGTCAATGTGAACGGCGGCGCGATTGCGCTCGGGCATCCGCTTGGCGCTACTGGAGTGCGTTTGATGACCTCTCTGCTTTACGAGCTCGAGCGCCGTCACGCGCGCTACGGATTGCAGACCATGTGCGAAGGCGGAGGACAGGCCAACGTCACCGTCATCGAGAGGATGTAACCCATGGACGGTATCTGCCAGGGACGTGTTGTGATCGTCACCGGCGCCGGGCGCGGCCTCGGACGCTCGTATGCGCTGGCCTTCGCCCGCGAGGGCGCGAAAGTTGTGGTCAACGATCTGGGCACGGACGCCACGGGGCGAGGCCAGGACATAGCAGCGGCAGACAGCGTGGTCGCGGAAATCCGCGCTCTGGGCGGAGAGGCCATCGCGAGCGCGGAGGATGTTTCTGAATGGGAAAGCGCGGCGCGCATCGTCAAAACGGCGCTCGACACGTTCGGCGGCCTTGACGTTGTCGTGAACAACGCTGGCTTCGTGCGCGACCGCATGTTTGTCAACGCAACTTTGGATGAGTGGGACGCGGTGGTGAAAGTTCACCTGCGAGGTCACTTCTGTGTATCGCGGCATGCGGTGGACTATTGGCGCACTCGCTCGAAGCAGGGCCTGCCGGTTGATGCGCGCATCATCAATACCAGTTCCGGAGCCGGCCTCAACGGCAGCCTGGGCCAGAGCGCTTACTCCGCGGCCAAGGGGGCGATCGCCAGTCTCAGCCTGGTACAGGCCGTTGAGCTGCGGCGCTATGGCATCACGGTGAATGCGCTCGCGCCGGCCGCACGCACGCGCATGACCGAACAGGTGTTTGCCGAAAAGATGAAAAAGCCGGCCAGCGGATTCGATCGTGAGGATCCCGACAACGTCGCCCCTACGGTCGTCTGGCTCGGCAGCCGTGAATCGCGCGAGGTCACGGGCTGCGTTTTTGAGCTGGAAGGAGGGCGGATTGCCCTCGCCGACGGATGGAAGGAGGGTCCGGCAGTCGAAAAAGGCGCGCGTTGGGAGCCTCGGGACGTTGGACCTGCGGTACTGCGGTTG
>Ga0105240_10015603_pt1 | contig 10322 bp, 9 predicted proteins | sample KBSC54metaG_FD_80426 | JGI IMG/M metagenome (GOLD analysis project Ga0105240, IMG submission 80426) | Corn rhizosphere microbial communities from Kellogg Biological Station, Michigan, USA - KBS C5-4 metaG | ecosystem: Host-associated > Plants > Roots > Rhizosphere > Soil | place: Michigan, USA... | reverse complement strand
TGGTCGGCGCGCCGCAGGATGTCGCGCTCGATCCCGAGCCGCTCCGGGGGGCTCGTGTCGAGATCGCCCTGGTAGCGGCGCTTGACCACGCCGAGCGCGTGGAACGTGTGCACGACCGGGATCCCCAGCTCGCGCGCCGCGAGCAGCGCCGCGTAGCCGGACATCCAGAAGTGCGAGTGGATGACGTCGGGCGGATCCTCGCGCCACTGCGCGGCGAGGTCGGCCGCGAACGCGTCCATGTACGGCAGCAGCTCGTCCTTCGGGATCTCGCGCGGCGGCCCCGCGGGCACGTGGTCGACCTCCACGCCGGGCGCGAGCGCGACGTGCTGCGGCAGGTCGGGGTCGTCGCGGCGCGTGTGCACGACGACCCGCGCGCCCTGGCGGCCCATCGCGGTCGCGAGTGCGGCGACGTGGACGTTCTGGCCGCCCGCGTCGACGCCGCCGAGCGCGGCGAGCGGGCTGGCGTGCTCGGACACCATGGCGATCTTCATGCGGCCCTCCGGTGGTGCGTGGTGGGGGATGTGACCGCGGGGGCTGGGCGGCGGGAGACGGGCGGACGGCGGTGCTCGGCGACGACCTGCGCGAGCAGCGCGTCCCAGTCGGCGAGGAAGCGGTGCAGGCCGTAGCGCGCGAGGGCGGCGGCGCGGGCGCGCTCGCCGGCCGCGCGCGCGGCGTCAGGGTCGCGAACGAAGCGGCGCAGCGCGCCTTGCAGGATCTCCACGCGCGTGGAGATCGCGCCGGCCTCGGGCGGGACCGCCTCGGGCGCCTCGGTCGTGGCCAGCGCGACGACCGGCATGCCGAGGTGCATCGCCTCCAGCAGCGAGAGGCCGAGCGAGGTCCAGCGGATCGGATGCAGGTACACGCGCCGGCGCGCGAGCTCGTCGTGCATGCGGTGCTGGGGAACGTCGCCGCGGCCGCCGAGCGCCTCCGCGTCCATGCCGAAGAGGTCGAGCGGGGCGACCGCTTCGAAGCGCCGCAGGAGGTCCGTGCCGGTGACGCGCCCGCGCCGGCGGGCCTCGTTGATGACGACTGCCGCATGCGGGATCGCACCCGTGTAGCGGTAGCCGGGATCCGGGATGCCGTGCTCGATGACGTGGGTGGGCGTCGTGCCGGCATCCCAGAAGAGGTCGTTGAAGTGCGTGACGTGCACGAGCGTGAGGTCGCGGCGGTCGGCGGCCGGGTGGCGCATGTCGGCGATCCGTCCCTGCGGCGCGTTGTGCTCGACGTAGACGGCGGGAACGTCGCGGCCCGGCGCGCGGCCGCCGAGCCACTCCTCAGCGAGCTGCTGGAGCTCGTGCGGGCGCTGGAGGAGCACGACGTCGACCTCCGCCTCGGCCGCCTCCTGCGGCGTCACCTCGACCGCGTTCGGCGGCCACTCCCATGTCTGCGCGCGGCCGCGACCGTCGGGTCCGCGGTCGGGGAGGACCGGGATGAGGACGTGGTGCCCGCGGTTCTGCACGAAGGCGGTCGTCCAGCTGCCGTGCACGTGCCAGAGCAGGATGTTCATGCGGCCCTTTGCTCCAGCGCCGTGGCGGGCGGGTCCTGACTGATCCGGTCCCGCCCACCCAGGCGCGCATGTCCGCCTTCGGCGGCCGCACGTGCATCCTCACCGCCACCCGCCCGATTGGCGAGGCTGTGGATCGCACTCACTACCGTCGCGATTGGCAGGGTGTCGATGCAGGGGTGGCCCTCGACGGGGCAGGTTTTGGCGCGGCATCCTGCGCACGGGACTGCCTCGTTGAGGATCGCGTGGGGGACGCGCCAGGGGCGCCATCGGACGGCTGGGACGGTCGGGGCGTAGAGCGAGACGACCGGGGTGCCGACCGCCGCCGCGAGGTGGGCGGGGCCGGTGTTGCCGACGACGATGGCCGCTGCTTTCTCGACGATCCCGGCGAGCTGTGCGAGGTCGGTGGCGCCGCCGAGGTCGCGGACGCGCTCGCCGCCGCGTGCGCCTGCACCGGCCGCGACTTGCGCCGTCAGCTCGCGCTCGCCCGGCGCGCCGGTCACCGCCACGTTCCAGCCCTCCGCGACGAGCGCGCCGACCAGCTCGGCGTGCCGCTCGGGCGCCCATGCGCGCGCGGTCACGGACGCGCCTGGGTGCACGACCACGTACGGCTCCGCGAACGGCGGGGCGCAGGGGGCGTGGAGGACGCGCAGCGCGCCGTCGTCGTCCTCTGGCAGCTCGTGCCCCATCGCGCGCATCAGCGACAGCGAGCGCTCGACCTCGTGTACGTCGTCGTCGATCTGATGCCGCACGTCGAGCAGCGAGCCCGGGTAGTCGCCGCTCGTCGCGCCGATGCGGGGGACGGCGGCGAGCCGCAGCAGCAGCGCGAGCGGCAGAGGGCTCTGGTGGAAGGACGTGAGGATGACCGCCTCGTCGGGCGCGCGGCGCGCGATCTCCAGCAGCAGCCGCCGCGTCGGCGCGTTGTCGAACGGGGCCGGGTCGGGGTCGATCCACTCGGCCCGGTACACGACGACGTCGTCGACGCCGGGCAGCAGCGTCGCCGCCTGCAGCCCCCGCGGCCCGCACAGCAGCGTAAGGCGGTCGGCGTCGCGCTTGGCCGCGCGGATCGCCGGGCCGGCGAGCAGCACGTCGCCGTCGTTGTCGAGGCGCGCGACGAGCACGTGCGTCACGGCACCACCATCCGGATCGCGGTCGCGAGGTCGGGCGCGGTCGCGGGCGCGGCGGCGACCTCCTCCGGCCGCGTGCGCGGGGTCGGCACGAGCACCGCCCGCGCGCCGGCCGCGCGCGCGGCCTCGACGTCGGCTCCGATGTCGCCGATCACGACGCAGCGCTCGGGCGCGACGCCGAGCCGCCGCGCCGCCTCGCGGATCAGGCCGGGCGCCGGCTTGCGGCAGTCGCAGCCGTCCTCCGGCGCGTGCGGACAGCAGACCCACGGTCCGAGCGGACCGAGCAGCTGCTCGACCTTCGCGTTGACCGCCTCGACCTGCGCGCGCGTCAGCAGGCCGCGGCCGATGCCGCTCTGGTTCGAGACGACCGCCGTCGGAATCCCGGCCGCGCGCAACCGCTCGAGCGCCTCGCGCGCGCCCGGCATCGGCTCGACCTTCGCCGGGTCGCCGTTGTAGGGGACGTCGACGATCAGCGTGTCGTCGCGGTCGAGCAGGATCGCGGCGGGGCGCTTGCTCAGCGCGCGCGCCCGCGCGATGCCGCGCAGGTGCTGGCCCGTCGCGGCGAAGGGCATGAGCGCGCTCGTCACCGCCATGGTCGTCAGCTCTCTCGGCGTCTTCGGACCCGGAGCGATGCGGACTGTTGCCAGCTCCGCGGTGCCGGCCGCCCACAGTGCGCCGGCTGCCGCAGCCGCCCGCGGTCGCCGGGCAGAGAGGGCTACGAGGGAGAGGAGAGCGGCGCTGGCGGTCAGCGCGTGTCGTGGGAGACGGCCCGGGGGCGCGCCGGCCCTGGCCCGCCATCGGGGTCCATGGAGCTTGCGCATCAGCGCGTCGTCGGCGTTGCCGGCCTGGGCCTTCAGGCTGATCCAGGGGCTCGCCGGGCCGACGGGATGGACGATCGTGCGCTCGCCTCTGACGATCTCCCAGCCCGCGTTGACGATCCGCAGCCCCAGGTCGGCGTCCTCGCGGTAGTTGCGCGTGAAGCGCTCGTCGAAGCCGCCGACCTGCGCGAGCGCCGCGCGACGGTAGGCCATGTCGGCGGTCGCCCATCTCGCGCGCTCGAGGCCGGCGACGTTGCGCTCCCAGTCGGTCGGGCGGCGATCCGGCGGGAGCGGCACGACGATCCGGCCCTGCACGCCGGCGACGCGCTCCCCCACCGCAAGGTCCGCCGCCAGCGCCGTCGTCCACCCGTCCGGCGGCACCACATCGTCATCGAGGAAAGCGATCCATTCCGCCTCGCTCGCCCGCCACCCGGCGTTGCGCGCCGCCGCCGGACCGCGGCCGCCGGTGCGCAGCACCTCGATCACTGCGCCTTTCGCCTCGCTATGCGAGGTCAGATGTGCAGTGCTCGGGCCACGCGCGTCGTCCACCACCCAGATCCGCCCGGGCAGCGGCGCCGGCTGGGCCGCCAGCGCGTCGAGCAGCGGCGCCAATGACGGCCGGCCGACGGTGGGGATGACGACGTCGTACGTCATGCCAGCGCGACCGGCTGCTCAGCACGCGTGGCGGCCCGGCCTCCGCGCGTGCGGCGCACGACAAAGGGTCCGACGGCGAGCAGGTCGATCGGCGCGGAGCCGAAGCACTCGAGCGCGTCGCGCGGGTCGTCGACCATCGGGCGGCCGGCCGTGTTCAGGGAGGTGTTGACGACGACCGGCACGCCCGTGCGCGCCTCGAACCCGCGCAGCACGTCGGCCATCAGCGGCTCCTCCGCCGCACTCACCGTCTGGATCCGCGCCGAGCCGTCGACGTGCACCACCGCCGGGATCCGCTCCCGCCACTCCTCCGCGACCGCGTGCGTGAACAGCATGTGCGGACTCGGCAGCCGGCCGGCGAAGATCTCCCCCGCGCGTTCCTCGAGCACCATCGGCGCGACCGGGCGGAACTGCTCGCGGCCCTTCACATCGTTGAGCCGCTCGGTGTTCTCCGCGCGCCGCGGGTCGGCGAGCAAAGAGCGGTGGCCCAGCGCCCGCGGGCCGAACTCCGAGCGGCCCTGGAACCACGCGACGATCTGGTCCTGCGCGAGCGCCTCGGCGACCACGTCGGCGACGTCGTCGACCCGCTCGAACGCGACGCCGGCGCCAGACAGCCACCTGCGCAGCTCGTCCTCCGACCACGCGCGACCCAGCGCCGCGGTCCGCATCGGCTGCACGAGGTCGCCGCCGGCGGCGGCCGTCCACAGCGCCGCCCCCAGCGCCGTGCCCGCATCCCCCGCCGCCGGCTGGACCCACACCTCGTCGAACGGCCCCTCCTCCCACAGCCGCGCGTTCGCGACGCAGTTCAAGGCGACCCCGCCGGCCATCGCCAGCCGCGGCTCGCCGGTGCGCTCGTAGAGCCAGTCGGCCAGCTCGAGCAGCACCTCCTCGAGCCGCCGCTGCACGCTCGCGGCGAGGTCGGCGTGCTCGGGGCCCCAGCCGTCGCCGCCGTCGAGCGCGGGCGCGAACGCGCGCCAGTCGGGCGCGAGCGCCGCGAAGCCGCCGTCCGCGCGGGCATGCATGCAGGCGCGCAACGCGTCGAGGCCGCGTGGTCTCCCGTAGGAGGCCATCGCCATCACCTTGTACTCGTCGCTCGCGCGGCGGAAGCCGAGGTGCGCCGTCAGCTCCTCGTAGACGAGCCCGAGCGAGTGCGGCAGCCCCTGCGCCGCCAAGACCTCGAGCCGTCCGTCGCGCACGTGGCCGGCGAGGTGCGCGGCGGCCTCGCCGCGCCCGTCGAGCACGAGCGTCGCGCAGTCGCGCCAGCCGGCGGCGGCATAGGCGGAGGCGGCGTGGGCGACGTGGTGCGGGACGAACTGCACGATCGCCGGGTCGAGCCCCGGCAGTGCGGTCCGCAGGAAGCGGGGCGCCCGCCGCACGTAGAGCGTGCGCAGCCCCTCCCACAGGCCGTCCGTCACGTCGTCGACCGGCGGCGCGAGGTCCGGGTCGTAGGAGTAGGCGACCGCGTCGAGGTCCCGCGGCCGCAGGCCGGCGTGCTCCAGGCACCAGCGCGCCGACTGCTCGGGCAGCTCCCAGGTCGAGAAGGCGACCGGCGGCTTACCGTGCTTGCGGCGGCTGAAGCGCTCCTCCTCGGCGGCGGCGACGATCTCACCGTCGACGACGAGGGCGGCGGCGGGGTCGTGGAAGACGGCGTTGACGCCCAGCACCTTCACGGCAAACGGCCTCCCCTCTCGGGCCCGGTGATCGACCTTCGGAGGCCCCGGCACTACCCGGAGAAGTGGTGGACAAACAAGTGCTTCTCCGCGAAGCGCCCTTCTCAGACATCGGCTGGCGCGCCCGCGTTGGAAGCGGCCCGGCGCCGGTGGAGACGCGCGTCAGCCTCCGCGCTCGAGTCGCCGCAGCGCCGCCTCCACCGCGTGCGGATGCGGGCGGCGCTCGCGCAGCACCCACGGCAGCCCGCGCACCGCCGCGCCCGCGCCGCGCAGCGTCTGCCGACCGGCGCCGCCGTCGCGCAGCGCGCGCAGCGTGGCGGCCGGCACGCGGCGCGCCGGGCGCCGCAGCCACGCCGACCACAGGTCGTTGCGCACCGTCGTCGCCGCGCGACCGGCGCGGCGCCCGCCATCGGCGCCGTGCGGCCAGTGCCGCGCGACGAGCCGCGCGTCGTAGCGCACGAGCCAGCCAGCGGCGACGAGGTCGCCGGCGAGCAGGCGCTCCTCCCCGCCGACGCCGTAGCGCGCGTCGAAGCCGCCGACGTGCAGGAAGGCGGTGCGCCGTACGACCGCGCCGCAGGCGACGAAGCCGAGCACCGGCACGCCCGGCACCCCGCGGCCGCCGGCGTCGGTCAGCGGGCTGCGCGCCATCGCGGCGCACGTCGGATCGAGCCGACCGTCCGGGCCGACGAGCACGCGCGCCGCGAGCAGCCCGAGCCGCGGGTGCGCGCGCATGACCTCAGCCGCGCGCGCGAGCGCGCCCGGCTCCCACCACGAGTCGTCGTCGCTGAACGCGACGTACGGCCTCGCGAGGCGGCGCACGGCGGCGTTGCGCGCGGCCGCGCCGCGGTTCTCCTCCAAGGCCAGCAGCTCGACCTCCGGGAAGCGCGCATGCACGGCGTCCGCCGTCCCGTCGGTCGAAGCGTTGTCGACGACGAGCAGCGGCGGGCGCTCCGGCAGCGCGCGCAGGCGGTCGAGCGTCGCCAGCAGCCGCTCGCGGCGGTTGCGCGTGACGATCGCGACGGCGACGCTCACGTCGCCGCGCCGACGCCGGTGCGCAACTCCTTCTCGCGCAGCGGCGCGGTGGTCGCGGTGGACAGCGGCGGCGTGGGGAAGTCGGCGCCGTCGTGCAGACCCTCGATCAGCTCGAGCAGCGCCTCGACGGACGTGCGCCGCGGCTCCCAGCCAAGCTCGCGCCGCGCGCGCGTGCAGTCCATCAGGGGCACCGACAGGGCGAGGTCGATCCAGCCCGGCGGCGAGGGTTGCAGGCGCAGCCGCCACGTCACGTCGGCGGCGCCGCGCAGCAGCCCCGCGCGCAGCGGAATCCGCCGCGCTCCCAACGCCTGCGCGAGCACGCGCGGGTCGAGGACCGGCTCGGCCGCGACGTTGAACGCACCGCGCGCGTCCGGATTCACGATCGCCAGCCGGTAGGCGTCGCCGACGTCGCGCGAGTGAACCGCCTGGAAGCGCAGCCGCGGCACGTCCGGCACGAACGGGATCAGCTCACGCCGCAGCAGCGCACTCGGCAGCAGCGGTCCGGCGAACAGGCGGCGGATCCCGGTCGCCGCCTCGCGCTTGAAGATCAGGCCGGGGCGCAGCCGCACGACCCGCACGCCCGGCCGGTCGCGCTCGAAGCGGTCGAGCATGCGCTCGGTCTCCGCCTTGTGGCGCGCGTAGAAGAGCGAGTCGATCCCGCCCGTCGGCCAGCCCTCGTCGACGAAGCGATCCTTCGGCCCGAGCGAGTAGGCGCCGACCGAGGAGGCGTACACGAGCGCTCTCACGCCCGCATGCGCAGCGGCGCCGAGCACGTTGCGCGTGCCGTCGACGTTGACGGACCGCAGCACGCGCTCGTCGCGCGAGGGCTGGATCAGCCAGGCGAGGTGGACGACCGCGTCGGCGCCCGCGAACAGCGGCGCGAGGTCCGCGGTGACGATGTCCGCGGCGATCATCTTCACGCGCGCGTCGCCGAGGTGGACCGGCCGGCGCGCGATCGCGACGATCTCCTCGATCGCCGGCTCGTGCGCGAGCGCGGCGAGCACGCTCGTGCCGACGTTCCCGGTCGCTCCGACGATGACGATCCGCATCCCGTCCCGGCGGCTACCCGCCCCCGGCGCGCGCAAACGCGCCGGGTCGGCGCGCCGCCGAGCACCCTGGTTGTCTGTGCGCCGCACCCGGGTATTTTCCTCCGTGCGATGGGATCTGCTGCGGGACCAGCAACCGGCCAGCGCACGATCCGCCTGCTGGACTACGACCCGGCGCTCGGCGCGACACTGCGCCCGGAGCGGCGCGCCGAGGCACGCGAGCGCGCGATCGCGCCTGTCGTCGAGGTCGCGGTCGGGACGCGCACCGCCGGCGAGCTGGCCGGCGGGACCCGTCCCGCCTACGGCGTGCTCGTGCTCGACGGGCTTGCGAACCGCACGCTCGCGCTCGACGGCGTCGTCTCCGCCCAGCTGGTCGGGCCCGGCGACCTCCTGCGCGTCGACGACGGCGGCAGCGACCGCCTCGTCGCCACCGCGGCGCGCTGGACCGTGCTCGAGCCGCTCACCGTCGCGCTGCTCGACGAGCGCTTCCTGCTGACCGTGCAGCGCTGGCCGGAGCTGGTCGCGGCGCTGTTCGCGCGCGTCGCGGCGCAGGAGGAGCGCCGCGAGGTCCATCGCGCGCTCGCCCAACTGCCGCGCGTCGAGGACCGCGTGCAGGCGCTGATGTGGCTGCTCGCCGAGCGCTGGGGGCGCGTGACGCCGCACGGGGTGGTGCTGCGCCTGCGCCTGACGCACGAGCTGATCGGCCAGCTCGTCGGCGCCAAGCGGCCGACGGTCAGCCTCGCGTTGAAGGCGCTCGAGGAGCGCGGCGTCGTCCGGCGCCGCGACGACGGCGGCTGGCTGCTCGAGCACGCGAGCGATCCGCGGGCCACCGGCGACCCGGAGGCCGCCGCGCACGTCGCTCAGGCGCGGTCCAGCTCGGCGGCGCGCTCGCGCACGCGCCGCGCGATCTCCTCCCCTCAGCCGCGCTCCACGACGGCCGCGGGGCGCGGGTGCTCGCCGCGCACGAGCTGGTAGGCGAGCGCCCCGAGCACCGCACCGAGCACCGGGCCGACGACGTAGATCCACAGGTCGTGCCAGGTGCCGGAGGCGAGCGCCGGGCCGAACGAGCGTGCGGGGTTCATCGACGCGCCGGTGACCGGGCCGCCGAACAGCGCGCCGAGCCCGACCGTCCCGCCGATCGCCAGCGCGGCCGCCGCGCCGACCGCGCGCGTGTCGGTCGCCACCGCCACGATCACGAACATCAGCAGCGCGGTGAGCACGACCTCGTACAGCAGCGCCGTGCCGACGCCGACGCTCGGGAGCGTCGTACTGAGGTGCGCCGGCTTCGCGGGCCAGGCGACGAGCAGCGCGAGCGCGCCAGCGCTCGCCCCGGCGAGCTGCGCGGCGACGTAGGCGAGCGCGTCGCGCGGCGGGAAGTGGCGCGTGAGCGTGAACGCGATCGTGACCGCCGGGTTGACGTGCGCGCCGGAGAGGTGGCCGGTCGCGTAGACCATCGCCATGATCACGAGGCCGAACGTCGCGCTGACGCCGATCCCGCCGAGCGCGCCGGCGTGGACTGCGTTGGCGACGATCGCGCCGCAGCCGGCGAACACGAGCGCGAACGCCGCCAGCGCCTCCGCGAGCGCGCGACGCGCCAGGCCCGGGCGGCTCACCGCAACCACCCGCGCAGCTCCTCAATCGCGTCGCGGTGCACGTAGTAGTAGGCCCACACCCCACGCCGCTCGACGCCGACGATCCCAGCCTCGCGCAGCCGGCGCAGGTGATGCGAGAGCGTCGGCTGGGAGATGTCGAACAGCGGCTCGAGCTCGCACACGCAGACCTCGCCGGCGTGCGCGCGCAGCACGTCGACCAGCTGCACGCGGATCGGATCGGCCAGCGCCTTGGCGACCGCCGCGATCCGCGTCGCGCCGGCCGCGTCGACCTCCGGCAGGACGAGCGGCTCGCAGCAGCGCTCCCCGGCCGCGCGCTTGCGCTTCGGAGCGAGCGTTATATCGATGGTCATGAATGGAACGCTACTGCACCGGTGCAGCCGGGGACCGCGAGCCTCCGTGCGGTCAGAGAGCTGACGAACGGTGCCCGCACGGACCCCGCATCCCCTCCCGGCTCGTCGCTGCGGGCGACCCCAGCGGAATCCGCGTTTGCCCTGCACGAAAGCGGGAATCCTCAGGCGCGGCGACCCAGTCCCCCCCGATCCCCCCAGGATCGCTTCCCCGGCCCTCCGGCTCCCTTCGCCGGAGGGCCGGGGCCCCCACACCGCCAGCCATGGGAGTACCCTCATCCGGCCAGCGACGACGGAGGGCAATCACGGGGATGCGCGAGCCGCGGGGCTTCAAAGCCGGCGAGCTGTTCGAGATGACGGAGCACCAGCAGGACGACACGACGGTCCTCGCGCTTGCCGGCGAGTTGGACTTCGGCACGATCGGCCAGGTGCAGCAGCGCCTCGGCGAGCTGCGCGACGCGCGGCAGCCGACGCTGCTCGACCTCGACGACCTCACGTTCATGGACTCGACCGG
>Ga0105240_10015602_pt1 | contig 10322 bp, 11 predicted proteins | sample KBSC54metaG_FD_80426 | JGI IMG/M metagenome (GOLD analysis project Ga0105240, IMG submission 80426) | Corn rhizosphere microbial communities from Kellogg Biological Station, Michigan, USA - KBS C5-4 metaG | ecosystem: Host-associated > Plants > Roots > Rhizosphere > Soil | place: Michigan, USA... | reverse complement strand
TCATCCGCGAAGATTTCGAGATTGAACCCACGTTCGGATTCAGCATTCCAAGAAGTTGTCCCGGAGTCCCCGCCGAAGTGCTGAACCCGCGCAACGCCTGGCGCGACAAACCTGCCTACGACAAAGCCGCGCAAGAGTTGCGCAACCGTTTCGCCAAAAACTTTGAGAACTTCGACGCCCCACCCGAAGTCAAAGCCGCCGGCCCCAAAGCCCAGATATAAAATATTGTGGAAGTGATCTTGGATGATGGTTGACGACCATCTCCGAGCCAGCGATGCTCGCCTTCCCTCAACCTAAGGAGCAACTCCCCTATGTTCGCCCGCAGAATCCGCGTCGAGTACGAAGCAGACGGCAAACGTCTCCCCTGCCCTCTCAAATGGCTCGACTCCTTCTCCATGCGAAACTTCACCAACGCCACCGTTTTTGACGACACCTTACCCGTGGCCGACGGCTGCATGGAAGTGGGAACCGCCGTCCCCGCCGACCAATTGAAAGACGCCATGGAAGATTGGTTCCACCGCAAAAGTTATCTACCAAAAAACTCCCACTTGGTGCTGGCCGAAGTTTCCCGCACTCCCTGATTCTTCCGCCGACGGGTCTACCGCTTCCCTCAAAATGCGCCTGACTAAGGGCCCTCCACTACACGAAGACACGAACGGGCCGGACGCCATTAGCGCCGGCCCGCTTTTCTGCTTGCAAAAAACCGTCTTACTTGTCGTAGCGCAGGATCGACATCACCTCATAGCCTTTCAGCTTCTCGCGCCCCTTCAGGAATTCCAGTTCCACCACAAATCCAAGCCCCGCGATGGTTGCTCCAAGTTTCTCCGCCAGTTTCGCCGTAGCCTCCGCGGTTCCTCCGGTCGCCAGAAGATCGTCCACAATGAGCACTCTCTGCCCCTTCTGGATCGAATCCTTATGAATCTCCAGCGTGTTGCTCCCGTACTCGAGCGCGTAATCGTAACGTTCGCACTCCGCGGGAAGCTTGCCCGGCTTGCGCACCGGAACAAAGCCCGCATTCAGGCGGTAGGCCAGCGCAGGCGCAAAAATAAAACCCCGCGCCTCCATCCCCAGCACCAGGTCGATATCCTGCGAGATGTAATGCTCGGAGAGTTTGTCGATGAGCGTGGCGAATCCGGTCTTATCCTTCAGCAGTGTGGTGATGTCGTAAAAGAGAATCCCCTTCTTGGGAAAATCGGGAATCTCGCGAATGAGCTTCTTCAGATGATCGGCATCCAGGGCCGAGGCTTTCGCCATCTGCCACGCTCCTTGAAAATGAAATTTCAGAGTTGCAACGTCGGACTTCGGTCTACCAGGCTCCTTCGATGCGGAAGGAACTCAGGCCTTGCGCCGGAGTGGCGTCGGAGACTTCAACCGCATCTACGCGCGCTGCTCGCGGCCCTTCCCGCAACCGGCCGTGCAACCCGCTCAGCTGATCGCGAGTTCCCTGGGCCAGCACTTCCACGCTGCCATCATGATTGTTGCGTACCCAGCCCGCGACCCCGAGCATGTGCGCCTCCCGCTCGACAAACCAGCGGAATCCCACTCCCTGCACGCGCCCGCGAACCACATAGCGCTTCGCTTCAATAGCTTTTTCGCTGGAAACCATTTCGAAAGTGTTTCAAGTTCGCAACAGAAGTGCTGCCTTGAAGTTTGAAACCCTGAAATTTCAGGCTCTGGACAGGTACGCACCGTCCGAGGTGTCGACTTTGATCTTCTCGCCTTCGTTGATGAAGGGCGGGACCTGCACCACTAACCCGGTTTCTGTCTTTGCCGGCTTGGTCACGCTGGAGGCCGTCGCGCTCTTCAGCCCAGGCTCGGTTTCGATTACAGTCAGCTCCACCGTTTGCGGCAGCTCGATCCCCACTGCCTTGCCATCGAAAAATTCTACTTTGATCTGCAGGTTGGGAATCAGATACTCGACCGCATCCCCCAGAATCTCCTTGGTCAAATGCGTCTGCTCGTAATTCGACGTGTCCATGAAGTAGTAGCTGTCGCCGTCGTTGTACAAGTACTCCATCTCGATTTCATCGACGTTGATCTTTTCGATCGGATCGGGCGAACGGAAGCGGTGCTCGAACATCGCGCCGGTACGCAGGTTGCGCAGCTTGGCCTGAATGAAGGCACGCAGGTTGCCAGGAGTGCGGTGTTCCACGCTGAACACGGAGTGCAGATCATTGTTGTGCTTGATGATCATGCCGGGACGTAGCTGGGTGGCAGGGATCGACATCGCTCGAGAACTCTCCTTGTACGATTGCGGTTTGAAGCTGGCGGAAGGCGGGCAAGCCACACATGTTCCGCCGCCACGAGGGCTAAACCATTATTTTACACTCAGCTGTACCGGAAAAGAAACCTTACCTGACTGGAACTCATCGTAAAGCCGCGGGCTGCTCGCTGGCGAATCACGCCTGCTTTCAGGTCGCACACCAGACTACAATGGTGCTGCAGAATCGTGGTCGAGTTTTCGCGAATTAGCCCATCAATTGTCGGGCGGAAAAAATGAGGTTCTATCATGCGTACCAGCGGACGTTATGAATCAGCGGAGAGCGGCAGCCACATCGGTACCGCCGTCACCTTCCTCCTGATTGGCTTAGGCGCCGGCGCCTTGATGGGGCTGATGTTCGCGCCCAAGCCGGGTAAGCAGTTCCGCCGCGATCTGCAACGCGGCTACGAAGATGCCAAAGACAATTTCGGTGATTGGGCCGACGAAGCCAAAGATCGCGTGCGCGAAGTCAGCGAGCGCGTTCGTGATGCGGCCAGCCGCGGCGCCGAGTTCGCCGAAGAATTACGCGACCGCGCCGAACCCGTTCGCCGCGCCATGAAGCGCAGCTGATTCCTTCCATCAGGAGTCAGATGCCTTAACCTCTGACTCCTGCTTTCTTACATCTACTTGAACCATCCTGAGACGGCGCGCCCGATCCGCCCGAAGAATCCCGGATGCTCGACCTTCTTCCTCTTCAATGGTGGCAGTGGGTCTGTCAGCACAGGCGGCGGCTGAACCACTGCCTCCAAATGCACCTGTCGCTCGACCGTGTCGTTCGCTGGCAAATTCCTCGCGGCTTCGATCGGGGCCGGCGGAGCACTCGATCGGTTTCTTCCGGTAAAAACCAGTGCGGTATCGAGTTGCTCGCTCGCTTCGACTGGCGTCGCATTCGAGGCTGGCAGTTCGCCTCCCTTCGACGCAGGGTTCTCTTGCTCTTGCGCACCAGGCTTGCGAGGCGTTGCAGGCGGCGCGCCAGCTCCCAGGGTCACTTTGGTCCCGAGCTGCGACTCGGGCACGGTCTCGACCGGTGCCGCCGTCCGCAGCACAGGCTTCGGAGCGGGTGGACAACCGCACTCCAGCGGCACTTCCGTATCGACCTTATCAATCTGCCCGGAGCGGAACACTACCTGCTCTCGTGGCCGGACCTGATACATCCGGTCTCCCATCAACTCCGAAACAATCGCCGATGACGTGTTCCCCGCCAGCGACCGCACGCACGTGTTGCCGTGCGAATCGGCGCTGACGGCAAAATGAAAATCTCCCGGCCCGGCGAACATGATGCGGAAGTCCGGAGTCAGTACGGCATCGGTGGAAGATGCCAGCGTGTAGTGAGTCTCGATCGCGCCGCTCCCCATGCCAAACATCATGTCTCGCTTGCTGTTCGAGGGCGTCAGCGACAGCGTGGTCCCCGGACACACGCGCACTTCACCACCCCCCGCAAGACGCAATACGGTAGTGTCCGATCCCGCTGTGACTGAAGCGCCAGCCGCCAAGTGAGTGGCATCCATGACCGCCGACCCCGATTCCCCGCTCACCGGCACCACCGTCGTATCACTCAAGGTTATTCCCCCCGCAGTCTGCGGCTCGGCCCGCTCCCGCGGCTTGCTCGCATTCTCGTCCTCAGGCGGTTTCAGGCGCACCAGCAGACGCTTGTTCGCGCTTTCCCACGAATGTCCATACGGTGCTTTGAGATCCAGAACAATGCGCGTAATGGGAGGATTGCTTTGATACTGCCGCACCCGGATCGCGATGATATTGTCCTTGCGCACCGCAATCCGGTCCTCCGCCATCGCCAACCGGGAGTTCGGCAGATCGATGACCAGCCGCGGCGGAGAGTCAAGAAGCTGAATCTCCGGGATTACGCTGCCGTTAGCAAGGATCTCCACCGCTGGAGCTCCCTTTTCCTGCACAATGCGCACGCTGCGGATTTGCCGCGGAGGACCGAAATTCTGTCCGGCCATCTTCAGGGTGGCGAGGGTCAGCACTAGCGCGCAGAACAGCTTCACCGGGGTATGACGCACATCATTCTCACTGGGAGCTTGATGGAAACATATCACTTGTGGAGAGCTGAGAGAAAGAGCAATTGAGGAGAACGGCAGTCAGTAGTAACGCCCGCTACGTGGTGGACAAGTAGAAATTGAGAAGGTGAGGTCCGAGCTCTAACTTCAGTCTTGCGGCAAAAACTCGTATTCGTCGATCATGGCCGCCACCCTGACTTTGCCCTCGGTCTTGGCGTCTTCCACGCGTACCACGCGCCCCTTGCACTGCACCCGGATACTTTCCGTCAGTGTGATCTCCGGCGGAAGGGTGAGCGTAAAGCCGATCGGAGATCCTTCGGCAATCGCGGAATCCAGGTAAAAGCAGATCCCGCGAGCGCTGACATCACGGATCTGGGCCGCCTCGCTGCTCCCATTACTGTTCCGGCTGACGCTTACGGGCACACGAAGAGGAAAGCGTCGCGCTGCCCTCTTCTCCTGTTTAACCTCGGCCATGCCTCCTCCAAGTGGCGGTGAAGTGGCGGTACGAATGAGGATCTTATGTCATTACGCTCTCGTCAATACCACCGTTGGGTAGCGCATAGCCCTTTCAGGCTAGCTTGCCACTCGGTGTAAGCTGGTTACAGGAGCACCACGGCCTTGGTTTTCGTTCTCGATAACTACGATTCCTTCACCTACAACCTCGTCCAGTACATCGGCGAACTGGGTGCGAAGGTTGAAGTGCGCCGCAATGATCAGGTCACCGTGGAGCAGGTCGAACGACTCCATCCCGCCCGCATCGTAGTGTCGCCCGGCCCCTGCACGCCGCATGAAGCGGGCGTCAGCATCGAGTTGATCCGTCATTTTGCGGGAAAAGTACCGGTGCTCGGCGTTTGCCTCGGCCATCAGGCGATCGGCGAAGCCTTCGGCGGACGCGTCGTCCGCGCCCCTCACTTAATGCACGGGAAAACCAGCCCAGTCATGCACGACAACAAAACCGTCTTTCAAGGTCTGCCGATGCCGATGACGGCCACCCGTTATCATTCCCTGATCGTGGAGGAAAAAGATCTTCCCCCAGAGCTTGAAGTCAGCGCCTGGACAACCGAAAAAGACGGCACTCGCACCATCATGGGTCTGCGCCATAAGCAGCACCATGTCGAAGGAGTGCAGTTCCATCCCGAGAGCGTGCTCACCGATGCGGGGAAGAAACTCATCGCGAATTTCCTGCAACTGTGAATTTCCACAGCCCAATGTGATATCCGTCACCGCCAGAATCGCTCCCAACATGCATATTGGCGCTATGGCTAGCGCACCGGCAACAGTTCAGTCCTATCGCGATCTGATCGCCTGGCAAAAATCCATGGTGTTGGCACGCGAAATTTACCACGCGACTGAGACCTTTCCCCGAGTTGAGACGTACGGCCTGGTTGTCCAATTGCGCCGTGCCGCAATCGCCATCCCCAGCAAAATCGCCGAAGGCCACGAACTGCTCTCCGGTGAGTACAGGCAGTTCTTGGGACACGCCCTGGGATCGCTCATGGAGATGGAAACTCAGATTATTCTTGCCGAAGACCTGGGATACCTCGACCGCGAGAAATCAACCAAACTGTTACAGCACACAGCCGAGGTAGGCAAGATCCTTCATGGCCTGCTGCGAAGTTTGCGACACAGAATGCAAGAATTCCCTAATCCCTAATCCCGAATCCCTAGCCCCTGTTCCTGGCGATATCCACAGCCCGCAACAAAGCCTGCGCATTGTTCATGGATTCTTAATGTGGAGTAGCCGGTCGCAATCGGCAGAAATTCAAACTGCCCCCTAATCCCTGACCCCTAACCCCTGCTCCTGGCAATATCAACAGCCCGCAACAAAGCCTGCGCCTTGTTGATCGATTCCTGAAACTCCGTAGCCGGATCGGAATCCGCCACAATGCCCGCACCCGCCTGTAAGTATGCTTTCTCGCCGCGCATCAGCATCGTTCGTATCCCAATGCAGGAGTCCAGATTCCCCGCAAAGTCCGCATACAAAACCGAGCCTCCATAGATCCCGCGCCGAGTCGGCTCCAATTCCTCGATGATTTGCATGGCGCGCACTTTCGGCGCCCCGCTTAACGTTCCTGCCGGAAAGCAGGCCGCGAAAGCATCCAGCGCATCCAAATCTTTTCGCAGCCTCCCCTCGAGCGCCGATACCAGGTGCATCACGTGCGAGTACCGCTCCACGTACATCAGGTCCTTCACCTTCACCGAACCGTACTCGCTCACCCGCCCCAGATCATTGCGCCCAAGGTCCACCAGCATGACGTGCTCCGCCCGTTCTTTTTCGTCATTGCGCATCGCCTCTTCCAGACGCGCATCCTCTGCTTCATCCCGTCCTCGCGGATGCGTCCCGGCAATCGGGCGATACTCCAGCTTTCGCCCGCTCACCCGCACCAGCATTTCCGGGGATGACCCCAGTATGTGCGTATCCCCGTTCCGCAAGAAGTAGAGATAAGGCGAGGGATTCACCTGCCGCAGCGCCCGGTACAGCTCGAAGGCATCGACCTCCGGAATAAAATCCAGCCGCTGCGAAGGGACCACTTGAAAAATATCTCCCGCCGCGATGTATTCCTTGCAGCGCTCCACCATGCGCATGTATTGATGGCGGCTCGTCCCGGCGTGAACCTTCAACTTTCCTGCCTTGCCCTTTGCGGGTTTGCGCCACAGTGAAGGACTCAGGCCCCCCGCCAATTTCCGCTCCAGCCCGGCGATATCTCTCAGTGCGCGGTCGTAGGCTCGCTGTGGTTCCTCCCGCGAAACGTCCGCCGCCGCCACTATATGAATCTGATGACGCAGGTGATCAAACGCGAGCAAGCGGTCAAAGAACATCAATTCCGCATCGGGCAAGTGCAGGTCATCTTTGGCCTGCTCCCCGATATTTTCCAGTTGCCGCACCACATCGTAGGCAAAGTACCCTACCGCCCCAGCCGTAAACGGCGGCAGGCCCGGATACGTTGCCGGACGGTGTTCTCGCAACAGCCGCTTGACCAGCTGGAAGATATTTTCCTCAACCGTTTCGCGCCGCCGCCCGCGCTCGATTTCCACCTTTCCTTGCGCGCTCCGCACCCGCATGTAGGGCCGCGATCCAAGGAAGGTGAAGCGCCCGATCTGCTCGCCGCGCTCAATCGATTCCAGCAGAAACGCATAAGGTTCCTTCTCCGCAATCGCCAGAAAGGCAGAGACCGGCGTCAGCAGGTCGGCGCTCACCGACTTCATCACCGGCACCAGCGTCGACTCGCGCGCCAGCCGCGCAAACTCTTTGAATTCTGGTTGCAGCATGTGGGTTTTTCATTATAGGGGACGGCTCGCCACCGTTTGTCAGCCGCCAGCACCGCACCAACAAAAGATTACCGCGCTTTCCCACGCAAACTTTGGTCACTATGGGGAACTCCAGCCAACCGCTAAAATCTTCTTCTTCCGTCCGCTTTGCCGCTTGCTGCCCTACCCAGGGCACACGGGGGCGTTGTGCGGAAGATTATTGCAGCGAAATTGCCGGGGCCGAATGCAAGTTAAGTTTTGGGGCGTGCGCGGGTCCACGCCTACTCCACAGGCCGAGAATCTCCGCTACGGGGGCAATACCTCCTGCGTGGAAGTGCGCATCAACGACCAGATTTTCATCTTTGATTGCGGCACCGGATTCCGTGTCCTCGGGCGCGACCTTGAGCGCGAGTTCGGCGACCGCCCTTTTGCCGCCCACGTGTTCGTCTCCCACTTTCATTGGGATCACATTCAGGGCATCCCCTTCTTCCGTCCCCTTTACGACAGCCCCAACGGACAGTTCTTCTTTCATTCCTCCAGCCGCCAGCCCAATCTCGAGCAGGTCATGGCCGAGCAGATGGAGTCTCCATACTTCCCCGTGAATGTCGACCAGATGCGCGCCCGCCGCCAGTTTTGCAACATTGAAAACGGCTGCCTCGATATGGACGGGGTGCGAATCAAGACCGCATGGCTCAATCATCCCCAGGGCTGCCTTGGATTTCGTATGGAGACCAAAGATGGCGTGCTCGTCTACGCCACCGACAACGAGCCTGGGGACGAGAATTTTGACAAAGCCGTTCGCAAGCTAGCGGAAGGTGCCGACATTCTCATCTACGACGCGCAATACCTTCCCGAAGAATACGCCGCCCGCCGCCGCGGCTGGGGACACAGCCATTGGCGCGAGGCCGTCAACATCGTCATGGAAAGCGGCGCCAAGGAATTGATTCTCTACCACCACGATCCCGACCACACCGACGCGATCGTCGACAAGGTAGTCGCCGACGCCCAGAATTATTACCCTAAAGTCCGCGCCGCCGCCGAAGGCATGCAGATCCGGCTCTGAACACGTGGGGGCGGGCCCATTGGCCATCCCCGCCAAGCAAAGCGAGCGCACTCGCGCCGCGCCCCCCAACCCGCATCACCACTGCGCCCTTCCCCTTCTGCTAGACTTTCGCCCGTTGACCAGGGGGGCCAATGCTCCTACCCAAATTCGTGTGGATGTATCTAGCCTTGTCTGCAAGCATCGCAGCAGCCCAAGCACCCGACATCCCCGAACCCGGCTCCATCGAAGCTATCGTGGCCGGCACCACCGATCCTCACTTCGTTTCCCCTCTGGTGTCCTACATTCCGCAATCCACCACAGTTCCCTCTCCCCAGAAATTTTTCGGCCGCATCATGGGCGCTCCCGGCGCGCTGGTCGGCACTGAAAAAGCCTATGCCTACGCCCGTGCTCTAGCCGCCGCCACTCCCCGAGTGCGCGTCTTCACCATCGGACACAGCGAAGAAGGACGCGAGATTCTCCTGTTGGCCATCGCCGACGAGTCCGGCATCCGCGATCTGGACCGCTTGAAGGCCGCCACGGCCGCGCTCGCCGATCCGCGTCGCACCGACCAATCCACCGCAGAAAAACTGATCGCAGCCTCACGCCCCATCTATTACTTCAACGCCGCCCTGCATTCCGATGAGACCGGATCCACCGAAGCCGTCCTCGAACTCGCCTATCGTCTAGCCGTTTCCGAACAGCCGATGATCCAGCGCATCCGGCAGCAACTCGTCGTGCTCATCAATCCCATCTCCAATCCCGACGGCCGCGACAAAATGGTGGACTGGTTTTATCGCTATCTGAAGGGTAAGACCGACCGCTCTTCGCTTCCCCGGCAATCTCCGCCGTACTGGTCGAAGTACACCTTCGTCGATATCAATCGCGACACCCATCAGCAGACGCACGAAACCACCAAGGCCGTCCACCGCATGTTTCACGAGTGGCATCCCACGGTCGTTCACGACCTGCACGAGGGCTCGCCGCTCATGATGACCTGGAACGGCACCGGCCCTTATAACCCCAACATCGACCCCATCACTTACACCGAATTTCTCCAACTCAGTTTTCGTGAAGTCGAGGCCATGACCGCCATGGGCATGCCAGGCGTCTCCACCTGGAATTTCGGCGAAGCCTTCGCTCACCTCTATCTCGATTCCGTGGCCATGAATCACAACAGCATCGGTCGTGGATACGAAACCTTCGGCAATGGCAGCGCGGAAACCGAGTTGCGCTCCATCTCTCCCGGCGCAACCTCGCCCGAGTGGTACCGCCCCATGCCCGCCCCTGCGCAGGTGATGTGGTCGGCTCGCGACAACCTGAACTATCAGGAAACAGGAGCGCTGATCGCGCTCGACGACGCAGCCATCCACGCCAAAGACATGTTGCGGAACTTTTATAAAAAGTCGTGGGACTCGTGGCAGAAAGGTTTGACCCACCCTCCCTACGCTTTCCTCATTCCGCCAGACCAGGGCGATCCGGCTCGCATCGCGCAGATGGTGGCGCGTCTCATGGCACAGCGCATCGAAGTCTCACGAGCGCAGAATCCGATTGCCTTGAAAGATGGGAATTATCCCGCGGGTACGTATGTCGTTCGCCTCGATCAGCCCTATCGAAACTACGCCGTCGATCTGCTCACGCCGCAGCATTATCCCAAAGATGGCGAGCCTCCTTACGATGACGTTTCCTGGGAATTGCCCGCCAATTTCCATCTGCAGGTAAATCCTACGGCGGATCCATCGATTCGCGAGGCGCC